>ERZ773069.4-NODE-4-length-181543-cov-7.604073_pt1 | contig 181543 bp, 172 predicted proteins | sample MGYA00580619_ERZ773069 | MGnify/ENA primary metagenome ERZ773069 (study PRJEB29015, sample SAMEA2738007) | human oral metagenome | biome: human oral; feature: human-associated habitat; material: dental | place: China | collected 2108 ...
AATTGGAAAAAGTAAATGTATACAATAAAATAAAGTTTGTTTCCGTCTCCTTTCGGAGTTATCTGTTCTCTAATTTAAAGACTTATTAATAATTGATAAAAAAGATTTTAATGGTTTCCGTCTCCTTTCGGAGTTATCTGTTCTCTAATTATAAATATGAAAAATAATATAGAATTATATACAAAGTTTCCGTCTCCTTTCGGAGTTATCTGTTCTCTAATTTTAATAACAATTTAATAAAAAAGTTGTTGACAGTTTCCGTCTCCTTTCGGAGTTATCTGTTCTCTAATGGTATATAAAATGACTATAAGAGAAAAAATGAAAGAGAGTTTCCGTCTCCTTTCGGAGTTATCTGTTCTCTAAAAACAGGACAATTTGAAATAACATATAAAATAAGTGATGGGTTTCCGTCTCCTTTCGGAGTTATCTGTTCTCTAATATATATATTAATAATGCATTAATTAATTTTAAAATTAAGTTTCCGTCTCCTTTCGGAGTTATCTGTTCTCTAATTTTCGAACGGAAAAGAACTATACTTAATATACAACGATAGTTTCCGTCTCCTTTCGGAGTTATCTGTTCTCTAATGTGACAATGAAAAAGATTTTAACAGAAGCTTAGAAAGTTTCCGTCTCCTTTCGGAGTTATCTGTTCTCTAATCTCACATGAGGAAAGGCTCATTTTATAAGAAGTTTTTTGGGTATTTTCGTGTGAATTTTCAAAATTTTTACTTTTTTCAATTTTTGAACAAAAAAACATGTTAGACTCCTTATTTTTCAACTATCGTGTAAGTTTAAAGAAAATAATAATCCTCATTTTCTGTTTCTAATCTTTCACCATAGACTACTTTTTTTACATTTTGATTCAATTTATAAATTCTTATCAAATCATCTTTTTCTGCAAAAGCTTCAATTTTTTTCAAAAGAGAGGCACATTTTTCTTTAGTTAGGACACATTCAAAAGCCGATCTTTGGATTCTATACCCATAAGAATTTAATAAATCTTTCAAAAAAGTTCTTCTTTTGTTAGATATAATATCATATATTACAACAACTGTAAAGGTATCTTCAAAATCTTCACTTTCAAAATCTTCATTTAATAAATCCCACGTTTCCATTTTTATCACCTTATCAATATCGGTTTGTAATTTTCTGGATTATCGTTTTCCATAGCTTTTATAAGTTGCATTACCTGATATTCTATTATTCTTCTAAAACTCATTTTATAAGAAACTTCAACAACATACCCAACTTCCTGTCTAAGTCTCTTCTCAAAACTCTCAATAAATTTTTTACAACCTGTTTTATCTAGATATACGCCTCCATTATCTTCATTATATTCAAAGTTATCTTTTCCTATTTTATTATTATTTAGAAGTGCTATTACTAGTGAATCAACTAATATTGGTCTCCATTCTTCTATAAGATCCGAACAGAGAGCAGGATGTTTGTGCCTATCAGAGTGCAAAAAAGAAGCATAAGGATTTAAACCTTTTGATACAACCATAGTAAAAATTTCATAATGAAGCAATGTATATCCAAAACTCAAAACCGCATTGAATGGGTCTTTTGGAGGTCTCTTAGTTCTTTGTTTAAAGGAATATTCTTTGTCTATCATAAAGTTTACTCCCTGATAATACATTTTTGCCAAGAAACCTTCCATTCCCATTAATTCCTCTATTGTTTTTGCTTCACCTATTTTTTTGGAATATACTGACATTTTCAAAATAATATCTTCCAATTCAGGATTTTTAAGCATTTTATTAGCTCTCATAAGAATCGTTCTCTGATTAGTCACTTTTCCTCTTATAAATTGCTTGCTTATTTCTAAAGAAAATTTTTCATCGTCACTTTTTCTGAATTGTAACCTTTGTCTGTCTATGTTTATAAAACTTGTTGATTCTAACCTTCCAAAATAAGAACCCGTTTTAGAAAGCCATGTCAAATGAACCCCTTTAGCCAGCATTTGCTGCATACAGGCTGTACTTACCTGTATTCCACCAAAAAGTATTATATTTTCAATATTTTCAATTGGAATTGATTTAAAATCATCTTCTGAATAATTTATAATTAATCTATTTTCCCGATATCCTAATACTGCTCCCTGTTCATAAACATAGACATTGCTCATTTTATCTCTCCTGTTCTAAAAGTTCATTTATAAGTTTATTTATTTCATCATATACATAAATCATACTTTCTTTATACCCAAAATCCGAGTAATATTTTTTGAAAAACTCCAATATCTTTTTATTGGTTTCATTTATACTTATTTTTGCTTCTTTTTCAAAATCATCTCTATTTATTGATTTTAAGCTGTGTGCTAATCCATTTCTTACAGGTTTAATTTGTGACAAAGTTGCTGTTAAATCTAAAAAATCTTCTTCATCTATTTTTTTCTCTTTTTTATTATAATATTTTATGGTTGAACTTAATATTTTATCAGAAACATACGTATCTGATTTAAGTGAATATATTTCTGAATCTTTTTCAATATAATCTTTTAATTTAACATCTAACTTAGAAACATTAACTTTATATCCTAAACTGGTATACTTAAATATTTGTTTTAAATCTTTTTTCATTATATCTTCTAGTATTGATTCGTAAATTTTCACAGTTATTGGTTCTATCATCAGAACATATCCTGTTATATCTCTTGTTTTCTGCTTAATGTTAGCAAGTGCAAAGTAATCAATAATTTTATACCACTCTTTTACTTTCTTTGTATTTTCATTTTTATCGTAGTAGTATAATCCGTTATATTTTTTATTTTTTAAATAACGTAATCTTTTATTAGACTCTAATCCTTTTAAATTTTTTCTATCATTTGCAAAATTAAGTAATGCACTCAATTCTTCATTTTGATTAAAAATATTTCTTTTTAGTAACTCTATACAAGTAGTATACTTATATTGTTTTAATAACTCCTGAATTTGATTTTTTACCAGTACCCTTGAATACTTTCTTAAATCAGGTTTTATAATACGATTTGTTAAAGTATCTTCTTTATTGTCGAAATTCATTTCTGCTTCAAGTTCCACATTATAGTTTTTATCTACTAGGGGTTCTCTATTACTATTATTTTCATGAGTAGCAACCTGTAATGGTGTTATTCTAATATTTGTAGCATCAATAATATACGATATTAAATTAGTTGTCATTTGAGAAGTTCCTGATGTTAAATTTACTAAAACCTCTGCATCCGAATATTTTGATTTTATTTCTTCAAATGTTTCATATAATACTTCAAAATAACTATCAAATAAATGCGCTTGCTTAATATCCGTATATTTTCGTATAATTTCTGGATTATAATTTCCTAAATTGGCCTTGATTGCTTTTTCATAAATATTAAATGGCTTTTCATCACGCTCTACCATTTCTTGAGTTAAAATCAGATATATTTTTTCAGGTTTATAATACCTACAAATATGTAGTATAGGCCCGTCATGCTGACCTCTTGTTGGATCTGTATTTCCTGCAAATGTCAAAAGGACTCTCTCTACACCTTCTTCTTTTCCTATTTTTTTATCCGCCAACTCTTATTCCTCCCATTCCTAATGCAGTTTTTATTCCCAATCCTGTATATTCAGATGACAAAAGCAAAAAATTCAATAACTGTGTTAACATAGGATCCTTATTTTTTAATTTCAAACTCATATTTCCAATAAATCCTTTTACTCTTATTTGTTCCATATAAAAATATCTTGTTCTAAGATTGTATTCATCGATATACACATTTTCTAAAAGTTCATTTATTATTTTCTCATCTTCTAACTTAACAGTATCTGAATGCTGATTTATTTTATTTATCACTCCCATTAGCAATGTAGAAATATTAGGAAATATCTGTATTATACCATTTGATTTAAACGCAGTCGGAGTTAAAAAATCTATTTTATTTCCATTTTCATTATTTAAGTATATTTCTTCAAAAGATGTTTTATATAGTGAAAAAGATTTTATAAAAATTTCTAATTCCTTATGTTCCAGATATATACTTTCTATTGTATTTCCAATAAAATACGAGACTATCATGTCATATGCCTTTTTATTGAAAGTTGTTATTCTCCAGTAATATTTCTGCTTTTCTTTATTCCAGTACACACATGAAGTAAAAGGATTTGTAGTATTATAATGAAAATATTCAGCAAAAGCAGGATCAATATTTTTCATTATATATCCATGAAAAAGAGATCCCATGTTAATATTCAATCCTTCTCCTTCTATTTCCATCTTAATTTGTGCCAACATTTTTTCCATCACCTATTTTCTGTATTCTTACTAAACCTGCCAATTCTAATTTTCCATTCTTTCTTACTCTATTTATAATTCTTGGAGAAAATCTATCATTTAAATGATTACGTATGGCATCTTTTTTATTTATATGAAGCAACCTTTTTGTAACTTCTAATCTTTCCTTTTTCTCAGGAAATAAAGCATGTACTACAGTTTTCTGATGAAATCCTGTATTTGCTCCCAATATTAAATTCTGATTTTTTCCATTCTCTACTTCTAGAGTATTATCTATCAAATAATCTACAGCATTTTCAAGAGAAGAAATCAAATCATCATAATTCCTTATTTCTAGTTTACTTTCACCTAAAACCTCAAAATCTAATGTTATATCAAAATCAAATTTATTTTTAGGCATAATACATTCCCTTATAATTGGCATACATGCTTCTTTTCCATCTTTTTTCCTTTCATCAATATCCTGATAAAAATTTGTTTTTATTTCTTCATGATTTCTATAACTGTCTGATATTGATATTCCAAATTTTTTTGTTTCCTCAAAATTTTTATTTCCATCATAAAATATCTTTTTTTCAATATTTTTAACTATTTCTTTTATATCATTCTTAAATGTTCTTATACTTTTCTCATCAACACTACTGTAAGCTAAATCCAAAATTTTCTTTTTCTCATCTAAAAATTCTTCTCTATTATTTATAATGTAATCAACTATTAATAAATTTACCAAGGCACCTTTTATAGAACTTCCTTGTATATAAACTTCATCATATATATTTCTATTTAATAGTTTTATAGTGTTCAAACTTTCTTTTTTACCATTTTTTTTAATTTTCAATTCTATATCCAATTTTTTATATTCTTTTTTAGTAAAATATGTTAAATCACTATAAATATTATTTTCTTTTAAAAAAGGCAGTAATTTTATATCCTTATTTTTTTCTGAATTACCATTTTCTTCAATATATTTTATATATTTATCAAAAAGGTTTTTCTTTATCAAAATTTCTGAAAATTTAACATTATCTATTATTGTTAAATTATTTGTATTAGGATTAAATAAATATTCTTTTTTATCTAATTTAGTTTTGTAATCCACTCCACCAATATGCACTGGTGTAAGAACTTCAAGTTCCATTTTATATTTAACTATTTTTCCCATAAATCAACCCCCAGAATTATTGGTTTTCCCATTCTATATATACTATGATTTCCATTTAGCTTTAAATCCATTAGTCTTCCTTCTGGTCTAAAATTAAACACTGCTCCCGAAGAAATCATATATACCTGTTTTCTTTTTTGTGGATTTTCACTATATGAAGAATTATTTACAAATCCACTTCTTTTTATTAAATGATATCCATTACCTTCTTCTTTTATTTTTTCAACTTCATTTTGTTCTAAAGAAGGTGAGTAGGAAGATAATAATAAATATTCTTTATTTTCTTTTTTATATAATGCCTTATTTATAAAAACATCATCCTCAGACTCTATCATTTCAAAATCTTCTCCATCAAATAGCATAGGGTCTTCTTCCAATAAAAATTGCCCGTATCCTGATGTCTTTTTGCCACCAATTCCTGTCAATGATAAACTATTTAAAATATTTTCAAATTTATATTGCCATTCTTCAGGAAGTTCTACTATAAAATATAATCCTGATTCTTCATTGAATTTAAAAACTTCAATATTGTAAAGTTCTGTATCTTCACCTATTCTTGAAATTTTATTTTTTGTATAAAGCTGTTTTTTCCCAAATTCCTGATCAATTTCTGGAAAATCTGTACCATTCTCCAGAAATGAACAGTAGTCTTTTAGTCTACTTGCTGGAATATATGTAAGTGCTTTTACTTTTTTCCTATCAACTGTCTGTTCTTCACTTTTTCTTTTTCTTTCAATACTCGCAAATGGTTTTGGAAGATAAAATGAAATTTCATACTTTCCAGTATTTTTAAAAGGTAGTAAATCTGAAATTTTAAATTTTCCATTTTCAGACATTTCTAAAAGTTCATCATTATTGTATAATTTCATATATTCTGAATATATTGCACTATAAAAAGTATCAGAAGGTACAGTTAATGCAGTGGCTTCTAAACCAATAGAACCTGCTTCTCCAATATGTATTCCATTTGGAAATTTCAATTTATATAATAAATACATTATATCACCTTACTTTCCAAATCTTTCTTTAAATCTTTTATCATTTTCTAATTTTTGTTCTATATTATCTAATACATCTTTATTTTCTTCAGTATATACTTTTTTATCCAATTTCAAATTTTTAAATTTTATACGTCCATATCCCCTTGTTCCATGTCCTCCTAAATAATCATCTTCCAAAACTTCCATCATTAATAAAATATTTTTCATATCTTCTTCAAATTCATCTGTTTTTTCTACGTTATATACCAGTTTAAAATCAAATTCTGAACCAGCCGGTACTCTTTCCTGCTGTCTTGGATTTGCCTCTCCTGTAGCCCTGTCTATTGTATTTTCATATTTTATTTCTGTATATGGTAAATCAAAATCAACTTTACCAAAATTTTTAACAGCTAATAAAGAATCTTGAAATTGTAATCTTGAAATTACTATCGGATCTGAACTTCCAAATAATCTTTTTATAGACTCATGCTCTTCTTTTATATTTTTTAATTCTATTGAAGTATTATACTTTGTTCTCGCAAGTAAATATCTCATTTTTCCCTTCAATGAAGACCCTGGTATCATAGGCTTATTTGTAACAATGTCTCTTATAACAATATTATCAACTGCTCCTATTGCTGAAAAGTCTCCTGATGTTCCTATATGCAGTCCTGTTAAAACTTCAATTTTTCCTTCTATAATAACTTTTCCTTTAATTGTATTTATCATAAAACTTTCACTCCTTATTAAATTTATATATTGATATAGTATTTAGTCAATATAATATTTCATATACGCAACTATTTCTTCAAGATAACGATAAAAATCATTAAATTTCTTTTCTGAGTTACCAATTTTTTTTATTTTTTCAGAAATTTTAAACTCTTCATCAAATTTTTTTACTTTAGTATCCCTACCACATTGATATATATGTTTAATTAAAAGATACTTTATTTCATTTTGAATATCTTCCGATAAATTATCATCTTCGTTCTTCTCCATTGAAATTTTATTTTTTACTACAACAGCATTTGATAAGAGTAATCTTAACTGAGTTGTACTAAAAATAATTTTCTTAATTTTTTTCCCTTTTTCTTCTATAGTTAATAAAGAGGCATCTTTCCCAGTGTATTTTTTATTTATATATTCCCGTAAAATTTCTTCAACTGTTTTTTCTTTGTCTATTTTCTTTTCCATATATATCTTTCTCCTTCCTAATTTTCTCTCTCTTCATAAATTATTACATTTATCGCTGTTAAAAGATGTTTTGCATCTTCTTTATCTTTAATCCAGTTAAATAATTTTTCTTTAAATTTTAGATAATTTTCCTTATTCTTAGTATTATTTTTTATTCTTGCCAATGTATAGGCAAACCTTGCAATATCCATTCTATTATCTTCACTTTCTAATCGATTTTCTATTAAATTCATCAAACTGTACCATTTTGATTTTCCAACAAAAATCTTATCAGAATTATTATTCTCTTCAAATGTTACTGCTGATTTTAAATATGCATACTTTTCATTTAAAACCTTATCTATAAAAGTATCCCAGTCATATACATGATTTAATTCATTATTTATAACTCCAAATAAGGCTACTGCATCCTTTGTTGGAACTTCTGAATTTTCCTTGCTATAGGATTTTGCCATTTTTTCCAGTTCTCCTGTTCTTTCTGCCATTTGATAAACAGGAAAATTTTCAGAAAAAAATCCAATTCCCGCTGACATAGTTATTTTCCCATTAGTAAATTCCTTAAACGCTGTTCTTAAATCAACTGAAAATTCTATTATGTCATTCCATGTTCCTATTGCAAAGATATCATCTCCCCCAGAATACACTACCACAATATTTCTAGCTTCATCATTATCATTATTTATAATATCACAATATCTTTTAAAATATTCATTTTTTTCTTTTGCAGCATTTTTCTTTTCAAGAATTAAATTTATCTTTCTCTTAAAAAAATCTGATAAATATCTTGATAATACAACAGATTTTGATAACGTAACATATTTATATTTATTATCAGTACTATTTTTATCTACGAAACCTGATTGAAACAGTGTTCCTAAGTTATCAACATCTGCTCTGAAAACAGCCAGTCTTTCAATTCCTTTAGATTTTTCCACTAATTCTGTAAATTCTATAAGTCCTTGAAGCTTATTTTTTTCATCTTTTTCAGACTTAATATTGTAGTTTCCTATTCTAATATTTTTTGGCAGTCCATTGCCTGAATAGTAACTATTTACAGCATAAAATCTATAAATATTTCCTTCCTTCAACTCATTTTCAATTTTGTCCTTTTTTAAAAATTCTACACTGACATATCCATCCGTATATTTTGGAAATATTAGACTATTTATATGATTTTTTATATTTTTTTCAACTATAGGTATTTCAGCTATAAACATATCCTTTTCAGAGTGATATAATCCGGAAATATTTTTTCCAAGTTCTATATAATTTTTGCATGCATTACATATCTCAATATTTCCAGCATTTTGTTCTGAATTATGTTCCAGAATACTTTTTTCTTCGGACTTCTTACATATTTTACACTCTCTAGTTGAATCATGAATTTTATTAATTTCACTGTTTTCATCAAATAATTTTTCCAATTGTTGAACAGAATATCTATTTAATTTTGATTTTGAAGTTAATATTGATGTTTTTCTAAAAATTTCTCCTATTTTATTTTCATCTTTTTTCTCTTTACTTAGCCCATTTCCTAAATCTTCAGCACTAACAGAAATAAAACTCATTTCATAATAAATTCCACTACCAATTTCTTTTAATAGAAAATCATTAATTCTTTCTTTATAATTTTCTAAAACTTCCCTAGATTTCTCAATATTTGGTAACAACAGATAAAATTGACTACCACCTGAATAAATTAAATTCATTCTTGAAAGTTCTAAAGCAGATAAAATCTCATCTATAATATGTTCAATAAAAAGTTCAAGATAAAAAGATCTTCCCCTTAATGATTTCATTGCCATTTTGGAAGTTATTGTATATATGAAATTCTGTATTCCACTAAATTCGCCTGAAACAAATAAAAACTTTTCTTTGTTTCTCAATTCTTTATTTCCAAAATATTCCTGTTTATAATTCTCTATATTATTTTCTGTATCATACAAATATAAACATGACGCTATGGCTGCTGTTAATTTAACATGATCATAATACGATATATCTGGATAATCTACATATGCACTCGAAGGAAAATATATACAATTTTCTTCTAAAACTGTCATTAATCTCTCTGGTAAAAGATTTTCCTTCATATCTTTCATATTTTCTTTTAAATTATTTAAGACTCTTAAATAATCTGTTTTATTCAGTTTTTCATTTTCCTTTTTTTCTTTTGGCATATTGAAAATTTCTTCTTTACTTGTTACATCAACTAAAGAAAATACTTTTTCTTTAGATATTTTATCCATCTTTACTCTATTAAAAACTGAATTTAATGGTAACATTTCATTTCCAACAGGTTTATCATCATCATATTTTACCCGGTCTATTCCGGAAGATATGTTGTCAGCTTCATAAACTATATAAGCCAGTGAATTTTCCGATAGATTTGCAGATTTTAATTCCTTTACGTGATGATATTTCACTATATCATATATTTCTTTATATTCCTTCAATAACAGTTCATTATCTTTTAAAAATTTTGCTCCTGCTTCTGAATGATTAAAACTGCTTTCACCTGCTCTCCTTACAATTTTACCAATATCATGTAGAAGAGCTCCCAATTGAATAATATTCAACTTTTCATTCATTTCTTCCTCCTTTAAAATCATATTTTTATAACTTCATATTATATGAAATTGCATTCTTACAATAAGTATACCACATAAAATATTTTTTTCATAAATTATTTTTATAAATTCTCTACTTATTATTTCTCATATATTTTCTACAAATTCTTTATTATAAAGAATATTATACATTTAAAATTAAAAAATTATCTCAAGGTAAGAACTAATAATATTCTAAATTAGACATCTTATTTTTTCTTTCTTTTTTCAACCTCACACATATTATAGAGTCACAATTTATATAGTCAATGTACAAAAAAATAAGGTTTCTTATACTTTGCCAATAAGTATCGATAAGTGTCGGCAAGTACAATCACCTTATTCTTATTTCTATTTTATCCCTTATTATTTGGATTTAATCTATATCCCTTCAGCAATTCATCATTTTCCATTATAAATGGTCTTGCATTTGGCTGATCAAATTCCACATCATATTTATTCATCAGATAATCATTCAACTGACTACGGTTATCAAACTTTATAGCCTGAAAAGGTTCCTGAAATGCCAATTTCTCAATAAACATCAGTTTTCCATCTGAAGTTGGTACTAAAACTCCTACATGACCTATAAATAAAAAGTTTTCTTCAGGAGTAATCAATGAGTGAAAAAACACTGAAACCAGTGAAATCTTATTTTCATTGGTAAATTTAATATTCTTTTTTGCCCAGTCTTCCTTTACTTTTTTCACATGAACTGACACATCTTTTGTATTTTCTGTATTTATTGCAGAAAATAAACTTTCAAACTGGTTTCTTTCACTGTCAGTAAATACTTTTATTGGAAAATTATTCAATGCATCTTCATCAATAAACAGCTGCTCTGTATTTTTTATCTCAGGTTTTCCTACTGAAATAAAGTCCCTCATAAGTTCATATGAAGTAATTCTGCAGTTCTGACCTACAAATTTAGGACTTTTCTTACTCCATTGTTCCTGTATTTCTGCCTGATCATAAGTTGGACTTAGTTCTCCGGTTGTTTTAAATCCTTCTTTTACAAATGTCTTATTTTGTCCTATATTATTGAAATAATTTACACCTTCAAGAAAATCCTTTATATTTTTTTCTGAAACTCCAGCATTTTTAAGTTCCTTCTGAACTTCCTCCTGAGTTGCCTTATCCAATAAATTTGAATAGGTAATTTTCTTCAAATATTCATTTTTTTCTTCTTCAGATTTATTATCATTTTTAGTAACTTCTTTACTACTTGAAACATCGGCTTTTTCTGCATTTCCTTTATCTGCTGTTTTTACTGAGCAGCTGGCTAGTAATATTCCGCATATCAGTAAAATTAAAACTTTTCTTTTCATTTCTTCTCTCTTTCCATTTTTTATATGATTTTATTTACAAATTGAGTTTACTACTTATTTCTTAGATATTACTGTATTTATTATTGCTTTTTTGTTTTATTGAACTAAATCCAGCCTGTCATTTACTTTGTCAATAATTTTTACTATATTTGTCAATACTTCTCTTTTATTATCAAACAACTGAAATAAACCTCCAAATTTGTCTGCTTCTGGAAAATCCTTTAATTCTTTCTTATCTATACTCCCATTTTTTACTATGTAATCTACAATATGTTTTACAAAGTTAATTTGGTCTGAATTTAGATTTTCGTTACTTAAAAATAGTGAGAATTCTTTTTCAACAGCTTTTCTGTCCATTCCTATAATTTTTGAAACCATTTTTAACAAAGGAATTTTCCCATAAGTTTTTTCATATTCTTCCTTCGTTCCCAAATCTTCCCATAAAATTTTTTCTAAATATTTTATATCATACATTGTTAATGGAATATTATTCTTTAATTTCTGAATAACATCGTCATTTTTGTATTCATCAAGATATTTTTCTACTCGTTTATTATACTTTTCAAACTTATTTACAATTTTGAAACTTTCTCCTGTCTCATGTTCTCCATAGTCTACTATTTCATCTCTAAAATCTGTATAATAAATTTTTGTTGTTATTCTATCTAAAAGTATTACTAAATCCCTTAATTCTTTTCTTACTTCTTCAAACTGAAACAAATCTGCATTTTTCCAAAATTCTTCTTTCTGAATTTTAGTTATTGTTTCCTTTTTTTTAGAAATTTTTTCTATAGTTCCTTTTTCACTAAGTTTTTCTGCTGTTTCTATCACTCTATTTTTAGCTCTTAAAAAAGACTTTTTTCCCAAATAGGCATTTTCAATTACATACATCTGATAATCAAATCTTTTTGACAGTTCCTCTTCTTCTGTATATGTTATGAGAGGAGCAATTATATTTTTTAATTCCTGTACATCTTTTTCATTAAGAGCTTTATAATTATCTAGTTTTTTATATTTATCAATTATTGCTCCCTTCATACGTACATCAAAACGATTATTATTTATATCTAAAATACTGGTAATAATATCATCTATTAAATTATTTCTATATTCAATTAGAGATTTTTCCTGGTAATTTAAATGCTGTAAAGATTTTATTATATCCACTTTTGCTCCAAATATACTCTCAGAAATTGATTTTGTAGTTTTTATTTCTTTACCATCAACATTCACTTCAAAAAATTCAAAATTCTTATAGCAATCAAAAATCATAAATCTTTCTTTATCAATTCCAGGCCCAAATAAGTCTTTACATAATCTCGTTCCTCTTCCTATCATTTGCCAAAATTTAGCTTTTGATCTTATTTTCTTAAAAAAAACAAGGTTCAGTATTTCGGGAACATCAATTCCTGTGTCAAGCATGTCCACTGATACTGCTATTTGAGGATATAAAACTTTATCTTTAAAATTATCAATAACATCATCTACAAATTTTATATCATGACAAACTGCTTGGGTAAACTTTCCTTTGTATTCAGGATAGAGTTTATTAAATCTGTCTACAATAAAATTTGCATGTCTTTGATTTACAGCAAAAATTATGGTTTTACCAAGTTTATCTCCACCTTCAACTTTTAGTCCGTTATTCATTAATGTTTTAATGACAAGATCTACTGTTTCCTTATTAAAAAGTGTTTTATTTACTTCTTCACTTGAAATTTCTTCTTTTTCTTCATCAAAAGTTTCTTCAAATTCTTCTTTTTCCTCTTCACTTAATTCGCTATATTTCAATCCATCTCTTACTATTTTCAATCCAACATCTATTGGCTTTCCATAATGAACTAAATAACCTTCTTCTATAGCCTGGTCTAACTCATAAGCAAATGTAGGATTATCATTTTCCAAATCAAATATTCTATATGTATTTTTATCTATATCATTTTTAGGAGTAGCTGTTAATCCTAATAAATTTGCATCAAAATAATCAAATATTGCCTGATATTTCTTATAAATACTTCTATGACTTTCATCCACTATTATCAAATCAAAATATCCACTTGTAAAAATTCTGCTTCCGTCTTTATTTTTAGTTTCATCTATCGCATTCATCATTGTAGGATATGTGGAAAAAATCATTCTACTCTCTACATCATCCTTGTTATCTAAAAGATTACACAACGAAAGATTTGGTAAATATTCTTTAAAACTATTTTTTGCCTGTTTTACTAAAGCTGTCCTGTCTGCAAGAAATAATATATTTTTCACCCAATTATATCTTGTCAATATATCCACTATAGATGCAGCAGTTCTTGTTTTTCCACTTCCAGTAGCCATTACAAGTAACATTTTTCTATATCCTTTTTCCAATGCTTCTGTCACTCTCACAACAGCTTCTTTCTGATAAACTCTGTTTGTTATCTCATCTTTTATGTCTGTACTTACATTCTTTAAAGGTTTTTTGTTTCCTCTTCTGAATATTAACTTTTCCAAATCTTTTTTACTATATATACTAGACACTTGTCTTTCAGGATAATTCAAATCATCCCAAATATAATAATCTAACCCATTAGTAAAAAATATGATAGGTCTCACATCATATTTTTTTTCAAGTGCATCTGCATATTCCTTAGCTTGATTTTTTCCTATCAGAGGATCTATGTCTAACTTTTTTGCTTCTATTACTGCCAGCGGAACTCCATTATCTCCATATAGTACGTAATCTGCTTTCCCTTTTCCACTTGGAGTTGTAACACCTGAAATTTCAACTTCCTGTATACAATCTTCTCCTATAGTCCAGCCTTCATTTTCTATAATCAAATCAATGTATCTTTTCCTTGTTTCAGCTTCAGAAATTTCATCTATTTTGTATTCTCTTTCTTTTTCATTTACTTTACGTTTTTCTTCATTTTCTTTTCTTAATGCCTGATTTTCATTAGATAATTCTTCAAGCTTCTTATTAATTTCTGCAAGCTGTTTAGATAATTTGTCTTTTTCAGACTGAACTTTAATTATTTTATCAGTTTCCCCAAGTATTGATTCATCAAATTCCACATTTGAGTAATATCTTGAATACGAATAATCAATCCATGCAGTAAATGAAAATAAATTTCTAAGACTTAAAACTGCCTCTTCCCTTTTTATAACCCTTCCAGAATGAACAGCTTTATTTCCTAATTGCTGTATGTAGGAAAGTAGACCGCTCATATTATAAGGAATTATATCTCTAAATTTTTTTCCTTTTATCAATGTAGCCAAATTAGCCTGCTGTGGCATTCTTAATTCAGCATCATTTGCATAAACCCATTTTACAGCAAGTTCCAATGCTTTCCTTACAAAAGTTACTGTTGCCGAATAGGAGACATTCATAAGTTCTTCTGCTTCTATACAGGCATCTGTAAATATTTTATAGCTGTTATCTTTTTTTAAAAATTCAAAGTTAGACATTTTCTTCCACTCCTATGTTTATTATTCTAAAATACTCTTATTCATTTATATATATTCAATTGGTAAAACAAGAATATCATCTGATAAGTAAAATTTATTATCATACTGACATATAATTACCCCTGTCCCAATTTCCTTATCTATTTTACCTTTAAGAACAGAAAAATTCTTTGCCATTTCTTTATCAGGCGATGCACTCATTTTAATTTCAATAGGATATATTTTTTCTGCTTCTTCTATTATCAAGTCTATTTCCTTTTTATCCTTGTCTCTGTAAAAATATAACGGCGGATTTATAATACCGGCATTCAGATAGCTTTTTACTATTTCTGATATTACAAATGTTTCAAATATATTTCCAGCCTTAGCTCCATTTGCAAGTGTTTCAGGAGTTGGCCATTTTGTAAGGTATGCTAACAAACCTACATCCATAAAATATATTTTCGGTGTCTTTATAACCCTTTTTAAATGATTATTAAAATACGGTTCCATTAAATAAATTATTCTTGAAGTTCTCAATACAGAAACCCATCTCTTTACTGTCTCATTACTTACTCCAACTTCATTGGCAACTGCTCCATAATTTAGTAATTCTCCGCTTCTCGAAGCTAAACTTATCATGAACTTTAAAAATTTACTTTCATCAGATATAGTTATCAAATCTCTTACATCTCTTTCAATATACGTCTGCACATATGAAGAATAAAAAAACTCCCATTTCTTTTTGTCATTAAATACAAGTTCAGGCATATATCCTCTATGAATTCTTTGCCATAAATTTGTGTATTCTGTTATATTTTTTTCCCTCTCAGAAATATATTCTTCATTAGGAATAAAAGGCTTATTAAACTCTACATCAAACTGTTCTCTTAAGCTTATTCCCTGAAGTTCTAAAATTCCTACTCTTCCTGCTAAAGTTTCAGAAACATTTTTCATAAGAACAAAAGCTTGCGAACCTGTCATTAAATACATTCCGTCTTCTCTATTCTCGTCAACTTTCATTTTCAAATAAGGAAATATTGACGGTGCATATTGTATTTCATCTATTATTAATTTTTCAGGATTATTCTTCAAAAATAATCTTGGATCATTAATTAGCTGTTCTTTTAAAATTGGGTCATCTAATGAAAAATATTTGTACTCTTCTCGAAACAATTCCTTAAAAAGCGTACTTTTACCAACTTGTCTTGGTCCTGTAAGCAATAATATCGGAAATTGTTCCTTGTATTCATTGATAACCTGTTCTATTGAACGTCTATAATATTTCATTTTTTCCTCCCTTTCGGCTAATTCAATATCTAATCTTATATTAGCCGAAAATGTTAAAAAAGTCAAGAAAAACAATACTTCTTTTATCAACTTTTTTAGTAAATTAATAAAAATATATCGTTTTAAGTTGTAAAGAAACTTTAATTTATTTGTTTTCTCTACAAATTCTGCAAATTCATTTTGGAGCGAAAGTGGAGGCAATAAAACTCTAAAATTATTAAATTTTTCTTTTGATAATTCAATCTGGTTTGTTGAACCATTAACACATTTATTTATAAGATATTTTTGAATTATCGGTATTCTAAAATAATTCTTTAAATAAATAGAATTTGACTTCCATTGTTTCAACCTAAGCAAAGTAATGTGCGTATCTATAGTATAAATAATATCTTTTTCCTTATTTTTTATAAAAATATTAACTCTACCTAAAGTTCCTGTTCCTGTTGAATTAATTAAAATATCTTGATCTTGTAAAATTAATATATCTTTTTTATCTTCATGATATTTTATATTTTCAAATTTAATTTTTTCCCAATATATGCATGCTTGATTTATTACTCCTATTTTTGATTTTTCAACATATTTGGGAGTTTTTCCTCTCGAAACCAAACTTGCTATTTCCTCTATAAAAATCTTATCCCAACCTTTTTCATTCTTAATTGGATCTCCAAACATCTCTATAAATCGGGACTTCACTAATTCTTCTAATAAATTTATTTGATTTTTTCTCTTATTAATTATATCTATTATTCTATCTAAAATATTTATTACTTTCTTTTGCTCACTTTCAGAAATAAGTGCTATTTTTTCTTTTTTATAATCTTTGAAATATATATGTGGAATTGTAGCACCTGAAGAATATTTTGACAAATTCTTAGAAATTAAAGCATAATATAAATACTTAGTATCTAAAATTCCATTCGGAATTATATATTGCATTGTACAAATAACAGAAGATTTTGAAGGTAACAACATTATTCTTCCAACTCCTGCACCATCTTTTACTATTCCTATATATTCCTTATCTTGTGTATAAAAATCTACTTTTTTTATTAATCCACTTGCACCGTATATTGGATAAATTCCTTCATTTTTTTTTAAATCTTTTTGCGATATATTTGATGTTCTATTTTCACATACTTCTTCTAAAGTAATATATTTCATAAAATTTCCCTCCCTAAAAATCGGGATTTGAAATTTTTAAAACTATCCGATATATTTGCGATGAGAAATTTTTACATTATTCTGATTTACCATTGCATACTGTAAAGTCGTGTCTATTTTTGTATGACCTAACAATTTTTGAACTTGCTCTATTGGCATCCCTTTATCAATAGCTCTTGTAGCTAATGTTCGTCTAAATTTATGAGGATGAACTTTAGGAATATCTAATTTTCTTCCTAATTCTCTAAGTCTTATTTCTACTCCACTTATTTTTAAACGTGAATATGGTTTTAATAAACTGACAAACAATGCTTCATTATTATCTTTTCTACTTTCAAGATATCTTGTTAAATGAATTTTTGTTCTTGCATCAAAATATACTTTTCTTTCCTTATCACCTTTTCCTAAAACTATACACTCTCTGTTTTCAAAATCAATATCTGTTATATTAAGTTTTACCAGTTCACCTACTCTCATTCCTGTTGAAGAAAGTAAATCTATCATGGCAAGATCCCTTATGTTTCCAGAAAAATCTCTTAATAGTTCCAATGATTCATCTGAATAAGTTTCTTTTATTAATTGTCCTGTTTTTACTTTTTTGATTCTACGAACAGGACTTTTTAGTATATAATTTTCTTCTTCAAGCCAAGAAAAGAAACTAGAAAGAATTCTTCTAATATTATCTATAGTTACTTTCCCAGCATTTCCCTTATTCTGATAATTTGACAAATACTCTCTTAAATCATTTGTATCAATATGTTTTATTGTTTTAGTAATTTTTTGAAACATATTCTGTATAGTTGACTGATAATATAAAATTGATTTTTCTGAACATCCTTCAATCTTTTTTGCTGCTAAAAACATTTCTAATACTTTTTCGTTAGAAAACTCTTCCTGCAGAGAAATATCTTCACTTTCCAAATAATAGATCAATACTTTATGCAAATGTTCCATTTGAGCATTATCCAAAATTCCAAGCATTTTTTGTTCAATTTCAGTAATTATTTTTTTCATATAAATCATCCTTTCAATTATCTATATAATAAATTATACAATATAATTTATTTAAACAAATATTGAAATTCTGATTTATCAAACTCTTCTAGTTCTGTTTAAAAAATTTTTGCATTAAAGAATCATATAAATTTTCCATCTCTTTTAATGACTTTTCGGCTTCAAACTTTAATTTATTTGTTTTCTCTACAAATTCTGCAAATTCATTTTGTAATTTTATCTCTGGTAAAGATATTTTTAATTTTTTAAAATCGCTCATAATAATTCTTGGCATTTTTGCACCAGATACTTTCATTTTTAAAAACTTAAGTACCGATTCTGAGGTTAAAACATTAAAAAGATAAATTCTATTAACCTCATTTCTTGGAAGAATAGGTATCAATTCACTTGTTCCTATTCCCTCTTCTAAAGGTAATACAACTTTATTCAAATAAGGTCTTAATTTAGAATATAATACATAATTTTCATCGAATGCTATTATTGAAGTAGGTATTTCAAATTTAGTTATCATTTTTTTCTTTATAATTTTACCAGTATTTTGTTCTATATCTTCTAAATTTAATAACCAAATTAAATCATTACATTTCAAATATTTTGTTATATTTTTAGACTCAAAACTCGAAATTTTTTCCAAAAATTTCTGTTCCCAACCTTTTTCATTCCTAATTGGATCTCCAAACATCTCTATAAATCGGGATTTAACTAATTCATCAAATAAAAGTATTTGTTTTTCTCTTTTTTTTATCATATTTTTGATTTTATCTAATATTTCCACTATTGCACTTTGTATTTTTATTTCTGGTAAAGGGACATACGTGTTTTTTATTAAATTTGATACTTGTAAATTTTGTATCCCTGTTGTTTTATTATAAAATTTATGTACTCCTTTGTATTTATAATTATATAATAAAAATAACAATAAAAATCTACTATTTATTTTATTATCTTTAACTCTTAATGTCGTAGTAAAATTATTTGTTAAATATACATCATTAGGATCATTTTTATCGAAAAAAACAACTCTTCCAACAGGATTTAGATCAGTTCCACCAGATTTTTCTAAAATTATATCTCCATATTTTAATTTCTTCTTCTCACACTTTGTATATTCAATGTCTCTCAATGTAATATCTGAATAATCAATTTCTCCGTTATTAGTAAAATTTGTTGTTCTTATAACTTTTACTATATGTTGATTATTAACATCTGTAATTTCATTTCCCCATTCACCTGTGATTGGAGTTTCAATTAATTCAGCTAATTGGACTTTTCTATTCTCCATCTACTTCACCAACTTTTCAAGTTCTTCTAAACCTAATGTTATTTCTTTTTCTAATTCCTTTATTTTTCCGATAATAACTTCAGGCTTTTCATAAACAATTTCTTCATATTCTATTTCCTTGTATTTATTTATTGATAAATCATAATCATTTTCAACGATTTCTTCTTTTGAAACAAAAAATGATTTTTCTGTTCTCTTTCTTTCATTTTCATTTTCTAAATTTGAAAATCTATTAATGATGTCCTCTATATCGTTATCTTCTATTTTAGTTCTCTTATCATCTAATGAATATCCATCTGCCTGCATATCATAAAACCATACTTTGTCTGTTCCTCCAACACCTGTTTTTGTAAATAACAATACAGCTGTACTTACCCCTGCATAAGGTTTAAATACTCCACTTGGCATTGAAACAATTCCCTGTAAAGTATGATTTTCAATAATTTCTTTTCTTAGCTGTTTGTGTGCATTACTTGTTCCAAATAAAACTCCATCTGGTACAATAACAGCACATCTTCCGCCCTTTTTCAATATTCTTATCATAAGTGCTAAAAATAACAGTTCTGTCTTTTTTGTTTTCGTTACTTTTAAAATATCATCTGCAACTGTCTCTGCATCTAATGAACCTTTAAATGGAGGATTTGCAAGAACTAAAGTATATTTTTCCTTATCTGTGTTTAATTTTGATAGTGAATCTTTATAATCTATATTAGGATTTTCTATATCATGTAACATCATATTCATAGTACCTATTCTAAGCATAGTCGTATCCATATCATTTCCATAAAACATGTCATTCTGAAAATGCTTTTTTAATTCAGGGGAATTAAATATTTCATCATGATTCTTTCTTAAATATTCACCTGCTCCTACTAAAAATCCTGATGTTCCACAGGCAGGATCCACTATTATATCAGTAGGTAATGGTTTAACAAGCTGTACCATCATATCTATAATATGTCTTGGTGTTCTAAATTGACCATTTGTTCCAGATGTTGCTAATTTTGACAGTAAATATTCATATAGATTTCCTTTTATATCTCCTTCCAGCTCTAAATTATTAATTCCTGTTACTATTTTTTCAAGCATTTGAGGAGTAGGAATTTGAAAAATAGCATCTTTCATATATCTTGAAAATGATGAGCTATTATCTTCATTTAAATTTTTTATAAATGGAAAAACTTCATTTACTATTGTGTCATACATTTCTTGTGCTTCAAATTCTTTAAAATGACTCCATCTTAAATTTTGCTGGTTTTCATTAAAAATTATTTTAGGTTCTATTCCTAAAATATTTGCATCCATTTCTTCTCTTATTTGCTTATCATCTAATGATTTAATAAATATAAGATAAGTAAACTGTTCTATTACAGATAGTGGATTAGTTATTCCTCCAGTCCAAAATGTCTCCCAAATCTTATCTACTTTGTTTCTCAATTCTCCTGTAATCATTTCTCAATTGTATGATAATATAAAAATTATATAAATATCATACTCTCCTTTCTATAGTTATTTTCCACTTTTAATTTACCCCAGTATAACAATACTAATTTAATTTGTCAATTTTCTCTCCTGAAAAATTCATTTTACAACTTTCAAATAATGGTATATAATGAAAATAGAAGAAAATACATTAATTGTAGGAAAGGAAGTAAAGATGAAAAAATTATTAGTTATCTTATCATTATTTATGGTATTCATGTTTGGATACGGTAATACACTTGATGTGAATGTAGAAAAAGGTTCTAAAGTTCCTAATTTTGAATTGAAGGACTTCAGAGCACAAAAAGTAAAAAGCAGAAAGTTTTTCAATAGCAGCAAACCTACTTTATTTGTAGTAGCTGCTGAATGGTGTCCTGATTGTCACGAAGAATTGCCTGCTGTCCAGAAATTCTACGACGAAAATAAGGATAGAGTAAATGTAGTTGTGGTATTTATAAGTAACAGAAGTTCACTACTGGATGCAAGAAAATTTGTTGAAAGCAACAAATACACATTCCCTGTTTTCTATGATTTTGACAAATCAATTGTAACAGGATTCAAAGTTAAGGGAGTGCCATTTAACTTAAAAATAAGAAAATCCGTAATTGAAGATATTTCTGAAGGAACTATGACTCTTGACGGATTAAATGAAATGTTTATGGATTAGTAAAAATGTTTGGATTTAAAAAAATCCCGGCAATACAGTTTTATATAATAAAATACAGGAATTATCTACATTTATAAAAACTAGGTAACTTCCTGTATTTTTATAAATATATAAGGAGATGGGAATATGAAAAAAGCGTACGAAATTTTAAACAATCCTTTTTTAAACAAAGGAACTGCCTTCACAAAGGAAGAACGTAAAAAATTTGGATTAATGGGGCTTCTTCCACCATATGTTCAGACTATTGAAGAACAGGCAGAACAAGCCTATGGACAATTCCAGAAGAAAAGTCCACTTATTGAAAAACGTCATTTTTTAATGGAAATTTTCAATACTAACAGAACATTATTCTACTACTTATTCAGTCAGCATGTTGTAGAATTTATGCCTATTGTTTATGATCCTGTAATTGCAGAAAGTATTGAAAATTACAGTGAATTATTTGTAAATCCACAAAATGCAGCTTTCCTTTCAATAGATGAACCTGAAAGTATGGAAGAGACATTAAAAAATGCAGCAGACGGGAGAGAAATACAGCTTATTGTAGTTACTGATGCTGAAGGAATATTAGGAATTGGAGATTGGGGAACAAACGGTGTTGATATTTCTGTAGGAAAACTTATGGTTTATACTGCAGCAGCAGGAATAAATCCTGAAAGTGTCCTTCCTGTTGTCCTTGATGTGGGAACAAACCGTGAGTCTTTACTTAACGATCCTCTTTACCTTGGAAACCGTCATAATCGTATAAGAGGTGACAGATACTATGATTTTATTGATAAATTTGTTCAGACTGTAGAAAAATTATTTCCTAAACTTTATCTCCACTGGGAAGATTTTGGCCGTTCAAATGCTGCAAATATATTAAATAAGTATAAGGAAAACATAGCTACCTTTAATGATGATATTCAAGGAACAGGAATTATAACACTGGCAGGAATCTTAGGAGGACTTAAAATTAGCGGTGAAAAACTTACTAATCAGAAATATATGTGTTTTGGTGCCGGAACAGCTGGTGCAGGAATTACAAGACGTATTTTTGATGAAATGGTTCAGGAAGGACTTTCAGAAGAAGAAGCATACAAAAGATTTTATATGGTAGATAAACAGGGACTTTTATTTGATGATATGGATGACCTTACACCTGAACAGAAACCTTTTGCACGTAAGCGTTCTGAATTTCCTAATGCAGATGAACTGACTAACCTTACTGCCGCAGTAAAGGCTGTACATCCTACAATTTTAGTTGGAACTTCTACTGTTCCTGGAACATTTACTAAGGAAATCGTACAGGAAATGGCTTCCTATAAAGAACGTCCTATAATATTTCCTTTAAGTAATCCTACTAAGCTGGCAGAAGCTACAGCTCAGGATTTGCTCGAATGGACTGACGGAAAAGCTCTTATAGCTACAGGAATTCCATATGACCCTATTGAATTTAAAGGAATTACGTATGAAATCGGGCAAGCAAACAATGCTTTGATTTATCCTGGATTAGGATTGGGAGTACTGGCATCAGAAGCAAGAATTCTGACTGATAAAATGATTTCAGCTGCAGCTCATTCACTTGGAGGAATTGTAGATACTTCTAAGCCTGGAGCAGCTGTACTTCCACCTGTATCTAAATTAACTGAATTTTCAGAAACAGTTGCATTAGCAGTTGGAAAATGTGCTCTGGAAGAAAAACTGAATAAAAAACCTGTTGATGACATAGAAAAAGCAATAAAATCTTTAAAATGGAAACCAGAATATACTGTAATTGATGAATAGGAGGATAATATGGCTTTTCTGACTTCATTAGAAAGTATTCTTTCTATAATTCTAATTATTTTATTAGGATATATTTTAAAAGAAAAAAAATGCTTTGATGATGGTTTTAGTAATAATATATCAAAATTAATTATGAATGTTGCATTACCTGCTTCTATTTTTGTTTCTGTGCTTAAATACCTAACAGTCGAAAAACTTATTTCACTATCTGGAGGATTAGTCTATACATTTTTATCTGTTATCATAGGATATATCATTGCGTGGATAATGGTAAAAATACTTAAAGTCAAAGCTGGTAGAAGAGGTACTTTTATAAATACTATTGTCAATGCAAATACTATATTTATTGGTTTACCATTAAATATAGCGCTTTTTGGAAATGAAAGCCTGCCTTATTTCCTGGTATATTATATAACTAATACGGTTTCTACATGGGCTTTTGGAGTTATACTTATTGAAAACGATAATCCTGAAAAAAGTAAAACAAAAAAAGGATTTAATTGGAAAAAACTTTTACCTCCACCTTTACTTGGGTTTTTGGTTGCTCTTGTATTTCTTATATTCAAAATTCCAGTGCCTGAATTTCTTCATTCTGCACTTACTTATATTGGAAATATTGTTACTCCACTTTCATTGATATATATTGGAATTGTATTATCAAATGCAGGATTAAAAAGTATACATTTTGATAAAGATACTATTTTTGCACTTTTTGGAAGATTTATAATGTCACCATGTATAATGGTTGTATTAATAATTTTAGGAGTAAAAATCTCAGGGACGATGCCCGCACTTGAAAGTAAAACATACATAATACAGGCTTCTGCTCCAGCACTAGCAGTGTTACCTATATTGGCAAACGAGTCAAATGGAGACGTAAAATATGCAACAAATGTAGTCACTACAAGTACTGTATTATTTGCTATTGTAGTTGCTGTCATAACAAGTTTATTTAAATAGTATAAAATGTAATTTAAACTGACTGAAATAAAGCAAAAAATAAAGAACATATCTTTTAAATTCATATTTATCAAGATATGTTCTTTCTATTTTCTCTTTTTTAATAATAATGTTTTGCATTTAACATTTTCTCAGCCTTTTTGTAATTTGGCATATAATTTTCCACGTAATTGTAAAATCCTTTTCCATGATTAGGATATTTCAGATGGGCAAGCTCATGCAGTACAACATATTCAATCTCAAATGGAGTTCTTTTTACTAGTTCTGTATTAAGATTTATATATCTTTTATTATAGTTACACGATCCCCATCTTGTCTTCATTGGCTTGATTGACAGATGTTCTATACTTTCACCAAGAATTTTAAGCCATTTATCCACAACATCAGGAAATAATTTTCTGGCACATTCAAAATACCATTTATCCATTATTTTCTTTTTATTTTCAACATTTTCACTATTTGTTACGAGTAATATTTCATTAGTTTCCCTGTTCAAGCTTACTCTGTTTACATTTCCTGTTCTTACTTTTAAAACATACTCCCTACCAGCTAATTTATGTATTTCACCAGTTATATATTCATACTCCTTCTGCTGTGATTTTGCATTTTCCACCTTATTCAGCACTTTTTTTATCCATTCTTCCTTTGAACGTATAAAATTTTCTATGTAACTGCTATGCAGATTTAAAGGTGCTGAGATATAAACTTCCATATTCTGATTTATCCTCAGGTTTATATTTTTTACTTTTTTTCTATGGACATCATATCCCAGAATTTTTTCTATCTTCATTTGTTACCTTTCTGTTTTTTAATTACTCATATGGAGAATAAAGTGTCATTTTGTTATCTGCATCTTTATAAAAATGAATATCTTTATCTGGTGTTCCAAATACTGTAAACAATTCTCCATATTTCTTAAATGATATTTCACTTTTTTCACCAAAAAAAATAAATATATCTGCTCCATCATTTGTTTTAATCACAATATCTTTATTATTAATTTTTTCTAAATTTATATTTTTTTCTTTTATCTTATTTTCCCATTCAGAATATATTCTCACTCCTACATTGTATAGTTTTTCTTCTTCTCCTTCAGAATAATATTCATCAGGTGCCTGATGAAAAATACATTCTTTAAAATACAATAAATATGTTATTCCTTGACTTTCATCTAAACTACGACTTCCAAAATAATCCGGATCATCAGTTCCATAATATTTGGTTTTTATCATACTACTTTTTTTACTATCCATTTTTTTACATGTAAGTGTAACTTCTGACCAAAATCTTGCATATTGACTGTTATTATTGTAGTAATCTCCTTTTTCAACTATACTATGGTTATTATTTCCAAAAACAAATATATTCCCAAAAATTAAACTTAATGTTATTATAATTTTCTTCATAAGAAAATCTCCTTTTCAAATTAAAACTTTTATTTTTCCTTATAATTCTCTATTTCCTTATCCATTATTGCAGAAATATTTATCCCCATCGGGGCATTTTTTAGAAACTTGTCATACATTTCAGGATTATTTTCTTTACAGCTTTTAAAAAATAATATTATATTTTCTTTTTTCTGAAGTCTTACGGCATAATCATCTTCAAGAATAATAAATAATGTCAACTTGTCAAATTCATCATTTTTTATAATCATTCTTGTGAAAAACACTGTCTTTATTTCATCCAGTCTGAAATAAATTTCCTTTTTTGAGAATTTCATAAGATATGTGTATATAAATTCCCCTTCCAGTTCCTCCAGTTTTTCGAATTTTAGCTTTATATTTTTAAGCATTTTTCTTATCAGAAAATATATAATAAAGTACAAAAGTATAAAATTTACTATTCTCATTATGACCTCTCTTCAATACTATTTTGAAAAATAAGTAACTCCAAATAATGTTTTCATATCATTAGATTTTTCAACAATATCCTTTACATTTATCCATTCAACTACAATTTCTTCCCCTTCATCCAAAGAAAGTTCTTTTGGTTTTATCGAATCTGACTTCAATCTTGCACTGAAAAAGAAAAGATTTTCCGTAGTGTATCCCGGAGAAACAAACAGTCCCTTCTTAAGTTCTTCAAAATCTGTAATATCTTCCTCAGTATATCCTGTTTCCTCTCTCAGTTCCCTAAATGCCGCTGTTTTTGGATCTTCTCCTGCATCTATAAGTCCTGCAACCACTTCAAGAGTATAATCCTTCGGTCCTGGTCTAAACTGTTTTACAAGTATTACTTTTTCCTTTGTTTCATTAAACAGTACAAAACATACTGCATGTGACTTATCTAAATATTCCAGTGTTATCCCTGTTGTAGGATGTATCATTTTTGCACCTTTTAAAAATCTGAAGTTTTCCATTTTGTATTCCTTCCTTTTTACAGTTATTCTATATTAAAAAATACTCTCAATCACATTTAATCCCAGTTCTTTTGCAAACTCCCTAGCCAATTTCATAGCCTTGTCTTCCATTTCCATGAAATCATGCGTATCAGAGCCTATTATTGTACGGATATTATATTTTGCAGCTATTTCCCAAAATTCCTTATATGGATACATATATCTGTCCCAATCCGGATGTCTCACTAATGTCTTTCTTATCCCATTAGCATTCACTTCTAATGGAACATCATGTTTCTCAGCCACCTTGCATATCATATGTGCCGCTTCAATACAGCTTTCTGTCCAGTTTCTATAATTCACCATATATAAATCAGGATGAGCTATATAATCAAAATTTCCTGATTCTATCGCTTCTACCATATATTTTCCATATGCCAGCACATGACTCTCTTCCTTAATATTCCAGGCATTATAAATCTTGCTTTCTCCTTTAATCCTGAAGGCGTGAAGTCCCAATATGAGATAATCCAGTTTCCCTTTAAGTTCCTTATAATATTCCTGCCATTCAGGAAAATATTCTATTTCAAGAGATTTGTATATTTTTATTTTATCTCCGTATTTTTTCTGAGCTTCTTCTATTTCCAGAAGATATTCCCCAAGTTCTTCTATTTTCATTCTGTCCTGATAATAATCAGGTACAGGTGAATGATCTGATATTCCCAGTTCAGAATATCCTTCATTTATGGCAACCTTTACATAATCTTCTACATTTCCAACGGCGTGCCCACATCTATAATTATGTGTATGAAAATTTGTTTTCATTTATTTATCCTTCCATATTTCTTATTTCATATTTTAATACTTATTACTAAAAGTATAAATATATTATACTTTTTCCTATCTATAATTTCAAGATATTTTTATCTTTCTTTCAATCCTTTCATATTAAATCCATATATTTTAAAAGAACTGCCTAAAGATTACAGATACACTGACTTTAACCATAATTTTTAAAATCAGTACATTGTTTTCCCTAAAAGCAGTTCTTTTCTAATAAACTAACTATTAATCTAATGTTATATTTTCTAAACTTTCATCATCCAGATCTGAATTTTCTGAATTTTTCTTTTCTTCTGCCATTCTATTGGCTATTATTACAAACGGTGTCCATATAACAAATGCCACAAATACATTAAATAATGAAACTATTGCAGCCATTATTGAACCTCCTGTTGCAAAGAATGCATATATTCCTGGAGGTAGAACCCATGGAACTACAACATATACCGGTGGAATTAATCCTATAACTGTTGCTGTATAGGCTATTATTGCACACACAGTTGGAGCCAATAGGAATGGAATTATGTATATAGGATTCAGTACTAATGGAATTCCAAATATTACAGGCTCATTAATATTGAATATTGCCATTGGAGTAGATAATTTTGCAACTGTCTTATATTCTTTTCTCTTACTGAAAAGATATATTGCAAAAATTAATGCTATTGTTATTCCTGAACCACCCATTTGCAGATACGCATCAAATGATCCTCTTGTCCATATATAAGGAAGATCTTTTACTGCTCCACCCTTTGCCATATGTTCTACGTTTGCAAGTAATGCCGGCTGATAAATTCCGTCCATTATTGGAGCCAGTACATTGTGACCATGCAATCCAAAGAACCAGAAAAGCTGAACAAGGAATGAAAGCAATACTACTGAGAACATACCTTGTGATAATCCAAGCAATGGTGCCTGAATATATTTTGCTATCAGATCATTTAATGTACTTCCTGTTGCCGCCACAATTACATGTGATGATATTGCACAAACATAAATTGCCACAACTCCTGGAATAATTGAAGCAAATGCTTTGCTGACTGCAGGCGGTACTGAATCAGGTAATTTAATTGTAAGTTTACTCTTCATTAGTTTTGAATATATTATTGTAGAAACAAGTCCGATAATCATTGCAGGAAATAACCCTTTTGCACCAAGGTAATCTACATTTATAAATCCCCATGAAGAAACTGCCTGCTTAACACCATTTACTTCAGCTTCAAAGCTTGCTTCCTGAGGTAAGAATGCAACAAATGATGCAAACGCAACTAGAGCTCCTGCCACCGGATTCACTTCATAGCTTTTCGCTACATTATATCCTAGAGCTATTACAAATGCCAATGATAATATTGCTATTGAGGCAAACCACACTATACCATTTATGTTAATTAATGGTGTCATAAGTTCTACAAAGCTGTCCTGTCCCCAACTTCTAGGTAAATCTCTAAAAAATACGTTCAACAGCACTGCTATTGAACCAACCATAGTAATAGGCATTATTGCAATGAAAGAATCCTTAATAGCTACAAGAAATCTTTGTGATGCTATTTTTGCCGCTTTTGGAACAAATTTCTGTTCCATCCAATCTGTAAATTTTTTCATAACGTCCTCCTTTAATTTTTATATTAAAGTATACCCTATTTTTATAGAATTTCAATAAGAAAATATTAGATTTTTACTAAATATTCAAAATAATCCCTATTTTGTGCTATAGTCACTTCTCCTCCATGTCCTGGATATGCTACTGTATCTCCTGGAAGTTCAAGTAATCTTTCTATTGATTTTTTCATATCAGCCCTGTTTCCTGTAGGCAAGTCAGTTCTTCCATAATTTGCTTTGAATATTGTATCCCCGGACATAAGTATTTTTTCCTTTTCATTATAGTAACAAACTCCACCATGAGTATGACCAGGTGTTTCTAACACTTTAAATCCAAAGACTTCGTCTCCTTCTTTCAGTTTGATTACTTTTATTTCCTTTGCCAGTTTAAAGTCCATATCTATCCACAGTGTTAGCGATAAACTTGAATCATACAAAAAATCATAATCCTTTTCACTTATATAAACAGGAACATCCTTATGGGCTATTATTTCAGGTATTCCTATTATATGGTCATAATGACCATGTGTAAGTAAAATCCCTGACAGATTAAACTTCTTTTCATCAATATAATTTAACAGAGAAGACATGTCAAATCCTCCCGGATCAACAATATAACAGTCTTTTCCGTCATCCACAACATAACTGTTCCCATTAGTTTTCTGATTCATAAATAATTCCACGTGCATCTTACTCTCCTCCTTTTGAAATATGCACATCCACTTGTGGATATGGTATTTCAATATTATTCTCATCAAATTTTATTTTTATTCTTTCATTCATTCTCAACTGTAAAGTGAAATAGTTTTCACTTTTAGTATACACGTATACACAGAAAATAATTGCTGATTCTGCCAGTGCAAGTACACCTATTGTAGGTTCAGGAGATCTCAGTATCAATTTATCCTGCCCTTTTATTTCCTCATCTATAATTTCCCTCAATACCTTCTTAACCTTTAAAATATCACTTTTATATGATACTCCTATTTTAAGATCCAGCCTTTTGACCTTTTCCTTTGTCATATTTCTAAGCTCATTACTCGTTATCATTCCATTCGGAATTATAACAAGTTCATTTTGAGGAGTTTTTATTCTTGTATAGAAAATTTCTATACTTTTAACTTCACCTATATAATTTTTATATTCTATCATGTGGCCTACTCTAAAAGGTTTAAATGTCAATATTATTAAACCTCCACAAATATTTCCAAGGGTTTCCTTAAAGGCAAACCCTAAAACTATCCCTGCCGCTCCCAGAAATGCACTTATTGAAGATACATCAATACCTAAAAAACCAATAAGCGTATAAGTCAAAGCAACATAATAAAGTATAGAAAATGCTGACATCAGGAAGGAAGATATACTTTTATCCATTTTAGCTTTTTCCATTATGGATTTTAAAAGTTTATCTACATATTTTTTTAGCATTCCTGATATCTTCAATGCAACTATTATTATTGCAATTTTTAATAAATTTGTCTGTAAAAACTGAGATAAGTTTTTCCATTCAAAAAATTTCTGAAAATCTTTCATTCTAAATTTCTCCCTATATAAAATTTACTACACATTGAATCTGAAATACATTACATCTCCGTCATTTACAACATACTCTTTACCTTCCAGACGCATTGCACCTTTTTCCTTTGCACCTTGCCATCCGTTGTATTCAATAAACTTTTCATAAGCTACAACTTCTGCCCTTATAAATCCTTTTTCTATGTCAGTATGAATTTCTCCCGCACTTTTCTGTGCATTTGTTCCCTGCTTTATAGTCCAAGCTCTTACTTCCTTTTCACCTGCAGTAAAATAAGTGATAAGACCAAGAAGCTTGAATCCTCCTCTTATAAGTCTGTTAAGACTTGGCTCTGTTATTCCAAGTTCATCTATGAACATCTGTCTTTCTTCTTCATCCTCTATTTCTATAAGTTCAGCTTCAACCTTTGCTGAAAAAGTTACTACTTCACTATCATGAGATGCCGCAAATTCCCTTACTTTTTTTACATAATCATTTTCTACTTTATTAGTCAGATCATCTTCAGAAATATTAGCTGCAAACATCATAGGTTTCAATGTCAAGAACTGGTATACTCTTATCAATTCACTTTCCCTCTGGGTAAATTCCAGTGTTTTCAGTAGTTTAAAATCTTCCAGATGTTTTTTACACTTTTCAAGAACTGCAAGCAGTTCCTTTCCTTCAGCATTTCCACCTCTTGCAAGCTTACTGTTCTTTTGCAGAGCTCTTTCAACAGTATCTATATCTGCAAATATTAATTCAGTATTTATAGTTTCTATATCCCTTATAGGATCCACACTTCCTTCAACGTGAATAATATTGTCATCATCAAAACATCTTACAACCTGACAGATTGCAGCAGTGTTTCTTATATTGGATAAAAACTGGTTCCCCAGTCCTTCACCTTTTGATGCTCCTTTTACAAGTCCTGCAATATCCACAAATTCCACAGTTGCACCTAATGTTCTCTGAGGATTTACTACTTTTTCCAACTCCTTAAGTCTAACATCTGGAACACTTACCAGCCCCACATTTGGTTCTATCGTCGCAAACGGATAATTTGCCGCCTCCGCATTCTGAGTTTTTGTTATTGCGTTAAACAATGTTGACTTTCCTACGTTAGGAAGCCCTACTATACCTATTCCTATCATTTATCAGTTTGTATTGACAGTTTAAGCTATATTGCTTTCACTGCATACATCTCCTTTCCTTTATTTCAGTTACTTATAAATTTTTTATTTTTTACATTCATTTTATCATAATACTGACTTTTAAATCTACTTAACCTTAAAGTTCCACACTTTTTTCAAGTTTAGTTAAAATCTTAATAAGCTTCCATTTTTCCTTGTCAGTCGCCTTAAAAAGATAAGGAATATCGAAAATAGGCACTATCCACATATCACCTATATAACGGTAACTGTTTCCTACCATTTTTTTTATATCTTCCTTTTCCTTTATAAAACTTCTTGTAGGATTTTCTCCCACCGTCACTATATATGAAGGATTCAGCAATGCAATCTGACCTGTAAGAAAATCCCTGCATTTGGAAATACTATTTTTTTCAATAATTTCTCCTCGTGAACTGCATTTTGTCAAAGTTGTAAAATAGCATTTTTCCAGATTAAGCTTTGCATATTCAAGAAATTTCATAAAATATTCTCCATTTTTATCTGTAAGAAGTTCATTTCTATTATCTTCTTCGGTACTTATGCTATCCATTACAAACAGTATTTTTGCCTCTTTATTCCCTTTCCCGGTTACAGGATTTTTCCTTACTCTTTCCAGAGCACATTTACTGCATATTTCTATTTCCATTTCCAAGTCATTCCACATTTATTTTCAACCTCATTTATCTCAATTTCAAATGTGATACATTGTTGTCTCATTTTCAGTGACTATTTCTATTTCAAGGTTACTTCTGTTTTCCCTCTCAAGAATTTCATACAAAGTATTATACGCAAGTTCCGGTGTATTGTTATCCTTACTTATATGCATCAGATAAATTTTTTTCAGTTTATCTGACATCACTTGAGAAATCAGCTTTGAAGCCTCTGCATTAGACAAGTGCCCATTTCTTCCCTTTACCCTGTTTTTCAGTTCCCAGTGATAAGGTCCTGTCATAAGCATATTATAGTCATAATTACTTTCCACCACTATTACATCGCTATTTTTAAAATTTTCTTTTATTATGTTGTTTGTACACCCTACATCACTTGCATATGCCAATTTTTTATTATCATATTCAAAAGTAAAGCCAAGACACTTTTCAGCATCATGCATTACTTCAAAGTTATTTACTGTACATTCTTCAAAGGATACCTTGTCTTCCCTCAGAAAATTTATATTTTTAGGGTCTATTTTCCCTATCTTTTCCCTTATCATTTCATAGGTAATTTCATGAAGATATATTGGAATATCATGCTTCCTTGAAATTACTCCCAGTCCCTGAATATGGTCTGAATGCTCATGTGTTACAAAAACACCGTCTATGTCTTCTATTCTTCTTCCTATATTATTTAGTTTTTCTGCAATTTTTTTTCCACTGAATCCAGCATCAATCAGAAATTTCTTTTTTCCCATTTCTATATAGCTTGAATTTCCGCTGCTCCCACTTCCTAAAATTGAAAATTTCATTTTCCTGTGTTTCTCCGTATTCTATAAATTTACCTCAAATTTACTGTATATTAGGATTTACTTCTCCATCTGTCTTATTATACAACCATCCACCCTTATTATTTCTTACTGAAACCACACTATTTGAATCTTCTATACCCTTTTCCAGATTTCCTGGAATAGCAAAAAGCTTTTTTTCTCCATAAAAAACATCAAAAGAATATTTCCCGTCAGGACTTTTAATATTTTCCAGATTATTTTCATTTCCTGTTAATTCAGGAAAAAATCCTGTCCTGGATTTATAATTTTTTATGGCATTTGAAAGTTTTTCTGTTTCAACTTCAATATCTGCCTTTATTATTACTTTTGCCTTTTCTGAAAACAGATGAATTGAAATAAAAAACGATATAATTGCCATTATTACAAAAAGCGTTGCTCTTCCAATGACATTTTTCAGTGTCTTATTTGCATCTTTATTGTTATTATATAGTGCCATATCTCTTCTCCATTTTTAGTTATTCCTCTTTTAACCCCATATTTAAACTGAATTTAATACCTTCACTATATATTTTTCTTTTCTATATTATAATTTTAAATATTTTCTCTAATTTATTTTTTGCCCTTAAAAATCGAAGGTCTCACAATTACTTTTACTCCTTTAGGAACTGTCAATTCTATTGCTAAAGGACCTCTCTTGACATTTATCCATCCAAGACCGGAAATTGCCAGATCTTCATTTTCTTTAACTGTTGTTTTAAACGTAACAAATTCATTTTCAAAATATTTTTTCTTTTCTTCACCTTTTAACAACTCAAAGAAATCTCCCTCTAACAGCTCTTCAACTCTTTCTTCTTTTGTAAGATGAAATTTTACATTTTTTGAAGAATATGCAGAGAATATAGGTTTATATCCTGTTTCTTCCTCTGTTTTATTTACAATATTATTTTCCTTTACCTTAAACCAGCAGAAAGCATCAAACATAAATACCTGACCTTCTTCAAGTTTAAAAGTCTTTCTAGATATTTCACCTACCGGAACAAGTTTTAACCCTGTTTCTACACTTATCATATCTGACAGACGTTTTTCCTTTGGTATAAGTCCTGGAGTATCTGTTATTGTTATATTTGTATCAGGTATTTTATTATTTATGGACTTCAATGTAGTTCCTGAATATTTTGAAGTTGTTATTTTATTTTTACCTAATAACAGATTTATAACTGAAGATTTTCCAACGTTTGAAACACCAAGCACCACTGCCTTTACTTTTTTATCAGGGAAAATACTTTTTATTTTTCTTATTACTCCATTTATTCCATATTTACTTTTTGCACTTATAAATGCAATATTTTCAGGAACAATATCCTCCTCGGCAAGCCTGTCCTTTATCCAGTCAGCTATTTCAGTCGGATGCACAAATCCTGGTAATAAATCTGTTTTATTTACTAGGACTATTGACCTGTAATCCCTTAAATAATCCAGGATTTCCTCAGTGAAGGATCCTTCAAAATCTATTATATCAAATATTGGAAGAATTATATCAGATTTTTTTACACTGTTTAAAACTTCCTTTGAATAATCTTCACTTTTAAAGTTATTAACTGAATTTTTCCCGTAATTTTTTATTTTGAAACATCTCTGGCAGAGTAAATCCCCTTCCATTATAAATTTTTCTTCAGGAACATATCCTTCCTTCTTTTCATCTTCAAATTGCAGTTCCATTCCGCAACCTGTACATTTTTTACTAATCAAAATTTCCTCCAATTATTTATATTTTATATCTTCTGTACTATTATATCCTACTTACTTACGCTAGAAAACATCATATACACTTTCTCCTACAAGCTTACTCCTTTGCCAAAGGATGCGTTTTCATATAAATATCCTTCAGCAATGCCTTGCTCACATGTGTATAAACCTGTGTTGTAGAAATACTGCTATGTCCCAGCAGCTCCTGTAAATATCTTATATCTACTCCGTTATTTAACAGTTCTGTTGCAAAAGAATGTCTGAATACATGAGGCGTTATTTCCTTCTGTATTCCAGCCTTCTGTGTATAATTTGAAATTAACCTTCTCAATGAACGGGTTGTCAGCTTTTCACCTCTATTGTTGGTAAAAACTGTTTCCCTGCTGTAATTTCCATATTCTTTCTTTTTATCTGAAAGATACTTTTCAAGCCATTTTCTTGCAGTTTCACTGAAAAAAGTAATTCTTTCCTTATCTCCTTTTCCAATTACCCTTATTTCCCTCTCAGGAATATTTATCATATACTCACTAAGATCTATCAGTTCACTTGCCCTCATTCCGCTTGAATATAGCATTTCAATAATAAGTCTGTCCCTTACTCCTGTTATTTTTTCTGTATTTATGACATCCCTAAGTTTATTCAGATCCTCCTTATTTAATATATTTGGAAGTTCCTTTTCAAATTTAGGCATTGCAATATACGATATTTTATTAACTTTTACAACCTGCTTTTCCTGAAGATATTTGAAAAACGTTCTAAGGGCGGATATTTTTCTGTTAATACTTCGCTTAGACACGGGATTCACAGGTTTTTCCTTTTTTTCTCCGTTACTTTCTGTACTTGCCTGTCTGCTTTTATCTCCAGAATTCAGATAAGCTATAAAAGATCTCACAGTTATAGTCTCAACCTCATCAAACTTAGTTATTTCCTCATATTCATCCAGATAATCTATAAACTGGTAAATATCCCTTCTGTAACTTCTTACTGTATTATAACTTTTTCCAAGTATAACTTCCTCATAATATAAAAACTTCTCTGCATGTACAGCCAAATCCTTAACTTTGCTGTTTTCATATTTTTTTTTATCCTTATCTTCATTTCTAAGCTGTTTTCCCATTAAAATACCCTCTTTTCCATTTACTTCAGGATACTAATTTCTATTTCTTTCCTGTTTTTGTTCCAGTTGTCTTTTTTGCAGATGATTTTGCTGCAGTTTTTGTTGCCGTCTTTTTAGCTGCTGTTTTCTTTGCTGTACTTTTAGTTTTTTTAGTACCTTCAGCTGCTACTGTTGACTTTTTAGCTTTTGATGCGTCTGCCGTTTTACTTTTTCCTGAAGTTTTTGATGCTCTCTTCTTATCCTTCGGAATAGCCTTTATTGTCTTACACTCAGGATAACCTGTACACGCCAGAAATTTCCCAAATCTTCCTGTTTTTATTTCAAATGGTCTACCACATTTCTCACATACTCCGGCTTCTTCCACAATTTTTCTTTCTTCATCAATAATGGCAGTAATCTCATCCTTTATTTGAAGAATTCCATCAACTGTGTTAAGGTCACCTTTTTTAAGTTTCTGCTTTATTTGTAAAGGAAGTGACATTCTTTTTTCATCATTTTTGAAATCTTCACTTTCAAGATATTCTCCAAATCTTCCTTTTTTTACAACATATCTTTTGTTATCTTCTGTAAAGAAGTCCGTAGGAATTCCCATTTTATCAGCCATCAGTTTTTCCACTTCAGATTTTATAAAAACCTTTCCTGCTTCCATCTGTTCAGGTTCTATCGGAATATTTTTCAATGTTATCTTTTCTTCAGGATTTGTTTCTGAAACAAGATATTTCCCAAATCTTCCAGTTTTTAAAAGCATTGGATTTCCATCAGAAGAAAGAACATCAGATTCTATTCTTCTATCCTTAATTTTTTCAATCTCAACCTCATATTTGCTAATTTCCTTTTCAAGCGAGTTATAGAAATTTCTTAAAAGTTCCACCCACTGGACATTTCCTTCTTCTATTTTATCCAGGTCTTCTTCCATATTTGCTGTAAACTTTATGTTCATTATGTCCTGAAAATTCTTTTCAAGTTCATTTTTCACTTCATATCCAAGATATGTCGGATGAAATCTTTTTTCTATAATTTCTACATATTCCCTTGTTTTCAGTGTTTCAACTATTGAAGCATAAGTTGACGGTCTCCCTATTCCTTCAGATTCCAGTTTTTTTACAAGTGTTGCTTCTGAATATCTTGTAGGAGCCTTAGTAATTCCTTCTTCAATATTAAGTTTTTCTATATTGTAGACATCACCTTCTTTAAGTACAGGAAAATCAGCAGTTTTTATTTCATCTTCCTCTTTAAAGATTTTATAATATCCATCAAAAATTACTTTATTTATAGTTCCTCTAAATTTATAATCACCATTCACTGCATTTATCTGCATCTGCTCATATTTCATAGCTGCAAACTGTGATACAAGAAATCTGTTCCAGATTAATTTATACAGCTTGTACTGGTCATTTGTCAGATAAGACTGTATTGCATCAGGTTCAAGATTTATATCTGACGGTCTTATTCCTTCATGGGCATCCTGTACATTTGACTTGGAATTTTTTGTAACATAATATCCTACATATTCCTTACCATATTTGCCAGTTATATATTCCTTAGCCATATTTATTGCATCCATTGAAACCCTTGTGGAATCTGTTCTCATGTATGTTATTAATCCTCTGTTTTCCCCATCAATCGACAACCCTTCATATAACTGCTGGGCTATTCTCATTGTTTTAGTTGCTCCATACCCGAGATATGATGAAGCCAGCTGCTGCAATGTACTAGTCTTAAACACTAACGGCGGTCTTTGGGATTTTTTCTTTACTTCCACGCTTTCAAGTGTTAAAGATTTATCCTTCAAATCCTTTTTAAGTTTCTTGACAACTTCCTCATCAAATATCTTATCTACCTTTTCTCCTAAAATTTCCACAAGATTAACTTTAATTTCCTTTTCAAGAAGGGCATTTACCTCCCAATATTTCTGAGGAACAAAACTTCTTATTTCATCTTCCAGATCACATATAAGTTTTAATGCAACCGACTGTACTCTTCCTGCACTTGCATTTTTATTAATAGTTTTCCATAACAATGGACTTATTTTATATCCCACAATTCTATCAAGCAGTCTTCTCGCCTGCTGTGCATTTACAAGATTTTCATTTATGTTCCTAGGATTTTTTATGGCGTTATTTACAGCTGTCTTTGTAATTTCATTAAATTCTATTCTCTTTGTTTTTTCAGGCTGTTTAATATAATTGGATATATGCCATGCAATAGCTTCTCCTTCCCTATCCTGATCCGATGCCAGATATACAGTTGAAGCTTTTTTTGATTTATCTTTCAGCTTTTTTAGAACTTCGCCTTTTCCTTTTATTACCTGGTATTTAGGTTCAAAGTTATTTTCTACATCTATTCCAATCTTTGTTTTAGGCAGATCTATGACGTGACCATAAGATGCCGTAACTTCATATCCCTTTCCAAGTATTTTTTCTATCGTCTTTGCTTTAGAAGGCGACTCCACTATTACAAGCTTTTTTGCCAAAATTCTCACCTCATAATTCCTTTACTCTTTGTTTCTTTATGTATAGTATATTTTATTTTCATTTTTATAATTTTTATTTCTTGTATTTTTTTTGAATTACACTATTCTCATATATTTTGCAGTTCCTGTTTCTGTTATAAGTCCTTTTACTTTTAGGCTCATCAGTATTGAAAGCAGTTTATTCAAAGGAATTTCAATCTTATTTCCTTCTACCTTACCTTCATTTTCAAATAGTGTATTTCTGTTCTTATCATTATTTGTATCATCACTCATATTGAAATTTTGAATTTTTTTCATTATTTCTTCCAGTCCAAGTTCTTCACTTAACTGTAAAAATACAATTTTTTCTTCACAAGTCAGCTTGTCTGTCTTGCTTTTCCTATTTTTTAAATCCCACAGAAATTCTTTTGCTATATCTTCTCCAGTAGTTATAAGTTTTGCCTTATTTTCCTTTATGAGATTATTGCAGCCTTCAAAGGAAGGATAGTTTATAAAGCCTGGAACTGCAAATATTTCCTTGTCCATCATAAATCCTAGTTCTGCAGTTATCAGAGCTCCTCCAGATTTAAAACTTTCTGCTATAAGTATTCCATCTGACAGTGCCGCTATTATCCTATTTCTTTTAGGAAAATTCCATTTCAACGGTTTTGTTCCCAATGGATGTTCACTTACCAGTATTCCCTTTTCACTTATTTTTTCCCATAAAATCTTATTTTCATATGGATATACAATATCAAGACCACTACCTACTACAGCTACAGTACTTCCATCCTTTTCAACTGAAGCTGAAAGAGCTACTGTATCAATTCCTTCTGCAAGACCACTAATCAAGGTCACATTATATTCCAGTAGCTCGCTGACTATCTTCTCACATGCACTCTTTCCAAATTTTGTAACCTTTCTCGTCCCCACTACTGCAATGTTTCTTCTTTCATTATCCAGTTTTTTATTTAAATCTTTTCCCTTAACATACAAAAACAGGGGATAATCTATAAGTTCCTTTAACTTTTGCGGATATCCCTGGCTGTTTGCATCAATTATTCGTACTTTATTTCTTTCATATAATTCTATTTTATTTTCTAAATTTATATTTCTTGATTTTTCAAGAGTTTTCTTAAGTCCACTATTAAAAAGCCTGAAATTTTCTTCAAGGAACAGCTCATCATATTTTTTATAAATATTCATCAGTTTCCTAATATGGCTGTCCTTCATTCCAGCTTCCTTTAATTTTAACCATCCCACAATTAACCCCCATTATTTGCTTTCAGTTTTTATTTTTAATAATATTTTTACTTGCTTGAAATCAGTTCATTTAACTCAGCTATCTCTTTTACTACTTCCTGATTAGGATTTGATCTTGCATAGTCTTTCAAGTATCCTAAAGCTTTTGAAAATTCTCCTTTTGCTTTATATGCAATTCCTATTCCAAGTTTTGCTTCAGCCTGACTAGGTGAAGTTGCCAATATTCTATTGTAATAATCTATAGACTGATCATAATATCCCAGAAGTCTTGAACCTATAGCTACAACAAATAGATTTCTTATATCTCCTGACACATCTTTTTTTGCAAGATTTACAGCTCTTTCATAAAGTCCATCCTTAAAATAAAGCTGACTAAGCTGATAAATTGAGCTTGCATTCTTTTTTGCAAGAACTGCACTTTCATAACTGTTATATGTTTTAAACTTTGAACCGTCTGAAATATCATCTGTCTGAGTTACAGGTGCTGTTCCTGTATCTTCAGCTTTTGGTGCCGCCTCCGGATCCTTTGCCGCTTCCTGATTTTCAGTATTATCTGTTGCTTGGGAAGTTTCAGTATCTGGAGTATTATCTGTTTTTTTTCCTCCAGGATTGGCTGTAGTACTTTCTGTTTCCTTTTGTACTTCACTTGCCTTTTCAGCCAAGCTTTCCCTTACCATTACAACACTTCCCAGTATTAGTATGGACAATATCATTATTTTCTTTTTCATTTTATTATCCCTCCAAAATGAAATTTTTTATTAAAATTCCAGATTTTTAGTCGTTCTAGGGAAAGGAATTACGTCCCTTATATTTGTCATTCCTGTTATGTACATAAGCATTCTGTCAAATCCAAGTCCAAATCCTGAATGAGGTACACTTCCGTATCTTCTAAGATCCAGATACCACCAGTAATCTTCTTCCTTAAGACTCATTTTATGAATTCTTTCTAAAAGAATATCGTAGTTGTCTTCCCTCTGGCTTCCACCTACTATTTCTCCAATTCCAGGTGCCAGAAGGTCTACAGCTCTTACTGTTTTTCCATCTTCATTCAATTTCATATAAAATGCTTTTATATCCTTAGGATAATCTGTTACAAACACTGGTTTTTTGAAATGTTTTTCAGCCAGATATCTTTCATGTTCTGTCTGTAAATCAATTCCCCATTCAACTTCATATTCAAAGTTCTGTTTTGAATTTTTAAGAATTTCAATAGCTTCAGTGTAAGTTATTCTTTCAAAATCTGAATTTACAAGAACATTTAATCTTTCAAACAGTTCCTTATCAATAAACTGGTTAAAGAATTCCATTTCTTCCTTAGCATGTTCCATAACATATTTTACAATATATTTTATCATTTCTTCAATTACATCCATGTTTACAACTAAATCTGCAAATGCAATTTCAGGTTCCATCATCCAGAACTCTGCCGCATGTTTAGGAGTATTTGAATGTTCTGCCCTGAATGTAGGTCCAAAAGTATAAGTATTTTTAAATGCTGTACAGAAAGTTTCCGCATTTAGCTGACCACTTACCGTAAGGTTAGATTCTTTTCCAAAGAAGTCCTGTTTAAAATCTATATCTCCCTTTTCTGTTTTTGGAATATTTTCAAGATCCAATGTAGTTAATCTGAACATTTCTCCTGCTCCTTCAGCATCACTTCCAGTAATTATTGGAGTCTGAACATATACGAAATGTTTTTCCTGGAAGAATTTGTGTATTGCATAAGCCAATATTGATCTTATTCTAAACACTGCAAAAAATGTATTTGTTCTAGGTCTAAGGTGAGCTATAGTTCTTAAAAACTCAAAAGTATGTCTTTTATTTTGTAAAGGATAATCAGAATCTGACTTGTCATAAACCTCTATTTTATCAGCTTTTATTTCATAGTCCTGCCCTTTTCCTTCTGACTTTACTAATTTTCCATAAACCTTAATTGATGAAGAAATCGTTAATTTTGATATTTCTTCAAAATTTGTCAATTTATCATCTATTACAACTTGGATTCCATTAAAAAATGTACCGTCATTTAATTCTATAAATCCAAAATTTTTCTGACTTCTAATTTTTTTTATCCATCCGTTTAGCTGTATTTCTTTATCTAGATATTTTTCAGAGTTTAACTGTAATTCTCTTAATTCTAACAACATATCTTTTTTCGCATGATTACAATGTATCTATATACCTAATCACACATCTCCTTTCTTCACCGTAAAATAATTTGTTTTATATTATATCATATTATTCAACATATTTTAAGTAGTATATCATATATATACAATAAAATTTTCTGAAATTTCTTATAGAAAATCTTATGTAAATGAATTAAAAAGAGAGTGCTGTGACACTCTCTTTTTGTCCAAATATGTTTTCAAATTACATGCTTATTATATCATACATTTTATTTTTTTCAATTAGTTTATTAATTTTTATTCATAATTCAGAATAATAATTTCCTATCCCCATACTTCAGGATTTTTACTCCATTCAAGGGCAATTTCAGCTTCTTTTTCTGTAAGATATTTACTTTCCTTCAGTATTTTTATGAGAATATCAAAGTTTGACAGTGATGAAAATTTACAATTATATTTTGCATAATTTTCTTCTGCACTTTTAAATCCATAAGAAAATATTGATTTTACTTCCAGTTCCTTTACTTCTTCCTTCTGAAGCACATCAACAGCAATAAGGCTACTTTTTCCAGTAGTTATAAGATCTTCTATAACTGTTACTTTCTTACCTTTTACTTCTGCACCTTCAATCTGTTTTCCTGCTCCATGATCTTTTGGCTTATTTCTTATGTAGCACAATGGTTTTTTCATCCTGTCGGCAATAAATGCCGCCCATGGAATTCCTGCTGTTGCAACTCCTGCTATAACATCTGTGTCCTTATCAATTCTTTCAACAAAGCTTTCAACTATTATATCCCTTTCATCTGAAAATCCAAGTATATACCTGTTATCACAGTAAATAGGACTTTTTATTCCTGAAGCAAATGTAAAAGGTTCTTTTACGTTTATTTTCACTGCCTTCACATCAAACAGTGCTTTTGCCACTTTTTCTTCCAACGTTAGATTTGCCATAATTTATATTTTCCTTTCTCTTTTTTTATAAATATCTGTTCTATAAACTATTTCATTTATTCAAAAAATTCTACTGACTTCCCTTTTTTTATATTTTCATTTATTTTCCCATTTTCATAGACAATTTCTCCGTTTACTATTGTCATTATATTTTTTCCCTTTAATTTCCAGTTTTCATATGGAGTCCAGCCACATTTTGATTCAAGCATATCATCAACCCCTGCAATCCATTCCTTTTCTGTGTCTACCACTATTATATCTGCATAATAACCTTCCTTCAGCTTTCCTCTCCTTACTATTTTCATTATTTCTGCAGGATTTTCACACATCAGTTTCTGTATAGCAGATAATTCTATTTTCCCTTCGTTATACGCAGTAAGCATTAAGGCAAGGGAAGTCTCCACACCAGGCATTCCAAAAGTAACTTTTTTCAGCTTTTCATCAATCAGATGAGGAGCATGATCTGTTCCTATAGTATCTACAAATCCTTCATTTATAGCCTTCCATAAAAACTCATTGTCAGATTTTTTTCTCAGTTCAGGTTTCATTCTTAAAAGCATTTTATTTCTTTCGCTGCTTTCCCTTATTTCTTCATTTAAAAACAGATGATGTGGAGTAACTTCAGCATAGATAGGATGCATTTCATTATTCAGACTGCTATCCTTTTTAGCTTCTATAACCTTCTGTAATTCTTCTTCAGATGGAATATGGCACACATAAAGGCCTTTTCCATACTTCTGATTCAGCTCAATTGCCTTATCAATCATTTCATGTTCAGCATGAACTAATACAAGTCCTGAATTTTGAAATACTCCCTTTAAAATTTCATCATCTTCAATAAGCATTTCTCCTGTCGTTACATTCATAAAAATTTTTACGGTATTCACTTCTTTTTTAGCCAGTACTTCTCTTATCTCACTTATATTATTATTTTTACTTCCTCCAAAATGAATTCCAAAATTTACAATTGATTTTTTCCTTGCCAGTTCCTTTTTATTTAAAAGATTTTCTAAAGTTGTAGTTGTCGGAACTGTATTCGGCATATCATAAAAAGTTGTAATTCCGGCTTTTGCACACGCCCTTGATCCTGTTTCAAAGTCTTCCTTATACGTAACTCCTGGTTCCCTCATATGAGTGTGTACATCAATAACTCCAGGCATTATGACTTTTCTTTCAACATCAATGATTCTTACATTTTCCCTATTTAGAAATCCCTTTTCTTCTATATTTTCAGAAACCTTTTCAATTACTTCTCCGTTTATTAATATTTCAATTTTTCCCCCGAAAACATCAGTACCATTCTTTAAAATGATAATTTTATTTTTTTCCATTTCTGCTCCTGATTTTATTTTTTATAAAGCTTCTGAAATTTCCTCCAGTATCATTTCAGTTGCTTTTACCGGATCTTCAGCTTTTGTTATAGGTCTTCCCACAACAAGAAAATCCACTCCCTGCTTTATGGCATCAAAAGGAGTCATTATCCTTGTCTGATCATCATTACCTGTATTGTCCGCATTTAAAGTAAATTTTGGACGTACTCCTGGACATACAGTTACAAAATCATTCCCTGCCATTTCCTTTATTTTTTTAGATTCCTGTGGAGAGCACACTACTCCGTCCATTCCACTTTTTTTAGCCAGATTTGCAAGATTGAATACTACTTCTTCCAGTTTCATGCTGCTTCTGAACATTTCCTGCAAGTCATCTTCTCCCAAGTTTGTCAAAACCGTTACACCAATAAGAAGACTTTCAGAGCCACTTTCCTTTACAAGTTTTGCCACTTCCTTCATTGTTTTACTTCCATTTGAACAATGAATATTAAACATAAATACATTTTTCCCTGCTGCATTTGCACACGCCATTTTTACAGTGTTTGTAATATCATGAAATTTCAAATCCAGAAATACTTTCTTCCCTTTTTCATGCAAATAATCAACCAGCTTACCATCTGTACTTAAAAAACTTTCAAGACCAACTTTATATATTGAAATTTTATCTCCCAGTTTTTCAGTTAATTTTATGGCATCTTCCATATTATTATAATCCAATGCAACAATAATCCTATTTTTTGCTTCCTCTTTTATTTTATTCAACTTTTTTCCTCCCTTTAATTTTTTATTTTTATATTTTTCATTCACTTATAATTTCAGTTCTAATTCTTCTTCTGATATTGTTCTTTCACAGTAGAAACATTTATATTTAATTTCATGATTTTCTTCATTAAGCTGTTTTATAAATTTTGTTTCAACATTTTCATGATTTGAAATACATTTATTATTTCCACACTTCATTAATCCCACTATTTCATTTGGAATTGCAAGCTGAATTTTCTTTACAACTTTATAATTTTCAATTATATTTATTGTTACGTGATCCGAAAGCAATGCAATTTTATTTAGTTCACTTTCATCCAGAACTTTATCTTCTATTTTTATTATTCCTTTTTTTCCAAACGAAGTACTTTTTAAGTTTATGGCAACTGTAACTACTTCATTATATCCCTTCAGTTTTAAAAGTTCAACTATTGCAAATACCTTTTCTGATGGTATATGATCTATAACTATTCCATTTTTTAATGCTGTTATCTGTAATTCTCTAGCTTTTTCTTCCATGTGTCTATTCCCTTCTTTCAATTTTTATTTTATTTATTCTCGAATATTATTTTCAGTTTATCTATTCTATATTCATCTTAAATTTCTATTTATAATTTGTTTCCCAGCTTTTATTTATTTAGAAATATCTTTTACCTTATCCAGAACTTTCATCATCATTGCCTGTCTTACAGGTATTCCGTTTTTTGCCTGTTTAAAATACAGTGCATGTTTTGTTTCATCCAAATCTGTAGATATTTCATCAACTCTAGGAAGTGGATGAAGTATTATCATGTCTTCCTTACATTTTTCTAAAATATTTTCCTTATTTATTACATAAACCCCTTTTACTTTCTGATAGTCTTCTATATCCGGAAATCTTTCCTTCTGTATTCTTGTCATGTAAAAAACATCTATTTTATCAAGACAGTCTCTGAAATCTTCTAAAATTTCATATTTTATATTATTTTTATCTAAATCATCTATAAGATATGTCGGCATTTGAAGTATTTTAGGAGATACAAAATAAATTGTAGGATTAAAATGTGTCAGAGCTTTTACAAGTGAATGCACAGTTCTTCCATATTTTAAATCTCCAACAAAGGCTATCGATAAGTTACTAAGTGTTCCTTTTTCCTCTTTTATTGTATATAAATCAAGTAATGTCTGACTTGGATGCTGATTTGATCCATCTCCTGCATTAATTACAGGTTTTTTTGACGTTGTTGAGGCTAATCTTGCGGCACCGTCATTTGGGTGTCTTACAACAATTACATCTGAATAGGATTCCACCATTCTTATTGTGTCTGAAAATGATTCACCTTTTTTCACTGATGACTGTTCCAGCGGCGGAAGCTGCAGCACCTGTGCTCCCAGTCTAAAAGCAGCTGATTCAAAGGACATTTTAGTTCTTGTACTTGGCTCAAAAAATAATGTTGCAATAATTTTTCCTTTTAAAAAATTCAATTTTTCTTCTTCTGAAGAATTTTCTATTTTTTCTGCTATTTCCAGAATTTCCAGTATTTCCTCTTTGCTCATGTCATTCATTGAAATAATGTCTTTCATTTTCTTTCTACCTCCATAATTTAATTTTTGATATAAAAAAAGGAATAATCAGTATTAGAAATATCTAATACTATTATTCCCTTCTATATAAATATTACTTAATTTTAAAAACGGAACATCTGGCTTTTCTTGTTTTTTAAAGGTAAAATACGTACCTGATTTTATAAAAAACTTTAAAAATAATAATGAAAGGAAATCAAAAATACCATTTTTTTCCATTTTTGCTATTAATGTGAGGTTGTTTTCTGTATATTTTTTCATTTCACATCACCCTTCAAAATCATCTCTATAAACCTTTAGTATTTTAGCAAATTTTTTCATTTTTTTCAATATCTAAAATTTTTAAATTTTAGTTAACAAATTCATATTCCAGATGTGTAATACCTTTTATTTCCTCCAGTACTTCTTCATGTTCCTTTTCATCATTTCCATTTTTATAAACAATTTTCCCTATATTTAAATCTGACTTTTTAAGTAAATCAACTGTAAGAAGCACCTGATTTAAAAGCCCTTTTTTATTCTTTACCACTACAACTATTTCAGATTTTTTTCTATATTCACATATAAAATCAAGAATGCTGTAATACCCTTCCAACGGAAGAAGTAATCCTCCTATTATTCTTATAAATACATAGTCATTTTCATTTATTGCTTTTTCCACTTTATTTCTTAAATCCACAAGAGAAAAATCAGATTTTGTAACTTCAGAAGCATTTTCTTCAAATTCGTTTATACGGGATTTTATAATTAGAGTTCCACATTTTTTATCTTTAAAAATTTCCTCCCTGTACATCTTTTCCACTTCTTTTTTCCCTGCATCAATTCCAGTTCCGATAATAAATATTATCTTCCCTTTTTCTTCTTCTTTATGTTTTACAATGTGATGTCTTCTGCATCTTGCCTCATAGTTTTCAGAAGCTCCAACCATAACCAAAGGATCGTCATAATAGGCAGGTTCTCCATTAATAAGTCTCTGACTAGCATAGGCAGGCTTTCCGCATACTGTACATATTGCATTCAGTTTATCAACCCTGTCTGAAATACTCATTAATTCAGGTACCGGATGATAAGGTTCCGCCCTGAAACTCAGATCAAGTCCTGCCACTATTATTCTTTTACCGTATTCAACATACTTTTTACAAAATTCAACCACTTCTTCCCCAAGAAACTGCACTTCATCTATTCCTATTACCTGTGCATCAATATTTTCAGTCATTATTTCTTCCATCTGATTTACAGAACTTACCGAATAAGCCTCAAGACTTTCTTTCCCATGGGAATATATCCCTTTTTCTCCGTATCTGTTATCAATAGATGGACTGAAAACAACTATTTTCTGTTTTGCATATTTTGCTCTTCTCAATCTTCTTATGAGCTCTTCACTTTTTCCTGAAAACATACTCCCGGTAATAACTTCAAGAGAACCCATACTCATTATATTTTTATTTATCTGAAATTCCATTTAGAAAATCTCCTCATCATATACTTCTGCACCTTTTAAGTTAAGTTTTTTCTTTTCAATAGTCCACTTATCTCCTAATGTATCAAGCATCTTCTTCATATTTTCAAGAAACTCATCATTGTCATAATTTAACGAAATCAAAGTTGGTCCTGCACCACTTATATATTCCCCAAGTGCTCCATATTCCTTTGATGCCGTAAATATCTTTTCAGAATTATTTATTAATGCAAATCTATATGGCTGGTGTATCTTATCTCCTAAAAAAAATCTTAGATTACTGTAATCCTTTTTATTAAATGCATTAACAAGAAGTCCAAGTTTTGACATATTGTTAATTGCATCTGATACAAGATAAGACTTTGGCAGTACACTTCTTGCCCTTTCTGTAGACAGTTTAAAATCAGGAATCATAACATAGAAACATAATTCCTCAGTATCTGATATTGTACTGTATACTATATTTTCTTTATCATGGGCAGTCAGAACCATTCCTCCAAATATGGCAGGGACTACATTATCAGGATGCCCTTCCATTTTAATGGCAAGTTCTGCAATTTTATCAATACTTAAAGGATTTCCTGCAAATGTGTTTGCTATAAGTATTCCTGCAACAATGGCACTTGAACTGCTTCCAAGTCCTCTTGCCAAAGGAATATCATTTCTTATAATATTTACTTTGTAGCTTGGTATATTTTTTACCAGATGTTTTTCTGTAAATTTTATTGCTTCAAATATGTAGTTATCTTCTATCGGTATGGAAAAAGGCTTTCCATTTTCAAGAAATTCTATTTTATCACTTTCTTCCACTTCCAGTTCAAGCAGATAATCCAATGCCAAACCTAGACAGTCATATCCAACACCAATATTTGCTGATGTTGCCGGTACTCTTACTTTAAATCTTAAACTCATTTTCATTACCTTCCTATTTCTGTTATTAATTTATTGTATCATATTTTTCATTTTAAATTCAAATAATAAACTTTTCTCTCTGCATTAGTTTTATTATACTATATAAATTATATATAATTTTATATATTTTTTATATTTTTCATATACAATTTTCAAGTATAATTATTCTTTAATCCCCATTTTTTCTGTGATATTATATATTTAATATCATTATAAATTTATATAACTCTAAGCTATTTCTAAGTTTTAGGTTGTATAATACTGTTACCAAAGTTCAAAGGTAGATTGGAGGTTACATGAAAAGAATAGTAATACTGGCTGGAGTTCTTCTATTATCTGTTTCTGCTTTCGCGGCAAAAACAAGTAATTTAGAGAATACAATTCAAAGCCATTATAACAATAGAGAGCTTAATGTTGAAAAATCTAATTCGAAAAAAGTTTCCCAAACTGAAAAAAACATTTCGTCAACTAAAGTAGGTGTTAGAGATCAAATCATAGCATTTGCTCAAAGAAAATTAGGTTCTCCATATGTATGGGGTGCAACTGGCCCTAATAGCTTTGATTGTTCAGGTTTTGTTGGATATGTGTTCAAATCAGCAGCTAATTTGACGTTACCTAGAGTATCCAGTGATCAGGCAACATTCAAACCAAAAATTTCATCAATGAATATGAAAAAAGGTGATTTGGTGTTTTTTAATACAACTGGTAAAGGTATTTCACATGTAGGTATCTATATGGGAAATAGACAGTTCATTCACGCTTCTTCAGGAAGTAGAAGAGTTACTGTTTCCAGTTTAGATAGTAGTTTTTACAGCAAAACATTTAGATGGGCTATAAATCCATTTAGTTAGGAATATTAACAGAAATATAAATTAGTAGAATAGTAAAAAAATTAAATTTAAAATTAGAAGACTTTGGAATGGCAAAGAACTTATTAAATAAGTTTTTTGCCTTTTTCTTTTTATATGAATATTTTTTCCAATGTCTATTTATTTCTTAAATTATTAAACGAACTGATTTTTATTTTCTGATATGTCTCATCTGTTTTTTAACTTTTTATAAATTCATGTAAGAAGTTATAGTACATCTCTACTGTATTTTTATCTGTCTCAAGCTTCTGATATTCACTGAAACCTTCTATTCCCATATTTACTTCCGGATTTCTATATTTCATTTCACTGTCAATTACTCTTTTAGCAGACATATGAAAGGCTGATACATGAGTATAATTAAGCATGTCTCCAAGTTTTTCCAAGGAATCAATACCACATGCCATCATTACTTCAGGAGAGCCTTTTTCTCTTTCTGTTTTTCCTTCTTTGGAAATTTCCACAAGTTTTTTTATAAGTTCTTTTCCTTCTATTGCTGTTTTTTTCTGGCCTGATGTCAGTAATATATCTATTCCGAGATTTTTTATATCCTTAAATGCCTTTATGGGATCCTTACACATGTCAAATGCTCTATGAAAAGTCACTTTCATATTTCCTCTTTCTGCAAGTACTTTTTTCATATTTTCAACATCAACTTCTCCGTCTTCATTCAACATTCCTATGACTACTCCATCAGCACCAAGTTCCCTGAATTTTATAACTTCATCCCTTATTATATTTACTTCATGTTCAGAATACAGAAAATCTCCAAATCTCGGTCTTATAAGTACATGAACAGGTAATTCTGTATTTCGTTTCACCTCATTAAACAATGCTTCTGTAGGAGTTGTACCTCCTATTACCAGATTACTGCATAACTCAAGTCTTTTTCCTGAACCTTTTCCAGCATTTATTGCTGATTCTACACTGTCTACACATAGTTCATAAGTATAATCTGTAAAAATTTTTGACATTTTTTTCTCCTTTTATTCAATTCTGTAACTACATCTTTAACTTAATTTTGCCCAATACTTTCCATGATTCTTTTTCTTCTATCAAAAGTAACTATTTCATTTATTCCATATCCTTTTACATATTCAGCCGCTTCCTTTATTTTCATTCCCACATGTTCAGGCTGATGTGCATCACTTGTTAATATTACTGGAATATTATACTTTTTCACATATTCCATAAAATCAGGATAAGGTGTTATCTCTTCTATCGGATATCTGTGAAGTGTTCCGGTATTCACATCAACAATCATATTATTTTCCTTTAGAATTTTTGCAGTTTTTTCAAGCAGATTATCTACATCTCTTTTTTCCGGAATATTTTTAAATAACCTTAAATTAAAAGGATGCCCCAGTACATCATAAAAACCTGTACTTGCGACATTCTCAATTTCTTCTGCATAATCCTTCCATATTTCCTTCAAATTTCTTTCATTAAACTTATGTTTTAACCCACTAAAGTCAAATCCCCAGCCCTTTATAAAATGAATGGAAACTATTAAATAGTCCCATTCATATTTTGACAGAATTTCCTGTACCCTTTTCTGATTATGAAAGTTACACACTTCCAAACCAAATTTTACAGGATATCCCTTTGATTTCAAATAATTTATAAAGTCCCTGTATTCATCAAGGGTATGCACAAATTTTGACTTAGGATTATCAAGCCATTTTTTCTGAAACTCCCCAATTTCAGAGTTATCAAGAATTAATTCCTCATAGTATAAATCCTTGAATTCCTTAAATCCATGAGTATGCTCACTAATTCCTATTTCATGAAGACCTTTTTTTTCTGCCTCCTGAAAAAATAGTTTTACCCAATTTTCATCGTAACTTCCATATTCAAAATGCATATGATAATCAGTCAACATTTGCTTCCACCACTTTCTCTATTTTTTTTCTTCTGTAACTTTCCATCCTTGAATATCTTTTACAAAATGCACTTTAGATGTTGCAAGATTTATTTTCTTAGTTTTTGTAAGATATTCATATTGTAATTTTATGTATTCTTCAATATTTATATCTACTTGTGATCTGACTTTATCTATTTTAGCATATTTTTTATAATTGTCATTTAAATATTTATTCATTGCAGTTTCGTCATAGCCTTTAATAAGGAATATAACTTCACCGTTATTTCCATTTTCATTTATCTTATAAACAAGAACTTCAAACTGTTCAATAAGCATTGTATTTGTTTCATCCCACTTTTTCTGTAAATCGGCATCATTCTTTTCACTTACATATTTATCTACATTAGGATTTATTGTTTGCAGTAATTCCCTTGAACCATAATTTGAAATTTCCTGTAATGCCTTTGCATAATCTTCTGCAGCTTCCTTCAATGTTGCAAATCTTTTTATCCCATCTTTTCCAATAGTTTCAGTTTTAGCTGGTTTAGGTGCCGCTGCACTCTTAGGCTGTGACACAGGAGCTGTTCCTTTTTTTGTTTCTGCTACAACTACTAATTGGGCTAAAATTAATAGTGTTAATAAAATTTTTTTCATTTTTTTATCCCTCCGATACTATTTATTTCTAAAAATTTTTCAATACTCTTATCTTTTGTATAATTAAATTCCCTGATAGACCTCTCCCCAAACTGTCCGTAATTTTTCTTTAATTCATTTACTGCTTCCTTCAATATCTCTCCATTTCTTACCCTATGTGATATTCCACGAAAAGCCATTTCCAGAAAATCTACATCTGCATATTTGAGTAAAACCCTTTCCAATCGAATCCAATTAAATGTTTTTTCAAATTCTTCTGTAAAAAAATTTTTATTATAAGATAAATTATATAATATCTTTTTTTCAATATCATTAATATTATCATTGAAAATTCTATAAAAATTTTTAGACAGAAAATGATCAATAAACATATCAGATACAATTCCTTTAAAATGATGAAATTTTTCATGCAGTAAATCATTCAGAAAATTTTCATTCCTGTCGGAAACACCATCTATTATTCTATGGAGAATAAGCCCTTCTTTTAGGTTATCAGGCAAATCTATACTCTCAATTTTTCCTTTATAAAAATCTCCTGCAAAATTACCGTATAAAGTTTTTCTGTTTCTATCAATCTTTTCATCAATTTCCAGCGAAATCATCGAATGTCCTAAAAAATTCATTTTTCTCCTTAGTTTTCTAATGTAAATCCAGTTTTTCCTTTTTCAGTTTTGCCAGACCTGCCAATGAAGTTTCCTTATAATTTTCGTGTAAATCTTTTCCTGTCTGAAGCATTGTTTCTACAACTTCATCAAGCGAGATAAAATGCCCTTCTCCTGACATCATGCTGTAATATGCACAGTCTATTGCTTTTGCCGCATAAATGGCATTTCTTTCAATACATGGTATCTGAACATATCCCAGCATAGGATCACATGTCATTCCAAGACAATGCTCCATTGCAATTTCTGCAGCATATTCTACCTGATTTACATCTCCTCCAAGTATATGAGCCACCATTCCTGCTCCCATTGAACAGGCTACTCCAACTTCTCCCTGACAACCTACTTCCGCTCCTGAAATAGAAGCATTCTGCTTATACACATTTCCAATAATTCCGGCTACAGCCAGTGCATTTATAATATCTTCTTCAGAAAGATCATTTTCCCTCTGGTATGTCTTTAAAATTGCAGGAATTAATCCTGAAGCCCCACATGTAGGAGCAGTTACTACTTTTCCCGCACTTGCATTTTCTTCAGATGCTGCCAATGCATATGAATATACTCTTCCCTTTGTATCTCTTATTGGAGATTTTTTAAATTTTTCATAAAAACTTTTTGCCTTTCTCTCTATCTTAAGTTTTCCAGGCAGCAATCCTTCTGTGTGTAATCCTTTTTTTATTGTTTCATCCATTGTTTTCCATATTGTTTTCAGATAATCCCTTATTTCAATGCCTTCATATCTCACTACATATTCCGGTAATGTTATATTTTCCTTTATACAGTATTCCTGAATTTCATGAAAGTTTTTCTGTGGATAAACTTCAAATTTTGTTTCTTTTCTTGAAATTTTGCTATTTTTTTCGATTCCAGTTCCATCGACTATACTTCCTCCTCCTACAGAAAAGTAAAGCTTTTCCTTAAGAGGATTTTTCATTTCAGTATCTTCAAGGGAATATGCCAATATTTTCAATCCATTTGTATGAAAATCATACACAACTTCAGGCATAAAAATAACTTCCACATTATCCTTTTTAACATTTTGTAATCTTTCCCTCACTATGTAATCTGTCAAATGTCCTTTCCCTGTTGCTGCAAGACTTCCATATAGTTCCACTTTGTACTTGATATTATTCCCATCATATTCATTTTCTATAATTTTTCTAAATTCCTTTGCCGCCTTTTCTGGTCCCATAGTATGACTACTTGACGGACCATTACCTATTTTATAAAACTCTCTGAGCGATTCCATTTTTCCTCCAGTTTTTTCTTTCTTCTTTTTATATTATACCTTATTTGGATATAAAAAGAAAAGGAATTATTTAATAAAATTAATTTTACTGAAATAATTCCCATTTCTCTATATTATTTTTTTGTTGCTTTTTTAGTTTTTGTTTTTGCTGCCGGTTTTTTTACAGTTTTTTTTGTTTTTTTAGCTGCTTTTCCTACAAAAACAATTTTTTTAACATCGTCATAAGTTTCAGCAAAATGGAATTTCATTTCATTTGTTATTTCTTCAGGCAGTTCTTCCGTATCAATTTTATTATCCATCGGAAGTACAACATCCCTTATTCCAACTCTATGAGCGGCTATAACTTTTTCCTTTACTCCACCTATTGCCAGAACTTCTCCTGTAATAGTTATTTCTCCTGTCATTGCTACATCCTGTCTAACTTCCTTGTTAGTCAGAACTGATATAATGGCTGTTGTTATTGTAATTCCAGCAGATGGTCCATCTTTTGGAACAGCACCTTCAGGGAAATGCAAGTGAATATCCGTTTTTTCATTGAACTTGTCCTTTATTCCAAGTTCATTTTTTATATGTCTGACATATGAATATGCAACTTTAGCAGATTCCTGCATTACACTTCCAAGTTTTCCTGTAAGCTGAAGATGTCCTTTTCCTTCCATCTTTACAGCTTGAACTTCCAGCATAGTTCCACCGACTGCAGTCCATGCCAGTCCATTGACAACTCCTACTTTTCCTGCTTTTTCCTTAATTTTATCTTCCCTGTATTTTGGATTTCCAAGATATTTCTTTATTTTTGCTTCAGTTACAGATAATTTTTTAGATTTTGAAGTTAAAGCTTCCCTTGCCATTTTTCTAAACAATTTTCCTATTTCTCTTCTAAGATTTCTTACTCCTGCTTCCCTAGTATATTCGTTAATTATTTTAAGTATCGAATCATCAGTAAATGGTATCTTGTAATTTTTAAGTCCATTTTCCTCCTGAGTCTGAGGTATAAGATATCTTTTTGCTATATTCAGCTTTTCAAATTCTGTATATGATTCTATGTAGATTATTTCCATTCTATCTCTTAGCGGACCTGGAATTCCACCTAAATCATTTGCCGTACATATAAAGAACACTTTTGACAAATCAAACGGATAGTCTATATAATGGTCTTCAAATGTATGGTTTTGAGCAGGATCCAATACTTCCAGCATTGCTGATGCAGGATCTCCCCTAAAGTCAGATGCCATTTTGTCTATTTCATCAAATAACATAACAGGATTGTTTACTCCCACCTGTTTCAATGAATTTATAATTCTTCCTGGCATTGATCCTATATATGTTCTTCTATGTCCTCTGATTTCAGCTTCATCTCTTAATCCACCTAATGAAATTCTTGTAAACTTTCTATTCATAGAACGTGCAACAGAATTTGCAAGTGAAGTTTTACCTACACCCGGAGGTCCCACAAGACATATTATAGATCCTTTAAGTGTGTTATTTAACTTCTTCACAGCAAGGAATTCAAGTATTCTTGCCTTTACTTCTTCCAGGCCATAATGATCTTCATCAAGGATTTTTTCAGCCTTTTCAATATCTATTTCATCCTTTGTTGACTTATCCCATGGTAATTCCAGTACAGTTTCGACATAACTTCTTATTACAGAAGCCTCTGCAGAAAAATCAGGCATTTTTTTCAGTCTTGAAAGTTCCTTTACCATTTTAGCCTTCAATTCTTTAGGAATTTTTGAGTCCTGAACTCTCTGATCCAGTTCTTCCAATTCTTCATCAGAATCAGAATCTTCACCCATTTCTTCCCTCATTGCCTTTATTTTTTCCCTCAAATAGTAGTTTTTCTGTACTTCTGCCATCTGTTCCTTGACTTTGTTTTCTATCTCTCTTTCAAGAGTAAATATTTCAACTTCCTTTTCAAGAATACTCAATATTTTATATGCTCTTTCTTCAACGTCAAGAATTTCAAGCAGTTCCTGTTTTACATTAGTTGCAATCATAAGGTTTGTACATATAAGATCAAAAGCCTTATCAATATTTCTGACTTCTTTTATATTATAAATTACATCAGGTAATATTTTCTGAGTTATTTTAGCATAGTTTGAAAACTCATCAATTACTCTTCTTTTCAATGCTTCTGATTTGCTTTCATCAATAGGTTTTGGAAATATTTCTTCATAGTCTGCATATTGCACACCTTTTTTCTCCTCAAATTCACCTATTAATACCCTATGTTTAGCTTCCACTAAAACCTTCACATTGCCATTTGGCATTTTAACTGTCTGGATTACATGAACTAACACCCCTGTTTCATATACATCTTCCGGCAGTTTAGGTTCTTCTACATTTGGATCCTTCTGTGTGGAAAGTATCAGCTTGTTATCAAAACTTGAAAGGGCTTCTTCCAGGCTTGAAAGGCTGGCTTGCCTACCTATAAATATAGGAGTTACCACACCAGGAAAAACAACTAGTTCCCTTGTTGCTATAAAAGGTTTCTTTAACATATTTCTCCTTTCTTTTAAACTTGTATATTTTAACATACAAACTTTAAAAAAGATAGTCCTTTTTTACATTTTTTCCTTTAAATTTTCCTATTCAGAATCTTTAAAATTAAATTACTTTACTATTACTTTTTCCTTATCTTCAACTGCTTCTTTAGTAATTCTTACTTCTGAAACTTTTTTCATTGAAGGAATTTCATACATCAAATCAAGCATTACATTTTCAATGATTGATCTAAGTCCTCTTGCACCTATTTTTCTCTTTAGGGCAAGTTTTGCTATTTCAGTTATTGCATCATCGTCGAAACTTAACTTGACATCTTCCATTTCAAAATACTTTTTATACTGTTTTACCAGTGAATTTTTAGGTTCTGTAAGTATTTTTACCATGGCTTCTTCATCCAGCCCGTGTAATGCAGTAATTATAGGTAATCTTCCAATCAGTTCAGGTATAAGACCATATTTAATAAGATCTTCCGGTAATACATTTTCAAATAATGTAAGGTCATCCAGTTTCTTTTCTTCTGTTTCCAGACCAAATCCTACTCTTTTCTGATTTATTCTGTTTCTAAGTTTACCTTCAAGACCTTCAAAAGCTCCACCTACGATAAACAGTATATCTTTTGTGTTTATTTCTATCATTTCCTGATTTGGATGCTTTCTTCCACCTTGTGGCGGTACACTTGCAACAGTTCCTTCTATTATTTTCAGTAATGCCTGTTGGACACCTTCCCCTGAAACATCCCTTGTAATAGACATATTTTCTGACTTTCTTGCAATCTTATCTATTTCATCTATGTATATTATTCCATGTTCAGCAGTTTCTATATCATAATCTGCCGCTTTTATAAGTTTTAAAAGTACGTTTTCTACATCGTCACCTACATATCCAGCTTCTGTCAATGTAGTTGCATCAGCTATCGCCAACGGTACATTCAGAATTTTTGCCAGTGTCTGTGCCAGAAGGGTTTTTCCACTTCCTGTAGGTCCCACCAGTAAAACATTTGACTTCTGCAGTTCCACATCATCTATGTTTTTCATTTTATGGTTAATTCTCTTAAAATGATTATATACAGCAACAGAAAGAACCTTTTTAGCCCTTTCCTGCCCTATTATATATTCATCCAGTCTACTTTTGATTTCTGCAGGTTTCAGCAAAGTAAGTTCCATCTTTTTCTCATCTTCACTGTACCCACTTTCATCAAGCAGTTCCTGACAGTCTTCTATACATTCATCACATATGAAGGCATCATTATCAGGGCTACTTATAAGCTGGTATACTTCATCTTCAGACTTTCCACAAAATGTGCAGCTTTTTTTCTCCTTTGCCAATGATCTTCACCTCGTTATTTTTTCCTAAGTTTATAGAACTTTATCTATCAGACCATATTCTATAGCTTCTTCAGGTGACATGAAATTATCCCTTTCTGTATCCTGATAAATTTCCTCTATAGGTTTTCCTGTAGCTTCTGATAGAATTTTACTTGTCAGTTCCTTCATTCTTTCAATTTCTTTTGCCTGTATCTGAATATCCGTTGCCTGTCCTCTTGCTCCACCTAAAGGCTGATGTATCATTATTCTTGAATTAGGCAGTGAATATCTCTTTCCTTTTGCTCCGGCTGTAAGCAGCAGAGCTCCCATGCTGGCAGCCTGACCAAGACACACTGTGGAAACGTCACATTTTATATGACGCATTGTATCATATATGGCAAGTCCCGAGGTAATTACTCCACCGGGACTGTTAATATACATTACAATGTCTTTTTCCTTATCCTGTGCGTCTAAAAATAACAGCTGTGCAATAATTGCATTTGCCATATTATCTTCTATTTCTCCACCTACGAATATTATTCTATCCTTCAGCAGTCTGGAGTATATATCGTAACTTCTTTCTCCACGTCCGTCATTTTCAATTACTACAGGACTGTACATCTTATTTCCTCCTTATTTTGCCAATAAATCAACAGTTTTTCTATTTATAATCTGATATTTTATTTCATCTATAAATCTTGCATAGTTTCCAGATTTTCTAACTTCTGCAATTAATCCTTCCCTATCCATTCCATACATTAAAGCAGTTCTATCTAATTCAGCATTTACTTCTTCTTCAGTTGCCTGTACATTTTCTGCTTTAGCTATTTCAGTTAATACTAAATCTCTTTTTACAGATTTTTCAGCAGATTCTTTGATGCTTTCTCTCATTTTTTCAATATCCTGACCTGTCATTTCAAAATATTGATTTAATGACATTCCTTGCATTTGAAGCTGTTGAGCAAACCTGTTTATTTGGAATTGAATTTCTCTTTCTACTACTGCTTCAGGTATTTCAAAGTTTACAGTATCTACAACTGCATCTACAACTTTTCCTCTGTATTCATTTTCAATTCTTGTTTCTTCTCTTTTTGTAAGATTTTCTTTTGTTTTAACTTTTAAATCTTCTACTGAATCATATCCAAGTTCTTTTGCAAGATCTTCATTTAATTCTGCTTCTTCTTTTCTCTTTATTGAATTTACTTTTACTTTAAATACTGCAGGTTTTCCTTTTAAGTTTTCTGCATGGTATTCTTCAGGGAAAGTAACGTTTACATCAAATTCGTCACCTTTTTTATGTCCTATAATCTGATCTTCAAAAGTATCTATAAAGCTTTTTGATCCTAAAGTAAGGTCAAATCCTTCAGCTTTTCCTCCATCAAATGCTTCTCCATCTATAAATCCTTCAAAATTGATGTTTGTAACGTCTTTATCCTGAGCTGCTTCATCATCTGCAACTTCTTTTAATTTTCCTGCATTTGATCTCATTATTTCGATTTCAGCATTAACTTTTTCATCATTTACATCTAATGCTTCTTTTTCTACTTTTACGCTTTTGTAATCTCCTAAATTAATTTCAGGTAATACAGGTATAGTAAATACTACTTCTACGTTATCTTCATTATTTTCATATTTTTCCAGTTTAATGTCTGCAATTGGTGATAAGTTATTTTCTTCAACTGCTTTTCTATATTCTTCTGAAATTATGTGATTAAGGATTTCCCCTTCTATTTCTTTTTTGAATTTTTTTTCAAGTACATCTGCCGGTACGTGCCCTTTTCTAAATCCGTCTACTTTTGCATCTTTAAAATGTACTAATACATGTTCCTTAAGATGTTTTAGTTCTTCACCATTTCTTGTTACTGATACTTCATATACTGTTTCTGATAATTTTTTTACTGTTGACATTTTTATAATCCTCCTAATTTATATTCTAATATATTTTTTATGTTGTTTAACTAATTAATTTCTCTTTCTCCAGTTTATCATGTTTTTTGTATTTTTTCCATGATAATTATCTTTATTCGGCTAATTAAAGTCTTTTACCTTCAATTCAATAAACAAATCTGTTCTTACAGACTTGAAAATCGGAGTATAAACTATCTCATATTTTTTATTGAGATTTTTAAGTTTAAGTTTATGTCCCAGATTATATCCAATTACAGATATAAATCTGTTATTTTTTCTTATATATCCTTTAAAATGACGGTTATTTACTCCAAATTTCGTGAAATTTACAAACTTTACTCCTGTATCTATGAAATTTGGCTCCTGATTATCAAGACCAAAGGGCGATAACCTATTTATATCAAGAAGCTTGTTCTTATTTATTTCCTCTATTCCTAATTTTGCATCAATATTTAGAACTTTTTCCATGTTTGACTTATTTGTAGTTAAAAGTCTTTTTTTCAGATATCTTTCTATTTCAGCAAGATATTTTTCCGACACAAGAAATCCTGCCGCCAGATCATGTCCTCCAAATCTGTCAAACTTATCTGATGTTTCCTTAAGAATATCAAATATATTAAGTCCTTCTATACTACGGCATGAAGCCTTTCCATATCCATTTTTTATTGAAACGAGTATTACCGGAATATTATACTTTATGGAAATTCTGGAACATACAACTCCTATTACTCCCGAATGCCATTTTCTACTTTTCATGAATATGTATTTGGGATTATTCAGCTTCTGAATTTTTTCCTCTATTTCATTGTATATTTCTATTTCCAGATATCTTCTTATTTTATTTGCCTTTTTCATTTCTTCAATAATTGCAAAAATTTTAAAGTCATCTTCCTGTATAAAGAAATTTACCACCATCTTGGAGTTGTCTATTCTACCTAAAGCATTGAAAATAGGTGCAATGTAAAATCCTATATCACTTGTTGTTATATTTTTGGGATTTATTTTTAAGTAACTAATAATGTACTTTAATCCTTTTATCTTCGTTTTTCTCAAATTATATAATCCCTTTTTTATTATAAACCTGTTTTCATCAGTCATTGGTACAACATCTGCAACTGTTCCTATCATTACAATATCCAGATAGTCATACAGCAGCTTTTTACTTGCTCCGAATGTTTCATAAACTGCTTCAGCCAGTTTAAATGCAACTCCTGAACCTGATAAATTCTTATTCGGATAATTTTTACTTATTTTGGGATTTACTGTAAGAACCTTCATGTCACTGATTGCATCAAGTGGTCTATGATGATCTGTAATAATTACGTCAATATTATTTTCCCTTAGCATTAGCAGCTCTTCCTTGCTTCCAATCCCTGTATCCACTGTTATAAATAACTTTGCATTTTTTTTAGACAGATATTTTATAAGATTCTTATTTATTCCAACTCCTTCATGTGCCCTGTTTGGGATATAATAATCTACATTTAACCCTAGTTTTCTAAATACGAGTACAAGATACGCTGTCCCTGATATTCCGTCCACGTCATAATCTCCATAGATTACTATTTTTTCTTTCCGTTTTTTTGCATCAAGTATTCTTTCTACAACTTCATGCATATTTTCAAAAAGAAAAGGGTCATTCAGCTCACTTTCGCTCGTATTCAGAAATTTTTCCACTTCTTTTTTTGTAGTAATCCCTCTATTAAGCAATAAACCTGTTATAAGTTGACTCTCATTAAATTCCTTACTTTTTAGGGCTAAATAATTTTTATCGTGTTTCTTCAACTCCCATTTCACAAATCATTCACTGTCCTTCTTTTTTACCTCATTCAGCAAAGATGTTATTTTTATACCGTATTCGATACTGTCATCTAAATGAATTCTTATTTCAGGGACAAATCTGATTGATAGCTGGGATCCAATTGTTCTTCTGAAAAAACCTTTTAATTTCTCAAGTTCTTCCATTATTTTTTCTTTATTTACATTATTTTTCAGATCCAGTATTGAAAAAGTAAGATCAAGATATCTTCCATCCTTTGTAAGCTCTGTCTTATGTATTGTTACCAGATTTTTTATTTTTTCATTTTTTACTTCTGTCAGAATAGTCATTCCAATTATTCTTGATATTTCCTTTTCAAGTCCTTTTTTCCTTCTGTCATTCATAATAATTTTCACCCCATAATTTAATCAATATGCAAAATAATCAAACTATCTTGGTATTTCTTCCAAAATATATGATTCTATGATGTCGCCTTCTTTTATATCATTAAAATCTTTAATTCCGATTCCACATTCCTGTCCCATGACAACTTCCTTTGCATCATCCTTAAATCTCTTAAGTGAATCTAATTCTCCATCGTAAATAATTATTCCGTCTCTTATAACCCTTATTTTAGAAGTTTTGCTTACTTTTCCGTCTACTACTATTGCTCCTGCAATATTTCCAACATTACTGATTTTAAATACCTGCTTAACTTCAATTCTTCCAAAGTAAACTTCCTTATATTCAGGATCAAGCATTCCTTTAAGGGCTTTTTCTATCTCTTCTGTTACATGGTAAATTACATTGTAGTTTCTAATTTCCACTCCAGTTTTTTCTGCCTCAATTCTTGCAGGAGTTGTAGGTCTTACGTTAAACGCTATTATTATTGCATTTGATGCTTCCGCAAGTTTTACGTCTCCTTCAGTTACTGCTCCGGCACTTCCCTGAATAATGTTTATCATTGCTTTTTCGTTATTTAGTTTCAGTAATGATTCCTTCAATGCTTCTACTGAACCTTTAGAGTCTGCTCTTATGATACATTTAAGTTCTTTAAGCTGCTGTTCTTCCAGTTCCTGAGACAGACTTTCCAGCGAGATATGTTTCTTTTTGTTCTGATCGTTGATTTTCTTTTCTTTTATGAAGTCTTCAACTATCTTTTTAGCCTGTTTATCGTTATTTACTCCGTAAAGGACATCTCCTGCATTTGGAACATTACTAAATCCTGTGATTTCCACCGGCTGAGATAATGTTGCCTTTTCTATTTTATTTCCTCTGTCATCAAGCATTGATCTTACTCTTCCATGTGCTTCTCCTGCAACGAATATATCTCCAATTTCAAGTTCACCTTCCTGAATCAATATATCCGCTACTGCTCCCATTTTAGGATCAAGTCTTGATTCTACAACTACAGCTTTTGCCCTTTTCTTAGGATTTGCCTTCAATTCAAGCAGTTCTGCTGTAATCAGTATAGTTTCAAGTAATTCTTCAAGGTTTATCTTCTGTTTTGCAGAAATTTCCACAAATTCAGTATTTCCTCCCCAGTCAGGCGACATAAGTCCATATTCTGTCAACTCTGTTCTAACCTTCATAGGATCTGCACCAGGTTTATCTATTTTATTTATTGCTACTATTATTGGTACTCCAGCTTCTTTAGCATGTGATATAGCTTCTACAGTCTGAGGTTTTACTCCGTCATCTGCTGCAACTATAAGTATTGAAATATCAGTTATATTTGCTCCTCTTGCTCTCATTTCAGTAAAAGCTTCGTGTCCCGGAGTATCTATAAATGTAACCTTCTGTCCCTTCCAGTTTACCTGGTAGGCTCCTATTCTCTGTGTTATTCCTCCAGCTTCGCCTTCGATTATATTTGTGTGTCTTAACGCATCAAGAAGGGATGTTTTCCCATGGTCTACGTGTCCCATTATTGTTATAACTGGAGCTCTCTCTACAAGATCCTGTTCCTTGTCTTCAACTTCAAGATGATACTTTTCACCATAACTTACTTCAACAACTTCTTCTTTTTCAACTATTACTTCATAGTCAAGAGCTACTTCTTCAGCTTCCTCAAATGATAAGATAGCATTTGCAGTCAGCATTTTCCCCTGCATAAAGAATTTTTTTATAATATCGGAAACATTTACTCCTAGCTTTTCAGCCAGATCCTTAATTACTATTTCTTCTCCGATAGTTATCATTCCGATACTTTCGCCTTCTATTCTGATTATTTCATCCTTCATTACTTTTTCCTGTTTCTTTTTATTTTTTTTCTTTTTGTCATCTTTTCTGAAATCAGATCTTAATTCTCTTAATTTCTTTTCTTCTTCCTTCTGTTTCTTTTCCTTTTCGTATCTCTTCTTGTCAAATTTTGCTTTTCCCTTTATATTGTTCTTAGGTTTTTCTGCAATTGGAGCAGGAGCTATATCATTTTTTGGAGCTTCTTTTTTATTGTTTCTGTTTCCAAAATTTCTATTGTCCCTTGTGTCGTCCTTTCCTCTTTCGAAAGAACGTCTATCCCTTTGACCATCTCTGTTGTCTCTATTATCCCTGTTCTGATAATTTCTATTATCTCTATTTCTGTTATCCCTGTCAAATGACGGTCTTCCATCTCTCTGATTATTATCTCTATTTTGATAATTTCTGTCCCTGTTCTGATTGTCATCAAAATTTCTTCCGGAATTTCTATCAAATTTACCGTCTCTTCTGTCCTTATTTTGATTATCCCTATCAAATGATGGTCTTCCGTCCCTCTGGTTATTGTCTCTGTTCTGATAATTTCTATTATCCCTGTTTCTGTTATTATGGAAATTTCTATTATTGTCCTTTCCATCTCTATTTTGATTGTCCCTGTCAAATGACGGTCTTCCATCTCTCTGATTATTATCTCTGTTCTGGTAATTTCTGTTTCTGTCTCTGTTGTCTTTGTTCTGATATCTGTTTCTATTATCTCTGTTATTGTCTCTGTTACTATCTCTATTTACATTTTCAGTTTTTCTTTCATCTCTATTTTGATAGTTTTTATTATTGTTATTATTATTTTTTTGACTATTATTATTTAATCCAACATTCAATTCCACTTTATCCTCATTTTCTTTTTTATTTGTTTCGACTCTGTTTTGTACTTTTGCCGCATCATGTTTATTTATATTTGGAGTTTCTTTTACATATTTATTATGATTTTCGTTAGATTTATTATGTTCCTTAGGCTTCTCATCTTTTTTGTTAAGTTTCCTTTTTATATTAGCTATTTCATCATCTGTCAGGCCACTTAGGTGAGATTTCACTTGAACGCCTATTTCAGTTAATTTTTCAAGAAACTTTGGACTTTCATAACCCAATTCTTTAGCCAACTGATGTACTCTTAATTTCATTCTGTCACCTCCACTTTGCTTAATATACCATTCACTACCCTTTTATCTGTTATTCCTACGACATTCACATTTCTTGAAAAAACATTCAAAAATTCTTCTTTTTTTTCAATATTTATTATAGTGACTTCAAAATTTTCCTCAAGTCTTTTAAACTGTTCTATATATTTTTCATTTATGTCTTTTGGTAATATCAGTAATCTTACCTTATTCTTTTTTATTCCTTCAATGTTTTCATCTATTCCGAAAACAAAGAAGCCTGAATTTTTCATAGGGCGTATAATGTCTATTATGTTTTTCCTATTTTTTTCTGTTTCTTTCAGTAACTTGAGAAGCTCCTGCATCTCAAGATTATATTTTCTGTTTTTTGATAATCTTTCTATACATGCCGGATCCTTACACACGTAAAATCCTCTGCTCTGTACTTTCATTTCCTTATCAAATACGTATTTTCCATTTTCTTCGGATATTCTCAAAAAATCTTTTTTTTCGCCTTTTTTCCTACAACTGATACATGTTCTTTCAGGCATATATTATTCTTCACCTTCTATTTCATCTTCTTCGTATTCATCCTGGTCATCTTCGTAACTTTCAGCAGTATGAATATCTATCTTTATACCGCAAAGTTTTGCTGCAAGACGTGAATTCTGTCCTTTTTTACCTATTGCCAGAGATAGCTGATCTTCATTCACAACTACTCTTGCAATTCTTTCTTCTTCATTTTCAATTATATCAACTGAAATTACCTCTGCTGGATTAAGAGCATTTTTTACAAAAGTTGTCATATCTTCATCCCAAAGTACTATATCTATCTTTTCACCTTGAAGTTCATCAATGATACTTTGTATTCTCATTCCATTTTTACCTATACATGCTCCCTTTACATCAAGATTCGGATCTTCAGAATAAACTGCAACTTTTGTTCTGCTTCCAGCTTCCCTTGCAATATTCTTAATTTCGATTATTCCATCTTCTATTTCAGGAATTTCAAGTTCAAGCAGACCTCTTAACAGCTCTTCCGCCTTTCTTGAAAGGAAACTTTTCGTATATTTTGTAGATTCTTCAACAGTTCCAACATATACTCTTATTCTATCTCCCTGACGAAATCTATCTGCTTCAGAAAGTTCCTTTGCAGGCACAATAGCTTCAAGACCGTTTACATCAATGTAAAGATTTCCTTTTTCATCTGTTTTTCTTACAGTGGCAGCAACAATCATTTTTTCTATCTGCTTAAATTTATTGAAGATATTTTTCTTTTCACATTCCCTTACCTTCTGAACAACTATCTGCTTAGCATTCTGAATAGCATTTCTTTTAAACCCTTCGGCGTTAATTTCTACATCCATAACATCTCCAAGGTTTGATCTTTTTTTCAATGAACGTGCATCTTCAAGACTTATTTCCTCATCTGGTTTAGTCACTGTTTCAACAACTGTTCTTCTGGAAAAAACCTTTACTTCTCCTGTATTTCTATTTATTGTTATATCTGCATTATCCTTTTCACCGTAATTTTTCTTATACGCTGCAAGCAATGCTGTTTCTACCGCTTCCAACAATTCTTCCTTTATAATTCCCTTTTCTCTTTCCAGTTCATCCAATGCTTCTAAAAAGATTCTCTGATCTTTTGATTTCATTATTCCTCCTCACTCTCTAATATGTTTACCGGAATTTCATATATCAAATGTGATTTTTTCAATTTAGAAAAAGGTATTTCATATACTTTTTCCGTACTATCCAATAAAAATATTGTTTCATTTTCAAACTTTTCTAACTTACCTTCAAATGTCTTTTTACCTTCAATTTGACTTTTTGTATATATCTTTACTTTTTTTCCTGTAAATCTAATAAAATCTCCAGGTTTTTTCAGCCTTCTTTCAAGTCCTGGCGTTGAAACTTCCAAATAAAATTTTTCATTTATCAGCTCATCTGCGATACCGTCTATTCTAGTGCTAAGTTCTACACAGTCATCAAGACTTGTATTCCCGTCAGGCTTTTCAACATAAATTCTTAAGTAGTTGTATCCACCTTCAGGGACATACTCTATATCTGCAAGCTCCAGTCCCAACTCCTTTAAATGCTCCTCCATTTTTGCTTCAAGCATTTCCAATTTTTTTTCCATAAAATATCCACCTCATATTTAAAACTAAAGAGTGGGAACCTCCCACTCTTTCTGTCTAATATTTTGCTCTTATAATTATAATACCACATTTTATCTGTTTTTGCAAGTTTTTTATAATTAAATTTAATTTTTTGGTGCAAGAGGTGGGACTCGAACCCACACGACTACTGCCACTGCTCCCTGAAAACAGCGCGTCTACCAATTCCGCCACGCTTGCACTCTTTATCTTTAATTATTATACTCCATTTTATCTATTTTTGCAAGGGGGTGTTACAAAAAAAATGAAAAGGTAAATTGCAATATTAAATGTCACTATATTCAGTTATGAACTGAAGAACCTGATAGGAGAGTTGAAGGTATCAGGAATAAAGGAATGTATCTAAGTTAAGGGAAACATTATCAAACTGGGAAAAAGAAATAAATAATATACAAAAATATAATATAAATAATGGATTTGTTGAAGGAAAAAATAACAAGATAAAAATAATAAAAAGGCTATCTTATGGGATAAAAAAATTCGACAACCTTAAAAAGCTTATTCAACTTAGAATCTCTTAAGGTTATCGAACTTTTTTCACTCCCACTCTTGACAAAAAGCCTTTTTAAACCAGACTTTCATTTATATAATCTGAAGCATAGAACTTTAAACTTTCATTGAAAATTCATACTATATTTATTTTTTTTTTAGATAAAGATTGTTCTTATGAATTTGTATAATAAAAATTCTTTGGTGTGTACACAACACACATTTTTAGCATTGATATTAGTAGTATAAATAAAATCAAAATGATTATTTTTCTCAATTTCATCACATTTTTTCAGCTGATTTTCTATATCCTGTTCCATCTTTTTATATCTACCAGCATTACGAGAATCATATTTGCTCAATTCCTTATAACCAACGGTCTCGTATCTTTTACACCTTTATACTGCATTAAAACTAATGTTCCAAGTACAAATCTATCAATCCTCTCACTTACACTTGACTTGTCATTTATTCCTGAACCAAAAGCAATCCAGTTTATTATGTCAGCAAAATGATAACCTTTATCTCTTGTATCACTCCATTTCTTAGAATTCATTTCTATATGTATAGTAATTGAATGTCCCTAGTTTTCTCATAATCAATTCTGTCCCTGCAATAAAGTCCAATATTTTTATCTTCATTTTCAATTACAACCTTCATTATTTTTGAAACTCTTTCAATCTTATTCTTTGCCTGAGCTATCTCATTATTTAATTTTTTTCTTCCATAATCTGTTGCCCAGTATTTCAATTTTTGCGGAAAACTCAAACCTCTTTATTGTTTACTGAAAGATTTGAGTTTTTGATCCTTAATTTTTTTCTATTTTTTTACAATATTGATATTCGTTATTTTTATCTTTCGTTAATTCATGTTCCAAATCAATAATTTTAAAGGTTTTAGGATCCGCACTTATAATAATTTTTTCTCCACAATATACATGTTTTTTATCCTTCGCATAATTAGAATTTATCACTTCAAAAGTTTTCAAATCTACATTTTCTATTTTTTTATCATCATGATATATGTTATTTTTATCTTTTGTGTAATCATATTTCAGTATTATGAAAGTTTTTGCATCTACATCTTTTAGTTTATTATCAAATTTATATACATTATTTTTATCTTTTATATACCTATAGTCAAGTATTTCAAATGTTTGTGAATCCATATCATCTATTTTTTCACCTTGTTTATATACATTATTTTTATCTTTTGAATATGAGAAATCAAGAACTTCAAAAGTTTTAACATCTGCATTTTTTATTTTCTGACTCAAATAATAGACATTGACGTCATCTTTTATGTAATCTGAATCAAGTATTTTAAATGTCTGAATATTAATTCCATTTATTTTATTTCCTTTGTAATAAATATTATTTTTATCTCTTGCATAATTTCTATTACCATATTTATCCACTTCTAATACTTCAAAAGTTTTGATATCAACATTTTCTATCTTTTCTCCATAAAAATAAATATTATTTTTATCCTTTGCATATCCGTCCGCTAAAATTTCAAAGCTTTTTGGAATTTTGATATCAATTTTTTCAAATAATATTTCACCCAATGAAAAATAAACTCCATTTTTATCTTTAAAATACACACCGATATAATCTTTTTGACCATTGAAAATTTTAAAACTTTCGATATCTACATGAGATAACTTTTTCCAATATCTATATACGTTATTCTTATCCGTAGAAAAACCATTTGATACAACTTTAAAGGTTTTCGGATCAGCTCCATATATTTCATAATCTCCATAATAAACTTTATCTTTGTCTTTTCCATATTTTTCATTTATTATTTCAAATGTTTTTGAATCTGCAAGAACATTTTCATCCATTCTTCTTCTGACCAATCTATCTCTAAAAAAGACTTTCCCATCTACCGTTTTATAATTTGCATGTAAAATTAAATTAAATAAACAAAAACAAAAACAAAATTTGATTAATATTTTCATTTTTTATCTCCTTTTTTAGCTTTCATTGATTCGTAAATTATATCATATTTTCCTATTCCATTATCTATTGCAATAGACATACTATCTAACTCACGGATATTATAACGGTATATATCTGTAATAAAAGGACGCCCTACATAATAATCATTTAATGTAAACCATCTACCTACATCTACTAATTTATCATTATATCCTTTATTTGCTAGTTGACTATAATTCATAGAAAAAAAATGCTGAATCCCATGGTTAATTTCATGTAAATATGGACCAAAATTTCCTGTAATTACATTCATATATATTGTATTATCTTGTCTTTTGTAGTATCTGCCGTTACTTTCAACAGTTTTTAATTCTGGAAAAATCCATTTTCTATCCTCAGTAATGTTGGCTATCCATTCTTTTGTTCCTTTTGTAATAAATTTATTTCCGTTATAATTTTTATATAAATATTTTTCTAAAGTTTCATCTGTTGTAAATTTTGCATATTCTTTTACTATTTCAATTGCGTTTTCTGGAGTTTTTAAATTTTTAAAGCTCATTTCTTCTGGGTATTTTTTTATATCTTCTCTTAGCTTTTCATTTTCATATATTTTTGAAATTGTTTTTGTAAGCCATTCATCTTGGAACTTTTGATATTCTATGTTTTTTTCAATTTTTTCTTCATATATTAGAATATAAATAGAAGCAATTATACTTTGAACTTCTTTTCTGTTATTATTTGGATAAAATTCCTTACCACCTTCAGTATATTGTATATTTTGAGATACATATTTATATAAAAAATTATTTATATTTTCATAGCTAAGTTCTTTTTCTCCTTTCTCATTAACAGTATATAGTTTTTCGTTTTCATTTTGTTTATTGTTTAACTCTTCTATATTTTTTGTTTCTTTTAAACTATTATCTTTATAAGAAAAATATAGTCTTTTAGTTTCTTCTACAAATAAATAAACCTCTTTTTCCTTCTCTGATAATTTTTCACCTCTCTCCGCTTTCTTCTGTATTCTTTTAATATTTAAGTAAGTCAGTTCATTCCTTATTTTTTCAATGTTATATTTTGAGGAGGCTTTATCCATAGCAGTTTTAAGTTTTTCTCTAGAATAATCATTAAGCCAATATTCAGTTCCTAAATCAATATTCATAGGCAGTATCTTCTTGTCTTTTTCAACTTCAACCATATTGCTTACATCTCTATTTATACCACTCAGGTCGGTACTCTTACCATTTACAGTAATTCCTGTTGCTTCACCCACTGTCGCCTTTACTTTTGCCACATAGTTCGTTTCGCTATAGTTCAGTCTTGTTCCAACTGCCACTCCACCTGTTGCTTCTCCTGTCATTCTTCCGTTTCTGTATATTTCTGTTACTCCTGGAGTAAATGTCATATTGATTCCAATATTTCTTGACTTGTCAATGTCTTTTAAATCTTCATACTCATAGCCACTTGAGTTTAATGTGAAGTTTCCGTCAATTAGTGACCCTACTTGTCTTATTTTTCCTTTTACGTCAAAGATTCCGCTGTCTGCGGCAAAGCCTGCTACTGCATTTGTTGTTCTCTGTACAGTATTTCCAGATGAATATCCTGCTCCTATGCTTGAAGTATAGACTCCGTTTGTCTGTACAGGTTTTCCATTTCTTACTACTGTGTGGTTTCCTATTCCTATTCCATAATTTAATGAATATCCTCTGCTTTCTGAATCCACCTTGTCCTACACACTCTCAACGGTCATATTCCCTCCAACAGTTCCTGACACGCTTCCAGTCTTAACGTCAACTCCCATTATCTTGACATCTCCTCCTACATTGTAGTGGCTGTTTCCTTTTGTCTCGTCCTTAGGATTTGTATAGTATACTCCTTCACTTTTACTCCTGCTTCCACTTGTGCTCGCTGTAACTGTTGTGCTATTGCCCTTGAAAGGGTTCATTCCGTCTGATCCCTTGGCAAGACTGAGTCCATATCCTCTGCTTCCCGTACTTTCCTTTATTGTGCTCTTTCCTGCTTCCCTTATGATGTTTCCTGTTATGTTGTATACTGTATCGCCTTCATTGAGCATGTTAAGATTGACAGCATGGAGGTTCTTTCCATTATACTCCACTCCGCCCTTTACATGTAGTCTGCTTCCAACTGACATTCTTTCTTCCCTGTGGTAGCTATTCTGGCTTTTATTATAGTTCAATGATACTGATGATGCAAGGACATTCCCTCCAAGAGCTGATACAGCTCCCATTCCTGCACTGAATGCTCCAATCTTTATCCCCGAGTCTTTTTTATGTACCAAAAATAAAATAGATATAAATAGTAAGAAATATGGAGTATGATTTTTCATATTATTATTCACTATTTTTATTATTATGTATAATTTAAAAAATAAAATATAAATTAATTCCTATTTCTATAATTATTGATTTCAGGTCTCCATTCTCCATGTTCAGTCTTCCCGTTGTCAGTGTAACCCTGTCAGAATTTAAAAAGCCCCCTCCATTTACATGGATTCCATTCCTGTTGGCTATAACTATGTCTGCACGCTTACCTGCAACTTCCACATAACCGTTTATGCCTGTTCTGTTCTTCCCTGTTATTTCAGTTATGATAAGGTTGGCTTCTGTCCCATTGTCAAGATTACGGTTTCTTACTACAAGTCCCGCTATCTCAGTCTGAACTACAATGTTTTTATTATTATTTAGGATAAGTCCCCTTTCTCCTACCTGAAGCTCCTTTAGTGAATTATAGCTCGTTCCATTTCCATTCGGCCTTGCTATATCTATCTGATCTACCCCTGAAGCTGTCCGTGTGACTTTTGTACCGATACTTGCAGGGTCAGGTACTATTTCAGAAAATATGTTGAAATTAAAAAACAGCAGCAAAACAAGAGCCACTGTTTTCTGAACCAGTTTATATCTGAAATATTCCGATATGTTTTTTCCTACATTCTTAACCCCCATATCTCTACCTTCTTTCTTTTTTTATTTTATATTGTTACTTAATTATATCTTCATTTTTTATATTTGTCAAGTTTCATTAAAAATTTTTAACTTCTTTAAAAAGCAAGAACAATCCACACTTCTAAACCTTATTTTCAAATATTTATGAAAAAATATAATATTTTTCTTTTAAAGAATTTAACTTTGTATTGTATAAAGTTACTTTACTGTTGTATTTTTATAGTCTTTACATAACTTTCAATTTTATTATTTTATAAAAAAGCCGAATTTGAAATTCGGCTGATTTTTGTATAATATATTCATTCTTTTGGGATATCCCCTTTTATATTTTTAAATTTTGAGACATCTTCTTTTATTCCATACTTGCCATATTCATAGTTAACATTTCAAAATAATCTTTATTTGAAGCTACATCAGGACTCCATTTATCATCTTTTTTTGTATACACTACATCAAATGTTTTTTCTTTTGTTTTACCACTTTTTATTCTTTCCTTTATTAATTCTGTCGCTACTTTTCCTGCTGCTTCTCCTATTTCCTTTTCTGTTTTTCCTTTCATCTGTGCCATTAATCCGGCTACTTTTTCAAACAGTTCTTTCATAACTCCACTTAAATCAGGTGATTTCATAGTTACATTTATAATTACTTCATTTTTATCCTTATTTTCTGTTGTTTTATTTATTTTATAAGTAATCTTCTTCAATCCCTCTGTCAGAGCCGCCTTCATTTCAGGGTTTATATTTGACTCAAAAATTTTATCAGGTCCTTCTGAAAGTTTACTTACATCTCCACTTTGTAAATTTTTCATAGTTTCTTCAAAATCCTTCACTGCTGGATGTTTTCCTCCACAACTTACTATAAACATCATCATAATTCCAAGAATTATCAAAATTCTCTTTTTCATTTCATTCCCTCTTTCCAAAATAGATTTTTTTCATTATACAACAATTTTTTTCTCTTTTCTATTTGTTCTTTCTTAGTTAGAGAATTTTTATTACTGTGCATATTTTTTTATAAGTTCATTTACCTTTTCGTGTTCTATATTCATAAATTCATGAAAATCCTTAATTTCAGAATCTTTTTTCAGTAATGCCATTTCATAAAGCATTTCAGGTAAATCCTTTTCTAAAATTATTGCTTTTCCTGCCAATTCTATATTTTTATTTTCACTTAGCAATGTATATGCGATATTCACCTTTTCATCTATCTTTTTAATTCTACCTGAAAATCCAAGATCTCCCTTAAAAGTCAAACTGCATGAATTAGGACATCCTGAAATTCTCAGCTGCGGTAATTCCTTTTTCAATGCTGCATCATTACTGTCAAATTTCTTTAGTATCTTGTCAAATGCACTTTTACTGGAAGTTATTGCCAATCTGCATCTTGGAACACCGGTGCACGTGATTGTATCTTCAAAAGCACTTCTTATAAGTCTTTCTTCAAAATTTTTCAAAATATGTAAAGTTTCTTCACCATTTAAATTGAAAACTATAATTTCCTGATTATTTGTAAGTTTTATTTTGATTTCATGATTTAAGCTTTCTAAATATTCAAGAATTCCTTCCAGCTGTTTTCTTCTTATAACTCCACCTGCAAATTTTAGTTTTACAGCGTAAATCCCCTTCTGTCTGTAACTTTCCCTTACATTGATAAGAAGTTCCTCGTTTATTCCTTCAGAAACAAAGTCTACTTCCTTGCTCCATTCAAATGCTTCTTCCTGATTTTTCACGTCTTTATAAAGTTCCTTTATATCAATTACAGAGTCTATTTCCTTTTTTGCCTTCTCAACATATCCTTCAAATTTTTCTTCAAATGCCTCTGTTCCTATTTTTCTGTTCATTGTTCTTACTCTTGCCCTTGGATTTGTAACTTCCATATTATCCTTGAACATCATTACCATTGCCCTCATATAATAAAGCATTTCTTCAGCCTTTATATCTTTTGAATATTTATAAGGATTCTTATTTGACAGGTTCATCCCAAAATCAAAATATATTTCAAAATAGTCTTCACCATTTATTTTTTTTGCAATAAATCCCATATCAGAATATTTTGCTCCTGCCGTATCCTCGCTGCTGTTTGAAGCTGAAAATTTAAGTTTCCCAGGAAGTGTATACGTATCTTCATTCTGAAACAGGTAATTTATTGAATGGACTGCATAAGGAGTAACATCAAACTCTTCCTTTTCAAAACCACTATATGATGAAATAATCATTCCTCTTATACTTTTCCCACCTACAGCCTGCGTTTTTAATCCTGCATTAAACAAATCTTCTATTAATGGGAGAACATTGTCTGCTTTGATACCTCTCAGCTGAATTCCATGTCTTGTTGTAAGTTTTATTTCTCCGTCACCATGTTTTAAAGATAAATCTGACACAGCCCTCAACTGTTCCAATGTTATAAGTCCTGCCCTTATTCTTGGACGGACAAAATAACTTCTTTCTCCTCTTTCATAGTAAACTCCATTTATAGGTCCTATTGTTTTTATAGGTACTTCCTTTTCTCCAAGTTCTCTATGCCTTGCAAAATCTTCCTCAAACTTTTGCATCATTTTTTCTCTTAACTTTAAAAAATTTTCCTTCAGTATTTCCATTTTCATTCCTTTTCTTCTTATTTTTTATAAATTATAATATTTCTTAAAATAATTGCAGATAATTATATCATATTTTTTATTATAAAAAGTATTATTTTTTATAAGTTTCTATAAAAAAATTGATTTGATAGACAAATTATTTGTATTTAATTTATTAAATATGAATAAAAACTGGACTATTTTTCAGCTTTCTTATATAATATATAATAAATGTGAAAGGATATGATAGTGATGATTTCAGATATTAAAACAATAAAAAATAATAAAACTTTCATAAGACAGTTATTGATTGCCATTTTACTTACTTTTTTAGTTATTTCATGCCAGTCAATAGATCCAAAATATAAATGGTATCAGCCTGAAGAAGTTATTTCAAAAGTTGATCAGCTTCAACCTGGAGATATTTTAATTCTTTCAAAGGAACCTACTATCCGTTCCATGTGGGGGCACAGTGCGATACTGAATGAAGAGAAAAAAATTGTAGAGTTTCCTTCGTATTCGGCAGGATATAGTGAAAGTCCAATTTATGCATGGTCAAAATTAAAAAGAAAAATAGCAATCTTTAGATTGAAAAATATAGATGATAAATTTAGAAGTGCCCTATTTAACGAAATTGATAAAACTGTGACAAAACCGTATGGACTGACTTTTGATAAGAATTTTGATAAAAGGCTGTACTGCTCACAGTTTGTATATCTTGTTTTTAAAAATGCAGGAAAGAGTACAGGACGTAATGTTGACCTTGATTCTGACGGGGGTGGCTGGGTAATGCCTTTTGATATTATGGAATCGCCATTACTTGAAAACATTGTTCTGGAATAAAAATATCTAAAAAAACAAAAACTATATTTCAAGTTATTTAAATTGTAAAATTTTAATAAACGAAGAAATATAGTTTTTATTGTTATCTTATTTTTATTTTATATCAATTACGCTCATATATGGAAAGTGATCACTTAATTTAGTCCAATCCTGCGTGTTATCATTAATGAAAAAACTTTTTTTCACCTTCCAGTTATTTGAATAATCTCCAAATATATAGTCTATTCTAGGGTCTTCAATGCTTCTCATTTCCTTATCTTTTCCTTCAAAATAACTATCCTTCCATTCTTTTGTAAGAGTCTGGTAATATTCTGTATTTGGAAGTAAGTTCAAATCTCCACTTAAAAACTTCACATCACTTTCAAAAAGACCATTTAACAGTGAAAGGGATTCAAGCTCTTCCTTTTTTATTTCTTTTTTATAATCCATGTGGGTATTAATTATCATTACTTTCTTTCCAAATTCCTCTTTTTCAAGTTCTGCTATTACAACTTGACGTTTCTCAGCCCCGATTGAAGGTAATTCATAGGCATATATTTTTTCTACCGGATATTTTGAAATAAAGGAAATCCCAAATTCCCCCGAATCAAAATCCCTTGATTTCTGAAAATAATAATAGTTATACCCAAGTTCAACCGCTATATCAAAAGTTACATCCCTAAAATTACTTCTTTTTGTATTTTTGTCAACTTCCTGCAATGAAACAAAGTCAGGCTTATATTTTTTTATGCTTTCCCCAAGTTTTATACCATTTGCCAGTCTTGCTCCATAAATATTATATGTCATTATTCTTAATTCTTTTCCTTCAGCTACTAGCATTACACTCATAAATAACAATATTTTCAGTATTTTTTTTAAAACTTTCATTTTCTTTTTACTTCCTTTCATATCTTTATCTTTTTTCAACAAGATAGTATCTGGCTATAATTCTCATTTTTTTTATTAATTTTGGAATTCCTGTTAGATGCTTACTCTCGAGAAAAAGCCTCGCCTTAAGGCTCGACCAGCTATCATTCCACCAATGGATTCCATATGTATTTTCCTTTATACAATCTGGTGAAAATGTCTCTCTAAAACCGTAAGGATAAAAATATTCTTTAGGATATATTGTTATTTCTCCTTCCTTTAATGTATTTTCCCTTTTATCAGTCAATCCATATTTTTTTTCAAATATATAAGTAAATATTTTAGGAATTGTCCATAGAGGTTTTTCCCATATTTCCCCTTCATAAAACTCTATCATATTTTTCAGTATTTCATTATGCCTGTCTGTTCCAAAAATTCCAACACTTATATGTTTTTCATCCTCATATCCTATAAAAAATTTCATTTTTTCATTTTCTATTAATGGTAATATATCTTTTATAATTTCCATATCAGTGTCTACATATATTCCTGAATTTTCATACATATAATGTACCCTTATATAGTCAGACATATATGCCCAGAGTTTTCTCTCATAACATTCTCTGAAAAATCTGTTTTTTTTCAGATGACCTTCTATATCAAAATTCTTTTCATTTATTTCAATTATTTCAAAATCTGGAAGTTTTTCCTGCCATGATTTCAGACATTTATAAAATATATCAGGCTTTTTGGCATTCCCTATCCAGACATAGTACAATTTTTTTTCTATCATTTTTTCTCCCGGTTTTCACTTTTTTTCATAATCATCGTGTACTTTTTCCTTGGATTTTCAACAATATTTATAACTTTAAATCCAATTTTCTCATATAATTTTTTAGCTCCTTCATTATAATCAAAAACATTTAATGTAATTGAATTTATATTTTTATCTTGAAAAATCAAATTTATAAATTCCATCAAAGCCCTTTTTCCAAGACCTTTTCCTGTAAGCTCAGGATTAATCATAAACCGTCCAATATGAATATTATCAAGTTCTATACGTATTTTCTGAATAATCCCGACAAACTCATTTTCACAAAAAATCGAACAGATATTATTCAAATCATCAATTTGACTATCTGTAAGCGGAAAAGCAAGGTTCGCTCCAGCCCATTGCTCAAGAAAATTTTTCCCCTTTTCATTTGTCCATTTAACTATATAATTTTTATTTTTATTACTTATTCCTTCTATTATTTCTATATTTTTCATTAATATTAAACTCCTCATTTTCTTCAATTTTCCTGTACATATAGTCAAATCCGAATATTAATATATACACACCTGTAAGCATAGCCATGTTCTTTATCATCCCTTCTCCAAAAAATGAACCTCTTGGAATATAAAAGAGATTAGGAATGAAATAATAGCTTGTAATCAGTAAAAATCTATTTCTTACAACATATTTTTCATATTTTATTATCATATACCCCAGCAGTATGGAAATAACGATAATCCAAACATACCCAAGATCATACATTTCAGCAATATAGTTTGAACCAATTCCTTCCCCCTTCATATATGCAACAGGATTTAACGCATATGTCAGCTTATCCGCCAAAGAATTTGTTGTATTCAGTGCTTCTGCCGACTGTGGCTTAAATCCGAATATTCCCTGCAATATATAGGGATACGAACCTGCTCCTACAATTTTACTTTTCAGATCTATTGTATATCCCAGCACAAGGTAGCTTACCCCCTGCGAAAATAGAAAATTATACACAGAATTTATTAAATCCAGAGAAAATACCTTCTTACTTCTTATCGAAACAAGTATCTGTGAAAACAGCACCGTAAATCCTACCAGTTTTGCCATTGTTTTTGCTTTGATTTTTATTCCATAAACCTTTGCGTAATACCACATTATAAATAGAAGCTGGGTTAAAAATATCGCCCTCGCACCTTTAAAGGAATCCAGCAGTTTCACCATAAGATACAGTGAAGAAATAGTAAGAAACTTCCTTTTTGAAGGAATTGATATTAAAAATATCAAAAATCCTATTGTCATTATTGTTCCTGAACCTTTTGTAAAGAATGGATAGTCCACTCCTTTCAGTATTCCTGTATAATACGCTTCATATCCTGCCTGCAGTATGACCTTCAGCTGAATAAACATTTTATAAGCAAGTGCAGGTAATGCAACTATAAACAGAAACATTCCAAAATCAGTGTATATCTTCTTATTTTTAAGAGTTATACGGCTTTTCAGCTCATTTTCCTTTTCATTTAAAATACCTATAAAAAATCCCAAATGAGTAAAAAGAAGTACAATTATAAATACATTTATTATTTCCATCCGTACATCATTGAAAAAATAATAGTTTGCAAATTTTGTAGCCCATCCAAATTCCTTATATCCTACAATATCCAGAAATATCCTCGTAAAATTAAAGAGAAACAGCGTATAGAGGAATACCATGTAGGAATTCAGCCATTCCAAGTAAATCTTTCCTGTGACAAAAGTGTAAATATACACTCCCATTAAAAGAATTTCCAAAAACTTCATTTCCATTGTATCATTTGGAAAGACAACTATATTTTTTAAAAATAGTACGAAAAATATTACGAATACGTGTAAAATTGTAAATAATATCTTATCTTTTTTCATAATTTAATTCCTATTTCCTTATTTTTCTGTTATAAATCTTTTTTCGCCTTCCAGTACATATACATTCCTACAGGAAGCGAAATTATTAATCCCATTTTATTGTAACATTCCTTATAAATTTTTAAAAATCCATATCCTGCAACTTTACAGAATTTGTAATAAACAGCATTATTTAAAATTTTCTGCTTAAAAGTCAGTTGCTGCAAGTTGATTTCATTATGGTAAAGAGCCTGGCCTTTAGGATTTCTAAGCAGTAAATTATTATACTTTGCTGTCAATCCGTCTTCCTGATACTCCTTTATTTCAATTTTTTCGTTTACATAGAGCATTTTATATTTCTGACAGACTCTGTTGTAAACAACTGCTTCTGTTGTAAACTTTTCCCCTTCAAAAACTGGAAATGGATATTTTTTAAGTATCTCAGTACGGAACATAAGGCCTTTATCTCCTTTAACTCCATGTTTATTGTAAATATCAAACTGTGTTGAAACCATTTCCTTTTTGGGGAATTCCCTTCCAATAACTTTTCCGTCAGGATATATTGATAAATACCCCATCCCCGCAATTTCATCATTTTTTTCATATTTTTCCCAGTATTTTAAAATCGTCTCAAGACCAGTTTCCACATATTCATCATCAGAATCAAGACATATAAAAAGCTCTCCTTCTGCTTTCTCAACTCCAAAGTTATATGCCCTCTGCTTTCCACCATTTTCTGTATGAAAATATCTTATATCCAGTTTTTTTTCATTTATAAATTCTTTTACCCTATCTTCTGTTCCATCAGTAGAACCATCATCAACTATAAGCCATTCAAAATTCCTGTAAGTCTGATTTTGAAGCGAACTGTACAATTTTCCAAGCAGTTCTTTTCTATTAAAAGTAGGAGTAAATACCGTAAATTTCATTTTTTCATCCCTTCAGCAGTCATCCACGACTAACTATTTTATAATCTTTCTTTTTATTCCATTTACAAGATTCATTATTTTATTGTATACATCCCTGTTTACAAGTAATTTTGTAACTATTGCCAGATAAACTATTTTCAGCCCAAATTTCATCCATGAAATATTCGAATTTGAAAGATAGAATATTACAGGATTTACAACTATTACCAAATATAAGAAAAGTTTCTTATAATTAAAGGATATTTTATATTTTTTTCTTATTATCATCATTTCCATTATTGCCCTGAATAAAAATGCAAGTAATGTTGTCCATGCCGCTATAATTGGTCCAATCTCAGGATATCTAGGTATAAATATAATATTTCCTGCAAGGTTGAATATCATTGCAAACATTGTAAAGTAGAAAATATATATACTGTCTTCATGAAAATGGAAGAAATAATCCAGACAGAATAGAGCCTGAACTACAATTCCCGCAAGAATTAACGCCATATAATTTATTGCCTGATGATAACTTGCAGGAAATATGAGTTTTATTCCTTCAGGTGCAAACAGCTGTGCTATAACACAGGCAAAAGAAATAATTGCTATAAAGTTTTCCACACTTTTCGTTATTTTAGGGTTTGTCCTATCTGCCTTCATTGCTTCATAAAACTCAGGAGTCCAGCTGTTTACAAATGATCCTGTAACAACTGAAAGAACTCTTCCCCCTGTAAATGCCAGCGTATATCCTCCAACTGTTGCAAGAGATACAAACTTAGCCAGTACAAGTCTGTCACTTAAATTTACAACCTGATCCGTAAGTTCTATAAAAATTAATGGCAATCCATTACGCAGGGAATACTTTACATAATTGAAATTCAGCCTGAACTTAAATTTCCCAAAATAATCCTTAAAATAGAATAGAAACACTATAAGCAATGCAATTAAATTTGCAAACTGGTTTCCAAAAACTCCCCACTTCAGAGATTTTATAAAGTAAATTGCCAGAATATAAGTTGTAAAAAGGCTGACTACACTTCCAATTGCCACCTTCATATACATTCTCTTCATTCTGAACAGAGTTGTTGCAAGATTGTTAAAAGCATTTGCTGTTGCAATCAGTACACTCACAATTATTAGCGGATAGTAACTTACTTTACTTAAATCAACAATATAGGAAAACATTTTTTGAGCCAAAGGTGTAAATAAAAACATATATGTCAGTACATTAAATACAACTATAATCATAGTTGATGAAAACATATAGCTTCCAAATTCATCTTCATTGTCCTTCAGATCCACATATTTCTTCATCTGTGCATTATAAAGACCAAGCCCCAGAATAACTGTAAATAGTGAAGTAATAGGTCCCAATGTTCCAACAATACCAAACTCCTCCTGGGTAAGAAGCCTTGTTATTATTGGAAGAAATACAAATGACCCCATTTTTGTCACTAAATTCATCAGGGAATAAACCATTGTTCCTTTTAATAAATTTTTATTATCCATTGAATATTATTTTCCTTCCTCTATTTTAAACCTATCAAGTCATGAATTCTTATTATTCCAACTACATTTTCATTTTCTACAACAGGCAGAACATTTATCTGACTTTTTCTATTTTCCATAAGATGCAGCGCTTCAAGTGCCATTGAATCTCTATTAATAGAAATTGGTGAAGAAATCATTATATCCTTGGCTTTATATGTGAAGAATTTTTCCTTATGCTGTAACGCACGTCTTATATCTCCTTCAGTAATAATTCCCTTTAATTTACTATTTGCCCTTCCATTTTCTGAAATACATACTGCTCCCATTTTTTTCTTTGTAAGAAGAAGCAGAACATTTTCAATTTCCTCATTTTCTCCCACAACAGGCAGTTCATCACCCATATGCATCAAATCAGAAACTGTAAGAAGAAGTCTCTTTCCAAGGCTTCCACCTGGATGATATTTAGCAAAATCATTTTCAGTAAAGTTTCTCATTTTCATAAGTGCAGCTGCAATAGCATCCCCCATTACAAGAGTTGCTGTTGTTGAACTCATCGGTGCTGTTCCAAGTGGACATGCTTCCTTTTCAATCCCTATATTTATAACTATTTCTGCATATTTTGCAAGTGTAGATTTTTCATTTCCTGTAAGTGCCACTATTTTCCCACCTATTTTTTTTATAGGAGTCAGAATACTTAAGATTTCATCAGAATTTCCACTATTTGAAATTGTAATAACCACATCTCCGTTACTTATCATTCCCAAATCTCCATGCAATGCTTCGGCGGCATTTACAAATATGGCACTTGTTCCTGTGGAAGCCAGGGTTGCGGCAATTTTTTTACCTATAAGTCCTGATTTTCCAATTCCAGTAACTACAACTTTATTGTTTTTCAAACCATAAATAAGATTTACTGTTTTCTCAAATCTGTCATCTAACTTATTTTTCACCTTTTCAAGTTCACTTATTTCAATGTCAAAAACTTTTTTAGCTTCCTGAATGCAGTTTATATCCATAGACTTTTCCCTTTCCTTTTCTTTATTTATTTTCTTTTTCAATTTTATTAAGTATCTTTTTTATTTCCTGACTTTTATCCTTATGACATACAAGCAGTACATCTTCCGTATTTACAATAACAATATCTTCTATCCCTATTGTTGCTATTATTTTCCCCTTTTCCTTGTTTATTATTATATTTCCCTCTGAATCAATTTCTGAATATTTTTCTGCCCTTACAACATTCCCCTTTTTATCCTTTGGAAATATTTCATCAAGGGATTTGAAACTTCCCACATCATTCCAACTTATATCAACAGGTATTACAAGAACTGACTTTGTATGTTCCATTACTCCAAAATCTATAGATATTTTCTCAAATGTTTCAAATTCCCCGCTGACATAGTCACTCAATGCTTTTCCATAAAATTCATTTAAATCTTTATTTTCCAGCATTTTTTCTATTTTTTCAAGAACTTCTTTATGGGAATCCATATATTTTTTTATTTCATTCAGTATAAATTCTGTTTTCCATACGAACATTCCACTATTCCATAAATAATTTCCCTGTTCTATATACTTTTCTGCAATTTCCCTGTTAGGTTTTTCCCTGAAACTTTTTACTTTGTAGATTTTACATTCTTCGTTATCTTCTTCTTGTTTTTTTGATTTTTTATTTTTAAAATATTCAATATAACCATATCCTGTTTCCGGATAAGAAGGCTTAATTCCCAATGTGACAATAACATCTTTTTCAGCTTCTTCAAAAGCAAAGTTAAGACTTTCCAGAAATTCTTTTTCCTTTTTTATAAGATGATCCGACGGTAGCACCGCCATAATACTGTCTTTATGTATTTTCTGTATTATTAATGCAGCATAACCTATACACGCGGCAGTATCCCTTGCCATTGGCTCAAAAATTATATTTTTTTCAGGTATTTCAGGTAATTCCTTCTTTATAATATCAAGATACGCTATATTCGTTGAAATAAATATTTTTTCAGCAGGAACCAATTTCACAACCCTGTCTACTGTTTCCCTAATCATTGTTTTTTCAGAAACAAGATCCAGAAACTGCTTTGGTCTTTCATTTGTTGACAAAGGCCAGAATCTCGTTCCGCTTCCACCTGCCATTATTAATACAACTTTATCCATTATTATTTTCTCCTGTTTTTTTATTTTTAATTTATAATATTATATCACTTTCTCTTAAAATTTTTATGATTTTTTTTATTTGAAATAACATTATTTTCTGTTATATCCTATGTGAAAAATATTTCTAAACTTTCTTATAAACATTAAACTAATATTCTTTTTATTCCTTTATTCCATTTTGTAAGTATGTCATCCTGTATTGTTCCAGCCCATTCTGCCATTTGTAACAGAGTAATTTCTTCATTTCCCTGTTTTCCTACAATAACAACTTCACTACCTATTTTAATCTCAGGAATTTCTGTTACATCAACTATAATCATATCCATACATACTTCTCCCAGTATTTTTGCTTTTTTTCCATTAACAAGTACATATGCACTGCTATTTTCAATCTGTTTCTGTAATCCATGGGCATAGCCTACCGGAATTACTACCACCGTCTTATTTTCCTTTAAAATTCCGTGACTTCCATAAGAAACCTTTTCTCCCTTAGATAATTTTCTTATATTTATTATCTTTGAACTTAGCTTCACTACAGGATAAAGTCCAGTTTTTTCACTTAAAGGTTCCATTCCATATATTGCCATTCCTACTCTTGCAAAATCATAATTATATTTTCCCTTGTATTTAAAGAGTAAAGGACTGGCCTGAATGTGTTTAACTCCATATTTTACTTCATTTTTATCAAAAATCGAGACTATTCTCTCATATCTGGCTATTTGCTTTTCTGTCTCTTTTTCATTTCCAACATCGGAAATATGGGAATAAATTGACATTATATCAATATTTGGAATAACTTTTATTTTTTCTATAAGTTTTTCTGTCTCTTTTTCATCAAATCCAAGCCTGTTCATTCCTGTATTAAACTTTATATGTACTTTTATTCTTTCTTCATTTTTTAAAACACGTACATATTTTTCAAGCTGTTCAAAATTAAAAATTGTAATTTCAATTCCATTTTTTACAGCTTTTTTCAGTTCATTTTCTTCAATATAATTTAATACCATGACAGAAATTTTTCCCACCTTGTCAGGAAAATCCCTTTTAACTATATTCTTAATTTTCAAGGCTTCTCCAATATATGCTGTTGCAAAATACGAGCATCCTTCATTTATCAGTACCGGCAATATACTTTCTATTCCCAGTCCATATGCATCATCCTTTAATACACAAATTACATTTTGATTTATTTCTTTTATTTTTTCCAAATTTCTTTTAATATTTTCTGTATCTATTTCAAGTTTTATAAGCATTTCATACCACTTTTCTTTTTTCTGCTGCAATTTTTTAATTTCTCATATTATATCACATTTCTTGTTTTTTATAAAAATTATTCTTGAAAAACAGGCTTTCATATGTTAAACTAAAAAATAGGATAATTTTATCTTACATTATATGAAAGGAGACTTTTATGTTATTTAGTCTTACACTTATTTTTCTTTCAGGTATTGTACTTGGTAGTATATTTAACCGCCTGAAATTACCCCAGCTACTTGGAATGTTACTTACAGGAATAATTTTAGGACCTTATCTCCTAAATCTTCTTGATCCGAAAATTTTATCAATATCAACTGATTTACGACAGATAGCTTTGATTATAATATTAACAAGAGCTGGTTTGAATCTCGATATAAATGATTTGAAAAAGGTTGGAAGACCTGCTGTCTTAATGTGTTTTGTACCTGCAACCTTTGAAATTCTGGGAATGATAATTTTTGCACCAAAATTTTTAGGGCTTGGCCTTCTGGATTCTGCAATACTTGGAACTGTTATCGCCGCTGTTTCTCCTGCCGTAGTTGTTCCTAAAATGTTAAAACTCATGGAAGATGGATATGGAACAGAGGAAGGGATTCCGCAGCTGATTATGGCTGGAGCTTCTGTTGATGATGTGTTTGTTATAGTTTTATTTACTTCTTTCATTGGCCTTGCTTCAAATGGTACATTTTCACCACTTAACCTTATAAAAATTCCTACTTCCATATTTTTTGGAATATCTGTAGGGTTCCTGTGTGCCATTTTACTGATTTATTTCTTTAAAAAAGTACATATAAGAGACAGTATGAAGGTAATTATTATTTTAAATATTTCCTTCCTGCTTGTAACTTTTGAACATTCTCTGACAGGCATAATTGGATTTTCAGGACTTCTTGCCATAATGAGTATGGGAACTGGTATTCAGGAGAAAAATAGCATACTTGCTAAAAGACTTTCTTCAAAATATTCAAAATTATGGATTGCTGCAGAAGTTATACTTTTTGTACTTGTAGGTGCCACTGTAAATATAAAATATGCATTGGGAGCAAGTATTCCTGCTATTCTACTAATTATGACTGTTATAGTTTTCCGTATGGTTGGGGTATTTTTATGCCTTCTTGGAACATCGCTTTCATATAAAGAACGGTTATTCTGTATGATTGCCTATTGCCCAAAAGCCACTGTTCAGGCGGCTATCGGCTCCATACCTTTATCAATGGGACTTTCTTCAGGAAATATAATTCTTACAGTTGCAGTGCTTTCCATACTTATAACTGCTCCCCTAGGAGCTTTTGCAATTGATTTCAGTTATAAGAAATTGTTAAATAGAAAATTATAGATATAATATGAGGCTATTTCAAAATTTTCTTTTGAGATAGCTTCGTTTTATTTATATTTTTCTAAATAAATCCCTTATTTTAAGTCCATTTTTTCTGGATTTTATTATCCACGCTACTGATCCCTGTATCCAATATAACATTCTTGACCAGTTAGGATTTATATAAATTTCACTATCACTTTTTAATGTCTTTATATTACCAGAAAATAGATTTAATACTTTTCCAAGATTTTTTAACGGACCTTTTCCTAATGGAACTTTTTCCAGATACGACAGTATTTCTCCTGCTCCTATACCAACACCCTGTCCCCATTCTGCACCAATTTTTTCACACCAGTTTTTCATCTGTAGGATTGCCAGATGATTCTGCTTTCCTTCAAAAAATCCATTATTTGCAATACAGTAAATCTTTGTTTTTGAATTTACTATTTTTTCTTCTTCAAATTTTAAAAGAATATCTAAAAGAGAAGATGGGATACTGTCAATATACAGAGGAAAGGAGAATATCAGTACATCTGCATTATGAATTTCAGACTTTATTTCACTGTCTATTTTACTGGAAAATAAATAATATTTGTTAATTTGATGCTCCTCAAGTAAAGAACATAAGTATTTTATCAATATTTCAGAGTTACTTTTTTTTCCTCTTGGACTTCCATTTATTATTCCAATTTTCATTTTACTCACTTCCTTAAAGGATATTTTCCAAAAAACTTACATTAAATTTTTTTACATTCAAATTAATACAATTAGCTTTCACTGTTTTTTCAGCTGTATTTTTTTCCAGTTCCGTTAAATCCTTCCCATAAAAATATACTTCCAGCAGCAATTTCTTTTTATATCTAATTGTATGATGCATTTCATTGTTTTTCAATTTAAAAAATGGAAGAAGATAAGGTATACTTCTGTCTAATACATTTTTTACAAAAGGACTGTATGTCCCATAGCAGCATTTACTTATAATTGTTATCTTTTCAGCTTTTGAATAAAGTTCAGCTAGATTCTCATATCCATCTTTCAATATACATCTACCAGGATTTTTTATCCAGCAGCAGAAACAGCCTGTACAATTTTTTATTTTATTCTCATCAGATATGATTTTTACTTCTTCTTCATTATTTTCAATCCAATTTTCATTTTTTTCCTTTCTTTTTCCAATAACTTTCCTTATTGCTTCATTTTCTAATTTTTCATATATTCTTTGAAATTCTTCCCTATTCATATCATGTATAATAAGTTGTATAAAAATCTACCTCCATTCATACAAATTTAGAATTTTATTTTTTATATTTACTTTGTATATTTTTAATAACATGTTATAAAACTTGATTTTATTATTTTTTCTATTTTTTCATCCCATTGCTGGGCATAATTAACATTCGGCATTATTACAATTGATGTCAGCCCCTGTACCAATGCCCACATTGCAATAATTTTATCCTGTATCACTTCTTCAGGCATTTCCATTTTAGTAAATTCTCGTATAGCTTCTCTTTTTAATATGTTCATTGGCATGTTTAAATCACTTTTTGGCATTTTCAGTGAAAGGTCAACTTCTATATCTTTCCTTGAAAATATAAAATGATAATATTCAGGATTCTCATAAAAAAACATAACATAACATTTTCCTAACATGGCGAGCAGTTCAATATTATCTTTATACTTACTGCATATTTTTTCCAGTTCAGATGTTAGAATTTCCAATATATATTCACTCATTGCTTTAAGGAGTTCATCCTTATTCCTAAAGTGCGTATACGGAGCAGCATTACTGACACCACATTCTACCGCCAGTTTTCTTAGCGAAAGTTTTTCTTCGCCTGTGTCATTTATCATCTTTATTCCTTTTTCAATAAGTTCTTTCCTTAAATTTCCATGATGATAGTCTTTTTCATATTCTTTCATTTTAACCTCACATATAATTTATTTTATTTTTACAAATCTTATCACTGATAAGATTATATTATATAATCTTTACAATGTCAAGATTAATTTTAAATAAAAACTATCATAAAGTTATAACTATAATATAATTTTAAAAATTATTTTTTAATTTACATTATACTTATAAAACTCCATGATAGTTTTAATTAAAGCAATTTATATTTATTTTATACTATACTATATCATAACAGCATTAGGATAAATTTCCCTAATTTCCTCAACTATTTTATCTATTTCCTTCTCTATATTTTCACTGTCCTCTCTAAGCCCCTTCATGGCAACCCTCACATGTACACATTTTTCCTTTGCATAAGGTGCTACTGTTGGATTAGACATTTTAAAATATTTTTCCAGTTCTTCATCAATTTTTCCTTCTGGAATTCCTCTTATCTCAAGTGTCTTCATTAATAGTACACTATCTGAATATTTTTTCAATAAAGGTGTGGCCTGATTATCCATCATCCATGTCATTTCATTAGGTGGACCTGGTAACACAATTATTTTCTTATTTTCCTTTTCATAAAAAAATCCTGGAGCAAGTCCTACTTCATTTTCCAGTAATTCAGAATTTTTTAATATCGAAGCTTCTTTTTTTGCTCCTTTGGCTATATCAAATCCTCTATTAATATATTTTTCAAATACTTCATCATAATATTTCTGAACAACTTCAAGTTCTTCATTAAAGTAATCAGCCACAACTTCCTTTGTTATATCATCAATAGTAGGTCCCAGCCCTCCTGTTGTTATTACTAAATCAGCTCTTTTAAAGGCTATTTCAAGACATTCCTTTACCCTGTCAAAATTATCTCCCACTGTTGTCTGATAATATAAATCAATTCCAATATCTGTCAGCTTTTTTGATATATACTGTGAATTTGTATTTACTATATCTCCCACTAGCAGTTCAGTTCCAATACATATAATCTCTGCCTTCATTAAAGTCACCTCTCTGTATATAAAGTTAAAAAAGAAATGCCTTTTATCTGACATTTCTTTCTTTATTTAAAACTATTTTATTTTTTCAACTAATTTTGCAAATTCTGCAGGATTGTTTAAAGCTATATCAGCTAATACTTTTCTATCTAACTCAATTCCAGCTTTTTTCAATCCGTTCATGAATCTTGAATAAGAAAGTCCATTTAATCTTGCTGCGGCATTTATTCTTATTATCCACAGTTCTCTCATTTTTCTTTTCTTATGTTTTCTATGCTCTGTTGCGTAAGCCATTGCTTTTTTAACAGCTTCATTTGCCTTTTTATAATTTGTTTTTATGGCTCCTCTATAACCTTTTGCTTCCTTTAATACTTTTTTATGTCTTTTTCTTCTAACTATTCCTGTTTTTACTCTTGGCATTTTTTTTCCTCCTTAGTCTTTTATAATTCTGATTGAACTATCTTCCTGCCTGTCCTGCTAGCACTTTTTTAATTCTTCTTTCTGCTCCTTTTGGTACGATTGCATCTTGTCCTAATCTTTTCTTTCTTTTATTTGATTTTTTAGTCAAAATGTGACTTTTTCCTGAATGTTTAATAACAAGTTTTCCGCTTCCTGTTACTTTAACTCTCTTTTTTGTCCCTCTGTGTGTTTTCATTTTTGGCATTTTTTTTCCTCCTTATTTTACTACTTTTTAGGTGATAACATAACAAATTTTTGAACTTGTTCTTTTCCATATTTCTTTTCGACTATTGCAGTTTCTTCAAAACTGTCTGCAAAAGCATCTAAAATCTTAACAGCTGATTCAGCATGCAGTTTTTCCCTTCCTGAAAGTCTTAAACTGATTTTCACCTTATATTCTTTTTCTATGAACTTTTTAATTTGAGAAATTTTTGTTTCCTTATCGTGTTCATCAATATGAGGTTTTATTCTAATCTCTTTGATGACAACATTTTTCTGTTTCTTTTTGTTTTCTTTTTCTTTTTTTGTTTTCTCATACTTGAATTTTCCATAGTCCATAATTTTGCATACAGGTGGTGTAGCATTTGGTGAGATTTCAACTAAATCTAAATTTTTCTCTGTTGCTAAAGCCAAAGCTTCATTTACGGATAAAATTCCAAACTGTTCTCCATCGTCTCCAATAACTCTTATTTCTCTCGCTCTGATTTTTTCATTCATTCTTGGTTCATCAGATTTATTTGTCCCTTTTATAAAGAACACCTCCTAAAAATTTTACAATAAAAAAACAAGATATAAGAAACCTTGCTCAAAATAGTCATATAAAACAGACTTACATTTTTTATGTAAGAATACTTAAAAAACAACTATATACCTGACTCATCTCATTCACTTAAATGTGATAAAAAATAACTCCTATGGTTATATTATGATGGAAAGGTGAGAAACAACGTTTCTACTTCTAATTTTATTACTCAATTATTCTACTACATTTTTTCAATTTTGTCAAATTTTATTTTCCAATTTTCAATAAATTTCAATAATTTTTTATACTTTTTCATATTTGGTATCTATTTATAGCGAAACTTCTTTAATATAGAACTGATAATTCCATGCAAAAACAAATTAAATGAAATTTCTCAATTCTACTTTAAATCAGTTTCACTATATTTTATTTGTTTTTCAACAATAATTTCATATTTTTTCTCAGTATTAAACTCAAGATTTTTTATTTTTTCAGAAATTTCATCTGTCATTGTTTCATTCCCAACAACTAAAACAACAAAGTTCTCATTATTATTTGCATCTATCAATTTTCCAATTTTAACTTCATTAATATTACTTGCAAAATTTTTGTACAATATATTTTCAACTATTCTTAAATCATTTTCCAAAGCTATTTTATTTTGATTTTCAACTGGTGAAATAACTTTTTCAAGTTTTTCATTTAAATTTTCTTCCTTCAAATATTTTGACAAATCCTGTGCTGTTAAATATTTTTGATTTGACAATTGCTCTATTTTTAATTTATAGTTTCCTAAGTTGTATTTTCCCATTTTTTTCTCAAGTTTTTCAATTTCCTGCTTTTTAAAATCTCCTCCTACAACTTTTAAAGTAACCATTTTAGATTTTTTATCAATTGAATTATCAAAAACATAATGATTCGTTAACTCCTTTGAAATAAAAGTCTTTAGATTTTCTTCCCTTGCTGTATCATTTACCATCAATGCCGCTGTATATATACTTGGAATCATTACAATCAAACTTCCTACATAAAATACTATTTGCTGTCTTACAGACATTCTATGTTTTGTTTGAGAAACACCTACAGAATAAACTTTTAAACCAATCAATGTCGTCAACATTATAAAAAATACATTTATTATAAATAAATATCCCGCTCCAAGAAAAATTTTTGAATTCCCATGAGCAATTCCAAATCCTACCACACATAAAGGTGGCATTAATGCTGTTGCAATAGCTACTCCAGGCACTACATTTCCACCATCTTCTTTTGTTTTTCCAATTACTCCTGCAATTCCACCGAAAATCGCAATTAAAACATCCCATAAAGTCGGAGAAGTTCGAGCTAATATTTGTGGAGTTACTACATTTATAGGACTTACCAAAAAATAAAAACTAGAGCTTACTACACTTATTAATATAAAAATACCTAATCTAAAAAGTGATGCATAAACTCTTTTTAAATTTCCATTTGATAATCCCAATCCTAGCGACTGAATTGGTGACATTAGGGGCGAAATCAACATTGCTCCAATAATTACTGCAACAGAATTTGTATTTAATCCTATTGAAGCTATAATTATTGCACAAATCAGAATAAACATTGTTTCCTTCGTAAAATCAGAATCTTCAATAATATTTCTTTTTAAAGTTTTATATTTTCCATTTTTTTCTTTTTCATTCATTTTATATTGTCTCCTTATTACTCACATAATAAAAGTTATCTATTATTATCAATATACACACAAGACACACAAATATTTTTTCTAACTGTGATGAACTTAATGTAAAAAGATTATCTCAATCAGAAAAATATTTAGAAAGTTAGGGATTTGAATAATATTTTTCATTTTTTAAGATAATCTATTTACAGTTTAAATTTAGAATGCAGCTACTACACTACCATTATATTTTTCATCAATATATTTTTTAACTTTTTCACTTTGTAATGCTTTTATTAACTTTTGAATTTTTTCTTCATTTTCTCTTCCTTTTAAAACTGTAACTATATTTACATAAGGTGAGTCTTTATCTTCAACTAGGATTGTATCATCTTTAAATGATAATTTTGCATCTAAAGCAAAGTTTGCATTAATTACTGCAGCTGTAACTTCTTCAAGTCTTGGTGCCAACTGTTCAGGCGCTAATGCAGTAAACTTAATATTTTTAGGATTTTCAGCTATATCTGCTATTGTTGAATCTAATTTCTTATTATCCTTTAATTTTATAACTCCTGCTTTATCAAGTAATATTAATGCTCTTCCACCATTTGTTGGATCGTTAGGTATTAATATAGTATCTCCATTTTTTAAATCATTTATATTTTTTATTTTTTTAGAATAAACTGCCATAGGCTCAACGTGAACACTTCCTACAGATACTAAATCTAAATTGTTTGATTTTCCAAATTCTTCCATATATGGTATGTGCTGGAAGAAATTTGCATCTAATTCCTTAGTTCCTAATAATTTATTTGGCTGTATGTAATCGTTAAATGTAACGATTTCCAAATCTACACCTTCTGCCTTTAAATCGTCCTTTACTAATTCAAGTAATTCCTGATGTGGTACAGGTGTTGCACCGACTACTAATTTTTCAACTTTTGCAGGCTTTTCTGCCACCTTTGAATCAGTTTTTGCTTCTTCTTTTGCTCCTCCACAAGCTACAAGAAATAATGCAGCTGTAAGTCCCAGTAATAATTTTTTCATTTAAAATCCTCCTATTTTTTTATTTTTATATATAAATTAACAATTTATATTCCAATTAAATATATTATTTTCTGTTATCCTCTTAACCTTTTTTTATTTATTCTGTTTACTATACTGTTTCCTATAAATTGTATTAACTGTACCAGTAAAATAATTGTTACTGTTGCCTGCCACATTAATGTTGGATTTGATCGCTGATATCCATCTATAACTGCAGCATTTCCCAGTCCACCTCCACCAATGGAACCTGCTATTGCTGAATATCCTACAAGACTTATTATCGTTAAAGTAAGTCCATGGATTAGTGATGGTAGTGCTTCCGGTATCATTACCTTAAATATTATTTCATTTGTTGTTGCTCCCATTGCTTTAGAGGCTTCTACAAGTCCTTCATCTACTTCCTTCAGTGCCCCTTCAATTATTCTCGCTATAAAAGGAGCAGATCCTAATGAAAGTGGAACAATAAACGACACACTTCCATAAGATTTTCCTATAAGAAGTCTTGATAATGGAATTAAAAGAACTATAAGAATAACAAAAGGTATAGACCTTGTTATATTTACAAGCAGTACATCCAGAATTTTATGCAATGTTCTATTTGGTTTTACACCTTTAGGCTCAGAAATAACAAGAAGTACTCCTATTGGAAGTCCTATAATTAATGAAACAAGCGTTGCTATTGCTACCATGTAAACTGTTTCCCACAACGGATCTAGCATTGTTTCAAAATGCAAAAATTTTATTATATCAAATTTCATTATAACACCTCCAATTCCAGATGATTTTTTTCTAGCCATTTTACTATTGTCTTTATTTTTTCCTCTTCAGCAGAAATTTCTATTGTCAGATTTCCTACAACCGTGTTTGACAGTTTATCTATGAAACCGCCCAGTATATTTATTTCCGCATCATATCTTTTAATTATCTCAGCGATATATGGCTTATCAGCCTGTTCCTCATTAAATTTCAGTTTCAGTCTTATTTTTCCTCCTGAACGCTCTTTAACTTCTGCCTTTTCTTCTGATTCAAAACTTTCGTGGGAAATATTTGATACAAATTCCTTTGCCAGCTGTGTTTTAGGATGCATAAAGATATCCTTTACTGTCCCTTCTTCAACTATTTTTCCATCAGACATTATTGCTGCTTTATTACATATTTTTCTTATTACTTCCATCTGATGAGTTATTAATATTATTGTAATTCCAAATCTTTTATTTATATCCTTCAGCAAATCCAGTATAGAATTTGTTGTCCTAGGATCCAGGGCACTTGTTGCCTCATCTGAAAGTAAAATTTCCGGATTGTTTGCCAGTGCTCTCGCTATCGCAACTCTTTGTTTTTGTCCTCCTGAAAGCTGTTCCGGATAGTTTTCCTTTTTATCTAATAATCCTACTATCTCAAGAAGTTCATCTACCCTCTTATTTATATCTTCCTTTTTCCATCCTGAAATTTCCAGAGGAAATGCCACATTTCCGCCTACACTTCTAGAATTTAGAAGATTAAAATGCTGAAATATCATTCCTGTTTTTTTTCTGTAATTTCTAAGTTCATTCTGGTCAAAATCCAGAACATTCTTTTTTACAGGTATTTCTTCGCCTTTTTCAACATGCTCTACATATATTTCACCTTCAGTAGGCTCCTCAAGCCTGTTTATGAGTCTTATCAATGTTGATTTACCAGCACCGCTAAGTCCCATTATTCCGTAAATATCTCCTTTTGCTATTTCAAGGTCTACGTTATCTACAGCTTTTAAAATCTTACCGTTACGCAGCTTATACTCTTTTACCAAGTTCTTAATCGTAATAAACACTTTTTCACCTCTTAATTTTACTTTCAAAATTTTGACTTTTCATATTATAACTTGAATTTATATCTATTGCAAGTATATTTTACTTTACAAATTTATATTTCTGCTTAATTTCTCTTATTTATATATTTTTCCTATGATATAAAGCTTTTTAATATATTGTATTCAGAAATTCCTTTACTCTCTGAGTTTCAGGATTTTCAAATATTTTTTCTACTGTACCCTTTTCAAGTATTTTCCCATTTTCCATTACTATAACTTCATCAGATATTTCCCTTACAAACTTCATTTCATGACTTACAATGAGCATTGTTATTTTTCTTTCCTTTTTCAGTTTTCTTATTATATCAAGAACCTCTTTTACAAGTTCAGGATCCAGTGCAGAAGTTGGCTCGTCAAACAGAAGAATATCCGGCTCCAGCGCCAATCCTCTTGCTATTGCAACCCTTTGTTTCTGTCCTCCTGAAAGCTCATTGGGAAAATTATCCTTCTTATCGGCAAGACCAACTGTTTCCAATACTTTTTCTGCAATTTCTTCAGCTTTTTTCACATCTGTTTTTTTTACTATTCTCAATGTCTTTACAATATTATCCTTCACTGTCATATGTGGAAATAGATTAAAATTCTGGAATATCATTCCTGTTTTCAGTAAAAGCTCCTTTTTTATTTTCTTATCAATTCCTTTATCCTGTAAATCATGGCCTTCTATAAGTATTTTCCCGCCAGTCAGTGTTTCAAGGTCTGCTATACATCTTAAAATTGTTGATTTTCCACTTCCGCTGGGTCCTATCAGGGAAACTGCCTCTCCTTTGTTTATTGTAAAATTTATGTCATCCAGTATAAGATTATTTCCAAACTGTTTTTTCAGATTAATAACTTCTATTATTTTTTCTTTCATATCTTTCACCTAAATTCTTATTTTATTTTTCTTTTCTGCATTCTTAAACAGTCTGTCTACAGCTAAACTCAACACAAGATAAATAATAATCGCACATATATATGGAGTTATATTATAATACTGGTTTGCAAGTTCCTTTGTTCTTTTCATTATTTCCGTTACTGCCAGAACATAAATCAGCGAAGTATCTTTTATAAGGGTAATTGCTTCACTTCCCAATGTTGGCAGAACTCTTCTTATTGCCTGTGGAAGTATAATATACAATGTTTTCTGCCAGTAGCTGTATCCTAGCACTTTTGCAGCTTCATGCTGTCCCTGATCTATACTTTCCAGGCCACTTCTCATTATCTCAATCAGGTATGCCGCATAATTTATTACAAATGTCAGTACAGCTGCAGAATATGGATCAAGTTTCACTCTATATCCAAAGAAATTTATTAATGGAATTCCATAATATACTATAAACAGCTGGAGCATCAGGGGAGTTCCCCTGAATACCCATGTATACACTGAAAGAATACTCTTAACAATCTTATTTTTTCCTGTATATGCCAATGCTCCCAGTATTCCCAACGGGACAGAAAATACTACCGTACAGACATATAGTGAAAATACTACCGGCAAAGTTTCCAGCAGTTCAATGAACATATTTAATGGTGACATCTCTAATCTTTAAACCATTTTGAATATATTTTTTGATATGTCCCGTCTTTTCTCAATTCATCTATTGCTTTTTCTATTTCTTCTATTAATTTTTTATTTCCTTTTTTTGCCGCTATTCCCATTTCCTCAATTCCAAAATTTTCATCAAGGATTCTGTAAAGTTCTTTTCCTGCCTGTTTTTCTTCAATATTTTTTATATATTTTGCATATGCTTCATCAACAACTATTGCATCCAGTCTTCCTATACCAAGATCCATAAATGCCTGATCATATTGCGGATATGTTTTCAGTTCCTTAAATCCCTTATCTGCATTTTCCTTTTTAATCTTTTCTTCTCCACTGCTCTGGGACTGAACTCCTACGACTTTTCCTTTCAGATCTGCTTTAGTCTTTATTGGAGAGTCTATATTTACAATTATTATCTGATTATTGCTCAGATAAGCTTTTGAAATTTCTGTTTCCTTTGCCCTGTCAGGCGTTATTGTAAGTCCATTCCATATCAGGTCTATATTTCCACTGTTTAAATCCATTATTTTTGAATCCCAGTTTATAGGCTTAAATTCAACTTCTATTTTTAACTTTTCTGCCACAGCCTTTGCAAGATCAATATCAAATCCTATTAATTCCCCTTTTTCATTTTTAAATCCCATTGGTGCAAAAGTATCATCCAGCCCAATAACAACCTTTTGAGGTAACTTATCCTCATTTTTCGTTTCTTTCTTATCTATTTTTTCCATGCTGCACATGAGTATCGTCATTGCCATCACTAATAAAATTATTATCTTTTTCATATTTTTTCCTCCATCTCTATACTTCTTTCTGTAGATTATTTTGTTATTTCACTGATCATCGGTAAATATTTAATAATCAATTTGCCCCTTAACTTCTATAACCCAGAAATATAACCCAGAAAAAAAGCTCCCAGTTTTTTTCCTGAGAGCTTTTCTATTTATTTAATAAAAGATTTAGAAGCATCACAGGTACAAATTCTTATCAATACAACATAAGTCTGTACCTGAAATCTTAAAAGCACAAACTTATTTACCTATGATGACACATCGCTTCTCTAAATCTTTTCATTTTCTTTCCTCCTAATTTTTGTTTTTTGTTTTTAAATCCTTTTCTTAGATTTATAAATTGATTATAATGGATACTGTAACAAAAGTCAAATATATAAAATTTACAAATTACATAAATTATATATATGAATAAACTATGTTTATTTCATTTACTATTTTATTTTGTGACATTATAAAAAACTCAATAAATATAGTTTTTCACATATCCTATTTATATATTTTATTTTTTCAACATAACATCTACAGCTGCTATATAATAATTTATTGAAAAATATAGAGCTTCATCTTTTATTTGAAATGCAGGATTATGCCATTCGTAAGGGCATCCTGTACCTATAAATGTAAATAGGCCAGGTACTTTCCCCTGATAGAAGGAAAAATCTTCTCCACCAGTTGTCATTTCAGGCACTTTAACATCTGCAAATGCTGAAACTTCTTCTCCTATTAACTTTGCAAGCATTTCATCATTATCCACAAATGGATGTGAGTCTCCCCACAAAATTTCATATTTCTGTTCAAAAGCTTCAGTATAGTTTTTTACAACCTGAGCAAATAATTTTTTTATTCTTTCCTGTACAGATTTCTTAAAAGTTCTCATTGTACCTTCCATTACTACACTTTCAGGTATTACATTCCATGTATTTCCACCTGATATTCTTGTTACACTGATTATCGCCATATCAGCAGGAGATACGTATCTGCTCACTATTGACTGAATTGACGTTACAATCTGGCTGGCAGTCACTATTGGATCATTTCCATTTTGAGGTGCCGCCGCATGAGTCCCTGTACCGTTAATTTTAACTTCAAATCTGTCTACCGCCGCCATAAGAGGCCCTGATTTTATCCCAATTGTTCCCAGCGGTAAATCAGGCTTATTATGAAATCCTGCAATTGATGAAACTTCTTCCAATGCACCTGAGGTTATCACTTCCCTGGCTCCCGCATTTATTTCTTCAGCTGGCTGAAAAATAAGCCTTACTCTACCCTTCAGCCCTTTTTCCCTTTCCTTCAATATTTTCGACGCACCTAAAAGGGAAGCTGTATGAAAATCATGACCACAGGCATGCATCACCCCATCATTTCGTGATTTGTACAGATAATCTGTCATTTCATTTATTGGAAGGGCATCAATATCAGCTCTTAATGCAACTATTTTCTCACCTTCTCCAATTTCAGCAACAACTCCTGTTTTCAAGTTAAAAGGTAAAATTTTTATATTATGCTCTGCTAAAAACTTCTTTATAAATTCTGTTGTTTTATATTCCTTTCCTGATAATTCAGGATTTGTATGAAGATATTGTCTGATTTCTCTTATTTCTTCAAGTAAACTATCAGACAAATTATATTTTTGTGAAGCTTCTTTTAACAATTCCTTCGGCAGTTCTTTTTTCTGGGATTCATTTTTTTCATTTTCCATTTTAAAATTTCCCCTTTCTTTTCTACATCAAATTGACAGCTATTCTAAAATACTTATCTTTACTATTTTTACTTTTCCCTATGTACGTTAAATCCTGTAGCCTGCTTTGTAGCCATTATTGTAACATCTGATATTTGTACATGTTTAGGCTGATTTGCCACATATAATGCCACATCTGCTATATCTTCAGGTTTTAAGGCTTCCACACCTTCATAAACTTTTTTTGCTCTCTCCTTATCCCCATGAAATCTCACTTCACTAAAGTCAGTTTCAACAATTCCTGGCTGCAATGTACTCACTTTAATATTTTTATCAATTGTGTCTATTCTTATTCCGTCGCTTAGAAATTTTACAGCAGACTTTGTGGCACAGTAGACTGCAGCTCCCCCATAGGAATAAATTCCAGCTGTAGAGCCTATATTTATTATATGACCGTCATTATTTTCCACCATATTTGGAATAACTTCCCTCGTTACATACAGAAGTCCTTTTATATTTGTATCAATCATTCTTTCTATATCGGCTATATTGTAATCCTGAAATTTTTCCAATCCCAGCGCAAGTCCTGCATTATTTATCAGAACATCTATTTTTCCTGAATTTTTAATTATTTCCTTTACTATTTCCCTTACTTTTTCATACTCTGTCACATCAAGTTCATAAATATCAACTTTTACACCGTATCTGCCTTCAATATCATTTTTTATTTCCTGAAGTTTTTCCTTCCTTCTGGCACATAAAATAAGATTATCCCCATTTTTACCAAAGGAATAAGCCATTGATTTTCCTATTCCACTGGAAGCTCCCGTTATAAAAATATTTCTTTTCATTTTACGCTCATCCTTTCGTTATAAGTATTCCCAAATATCAAAAGAAATTTCTATATGTAATCTGCCATGTTCAGTAATTTATACTTATATCCCATGCCTTCAAACATATTTTTTCTATATATAAGCCCTCTATACGCAGTTTTTCCATTGAATGTTTCTATATCATTTATGTCTATTACAGTTTTTGCCCTATCCGTATCTTTATCCTTTACTGCATAAGGAAGAACAAATCCACCTATTCTGTAATTTTTTACCACTTCTTCATTTTCTGACATTCCTGTTTCCTTTGCAATTATTTTTATAATTTTACTGTCTGTTTCCTGAACCTTTTCATATGGAATACTGGAATATTTTGTTTTATTTACTGCCAGAGTATCTAAAATTCTATTTTCCTTATCTGTGTCATTTTCCGATACAGCCTGGGCATATGCAAGATATGCATAAAATACTCCTCTACCATTATTGCCATTTTTTGTAATTTCATTTTCCCATGTATTTATATTTTCTTCAGGAATCGAAGTAAACACGTCAAATTTATATTTTGCCCTTGTTATTAATACATTTAAGAGCTTATATCCCTTCTGCTGATTATTTAAAGGACCAAAATTCTGTATAAATTTCCCTTCTTCGTTTTTTCCGAAAGTTGTAGAGAATATCATTACATCTCTTTCATCTCCCTGAACATTTTCAAGGTTTTTTACAAACATATTTTTTTCAAGCAGTTCATTATAACGGTTTTTTACTGTTTCATTGTCATTTTCCCTTAAATATGAATTTATCCTATTTACAATATTTGTTTTCTGTTCCAAATTTAGCGTAACTATTCCCACACTTGGTAATTTACCGTCTATAAGTATTTTATCACTGAAAATATGTTCTATAATCTTATCTGCTTCATCATCATTTTTTCTAGCTTTATACACTCCGTCCACTTTATAATATTCAATTGGTGTGTATTCTGACTTTGACGGCATTGGAACAAGTCTTGATTCATAAAATGCCGCATTGGAAAAATTAATCAGTTTCGGATGCTTTGATCTATAATGGAAATCAAGATAAGACATGACTACATCTTCATTCAAGTTATTTACATAATCAAGCAAAGACTCGCTGTCTGCTAAAAATAATGTTTCCTCATCTATTTCTTCATTATCAGTTTCCTTCTGATCCATTTCTGCTCCAAAATAATTTGAAGGTGGCATCTGATGAATATCTCCTGAAACTATCTTATATTTCCCCCTCATCATGGAAGGCAATACTTCTTCCAGCTTAAGCTGACTGGCTTCATCAAATATTACAAGATCAAAAATTCCTTCCTGCAATGGAAATACGGCACTACATGTATTCGGATCAGTCATTATCACAGGAAAAATCTTTTTGAAAAATTCTACATCTGTTCCTATAATTTCCCTCAATGTGTTTATTTTTCCATATTTTGCATTTTTTCTAAGATTATACAGCATTTTTATGTTGTCTTCTTTTCCCATAGAACCAAGTGCTCTTCTTCTTGTTTCCTGCCAGTTCTTTTTTATCTGATACTTCTGGTTATCAATTATAAATTTATCATACTCAAGCAGTTTTCCTATATTTACTGAATAATCCCTGTACATTTCACTTTTCACATTGCTATTCTGTAACAATGAATAATAATAGGACAGCTTCAGAAATTCTTTCCTGTCTTCAATTTTATTTTCTTCAACATATTTTATAAAATTATTTATGAAAGCTTCTTCTTCTCTTGTTATTTCTCCACTTTTCTTTTCATCGATAAAACTCATAAATCCATTTCTGTTGTCTACAATTTCATTTAATATTTCAGAAAATTCTTCCAGTTCCTTTTCATATTTTCCATAATCATGATTAGTAAATTTTTTATCCAAATATTTGTCATTATATGCAGATATTTTACCGGAATTTTTATAAATATCCTCCCATGCATTCTTTATACTTTTTACTTTGGAATTAAATATGGAAAATATTGAAACCTTCAGTTTATTTACGCCAAAAAATTCTTCAAACTGTTTTCCATATTTCGATGTATTATCCTTAATGAAATTTATCATTTTTTTTGCATCATTTAACGTATTTGAAGTTTCTTCAAAAAATATTTCATATGACTGTATATTTTTAAACTTATCGTTATATATTCCTTCAAGTTTTCTGATTTTATCAATACTTCCTATTTTATTAAGTAATCTATCAACAATGTCAAGAATTCTATATATTGTATCAGAATTATTTTTCTCAGTATCAACATGATAGTAATCCTTGTATTCTTTTCCTCCTAGAAGATTAAGCATTGCATCATTTACTTTCAAGTTTGTATTTTTCATATTTCCTTCTAAAAACTTCTGATGATTGTTGTATTTATCCTTCAGGGCTTTATATTCCATTACTGAATATTCATATTTTGCCTCATCAAACTGCTCAGTTTTAGGAAGATTTTCTGCAAGATCTCTTACCCTCTTTACTATATCCCTTCTATCTTTTACAGGATCATTCAACATTACAGTAAGATCTCCAAGACCAATATCTGTCAATTTTTCATATATTACATCCAGTGCTGTTTTTTTCTCACACACAATCAGAATATTTGCACCATTCTCAAGTGAATTTGTAATAATTGCTGTCAAAGTCTGACTTTTTCCTGTTCCCGGAGGCCCCTGAATAATTTTATACTGACTGTCTGTCAAAGTTTCTATAACATTCTGCTGACTTGGGTCAGTTGAAATTGATGTATTTTTATTCAGCTGAAAATCATCCCTTTCAGATACATTAAATTTAAATTGGGAAAAGTTTTCTGCTAAAGTATTGAAGTCCTGTATTATTCCTTCATTCTGACGTTTAAACAGCCCCAGTACACCTCCATAGAAAATAAATGGAGCTGTCTTCCCTTTTTCATCAATTTTTTCTGCATTTTCAGGAAATTTTTCCAGCTTAAATTCCTCAGAATATTCTATTTTCAATTTTTTGTTTATTTCAGAAAGTATATTTTTTATTTCATCAAATGTAAGAACACTGTCATCCTCATCTTTTCCTGCTTCATATACAGACGACAAATCAGTTTTATCATCTGAAAGAAGTTGCATCAGCAGTACTTTATTAATTTCTGCAGTGGAATTTTCATCCTTTGAAATTATAAACTCATTCATATCAGATTTAGATCTTGTTATATCCAGTTTCCATATAAATAAAGGAGATTTCATAACTGATTTTGTCTTATTATTCTGCTTTACTAGAATAGGATATCCCAATGCAAGGCTATTTACTCCTTCTTCCCTTAAAATATTCATATTTTCATTGAAAAGATACTGAATTTTTCTTTCCACAGACTGATTTTTTTCTTCATTTGTCATTCTAATTTTCATGCTGAAATCTTTTTTTGTAAATAGATTCTCAAAAAAAATTTTAGAAAAATCCGGATTTATCTTATCAAAATCTGATAAATCCATTCTTGCCCGATATCTTCCAGGCATTGCACTTAGATAAATACTCCTCATTGAACCTACATTCAGTTTTTCCACCAGCAGGTTTAAAAAATTAATATTCATATTTAGATTTAAAATCTTCTTCAAATATTATAAATAATATCCCACAGCATTCTAATAATTGCTGTCTGAAGAGTTTTTTCTCCTTTCCTTTTAAATATTATCCATATTGATTTATATAATAATTATACTAAAAAAGACTGTATTATTCTATCTCAATTTAACATATTTTCTTTTTGTATTCTTAAATTTTTAGAATACAAGACGCATTTCATACCATACAACTCCACCATGGGTAGATTCAGATACTCCTTCATTTTTAAATCCAAATTTTGAATAATAATGTACAAGTGCATCCTTACAGGTTAGAACTACTCCTTTTCTTTTTTTATCTTTTGCATCCTTAATCATTTCATTTAGTAATTTTTCAGCATAACCTCTTTTTCTGTAGTCAGGTAATGTATTAACTCCAAAAACCATCTGCCATTCACCTTCAGGATTATGTAAATGAGGATTTTCATACATTTCATCTGATAAATTTGGGATATCTGTTACCATTCCGTTTGCAAAACTGACAATTTTCCCATCTTCCTCAAGAATCCAGAAATAATCAGGATATACAGTCAACCTTCCTTTAAATGATTCTTCTGTTGCAGCTTCACTTACTGGAAAACACTCTGCTTCTATAGCTGTTATTTCCTTCAGATCTTGAATTTTTCCTCTTCTTATATTCATATATTTATCCTTTCCTGACAATTTTAACTTTTTACTTTATTTTACCTTTATCTTCTGAAAAAATCAATTGGGTATTTCTGGGAAATTTTCTTTCAGTTTCTCATTTCTTTAATATAACTACCATGTGTATAAATATAATTTTAAAAATATACATAAAAACGGTAATAAAGATACTTTCAAGAAATAATATCCAATTACCGTTCTGTTTTATTCTTTTTTTCAATAATTTTTATTCTTACTTTTTTATCCTATAAATTTTTAACATCAGTTACTTTTACATCATCTAAATTTTTCAATGAATATTCATAAATTTTTCCATCATCATAAATATATAAAATCCCTTTATATATTGTCAAATCAATTTTTCTGTAATCTTTCACTTTAATTTCTTTTATCGGTTTCTGATTCTCATCGACTATTATTATTCGGTTATCTTTTAAGATATGAATATTATTAAGATTTTTATACTCGTTTTTAAATAGAGGAGTATATGTTTTCATTTCCCTTTCTCCCCATTCCTCTTCTGAAAGTCCTTCTATTTTTTCAACTTCTGCAATAACTTTATCAACTTTTTTTAATCCATATCTTCCTGCAATTTCATAATTATCAAATTCTATATTCTTATAATACAAGTCAAAAAATATTCTTATTTCTTCTTCAGTAAAATTTTTCTCCAGTATTGGAAGAAGAATACTTTCCTTGTCTTCTGTTTTATTAAATTCTTTCAGTACTTGTTTTTTTCCATATTTTATTTCTTCACTTAAAATTGATTCAAAGAAATATAAATTATTAGAGTTTTTCTCAAATTCTATAATCAGTTTAATCATCTGTATTATTTTTTCTTCATTTGTACTGAAATTTTTTAAAATTTTAGCAACATCTGTATCAATATATTCCTGGTCAAATTCTAAAATTTTTTCTAATTTCTTTTCTTTTTCCTGAATGTATCTGACTAATACTCTATTTTCACTTTGAATTTCTGCCTCATTTTGATTCAAATAAGAATATTTTTTATTGAAATCTTCTAGGTTCATATATTTAGTTTCTTTACTTTGCTGCACTTCCTTCCCCATACCTTCCCTCTTTTCTATTTTTCTTTCTTCACTTTTATTTATACAGGAAAACAATAAAAATAAAATTAGAAATACTTGAAATTTTTTCATATAGCTTCACCTACTTTTTATATTTTTCTATCCTATCAGTTATATTATTTTTTACTTTTATTACAATATTATTTATTTTCTGCTGATTTATTTTATTCGATGAAACCTCTCCACTTACCTCCTGATCTTTTTTATCTCCTGAAGCTGTTCTACTTTTTCTATTAATTTTTTCTATTTTATAGGCAAAATTCATTATTTTATCAAAGAATTCCCTTGAATTTTCTGAAAAATATATATTTCCATAACTTTTATGCCTACTTATTATTTTTTTTGTAGAAGGTAATAGACAACCTACTGAAAACCCCCTGTGATCTCCATGATGAATTAAAATCCATCTATTTTTAGGTATTAATGTTCTATTATTTGAATCCTTTTTATGATTTTGTACCCCTATTGCCATATAAGATTTTCTAACTACATTTCCTTTTTCATCCTTCTTTTCTGGTCTTAAATGCCATCTTAAATCATGAGTTCCTTCTATTATTCTTTTATTTTTATTTCCATTTATTTCATTTTCTCCCCCAGGTTCTATAACATACCCGTCATATCCTTCCAATTTCTTTCCGGAAGGATCCAATATTGAAAAATAAGATATAGTAGAGTTCTTTTTAGCATTTTCCTTTGTCCATTTTTTAGGATCTGTATTATAGTATTCTTCAAATCTTTCAACATAAAAAGTATATTTCCCCTGAACTCCCAAATGTGGACAATTTCCTGAACTACAGCTGTCCTCTCTTTTTTCTGTTTTTGATGAATTTACACTACTGGAGGATTTTGATGGTTTGGATATGCTTTCATTATTATTCTTTTTATTAGTTCCTGAAACTTCAGAAGAATTTTTGCTATTACTGGCAACTGTTGTATTTTCTATCTTAGAAGTTTTATCTTTTCCATGATTTTTATTCCATTCCATCTGATTAAAAGGACACATTGTGGATATTTTCCCACTTTTTCTTATTATTTTCAAAATATCCCATTCAGTAGGTATATTTTTTATAGTATCGTATAAATTTCCTCCCATTCCAATCCAAGTCAATATATCGCCAATTTTTGTCTCCTGCTTATCCTCTCCCTTCAGATTAAGTCTCTTTCCTCCAACATTAAAATTATCCAGTCCTGCTATTTTAGATTTTACATTTTTCTCATCCATAGTCAGTTCTGCTTTTATAAATTCCTTTTCCTCATTTTTCATTGAAAGCCTTGCAGCCTGCATCAGATAACCATACACCATTGCAGGTAGAATTTTTGCAGAATAAAAATTTTTTCTTTCATGATCACACAGGGAAATCCCTTTTTTTCTTATTATCCCTTTTGTATCAATATTAGGATTAGACAGTTGTTTCACTCTTTTATATGAACTTCTGAATGCCTGAAAAATTTTACCTCTCAATTCATTTTCTTTTTCCTTTGTCACCTCCAATTTCATTATTGGCATTTTTTTCTTATTACTTTCAACAATTTTCTTATACTCTTTTTCTTCTTCAGCAGTAAGACCTTTTCCTGTAATTATTCCGGCTGTTTTTTTATTTATATATGGTTTTAGCTTATTTTCTGTCTGACTTATATATTTTTTCGCATTAGCAAACTTCTGACAGGATTTTTTCAATGAAGTCTGCATAAAATTATTGTTTACATCCCTGCATACATCGACTAACAGTTTATACACACAGTCAGCATCCCTTACACTTTCTTTAAACTCCGTTTTTTTATCTTCTGCTATCCCTATTTCCTTCTGACCTGCATCATCAATACTGACAGTTCCCCCATATTTACATTTTATTGTGGAAATATCCAATAATGCAGGATATTCTCCAACCTTCACATCTGTATTTTTTTCCCATTGCCCTAAAAGTTCAGGTTTGCATCTTCCAATTGCACGGCATTTTTTAAATGGTAAAATTTTTTTATCATTTATATTTGCCTGCTTTCCTCCCCTTAAAGTTATACTGTTCTGATTTATTACCAGTTTACTTATATCTTCTCCTAAGGTACATTTCAACATGCAGTTGTCATTTACAAAGAGTTCCCCTGTCGGCTTTACTATATTCTGAAAATCATAAAATGACTTATAGAAGGAATAGATGTCCATGGAATCGATATTTGCTGAATAATCTCTTAATTCCTTGCAATCCTTAAATAATTTATGCATTATTGATCTGTCTTTTTCAAAATCAGACTTATCCCTGTAATTTTCATATATCTCATCTATCAGGTTACTTATCTTCCGTATATTCCTTACTTTTATTGCTGATTTGGAGGTTATCCAGTCATTCAGAAGGGTAGTCACCCGTATTTCTTTTCCAAGTTTTTCAAGCCTGTTATACAATCCCGTATCTGTTTTTGAAGGAATATCTATACCTCTTTGTTTTTTTACATACCATAACAGATAATTTCTAACTATATTGCTATCCTTATACTTATGGTTATCAAAATACTTTGTTTCATTTTCTCCCTTAAATCCTGTCTGAACTGACAAAAATTCTATTATTATATTTTCAATTAACCGCTTAGTCAATGGATATTGATTTATCCCATTTTCATCAATTTCGTAGAATTTCTGATATTCACTGTCACTTGAATACAGTTCTTTCATTAAACTTATACATTTAGTCTTTGAAAGATCTGAATCTGAAATATTTTTTTTAGCAACCTTTATCACTATTTCATCAATATCTTTTATCCCCTTCATATACTTGTCATACTTTTCAGAAAGTACATTTTTTTCTACTTTATAGGTATTTTTTCCCTCTTTTACATTTTTTGAACTATTATTTAATGTATCCTGTATCTTATCTGTAAATCCTGATTTAGGCTGATTTTCTCCAATAGGTTTTCTATCAGGATATTTTACATATTTTGCTGAATATTGACTTAACACGTATTCCAGTGATTCTATCCTGCTTTTATTAAAAATTGGATTACTCCACACATAATAGATAATATCCTGTATTCTTATATTTTCATTTTCATCTCTTCCTCTTAAAATATCGAATCCCTGCTGTTTTATTACATTTCCTATTTTGTCACTGCCTTTGGTTGCTTCATCATATATTTTCAAAATTACATTGATGTCTTCCCTGTTTTCTTCCAAAACCTTTTTTGATGTTTTTGTTTCCAGATATTTTATATAATCGCTATCATACATATTTTTATCATTGAATTTAACTTGCAGCCTTTCCAATACAGCTTCCTCAGAATTTACAAATACCAGCTCAGGAGCTTTACTGTTTTCAAACCTGTCTTTTTTATATTCTTCATTATCCCAGACTTCTTCAAACTTCTGACCATTAAATACAAATACTCCCTGTCTGCTACTTTCTTCAGAAGAATTCATATCGGAATTTGAAACTTTTCCTGTACTGTTATTTTTTGCTTCCTTTATTTTAGCCTGACTGTTTATATTTTTATTATCCACCTGTGCATCATTTTTTTCTACTACTTTCCCTTCTATTTCACAATTATCTTTATGTCCTATAATTACTGACAGATCATGCCCTGATAGATTTTCGTGATAAAATAGGCTAGGAACTGCATTTCCATCTACGGGTATTCCCCATACACCTTTAAAATTATTTCCTAAAGCATTTGACATCGCACCTTGACCACATAAATGAGAAGCTGCAAGCATTCCTGATGAGGTAAGTATAATCTTTTTTCCTCTTAAATCCTCACTTTTATATCCCTGACTTCTTTTTTTAGCTAGTATATTTTTTACTTTTGATTCTGAAGCTTTAACTTTACCTGGTGCTACATATTTTGCTTCCTGAGGTATAGATATTTTTTGACAGATTTTTTCCTTATACTTTTTTAAAGTTTGCCATCTCATTTTTAAGGATCTCATAATTACTTCATCCTGAGCTGCAGGATTTTTCAAAAAACTTTTTTTATCTGTTAATTTCCATTTTTTTGCAGCCTCACCAATAAATTTTACATTTGACCATTTCGAACCTTTTGGAACCCATCCCATATCTCCAAGTATATCTGTTCCTATCTGATATCTTCCAATATATAATTTCTGATCCTCTAAATCATATTTCCCTCCACTCTCTAATTTTGCCAGCTTCTCAAAAAAACTGACTGCACTATCGCCAATATCCTGACCATTGAATTTTCTATTTACCATAATCAGTTTCCCCCACCTTTAAGTTTTTATTTACACCTCTTCCTTTTCACTGATTTCATATTACTTTTTTATTTATAACCTCCATGAAATCCCCCTTTTCATGATTAATATTTCTCAAATAATTCTGATATTTCTGTATCTACATCAAACTTTTCTATCGATTTGTTTATCTTTTTTTTAGGAGATTTTGATACTTTAAAGTCATCTCCTTCTTTTGTTTTTATTTTCGAATATCCTTCTACATAGGCACTATCAATCATCATATTATTATTTTTATAGCCAAGTTCAATAAAATATGTCTTAAATCCTGATAATTTTACCATTGACATATCTCTTATGACGACCATATTATTTTTTATTTCATATGAACTTTCTTCTCCGTAGGAACCTCCTGTACCTTCTATTCCAACTGGAATAATTAACTTACAGCTATCAAAAATTTTATAATCCTCCCCTTCACTTATAAAAAATTTTAAACAGCTTGAATTTTTACCAGTTTTATACATTTCATATAATTCATCAGGCCCCATATCCTTTGCTTTTTCAGTTTCAATATTAGAATATTCCAAAATATAATCTTTCTTATTGTCTTTATTTATATATCCTGACTTTGTTCCTTTTAATGTTATTCCATTGGCAAATTTTATGCTTTTATCATTTATCAGATTTTTCTCAAGTTTGTCTGACTTTATCAATAATTTTATATATTCCGTATAAAATTTCTCTGCTTTAGTTTTTTCGCCTAATTTCCATAATACATCTGCATAATTTAAATTGGCTACAATTCTTTTAGGAAACTTATTTAATATGTCCTCCAATATTTTCTTTGACTCTGATAAATTTCCTTTTTTATATAACTCATAAGCGTAGTCATTTATTTGAGTTACATTTTTCTCTGTTATCTCTCTATTATTCCTATTCTCTGTACTTTTTCCTTTTGAATAACTTAACAAAATACAAAAAATAAATACAAACATTATTTTCCAGATAATTCCTTTTTTCATTGATGCTCCTTCCTTTTCACTGATTTTATTATTTCAACTGACTTTTATGTATATACCCTTTCATATGATATCCACCCTTTTCATTATAGAAATATACATATTTCCAATTATTTTCAGTATATATTTCCTCAACTTCAACACCATTTTTTAATTTATATAATATCGTACTTTCTACACTTGGTTCCCTTCTTAAATTAATACTGTCATCTTTGGAAGCTGTTTTTAAAATTTTACCTGTCTTATAGTTTTTCTTTGCTGCTGTATCATTATCAAATCCATAATCCCGAAAATCATCCTGCCAGGAAATTTCTTCCTTCAAATCAGTTACAATATAATTAGTTGCACCAGGTGCAGCTACTACTGACAAAAATAAATTATCTCCGTCCATACTTTCAAGTAATGCCTCAGCATATGCAATTTCCCTTGCTATTACCTTGCCCTTCTTTACAAAAATTGTTTCCCTGTTAGACTGTCCCGCATAAGCATATGGATATGTAATTATATACATTCCATAATCTTTATTTCTAAAGCTTTCTATTCCTGTTATTTTTTCATCTTCACTTTCTGCTTCTTTATCATATTTATTTACTATTTTATAAACTTCTTCCGGTAATTTTTCTCTTGAAATTTCTGACACGGAAATAGTCTTTACTATCTTTACTGTTTCAAAATCATTTATTTTATCCTCAAATTCTGAAAAATTCGGATATTTTGTTTCATTTCCCCTCTTTTTTGAATTTTCTGCCATTCTATTTTCAATAAATATCTTATCAAGCATAGTAAATTTATTATAATTTTCATATATATAATCCACTATTTCTTTAGGAACTTCCCTTACTTCAAGTCTTTTCAGGCTTCTTAGTTTTTCTATTTCTTCAACACCATATTTTAACGGATTGAAACTCACATCTAAATGATTTAATTTAGATAATCTGCCTATGCCTCTAATATCCTTAATGTTATTATTATGAAGCCACAATTCTTTCAAATTTTTTAAATTTAATAACGGGGTTATATCTTCTATCTGATTGAAATTTATTTTTAAAACTTCTAATTTTTCAAGTTTTTTCAAAGGTTTCAAATCACTTATTTTATTCCATCGTAAATCAAGTTCCTTTACATTTTTGTACTCTAAAATACAACTTATTTCTTCCAAATTTTTATTTTTCAGCTCTATTTTTTCAGAATTAACATTGTATTTCTCAAGTTCTTTACAACTTTTACTTTTTGAAACTGACCCGCTGCTTTCATTTGTTTTTATTTCCTTTTTCTTTTCCATGCTGTTAACTTTGTTACAATTTACAAACAATGTAACAAATAACATTAAAACAAATAAATTTCTTCTCATTTTCATATTTCCCTCCATTATTTCAAATCAATTTCCTCAATTATTATGTATCTTCTGCCCCTTCATTCTTATTTCTCCCGAAGCTTCTATCCTGATATCCTTTGCTTTTCCAATAACATTGATATTATCTCCATAAATTGCCATTTCCCCTATTGATTCAATTCCAACATAGTCATCCGACACAACTACCATGTTTTTCAATCCCTTATTTACAAAATTTTCTGCTGTCTCACTGCTTGTTTTTGAAGTTCTTGTGTATGAATTTTCCATATTCAGTTCCATTTTATTTTTATTGACTGTAAGATTGAAATCACTTCTATTAATATGAAAATTTCTTTTTTCATAATCACTGAACCTTCCATTTCCTTTATTATTTACTGCCCAGGAAACTTTTGCAAAACTTTCATCTTCATTCGGAAAGTAAACCTCTACCGTATCATTTACTTCAGGAGTGCAGAAAAATCCTGTATTTGTCTGAGAATAAAAAGTCTGATAGCTTAATGGCCATCTCCTTATTCCATAATCAGAATAAGCCCTGCTGAACTCTGTTTCTCCTTTCTGTTCGATTATTTTATTTAAACCTTCGTAAAAAACAACTTCCATTTTTGCAATTTCTTCTTCAGAAAACACCTTTTCAACCTTCGCTTCAATACTGCATCCCTTTATTTCTTCATTATATTTTTTCAATATATTATAATTTTTTATATCTGTTGCCAGAAATTCACTTTTCATAAGATTATTTTTCAAATATATTTTTGTTTTTAAAACTGTCAGAGCATCATCGCCACTTCCATTTTTTTCCTCAGAAGTATAGTCCCTGTTAATTGAAACAGAATCACCAAGACTTACAACTTTGTTTGAATAAACTTTATAGTATAAGTTTTTATAGTCTCTGACAATTGAATAATCTGAATAATATTTATTTTCATTTTTTACATTTCCAGTTTCTATTACTCCAAATGTAATTATTCCCTGCTCCGTAACTAGCAGCCCTGTCTTCAGGTGTGAAGCCATTCTCACAAGGAATTTCCAGTCTGTTTCATTATACTGGACTATCAGCTTTCCTATCGGTACCTCAGCCCCCTTAAAATATTTTATCTGTATATCCTTATTACTGCATGTACTGTTTATTTCATCAATTATATTAGCATATGTAAAATTTTTATCCTGAAATACCCTGTATCTCTTTTCCATTTTTCTATCAAAAAGAATACTGTATGAAAATGCCTCTATAAAGATTAAATAACCTTCACTTCCATATTCAAGTACTTCAAAATAATCAATTATCCCTTTGAAAATTTCCTTTTCCCCAACAGAAGCATCTTCCCCTGAAACTTCTATTCTTATTTCAGTTTCCTCTTTTCCAATTATTTCTTCAAGCTCACTTTTTCTGTCCTTTTCCACTTCTATCTTTAATTTTAGTTTCTGGTGTTCATTTATGCCTTCTGTTAATTCAAGTTCCCTTATGAGATAGTTTTCTATTTTTTTATTATTCAGGATTATATTTATGTTTCTCCCCTCATACATATTTTCGTTAATTTCCCTATCCATTTTATCAACCTCAACTTCCCAAATATTTTAATATATAATTTGTCCCGCCTCTTCTTATTTTATATCCAGTTTATTTTTCTGATGAAACTTCTGTTTCAAATGAAGTACAAATACTCCAATCCCCTTTTCAATGCTTAGTTCCTGGGAAAAATTCCTTACAAACATATTTGCAAATTTGTAGTCTATATTTTTATTTGCTCCGAGATTTACAAACACCTCCACATTTCTATAATCATTTTTTTCAAGATATGATTCCGCCCATTTTGCCAAATCAATAATATTTTTTTTATTCTGCTCATATAAATCTGTATTGTTGTCGCTGTTTTCAGGACTTTCAGCATTTGTATTATTTTCTATATTCGATATGACTTTCCCTGTAACTGTCATTTCAATACTACTTCTGTTATTTGCAAAATCAGTATTTTCAGCCAGTCCTATATTATATTTTATTTCTATTATTTCATCTTCCCCTATGTTTATTTCCTTTTTTTCACTTTCATCAGTAATTTTTATTTTATATTTCATTCCCAATCCCCCTCATATATTTTTAGAAAACCGAAACCTCTCCCAATTTTAATGTTTTTTCTACATTTATTACACCAAAATGATTTTTCCAGTAATATTTCACCTTTACTCCTAACGGCAGAAATAAATTTTCCATTATTTTTACTTTATTTCTATTTTCCTTTTTCTTTTCCCTGTTAATATAGATTATTACTTTTTTCCTTTCATATTTTTTCTGATAAATTATCGAATCAGGAAAAAAGCACTTTATTCCATTGGAAAATACATCAAAACTTTCTTTTCCTGTCACAATTTTGTCATAATACAGTAGAACCATTATCCTCTTTTCTTCTTCCGTCAATTTTTTAAAATCTTCCATTAATTCATCTCCAAAGACACCCCCTTCAATATCCTTCAATATCTTTTCACAATATATATCTACAATTGTTGTTCCTGTAATATAATCCATTTCCCTAAAACACATCAATACTTCATTAATAAACTTGCCTCGAATTTCCTTATATTTTTCTTCTTCTGTTTCCTGAAAGATTTCCAAAAAACTTGAAAATATGCTATTAAATCTTATAAACGGATTTATCTTTATTTCATTTTCCAGCCTAAATTCATTTAGAAAATCCCCATTAATCTCCAAATAAGGAGAATATTCCTCTTCCGATATAAATTTTATACTTTTTCCTGAACCTGCCCATAAATATTCGTAACCAGCTTTCCTACTTCTAATCATTCAGATACCCCCTACATCTGAATTCCGGTACCCTCAGCTGTATTTCACTTACTATGAAACTTAGCATATCTTCTGTATAATTACTTTTTTCAATACACTCAGCAAACAAATTCAGATTTATTTTCTCATTATAAAAAAACAACTCAAAATCATTTTTTATAAATTCATTGCAATTATAGGTTTCTATATTTTCCAGGATATCCTTGCCTATATTTATTTCCTTAAGAGAAAAATTCTCCTTTATAAATTCATAATCTGAAAAAACCTTATACAGCTCCACCTTACTGTTTATCCTGTTTTCTGTTCCTGTATTTTCTTTAAATCTATCTGTAAAGCTTTCTTTCCTGAAATTTGTAAAAAGAAAGTATTCTGGCATTTTTTCCAGCTCTATTGAATTTATCATTAAATTTTTTCTACATTCCTGGATAGATTTTATAGAGAATACATTCCATATATTTTCCAGTTTTTTCCTGCTTATTATATGAAGATCATTTAAATTTTCAGAATAGCAGCACAGTATATCTCCCGTTCCATTATTTTCTACAAGTATTTCATTTTCATCTTTCTTTATTACATATTCAAATGAAATATCATTTTTCACAGGCCTTACAAATATTGAACTTATTATCTTCTTTTCTTCTATATTCCATAACAAAGTTTTGTTAAACAGTATATTTTCCTCATAAATTCCAAACTCATACACTGCCTCATCCCTATTTTCCTTTATTTTTTCATATAATTCCTTTGTCATCTGGAAATCATACCCCACAACTTTTATTCTGTGCATACGTTTAAAATGTGCCATATTTACAGTCTGCCATTTTTTCCCGTTCATTTTAAAAGCTTCATACAATCTTTCAATTTTTTTCTCATATCTTCTGTCATATTCAAGAACAATTTTCATTCCATAATTTTCTCCGGCAACATTTATCCATGCCTCATATTCTCCCTGGACAATATCTTCCAGCTGATTGTAGGAAATATCTACATAAACTTCATTTAAATAAAATTCATCTGCTATATCTGTTACACTATACTTTTTTTCCATAACAGGATGATAACTTTCCCTGAAACTATATATTTCTTCATTATCAGAAAGTATTGTTTCAATGAAAACATCTCTCTTTGATTTTATTACACTATTTAAATATTTTTCCTTTATCTCAGAAAATCTTTCATCTATTTCTTTTCTCAATTCAAAGAAACTTTCCCTTATTGTTTTACCTGCCAGTTCCTTTTCAAGTGTTATCGTTTCCTTCTCCATACCTTTATTTACCCCATCCCTTAACTTTATTTTAATTATATCATAAATTAATTTTTCTTTCAACTTATTTTTAATTTTATTTATAATTTTTCAGTTATTTATGTGATATAATTTAAAAATAATTTACAGGAGGTTTATTATGAAAATATATACAAAATACGGGGATAAGGGATATACAAGATTATACGGTGGTGAACGTGTAAGTAAAACGCATATAAGAGTTGAAACATACGGAACATCTGATGAATTATGTTCATTGCTTGGGTCAGTTGTAGCAAAAATGGAAAATTATCCGGAATTATCTGATATTAGAAAAGAATGCATCATTATACAACATCATATATTTGATTGCGGAAGTGATTTAGCAACTCCTGGAGGGCTGCGTCCATACAAACAGACAGAAAAAGATGTGGAATGGCTTGAAAACAGAATAGATGAATATCTTCCACAGTTACCTGAACTTAAGCATTTCATTATCCCTGGAGGAAGTAAAATTGCAGCAGAATTTCACATATTAAGAACCTTTACAAGAAAACTGGAGAGAAGAATAGTCGCTCTGATTGAAACAGAAGAACATGTTAATGAAGTGGGATTAAGATACATTAACAGACTTTCAGATTATTTTTTTACTGCTGCCTGTCTTATAAATGTCAGAATGGGTGTGACTGAAACTGATTATTTACGTAGCGATGTAATTTTTAAATAAAAAAATCGGATTTCTACAGTATTTAATAACCGACTATATCAAGAGATTATATAGAAAACAACTTGATGCTTAAACTTTATCATTTTAAGATTTGAACTGTCAACTAATAGTTGACAGTTGTCTTTACTTTTAATCATACACATTGAGTGGTAATCAACTGAAAGTTTACAACCACTTTTTCTATGTGGTAAATAATTTATTCCTCATTCTCTTTATCTTCATGTTTTTTACTTGAAACTTCTTTTGTAACGTCATCAATTAATTTTCCAAAATCAATAGCATTTTTAGATGTAATAACAGGTTGTCCTATTTCTCTTTCAAGAGTTTCTCTTGCAACTTTTGCAACATTTCCACCTCTTTTGGATACCTCCTTATTTTTTTCAAATCCTTTTGGATTGAAAGCATTGGTAATATCTTTCGTTGCAGTTTCTGCAAGCATATTTAAAATAAGTTCTGTTGTTGTCATATTGTCTCTCAAGTTTTGTTTTTTTAGTCCTTTATAATCTTTATACTCCCTCGTTGTCATGCCAGACCATGCTTTTGAAATTTCATTAGTCAAAATAGCAAATTCCCTACCCTTTTTAACTCCGTGGTCTTGCCAGGCATCTGTAAGTTCTTTCCTCACTTGAATTGCTTGTAATCTTTGGTTTACCCATTCTCTTGTATATCCCTTTTCCAAATATGTTTCCAAAGCTCTCTCAATTGTAAGTTCAGGATCAATAATTTCATCAATTCTTTCTTTTCCAACTTCTGATAACCACATTTTAAATGGTTCTGCTTTTGGTGACGGTATTGATTGAATAATACGGAATATTCCTTGTATATCAGCAACATCTGTATTATACATTTTTCCATCTGAAGATTCTAGCTTCAGTTGTACGATTTTTTCGTACAGCTGAATGGCACCTTCTTCATCTTTCATTTTTCTCTTTAAATCACTCCAGTATCTTCTTGGATTTTTACTTTCAGTTAGTGCTCCTACAATATCAACAACACTAAAATACCACTCTTCCTTCTCATTATCCCAAACAGAACGAATTTTGTTTCCTTCAAATAATTTAATTTCATTACCCAACTTAATTCCCCCTTTTATTACCTTTGTATAAAAAAACTGTTTCAAAAGAAAATTTAAAAATAATATGAAAAATTATATTAGCAAAATCTTATTAAATAATTCTATTTTCCATATATTTCATCCCTATTTTTTCATTTTGAAACAGCTCCCTTGTATATTTTAATATTTCATAACTATTTTTTCCTCATTGTATAAATCCTCTACTTTTTAAATGAATCAAAAATATTCTTATCATTACTATACAAAACTTTTACTTCATTCGGTTTCAATATAACATTTATTTTCTTATCAGAAATTGAATAAACTTCCTTTTTATTCAACTGATTTTCATAAAATCCAAAAAGTTTTGGAACCTGAAGACTTACTGGATAAGAATCTCCTGAATTATTTATTATGACAATCATAGACTTATTTCCATAAGCTACTTCATATGAAATAAAATCAGTGTTAGGCCATTGTGGATTAATATCTCTATTCTGATATGTTTTAGCCTTTCTCTTTTCCTCATTCAGATATTGCTGTATTTCAGCATCGATTCTTCCTTTAGTTTTAGGATCATTGTATACTTCAAGGACTCTGAATTTTCCATTTTTAAACAATTCCTTATTTTCACTTCTTACCTTTAACAATGTTCTATAAAAATTCTCAATTTCAGCATTTTCCTTGACAGGATAAGAAACTGTTTTCTGAACTTCATTTATCTGGACAATTTCAGGTGGAAGATTTCTCAGTGTATTAATATCATACTTACTTAAATCGTCAGTTTCATCTTCGTAAGGTGCATAATCATCCCATAACATTGGTTTTCTGTTTCTAGGAGAATCTGACCCCCACATTCCTTTTTCATCTCCATAATATATTACCGGAGTAGCAGGCATTGTCAACTGAACAGCAATTATTCTCTTAAGTTTACTTATTGCATTTCCGTCATATAAATCGGGTCGTATATTCAGGTATCCCTGATTTGACTGGTTATTTCTGTCAAAAACCCTGTTTGGATTTATAATTCCGCTGAAAATTCTATCTGTATCAAGCGAATCTATATAAACCTGTGTCAGATTAAATCTTTCGCTTGAATATTTATTATAAATTTCATTCATTTTACTGGCAAACTCTACACTTCCAATTCTATAATTCGAGTTACTGTTTATCGTATATTTTATCATATTATTTACAATATTATAGTCTGTTCCGCTATCATAAAGTCCGGCATCTATATCATCAGCAAAATTTCTGGAAAATTCCCCTACTATCAGAAGATCCTTTTTAAACTTTTTCAGGTTTTCTGTTATTTCAACAATATGTGGCTTATTCTTAGCATCATAATAAACATATCTTATACCATCAATTCCGTCATCATAAACATTTTCCTTAAATGTTTCATCAGGTCCCAGAACCCATTTTTTCAATGAATTTTCAACATATTCCCTTGCCGCCTTTGAAGATAAATCAAGCTTTGTATTTTCCCCGTCCTTATACCATTTCTTATAATCTGAATTCATTCTGGCAAAAAATTTTGTTGAAACTGTATCCGGAGCCACTTCCATAACAACCTTCAATCCTTTTTTATGTGCTTCCTTTATAAGACTTGCAAATTCCAGGTCAGAATCTGTCCAAACCCAAGTAGCTGTATCAGTTAAATTTTCTTTCAGAAGATTTTCTTTAGCGGCAGGATTATAAATCAGAAGATTCAATTCCTTATCACCATTGTTATTATGTACTTTACCTTGTATATCCAGCCCTTTATTTGTACCAGTCTGCTCTATATATCCAAAATAAGGGTCTACATGGTTAAAATATATTGTGTCGTATTTATGATTTGAAAGGGAATAAAATGGTGAGGAAATTATAATATATTCCACTCCAAGTTCCTTCAGATAATCAAGTTTTTCCTTAATTCCCTGAAGATCTCCTCCATAATATCTCGTATAATTCTGAACATCATTCAGTGCATCTTCTTCCCATTCATTTTTAGTTTCATAATTTCCATTCCATTCATTTACAGAAAAAGAATATGGCGTTGTTCCCCATTCTGCAGCAACAAGGTCTTTTTTGGGAGTACCTGAACGTATTTCCCCTTCAGGCTGAGCAAAATCATCCGTTCCAAATTCATTGAAAATAGGATCATTATCCACATTACCATTTCTGAAGGAATCTATATATATCTGATATCCTACAGATCCTCTTGCCCATTCTGGAATATATGTCAACTTATCTGATTTTTGATATTGAAATTTCAATACACTATTTTCTGAAGTAGTTGTATTTTTTCCATAAAAATATTTTACTTTACCGTCAACCAGCTTAAAGTAATATCCTCTTACATTGTTTGGAATTTCAGCAACAAATATTTCATTTCCCCCGTAATTTCCAATACTTCTCATCATTTTTTCTCCGCCATTGTATACAACTTGTGCGGAATAAACATCATTATTTTTTGTTTTCAGTATCAGCCTTACGTTATTTCCATTAACAATTCTGTAATCAGGTGTTTCCTCATGAACCAGTGAATTTATATCAATGATATTATCATCCCTCTGACTATATTTAGTAGAACTTTTCACCTCTTCTACAGCACTTTCTTCTGTTTTATCTTCTGTTTCAGAATTACTGTTTTCATTCTTATCCGATAATGTTTTTTCAACTTCAACTGATGTTTTCTCAACTTTTGTACTATTATTGGTATTAGTAAAGGAATTTGCCGTAGACATTATTATACATGCCAATATTACTAATTTTAATTTTAAAGAATTCATACTTCTCCTTTATTCATCTTGATTTCTCTTGCCGCCGCCAGACAAAAAACTGTAATTTCCGTTTTTCTATTTTTTGTCCTTTCACTTCCAGCTTCAGCAATTTTACGATTTCTTGAATTAATAAAAACCTTCCTGTCAATATCATCTAAAATACTGTTTTTTATTTCCCTAAGGGTTGCTCCTGTTGTAATTATATCATCAACTAAAAGTATTTTCTTATTTTTAAAATCAAAGTCACTCCCTATCCTGAAACTTCCCCTGATATTTTCTTCCCTCAGTTTTTCATTTAACAGCTTATGCATTTTTTCTGTATTTTTTACTCTTTTTATTTCCACATAGTTTACATTCAGCTGTTTCAGAATTTCATCAACCTGATTGTATCCCCTCTCATTTTCCCTCTTTTTATTTATTGGAACACTTACTATAAAATCTATTTTTTCCTTCTGAATAATATATTCAAACTCCTCTTCTATTAATCCTGCAATTAATTTTGCAAGATTTTTCTTCCTATTGTACTTATAGGAAAAAATCAGTTTCTTAAACTCTTCATTATAGTCCCAGATATAGTAAATGTTATTTAATTTCCTCAATTTCTTTAAATTTAAAAGCCTACTTTCTGTTTCCTCTGATACTATGCCGCCCCCGACTAACTCCCTCCCTGAAATTATGTCCTTATTTTTAAATATAATTCCTTTAAAAGTCGAAATTACCTTGTCAACTATATCCTCTATTTTTTTACTAGTAGTTTTTAATTGGGTTTTTGACCTTCTCAATGACTTTTGCCGAGTACATTTCGGTATAACCGCAATTCTGGCATATTTTTAAATAAAATGTATCAAGAGAAATTTTTGCTCCAGTCAATTTTTTAGTAGGCAATGCAATTGACTTTACCTCACATGAGGTTGAGCCACATTTTAAACATTTTTCATGATTTTTCATTTTTCCTTCTCACCTCAAAATGCATTTTTTATCCAGTTTATTTTATTATTACCTAATTTATCTTTTTTTATTCCTATGACATCATATCTTACATTTTGTTTCCATTTTCTATTTTTTATATAAATCTGTGAAGAAATCATTATTTTTTCCAGTTTTTTCCCGTCAATTGTTTCTAATGGCTCACCAAATTCAGCATTTTTTCTATATCTCACTTCTACAAACACAAGTGTTTTTTCCTCTTCATCTGTAAAAATAAGATCTATTTCTCCATATCTTGTATAAAAATTACTTTCAATATATCTCATTCCCTTTGTAATCAGATATTTTTTTGCCAGTTCCTCAAATTCAAACCCTATTTCCCTTTTCTTTTTCATTAAAATAATTTTAACCCCCTGTTTTTATCCACCTTTTTTTCTAATTTCCCTTTATTATTTTTCCCTTCAGAGATTTTATCCTGACTTTCATCACCTAATATCTTTTTCAGAAAAGATTTACGGTGATATTTACAAGGCCCCTTTTCAAGCAATATTTCACGATGTAATTTTGTTCCATACCCTTTGTGCTTTGCAAAGTTATATTCTGGAAATTCTTTGTCCACTTCCAGCATCATTCTATCTCTGGTCACCTTTGCCACAATTGATGCCGCCGCAATAGACAATGATTTTGCATCTCCTTTTATTACTTCTTCCTGTTTTCCCATATACCCTTTTATTTTATGATTCCCATCTACTAGAACCACATCAAATTCAGCTTTTTCAGTCACCTGGCTGATTGCCTTTCTCATTGCGGAAAAAGTTGCATTCAATATGTTCACTTCATCAATTTCCTTTTCATCAGAAATCCCTATTCCAACTATGCATTTTTCCATTATAATTTCAAAAAGTTTTTTCCTTTTTTTCTCTGTCAGTTTCTTTGAATCATTTATTTCATCAAGTTCAGAAAAATATTCAGGAATTATAACAGCTCCAGCCACTACTGCTCCGGCGAGAGGTCCTCTTCCTGCCTCATCAACACCTAAAACTGTTCCCTCGTATGTTTCGTCAAATTCCCTTAAACTATTCATTTTTTCTTCCATCCGTTAATCTGTTATTTCATCTATTTTTAAATCTGATTTTTTTAATGCCTTCTGAAAATCTTCCGGTATTTCTCCTGTAAATTCCATTGGATACCCTGTTATTGGATGTATAAACTCAAGCTTATATGCGTGAAGCATCTGCCTTTTTTCATTATCTTTTCTTCCGTATACACTGTCTCCAAGTATCGGATATCCAAGATGCCTCATATGAACCCTTATCTGATGCGTCCTCCCTGTTTCAATATTTACCTTTACAAGCGTAAATAGGTTATTCTGGGAAATTACCCTGTAATTTGTTATTGCGTTTTTTCCCTTTGCTACATCATCAATGACAGTCATTTTCTTCCTGTCATTTTTATCTCTTCCTATTTGAGTGACAATTTTTCCTTCACTTTTATTGAGTTTTCCCTTTAATATTGCCAGATATGTTTTCCTAATTTTCTTTTCCTGAAACATTTCTGTAAGTGCAGCATGAACTTTATCATTTTTCGCAATTACAATAAGTCCACTTGTATCTTTATCCAGCCTGTGGACTATGCCTGGCCTTATTTCCCCATTTATACCTGATAAATCTTTTATATGATATAAAATAGCATTTACAAGCGTTCCTGAATAATGACCGTGTGCAGGATGAACAACCAGTCCCGCCTGCTTATTAATCACAGCTATATCAGAATCTTCATAAACAATATCAATTTTTATATTTTCAGGTTTAATTTCCGTTGTTTCAACTTCAGGAACTTCAATTGCAATTTCATCATTTTCTTCGATTTTATATGAAGATTTTGTTGGTTTCCCATTTACTGTTATATTCCTGTCTTTTATCAGCTGCTGTATTCTCGTTCTTGTAAAATCTGTCTTTCCTGATAAAAAACTGTCAATTCTCTCTCCAGTTTCTTCATCAGGAACATCTATTATTAATTTTGATTCCATTCTAATTTTTTCCTCGCCATTTATCTTTTTAATTTGCATTCCAAGGTTATTTTATCTATTAATCCAACATATCATTATAGATTTTTAAACTTAACTTTCATCATCACACTTCTGGAAAACACTCATTTTTTCTGAATAATTCCTATTATGATGATTTCTTATTAATAATGCAAGTTCAGTGTCTATATCCTTTATTTTTTCATATCCTCTTTCAGCATGTTCCCTCAATGGTGTCTTTATTTTGAATTTATGTAGAACTCTCGTTATCATTGAAGTTTTTCCCTTTCCACAATCGTGAAGGAGTGCAAGCTTCAAATATATAATTTCATCCTTTAGAGTCGTTTCACTTAATTTTTTATACACTTCCAGTGAATGAAATTTATCGTATCTGTCCATTTCTAAAAATATCTTTTTTTCATCAGAATCAAGTATTTCAATAACTTTATTCATAAAATTCTCATCAATCTTTGGAAAAAAGTACTCGATGCCTTTTCTTACAATATACATATTTTCCTCATTTCATTATACATTAACATTCTTAGATTTTATTTATTTTTTTTCTTTAACGACTACATTCCCATATAATTTTTTCAGATTTTTTATATTTTTCCCTTTTTTCCCAATTAATCTGCCTTTATTTCCTTTATTCACATAAAAAACAGAGAAATAATCATTCTTTTCTATTTTTTCTACGTCTTCTATTATTTCTTCAATATCTCCATTTTTTAAAATCATTTTTTTCAGTTCATGTGAAAAATCCACCTTCACTAACATCAAATATTCTCCAGGCAAAGGTTTCATATTCCCATTTAAAATAAAATTACTCATTATCCGCACTTGTTGCGGAAGAAAGCCATCTCCTGTAAAATAAAGCTTTCCTTCCTTATATTTAACTTCAATTTCCCTTACATGATTTTTAAGTTTTTCACCTTTTTTTGATGTAAATTTTTTAAAATCTTTCTTTCCTGATAACTCCATACAGTTTAAATTTATTTTTTCGACAGTATTTTTTATAAGTTTTTCCGGATACTCATAAATATAATGTCTTCTTGCTATTAATTCAGGAAATTCTAAAAATGGAAGTGTTTTTTCAATTCTCAGTATCTTCAGACCATCTATTTCCTTGTACTTAATCTTTTCAAATTCTATATGATGCTTTGAATTAATATAAAGTAGATTTTCCTTCGCACTTACATCCTTATCTGTTCTTCCTGCCTGCTGAATTCCCTTAAAAAAATTTATACCATTTTTTTCAAGTAACTTTCTAAATTCAGATTTTATACTTTTTTCATTCGGATTTTCATCAAAGGAACTGAATTTTCTCCCATCATACTCAATATAAAATATATATCCAAAATATTCAGTATTTTCAAAATTTCTTATTACTTTTTCAATCTCTTCCATTTAATTTTTCTCCTACAAGAATTTAAATATAAAAATTCAAGATTTTTTAAAGTATTTTTACTTTTTATGCTTTTATTTTTTCAATCAGTTCATTAACTGTATCAACTTTTATGTCCTCAGGAATGTTTTCTTCACCTTTTAAAGTACCAAATCCCCATTTACAATAAACTATATCAACTCCTGAATTTTTTGCTGTCTGCACATCAACATCCATATCTCCAACATAGAGTATTTCCTCTTTCTTAATACCTGTTTCTTCAGAAATTTTATCAATTCCATAAGAAGAGGGTTTTCTAGGGTGCTCTTTATCAGAAGCACCTACTATATCAACAAATTTCCATTTTGAAAGATTTTTTTCAACTGTATCTAATGCCAGGCCATGATCCTTATTTGTCACAATACCTGCCTTTATATTATTTTCTTCCAGAAAATCCAGTAATTTTTCAATTCCTTCATACAGTTTCACATTGTAGTTATAGTGTTTCCCATAATTTTTTCTGAGTATTTCTTTCATCACTTCAGGTGTTATAGTATTTTCATCATATTTTTCCATAGCAAAAACTTTATCTGCAATTCCTGCAATTCCATTTCCAATTAATCTGCTGCATTCTGTAAGGGTATATGTTTTTAAATTCAATTCTTCAAATGCAGAATTTACAGATTTTGCAATAGCTTCCAAAGTATCTGTCAATGTCCCGTCCAGATCGAATAAAACTAATTTATATTTCATTTTTTCACCTTTGTTATTTCCAATATTAACTTTTGATTGTTATGATTCGCTATAATTTATTCCTTTACAATTTTTGTTTGTTTTTTAGACTAAATTATAAAATTAAGCCTCTGCTGGAATTATATTCCCGTCATCATCTACTGGATTTCCTTCATCATCCACTTTTACAATCTTTATGTTATCCAAATGTCCTTTAAGACTTTCCTTGAATTTGTCAATGTAAAGTCTTCTATATTTTTCTCTTTCTTTTTTTTCTTCTTCTGTTAATTCCCTCTCTTTTGATAACTTTGTAAATTCATTTATTTTTTTTACTATTTCATCCATTTTTTTCACCATTTTCCTTTCGGCTATCTATATCTATTTTATAAGTAAAGCTATTTTATTGTATCATATATTCGATACCTTTACAACTTGAGAAACTCTATTCTATTATGGTATACTTTGGATAATAAATTAATCAAAATGATAAAATCAATTATACTAAAAAGTAAAATTAAAATAAACTAGGAGGTTTAAATATGTTCTGTACTTTAATCTGCTGCATGGACGGGAGATTTATACACATAATCAATGAATATATCAGAGAAAATTATCGTTACGAATACGTAGATACCATTACCGATGCAGGCCCTGTCAGTAAAATTGTCTATGATGACTATCTTAAATCTGTGGAGGATAAAATTGTACTTATTTCAATAAATAAACATAAATCTGACCATATTTTCGTTGCCGGTCATAGTGACTGTGCCGGTTGTCCAGCTGATGATGAAACACAAAAGGGGTATATAAAAAAATCTGTTGCCATGATTCACGAACACTTACCTGAAATAGCTGTAACAGGTCTTTTTGTCACAGAAGACGGTAAAATGGAAGTTCTTATAGATTTTGTATAAATTTTATACTTCCAACTTTAATCATGAAAATTCAATGGATTTACAGGACTTTCATCTACAATAATTTCATAATGCAGATGAGGTCCTGTTGACATTCCTGTATTTCCAGTTTCTGCCACCTTTTCTCCATCTGAAACTCTTTGACCTGTAACAACATCTATTTTACTTAAGTGGGCATACCGCACTTTTATTCCGTCACTTCCTTTAATTTCTACAAGATTTCCATAATTACCTCTTTTTCCGGCAAAAGTTACTATCCCTCTTATTCCAGCATATACAGGAGTTCCTAATGATACGGCAATATCCACTCCCCTATGAAATTTTACTGATTTTAGGACAGGATGATTCCTATTTCCAAATTTACTTGTTATTTTTCCAGATTTTACAGGCCACAAAATTTTTCCGAAATTTTTATTGTTAATATTTTCATTCTGAATATTCTGAATTCCTTGAACTTCCTGATTATCTGTAATATTCTTTACATTTATATTTTCAATTACATTTTCTTTTATACCAGATTTATAGTTTTTCTTATTTAGTCCATTAATATTTTTCAAATTTTCATTTGTATTAATATATGTGGGAGTATCTTTTATTTTAATTATTCTATTTCCTTTACTGTCTGCAATTTCTTCTCCTGCTATTTTTATTATTTCCTGCACCTTTTCTATCTTATTTATTTTTTCATCTTTAGCTATTTCTTCTGCTTTGATTTCAGATAATTTTTTTTCTTCAGTATTAACAGTGTTCATTAATTTTTCTTCTATATTTTCTGTTATTTCTTCCTCAAAATATCCACTATTTATACTAATTATCTGATTTATCTGAAAAAATATAGAAAATAGCAGTATAAAAATTATTATAAAGCCTGCTATTTTTTCTATATCGTATTGTGCTTTTTTCCCTGTAATCCTAATTCCTGCCTCATTTATCATTTTCCTTCCCCTTTTTCCAGTATTATTATTTCCCTTTTATTTTTTTCTATTTCCTTTTCTTTCCTATTGTTTTCACTCTTTAACTTTTTCAATTTTTCTTCTTTTTCCCGTTTTTCCTCCTGTAAACTTCTTCTTTTCACAATTATGTTATTTCGCAGATGATTATTTGGATTTCCTATTATTTCCATCCCTTCTTTTATATCTTTTCCGTATATTTCTATTTTTTCCCCATTACTTATACCTAAGTATATTTCCTTTTCAGTAACTCTATTTTCACCATTAATCAAATAAATAAAAAATTTACTCTCATTTCCTTTTTTTTTCTGAACTACTGAACTTACTGAAACTGTAAGTACATTTTCACTCTTCTGGTAATATAGATATATATCAAATATTTCGTTTAACTTAAAATCTTTCCCTGAGTTTACTAAAAATTCTAAAGTTTTAAGCTCTTTTATTCCTGTATCATTTATTTTATAAAGTGTTGCTGGAATTTTTTTCTCTTTTTCTGTTATATTTTCTATATCTGCCCTGTTTCCTACATTCAGATATTCATTTCTAGATAATTTCACAGGATCACTTACTATTTTCATGTCACGATTTTTTACTAATAAAACAATCGGAAGATTTTTGCTGTTTGTTCCTCCTTTTACAGCATTAATTTTTACTATATATCCATCTACAGGACTTATAACATTTCTCTGAATCAGCGTATCATTTTCCACAATTGTATTTAGGTCATCTTCAATAGCTTTTATTTCCCCTTTTATCTTCTGTAACTGATTTTTAACATCCGTTCCAAGCTTGTATTCTTCTTCCAGAAATCTGAGCTGTGATTTTTTCCCCGCCAAAATCCTTTTTTTATCTTTCATTTGATTATCCACATCATTTTGTTTATAATCACTGAATTTTATTATTACATCCCCTTTTTTTACTTTATCCCCTTCTTTAAAATATATTTCATCAATTCCCAGCTGAATATCAATTCCAATAGCTATTAAATCTTTTGCTTCGGCTTTTCCCCTCATTTTTTCAAATATCTCAAGATTTTCCCTTCTTACCTTTTCCACTAAAAATTTTTCATTTATTCTTGGGGTGCAGGTGCCTATCATTAGTAAAACTACAAGAATGAATATAGAAGGCAGCAACCATATAATACTTTCTTTACTATTTTTCATAATTAATGTTCTCCATCAAAATACGATACTTCATTTAAATTATCCTCATATGGAAAATATTGCCTTTTTCCTAGATATAACTGATCATTCTTCCTTTGAACAGGACATACAAAAAATCCCCAGTTATTCATATCTGTATAAATAAAAAATCTTACTGTGTCATTTTGTATTGTATCTGTATCATTCTGGGTGATTATTCCTTCAAATTTTGGCATTATTTCTTCTGCATCCTCTTCTACATAGTCTGATTCATTCTTGTAAATCATTTCTTTTTTCAGCTCATCTTCAGCATTATGCAAATATATTTTAAGTTCCATCGCTGATATTGATTTATCTATATATCCTACAAGAATATCTGCCTTTCTTGAAGTCTGTAATATTACAAATTTTTCTCCATCATATTTTTCTACTTTCACTGAATAAGGTACTAAAGGAACTTCATTTTCAATATTTACATCCATATGGCCAAATCTCTTATAATCAAGATATTTTATGGCTCCATCAAGACAGTTAAGTTTCAGTTCATAGTCATCCCTATGGCTTAACTCCTTGTATTCTATCATTTTCCCTGGCACAAACTCCTTCAATACTTCCTGAAACGTATTTATTTTTGTAGACTGTCCACTCAATTTTATTAACGAATATTCAAATAATAGACCTTCATTATAATAGGTATTTAAAAATTTTCTTAACATTCCGTAGATATCTGATTTTACAATTTTTTCTATTTCCTTTATTGTAAATACTTCTTCAGGATAATCTGCTACTGTCCTAAAAGTTCCTTTCTGCACTATATGTAATTTCCATGATTTTAACTGAGTTATATGTAAATCATTTACTTTTTCATATATTTTAGGTACATCAAATTTTGTCCTCAATCTGCTGTCTACTGTAAAAAATTCCTTTTTCATATTTTCAGCCGCTTCCCATAACATATAGAAATTATTTCTTATTTTTCTATATTCTTCACTCATTTTATTTTCAAATTTTGCAAATTTTGTTGGTATAATTTTTTCACATTTTTCATATTCCTCATCTATTTTTTCAAATATTTTTTCTGTCCCATATTCATCAATAACTTTATAAATCATATCATTGTCATATTTTATAAGTTCATCTATGGATATTAACCTGTTTTCAGAATACTTAGCTGCAAAAATTATTTTTAAATATTGCATTATTCTATATGTAAGATTATTTCCCCCAAAATTTTCATCTCCATTTTCAAAACTTGTCTTAATATCGAGATGATAGGATATTCTTCCATTTTCTATCCTGTATTTACATGCGGCAAGATCTGTAGTTCCTCCACCACAATCTATTATTAGGGCACTGTACTCTTTATTTTCAGTATATTTCCCCTTTTTTATCTGATTTTCTATTGTATTATAAAGTACTGCAATTGCTTCATCCATCGCATTTTTTCTTATTATTTCATATTCATATACTTTTTCTCCTCTAGTTTCCTTTGTAAAAATCTCCTGAAACATATCAAGAAACTGCTCCTTAAGTCTCACAGGACTCGAAGCATGAATTTTTTTAAACTTGCACTTAAAAGTATACTCTGCCCTCTCCACTACATATTTTAAATATGCCTTTATTATTTCCTTTCTTTTTACATATGCCGTATTTCCAAATCCATCAACAATTTTTTCTTCATCTTCATGATTATGAACCCATCTCTTAAGACCGTAAAAAAGTGTCCCATTTACTATGTAGTCATTCATTTCAAGTTTTCTCACTACATCATATCCAAATGAATATTTTATATTTTCTGAATTACTGCAGTCATCTACATAAGCCAGTGTAGGAATTATTTCCCTGCTGTTTCTTTCTCTATCGTTAAACTTCACATAATTTATTTCATTTAATTTTATACTACCATTTAATATATCATTTGTAGGAAGATTTTTTACATAGTTACTGTCTAGATATGCCCCCAATGCTGTATTTGCTGTTCCAAAATCTATACATAAAACGGTACTTGTTTCTTCAAGTTCCCTTACTTCAAAATTTTCAATATCAACTTTATAATAATCCAGTTTATACGGATATGTAGGTAATTCATTCTCATTTTTTATGTTATAAAATTTATTTATGAATTTTAATTCAGGCTCCTTAAAAAACAATAGTGAAAATTTATTATTTTTCAAATTTTCCACTCTAAAAAACTTCTTATCAGACACTAAATAATAGGAATCTTTAGAATGTAAATCCTTTTCAAGCTGAAAAATACCACATAAATAATTATTTGCATTTACTAAAAATGCATTTGCACTGCTTATATAATCAGGAAGAATTATTTTATAGTTATCTTCCCTCGTCAAGTTAAGTTCCTTATATATTATTATTTTATGAGGTATCTTTATTTTATTTTCGTGATGTATCTTTGTACTTAGCTTGTCATCAAACAAAGCTTGCAAATACGACAATCCATTTTCATTATAAATATTAATACAGTAATCAGGTTTTGCCCCTCTATATTTTAAAAGTATATTTATCAAATCTTCCCTGTCAGGAGTATCAGCATATGCCTCCACAAGTTTTTCATCCATTGCAATCTGGTACATTTCATAATACGATTTTCTTCTCAGTTCCTCTTCATAAAAAAGTCTCATTTTCCCCCCTAATTTTTAATTTATCAAATCTTTCTCCAGTTCTTCTATATCCCCGTACCTGTTACTTCTTTCCATATTCATCCCCTTTTCAATTACCCTCCTTATTTTTTCACTTACATAGTCTTTATACATCAGTTCAGGATAATAAAATCTTTTCAATGAATCCATAGGTCTTGATTTATTTACCATAAAATATAGTAATGCACATAAACTGTATACATCTGTTCTTCTATCAGTTTCCGCTTTTTGCGAGTACATTTCAAGCGGTGAATATCCAGGAGTCCATTTTAAACATCCTCTATTTTCCCCGCTTAAGTTTTTACCTGATCCAAAATCTATTATTTTTATATTGTTATTAGCATCCACTATTATATTCGAAGGCTTTAAATCCCTATGTATCACATTTTTCCCGTGTATTTTTTTTAATACTTTTATGATTTTTAAAAATATTCCCAATATTTCCTCTTCAGCCAGTTCATTTTCCAAAATATACTGTTTCAGGCTTGAACCTTTACAATATTCCAAAAGCATATATTCTGTATTATTTTCTGTAAAATAATCTATCAGCTCCACTATATTTTCATCATTAAATTTTCTTAGTAGCTCTGATTCCTTTCTAAAATCATTCTTTATCATTTTAAATTTACTTTTATATTTTTCCGTAAACACTTTGTTATCCTCGTCTCTTATAACAATGTTTACAGGAAAACATTCCTTTACAATATATTTTCTATTATTATATAACACCATATAAATATTGGAAAAATTACTTTCAGCTACATATTTTATTATCTTGTATTTATTTTTCAATTTATAATTTAATGGTAACCTGTTCAATTTTATCCTTTCCATTCCTAAATATTTTTACAGCTGTTCTTTTTCCAGCTTTTTATTTCCATTACTATCTCTTCCCAATATTTCCCAGTTTTTCTGAATTTCCTTTTCCAGACCTTCTATAGTTAAATTTTCTTTCATCCTTCCATTTTTCATTTTTTTCCCAGAGTTTTTTCTAATATTTTTCCGTCTTCTATTTTTCGTTATTTCTTTATCCTTATTTTCTTTTATTTTATCTATTTTTCCCATATCTATATTTTCAGAATATTCTGTATCTATTTTTTCTGTTTCTATGCTATTTTCTGCTTTTAGAAGTTTTCTTTCATTTAATTGTATTGGAGTGGTCTCTGTTATTTCTAAATTATTTTTTATATTTTCTATATTTTCAGAATATTTTATCTGTTTTCCTGTAGCCATAAAAAAGAATAAAAATATCATCATTACCATTAAAAAACCTAATGGATTCTTATACTCTACATCTCTATACTGATCATATGAAACTGCTATTTCTTCATCTTTTAAATTCTCCACAAGAATTGATAAAAAAGGAATAACTGATTTTTTATCTTTTTCTTTCTTTTTTATCTTCAATGACAGAGTTTCTTCAACAACATTTCTATCTTTGAATTTTTCCAGCATTTCACAAATTTCATATTCATTTATCAGTTTCCAGAACGTTTCTGTTCCTATAAGAATATAATCATTTTCTTTTAGAATAACTTCCTTTATTTTATCTCCATTTAATTCTTCAAATAATTTATTTTCTCTGAATATTTTTAACTTATTTCTTCCTACATTACCTGCTATCAGTTTATTTCCTTCAATCATAACAGTTAAAATTGATATATTTTCCATCTTATTCCTATTTTCAGATATATTTGTCCATAATTCCTTTATAGCTTCATTCAAAAATTTATTTATATTTTCTACTGAAAAACTGTCATTTTTTAAATATTCCTCCACTACTTTTACCACTGCTGTTTTAGCCAAATTCTTTTTTAAAGAGTCAACCCTTGACATGCACCACAATCCCTTATTCCTATTTGGAAGAAAAGCTGAAAAAGTATTTTTTTCAGCCATTCTCTCATATTCTTCAAAAAAGAAGGTGGTGTACTTATTTTCTTTTTCCACAAATTCCCCTCCCAATTTCTATTCCTATTTCCAAAACTGCCACCATTTTTTATTAGTTTTTTTCTGGATTTTCTTTAATTTTTTATCTATTCTCTGCTCATCTTCTGTATTTACATCTGATAGTTTTATATTTTCTTTAGCCTGTTCGTATTTTTTCTCAGCCTCTTTCCAGTTTTTATTTTTTGATTCCTTATCTCCTTCTTCTTCATACAGGAAAACTTCCGATCTTTTTATTTTTCCCTCTAAATATTCCAATTTTAGCTGATTATTAAAATTACCTTCATTTTTTAAAGATTCAAAAATTCTCTTTGCTTCTTCATATTTTGAAATACTTTCTGAATACCTTTTCAGAACATACATCTGATCTCCCTGGATTTCAAAATTAGTTCCACTTTCAATATCTCTTGATATTTTTTCCCTTTTTATTCTTTCCTGCTCTATTTCTTCATCTTTTAACTGAATTTCCAGTTTTGACTGTTCCGACTGCTGAATCAGCTCTTTTTCCTTTTCACTTTCATATTTTATAAACTCCTGTGTCTGATTTATAAATTTATCTACATTATTTACATTATTACTGTCTTTAAGTTCCTGATACATTGTCCTTGCCTTCGTCAAAAGTGTCAAAGCTTCTGAAGGATTATTTGCTGTTATTTGGTTTAAACCTTCCTGTACCATATTATTTGCTGTCTGTAATTTTGCCATCTGTCTTGAATTAAGTTCCTGTATTTTAGTATCTATTTCCTGGCTCTTTACAGTATCTCCAAGAATCTGATAAGTTTCCCTTGCCTGATAGTAAGCTTCCCTTGACATATCCACATCTGAATGTGACAGTACATCACCCCTGTTTTCAGCCAGCAAAGCCCCATTATACGACTGTTTTTCCTTTTCATTTATTTCCCTTATTTTTTCTTCCATACTTGAAACGTAATCTGCTCTTCCATTTGCTAAATATATGTCTGAAGCCATTTTATAGTTTTCTTTAGCAAGATTATAATTTCCTGATGTAAAGGCTGTGTCACCTGTTATTTCTAAGTTTTTGGCTTCCTTTAACTTCGAAGTTGCTTCTATCCTGCTATTTATTTCAGAAAGAACTTCTTCTGTATTTACTTCATCCCTCTTATATGCATTCTGTTCAAGACTATATTTTGCTTCCTGATATTTTTTTGATGCTTCTTCGTAATTTCCGCTATTAAAAAGTTCATTTCCTTCTCTTATATTACTAAAAACCTTCTTTAATTTTTCTGTATCCTTTATCTTACTTTTTGTTTCTTCTATTTTTTTATCCATTTCTTTTCTTCGTGCGTCTGCATTTAGAAAAAATCCTATTATCCCTCTGCTTTTAGGTTTTAATTTCTCATATTCTCCTATAACTAGTTCCAGTTCCTTAACCGAATTCTCAAAATTTTTCTTTATAAGTTCTTCTTCAGCCTGCTGTTCATAAACTGTCACTTTATTCATAATGTCTTTCTTTTTCTTTACATGCCACAATGTCAAAGTTAAAATTATTAAAATACTTGCTATTGCCACTGCCACAATTTTTATAAAAAATTTTTTGTTATTTTTTTCCATTGGTAAAGGTTCTGCAACATCTTCAATTGTTACTGCAGCAAAAGTATAATTTTCCACATCATCTCTTAAAGTTGCCACAACCTTTTTTTCAAGGGAAACTAACCATTTCTTACTTTCATCATATCTCGAAAGCTCCACTTCCATCTCTTTTTCATCAATATTTTCCCAAAAACCCATTGTTGTAAGGCAAAAAACATCTTTTTCCTGTAATGTTATGGGTGTTTTCAGTATATTAGGTTTTATTTCCCCATAATCTCCTATTGCCTGAAGTAAGTCATTTCTCTGTCTATGATATTTTAAATCTCCTGTATTTAAAGCTTCTTCTTCTACAAGGAGCTGAGCAACTGTATCATCACTGCTCTGTGATATTACATATCCATTCCTTAAATGATAAAATCTAGTATTTCCAATATTTCCATACAGTAATGCATTATAGTTACTTATGACAATAAGAAATGAAGTGTGCATCAATGAATATCTTTCTGTTTCACTCTGCTTTTCCCTTACTTTTAAGTTTACATACGACATTATTTCACTAATTATTTCCCTGCTAAATCCTGGGTATAGCATAAAATATTCTATTGCAGATTCCACTGCCAATCTGGCTGCCACATCTGCACCTTCTTCTTCATCAAAACCGTCTGCCACTGCCCATATGGCATAATTATCTAACTGAACATACCCAAAATAGTCATTATTTTTATTTTTTGTACCTGCTTCACTGAAAAAAACTGTTGTAAATTTTGCTTCATTTTTTCTCATTTACCCCGCTCCTGATTCCTCTTTTATAATACCTCTTTATTCGATTTTGATTTTTCCTTATTCCAGTCAAAGTTTTCTCCGCACAAATTCACAAAAATAAACTTGCTTTCTCCTATCTCAATTAAATTATATGCCTTTAATTCCCTTGTATCATACAGTGCTTCATTATCTATGTATATAAGACCATTTGCCTGGCCTGGCGTTATCATAAAAATTCTTTTTTTAGGATTATAGCTTATCGAACAGTGATTTTTTCTTGAAATTGAATTATCCCCTGTTAACTGGATATCCATGTCATCTCCCCGACCAATGAAATTTCTTTCACTGACTATTCGGAAATCTTTTCCCTTTTCTGCCCCTTCAATACATGTCAGCCAGCCAACAACCGGATCGATATTAACATCTTTTGACCAGTAGGCCATTGTTTTATCATCATCTTCCATTTCTTCAACCAGATTTATTTTATCTTCCTTTATTTCCAGATCCAGTCCTTCAGATTTACAGTATGGACATACAGCATATCTTGAAACATCATACATATGTCCATTTTTACATCTATCTAATTTCATTATTTTCCCCCGTTTTACCCTTTTATATTTTATTCGTTATTTTAATAATAGCTTTGTTGTTGCTAAATATATAATATCTCCTGACTCTACCTTTACAGGCGTATTCTTTTTAAGCTTAACTTTTCTTTTATCCCTTATTCTCTCAATTCCACTTCCATTCTGTGAACCTAAATCCTCATAATACCAGAGACCATTTACCCTATTTAATATTCCGTGTGCCCTGCTCACGAGATTTCCATACATAGCTTCCCCAACATCAATATCCACCTTATTTCTAGGAGTTTTTTTCCCTAATAATAAAGAAGTTGCCCTACCTATTTTCCATACTTTAATATCATAGTCATCACAATTCTTCAATATTATATTTTCCAGCTGATTTTTTTCAAGCTGTTCAATATCTTTAACCTTTTCTAAAAATACATCATGTTCTTTTGTTCTCTCATTTTTCATTTCCCTTATTTCATTTTCTATCTTTACCTTTTCGTTGAATCTTTCCACAATAAGCAGATACAATGTTATTGCTATAAATATAAAAATTGAAACATACATACTTTTTATAGAATATCCCGAAAGATGAATATACACAAATGTTATAAATAAAATTATTAGAATAATACTATTTTTTAGATTGAAAAAATTTCTCTTTTTTTTACCTTTTGCTAAAAGTATCCGTTTTTCATATCTTTTAATGCCTCTATTTACCGATATTCCATCATTACTTTTATTTTCTGTCATTCCACCTGTTGTTTCTGACCTATTTACCAAATTTCTAAATCTGTTTAAATTTCCCCTTCTGATTACAAATCTTCTAAATAATCTTACTGGATTAAGAAAATACAATATATTTTTCATATTCCCCCTATTGAATTTTTTAACTATTTCTTTTTCATCTTAAAAAAATCTTCAAAATTTTTTTCTATATTTTTCTTATATTTTTCTGAATTTTCCTTGTTTATTTTACTAATATTTTCCATGTTAAATCGTGAATTAAACATGTTTTTAATATCATCAGGCATAAAGGAAAAGTTACTGGAAGTCCCCCTATATTCATTGAAATTTCTTTTTTCCTTTTTAGAAGCCTTCAAATCTGGCTCTTTTCTTTTTTTATCGTATTCTTCCCTTTTCCTATTATCTGATAATATTTCATATGCTTCAGAAATTTTTCTGAATTTTTCTGAAGCACTCTCATTATCAGGATTTTTGTCTGGATGATACTTAAAAGCTAATTTCCTATATTTTGATTTTATTTCATCTATTTTTGAATTCTCTGAAACCCCTAAAATTTCATAATAATCTTCTTTTATCCTTTATTACCTCCTTTTAAATTTATTTCCCCCTTTTATAAACCTCTTCCACCAACTATTCAATCGTTATCTTTTTAGGAATTATTCTTTTTTTCTCTTTTATAGTTCTTTCCTCTCCAAGATTTTCCAATATCCTTAAAAGGTTCTCATAAAGCTCTTCATTAGTATAATTTTCACTTATATTACCTAATTTTCTATTTATGTATGCTGTTATTACCTCCCTTTCAACAATTTTACCCTGTAAACAGTTACTATAAAAATTAATATCAAATATGTCAAGATTTTCCTTTTTAGAAGCTTCAATACCCCATAATTTTAATATTTCCGGATGTAAGGTCCCCTTCTCATTTTTGGAAGAATATTTTACATTTATTATTTCAAGCAAATTGAAATCTCTTCTCAAATCCTTAAAATCTTTATAATCATTTCTCAATTCTGCACCTGTTCTAGTTATAAACCTAGTTATTTCTATTTCATTATCCAGAATTCTTTCATCTTCTGTAAGGATAAATTCTCCCCTTCTTATATAATATTTTTTATTTTCTATATCTGAAATAAGCCTTAATTTCAATATATATTTATTTTCAACCTCCGGCATTGGAAAAATATAATCTTCATCCATTCTATAAATATTTTTCCCATATTTTACAATTCCTCTGGTTATTTTTACTTCTCTTTTTTCTGTGTCACTTACTATTCCAAATCCTTTAATTATCCCATTTTTTCTATCCAAATACATGAGATTCAGCATTTCCTCAGGATTATCCCTAAGCAAGTCCAGCTCTTTTTTATCTATCAGTTCTCCCCTTTTAAATATGGGGTATTTATTTTCAAACATTATCTTAACCCCAGTCTATCTTGTATTGTTATTTAAGGAGACTGTCTTTGAAAATATACCTTCTCAAAGACATCTCCTGTTATCCGGTTATGCCTCCTGTGAAGCATAACCTCCTTCAATTGCTACTTCTTTTACCTTTTCTTTTTTCTGCTTGATTTTCAGCATAAATGTCCCTGTACCTGCCTGATTTCCATATTCTTCAATATAGTCCACCACAAATACATTTGTCATGTCAATTTTTCTTACCATCTGACCTGCAGAAATTATTTCCAGCGAAGCCTGTCTGTAAGCATCACTCGATTCTGACGGTACCAGCGACCATCTGGCTACTTTTCTTGTATCGTCTTCAGCGTCTCCACCTGCCGCCGCTAAAATTTTCCCTTTAATTTCAAGTATTACGCTTAGGTCTGTTGCTCTAGCATTGCTGTCATCGGGAGTTTCTGATATGTACCTTACATCAAGTATACTCTCCTTATCCAGTAAAATTTCTTCAGTTTGCCCTTTCACATTAAGTCTGAATCCCATTAACTACCTCCTTAAATATTTATTTAAATTTGTTGCAACCTATTTATTTATTTCCACCTGAAGATTTTTAACATTTCCTGCAAATGTTATATTCAGCTGGCATATACCATTTTCCTCATCTATAATATGTGACATATCGTCACCCTTCTGCATAATCCCGTTAACAAACTTCTCATCTTTTACCCATATGGATTTCTGGCTTTCAGGATGTGTACTGAAAAAGAAATCCAGCTTATCTTCCTTAAAATCTGTCGTTATAAATCTCAATGTTCTCTCTATAAAAGTTGTTGTTAAAGTCTTATATAACGGTTCATATATTCCATCGCTATTTTTTGACAATGTCCTAGCCTTATATACAATAATATTTCTTATTTTCTCTTTTTTTACATGTGCTGTATCTGAAGAAAATATAAATCCATATCCAAACTGGTTTATTTTGTCTTTAATAGTATTTGTAAAACCAGATATTTCCTTTGACATAGTTGTTCTGGCCTTATATGAGTTATCCTCAGATTCTATATCAAACCTTACACCAGGATATATTTGTGAAACTGAAGTAAATCTTTCCCTCAGATAGTTAGGACATTGATATGCCCCTGTAATTCCTGCTGCCACATATGCTCCATCTATATATATTCCTTCAATCCAGAATTTCATAAGATCTTCCTTTTCAGAAGACAGTTTCACTCCATTTTCTTCCTCGTACTTCATTTTATAATCCAGCAGTACTCCTGACTTATCCTTTGGTATTATTGTAAAATTTGGAATTACAGGTATTACATATTCTGAATAGCTCTGATTTTCCAGAATTGCAGTTTTTTCCATATATTTGTCAGGGCCTTCCACTGCAAGACTGTTAAATGTTGTTTCATCATTTCTTTCAAAATTGAAAAATATCTGTACCTTATATTCTCCTAAAACTGTCATCAGGTTTGTTAAAGTTTCCATTGTATTTTTTTCAGGTTTTTCTTCATTCTGTTTTCCCTTAAATCTTTCCCTTATTTTCTTTTCCTTTTTATTTATATCCAGGTCTACATTTGGATATATCCCAAACCATATTGTATTTTCAAAGTCATTTTTTGCATTGACAGTATTAAGAAACGCTTTCAATCTCTCCTTGTTTCCTGTTTTAACAAGTATTTCTGATTTAATATTTGTTACAAGCAATTTTGGTTTCATTAAGGAAAGCTTTGTATTATATTGCTCGAAAAACATTTTTACTCCTAAAAGCTTTTCAATTAAGGGTTTTGCAATTTTAATGAAATTTTCCTGTGCATCCTTATAAAAACTCAAATAGTTATTATAATTTTTCACTTCCTGTTCAGGCTCAATATTTACAATACTTTCTGCCAAAGGTACAAACGTTCTTACAACCAGATCTTTTATATATTCATTCGGTTCTTCCGTAACATTTTCATAATCTTCCTTAAATGTTGCAACTAAAGCGTTTGTATTTTTATCCTCTGTAATTGCAAGTGCATTTGTTTCTTCCTTCTTATATTCAATTACTTCTAATTCTCCCTTATTTCCCACCTTTAACATTCCAAGTTTTATCTGATCTGATTTAAATGTATTTTCATCGTGGCCTAAAAGAAGTCTGGTTTTAATATCTTCAATAGCTAAAGGTAACATACCAAGTACATTGCTGTAATTATGTGATGCTTCCTCAAATTTTTCATTAAGCCTGTCACCAAGTTCAAATTTCTGTGGATTTTCTTCATCAAGTTCCTCATATTTGTTATAAATATATGCAATTTCTTTTCTAGTCTGCTTTATATCCTCAATTACCTTTTTTGGTGAGAGTAATTCCAGAATATTTTCAAATTTAAAATCAACATTCTTATTTCCCTGTGACTTTCTTGCTTCAATAAGTGTATTTAACATTTTAAAAAACGTATTTCCATTGTCTATTTTTATCTCATTTATTAGTTCATCCGGTATTCCTTCCGGCCTTTTTAAAAGATATTTTATACTTTGTGTAGCTGAATTGTAATAACTGTAAACTTTCGGTTCAAATTTTTTAAGAAAATCATCAAAATCTGATACTAAAAGATATTTATTAATTTCTATTATCCTCTCATCAGAAAGGGAATCCATATCCTTTACTTCATCAATCAATGTCAGTAAATCCGGTTTTTCAGGATTTATTTCCTCAAATAGAATTGTTCTGTTTGTCTGTGTAATAATATTTTTATTATTCATACTCAAATAAAGCATTAAAATATTATAAATATTTTATACTTTTCCTCCCCCTTTATTTTATAAATAGTTAAAATTTCAAATTAACTAATTATTAATTAAAAATATAATACACTTATTTTTAAATTTTGTCAAGTAAAAAATTATTATTTTTTAATCTTTCTATAAAATTCTTCTGAATACCAATATTTTATCTATTTTCTAAAATAAAAAACTATCTCAAAAGAGACAGTGACTAAAAATCATATGACAGTCATCTTCCCATTGAGATAGTTATGTAATTGTCTTATTTTTAAAATACATCTTTATCTGATAACATTGCATCCTTTGTTTTAAACATTTCAAGCAGTTTTTCTACTGTCAGGTGTTTTTTCTCTTCTCCTCTGATATCAAATATTATCTCACCTGCATGTAACATTATCAGTCTGTTCCCATAATTTATTGCATCCTGCATATTATGTGTAATCATCAAACTTGTAATATTATTTTTTTCTATAATTTCCTTTGTCTTATTTAAAATTATAGCTGAAGTCTGAGGATCAAGTGCCGCAGTATGTTCATCCAGTAACAGTATATCCGGCTGATTTAATGTTGCCATTATTAGTGAAAGACATTGTCTCTGACCTCCTGATAATAATGCAACTTGTGTAAACAATTGATTTTCCAGTCCAAGTCCTATACTTTCCAGCTGCTGTTTATAGAAATTTAAATTCTTAACATCAAGTCCAAAAGTAAAATTAAATTTTTTCCCTTTGTTTTTAGCCATTGAAAGATTTTCAAGAACAGTCATTGAAGGAGCTGTTCCCTGAGAAGGATTCTGATAAACCTGTGAAATCCATTTGGCTCTCTTATGTCTTTCAACATTAGTAAGATTAATATCATTCAACATTACAGTTCCTTTATCAGGCATTATCTGACCATTCAGAACATTCAGTAAAGTTGATTTTCCTGCTCCGTTACTTCCTATTATTGTTATAAAATCTCCATCATTTATTTCAAAATTTAAATTTTTAAATACTTCTTTTTCAGTACCTAATTCAGAGAAGAATGTCTTATATAAATTTTCTATTTTTATCATCTATGCTTCTCCTTTTTCCATTGATTTCGCTTTATTTTTACCTTTTTTTATTTTCTTTCTATACTCATTCCATAAAATTATTCCAAGAATTACTGAAGTTATCACTTTAGTATCTGTTGGTTTTACTTCCAGTATTTTAGTTATATTTTCATTGATATTCAAGTTTCTGTACAGATTCTGTGTCCAGTTGTTTGACATCAATGCCATATTTACTATACAGTAGTATAACAATGAACCTACTATTATTATTGAAATTTCGTTTACCATTCTTGATTTTTTAAGTACACCTAGCCCAAGTATTATTGCAGCAAGGCCAACTACGATTGTTCCAACCCCAGACTGTAAATCCGCTACTTTTAAATCCTGAGCAAACAATGCTCCTGATAATGCTACCAGTCCGTTAGAAATCATTAGACCAAAAATTTTAAGTCTTTTTTCATTTACTCCAAGACTTACAACAAGCTGTTCATTGTTTCCTAAAGCTCTTAATGCAAATCCAAATTTTGAAGTAAGTATATAATCAATTATCATTTTAATTATAAATACTATTAATGCAGTCAGCATAAGCTTAATATCCTGTGTTGAAACTACATAAAATTCTAAAAGTATAAATATAATTATGTAGACAATCATTGTTCTTATTACATATTTATTTTCTTTTATTTTATAGTCATAAAATCCTTTTAAAATAAGTAATAACACAAAAACTACTGTAAATATTATAAAGTATTTTTCATATGTTATCATTTCATATAAACTTCTATCTCCAGGAATTATCGCATTTGAAGAACTGTTAATTCTAAAGTTTATACTGTGAAGCCCTGTTCCTACAAGTATTCCCGCCAGTAGACCTTCAATATCAAAATATACGTGCAATGCTCCTGTTATATACCCGGCCAGCATTCCTCCAATAGTTGCAAGTATTAATCCTATTATTGGATTAGTCATACCGAAAAAACCATTTTGAGACAGTGAAAAGGCTGCAAATATAAATCCTCCTAATGGAAATGTTCCATCCACCGACAAGTCCGGAAAATCCAGAATCTTATAAGTTATATAAACCCCCATTACCATTATTGAATATATTAGCCCCGTTTTCATTGCTGTTGGGAGACTTTGTATAAATATTAATAATTCATTCATTTACTTTTTCCTATCCTTCTTTCTTTAATTTACTTTCCTTCTTATTTATATATTTTGGCATTTGTTAAGTCCAGTTTTTTCAAATCCAGTCCTAATTCTGCCGCAGTAGTTTCATTTACATATAAAGTCATTTTTTTAGATAACTCATACGGTATCTGATCTACCGGTTTCCCTTTTAAAATTTCAATTGCCATTTCTCCAGTTCTTTTTCCAAGTTCAAAATAATCAAGTCCCATTGTGAATAACGCTCCTGCTTCCACAGAAGAATTTTCACTTGAAACAACAGGCTTTTTAGCAGTTTTTGCTTCTGAAGTAATTAATTTTATTCCGGAAACTACTAAATTATCAGTTGGAAGGTATAATGCATCACTTTCAACCAATGCATTTTTAGTAGCTTGAGGTAATTCTGATAATGAACTTACTCCTTGTAGCATAACTATCAGATTTTTTTCTTTTGCCTTTGCTTCTATTTCTTTTACCTGAACAACTGAATTCTGTTCAGAAGGATTATACAATACAGCTATTTTCTTTACTTCCGGCTTTAATTTTAAAAGTAAGTCAAGCTGTTCACCAACATTATCAAGTCTGTCACTTGTACCTGTTACATTTTTATTAAGCAGCTTTGCACTTTCAGGATCAGTAACTGCTGAAAATAATACAGGCATATCTGTTATCGTATTTACTAAAGCCTGAGCTGAAGGTGTTCCAATTCCCAGAACTAAATCCTTTTTATCAGTTTTATATCCATTGGCTATTAAAGTTGCATTCGATATAGTACCTTCTGCATTTTTTTCATCAAAGACAGCTTTTATTCCAGCTTCTTCAAATGCTTTTTTGAAACCTTGTTTAACTAAATCCAATGAAGGATGAGTTGCTATCTGGGTAATACCAATTTTATAAGTTTCATTTCCTCCGCTACTTTTACTTTCATTATTCTTATTTGAAACTTCACCTGGCTTCCCACAGGATAAAAGCATAAGAGTACTTAAGATTAATACCATTAATTTTTTCATTATTTTTCTCCCAACTAGAATTTTAAATTTTATTTCCACATTCTATATTTAATCTATTGTTTTCGCTTTTGATTTTATATCTTCCGGCAAACTTATTCCAATTGCTGCCAATGTTTTATTATTTATTACTATATCATTTAAATCCATCTTTTTAAAAGTTATTTCAGAAGGACTTTTACCATTTTTCAATATATCAACAGCTATTTTTCCTGCTTCTTTACCCATTTCATAATAGTCGATTCCCTGAGTTATCAAGGCTCCACCTTTTACATGGGCTGATTCAGCACCAAATGCTATTTTCTTAGCTTTTATTGCCTTCTCAGTAATAAGATTTACTACAGATGCCACTAAATTATCTGTTGGAAGATATAATGCATCTGATTCTTTCACTAAAGTTTCTGAAGCCTGTGGAATTTCACTTACCTGCGTAACACTTTTTTCTACAATTGTTATTCCAAGTTCTGATGCCGCTTTTTTCAAATCATCAACTTGAACCTTTGAATTTTGTTCTGAAGAATTATAAATGACACCTACTTTTTTTATTTTACTGTCAAGTTTCAGTAAAAGTTCCAACTGCTGCTTAACATTTACTCTGTCACTTATTCCCGTTACATTTTTCTTAAGAATTCCAGCTGCTTCCGGATCAGTGATAGCTGAAAATACTACTGGAATTTTATCTGTTGATTGTGCTGCCGCCTGTGCAGTACTTGTTGCTATTGCATAAATCATGTCAACCTTTTCTGTAACAAAATTATTTGCAATCATATTTGCTGTTGCGATTTCACCATTAGCATTTTTCTCATCAAAAACTACTTTCAAACCTGCTTCTTTAAAGGCATCTTTAAAACCTTCCCTTGCACTGTCCAACGCAGGATGGGCAACTATCTGAGTAATCCCTATCTTGAAACTGTCCTTGGATTTTCCTCCTCCTGCTTCACTGCTGTTCTTTCCTTCATTCCCACAACTTAAAACAAGCATTATAGCAATGCCCACTAATAAAAATATTTTTTTCATTCCTACTCCTCCTACTATCCTACTATTTTTTTAACAGTATAATAATAACATTTTTTTCTACTTAAAGCAATATATATATTATTCATATATTAAATAATTACTATTCAATTTTTTAATCCATGATATAAAAAAACTGTTTCTATTTTTTTAGAAACAGCTTTTCTATTTTAGTATTAAATCTTAAATTATTTCTATTTTGCTTTTGATGCAGCTACTTTATCAGCTAATTTTTTTCCAACTTTAAACTTAACTACTTTTTTAGCAGCTATTTTGATTTCTTTTCCAGTTTGAGGGTTTCTTCCTTTTCTTGCAGCTCTTTTTTGAACTCCAAAAGTTCCCCATCCAACAAATTGAACGCTATTTCCTTTAGCTAATGATTTTTCAACAGTTCCTAAAAATTCATTTACTAATTCTTCTGCTCTTTTTTTAGTTTCTCCTGTAGCTTTTGCATAAGCTTCCACAAATTCTTTTTTTGACATACTACTGTCCTCCTGTTATTAATTGTACTTAAAACTGATAATATAGCCTTAAGCTATATAGTATATTGTAATATATTTTTTCAATTTGTCAAGTAAAAATATTACTTTTTCTCTGTAATTAATTATAAATTAATTTTTATATTTATGAAAGTTGTTTATTTTTTTCTTCTTGTAACAACTTTTATTCCTTCATTTACTAAGAACGGTATTAAAGCAAATATAATTACTATATCCCAATCAGTAAACGATAACTGCGTAACTTTGAATATCTGGGCAATTCCAGGTATCGATGTTAATCCTACCTGTAAAACTATTCCAACTATGATTGATAAAATTAAAACTTTATTTTTAAAGAATCCAACCTCAAATATTGTTTTTTTACTATTTCTCATTGTCAATGAATAAAACAACTGAGATACAGTAAGCACTATAAATGCCATTGTTCTTCCATAGGTCATTGCATTTAAAGCTTCTTTACTTTCATTATTGATTACTTCACTGACTGAAAATCCATGTTCTTTTACACCAATATAAAATGCCGCTAAAGTTAATGCTCCGATAAGTATTCCCGCTATTGCCGCCCTATATCCTGCACCTTCTGCAAAAAAGCTTTCCTTAGGGTCTCTAGGTTTTCTTTTCATGACATCCTTATCTCCAGGATCTACTCCAAGTGAGATTGCAGGTAATGTATCAGTTACAAGGTTAAGCCATAACAACTGTATTGGAAGTAAAGGCGAAGGCCAGTTAAACATTGTTGCAATAAATACACATATTACTTCTCCAAGATTACATGAAAGAAGGAACATTATTGTCTTTTTAATATTATTATAAATATTTCTTCCTTCTTCTATTGCGTGAACAATAGTAGTGAAGTTATCATCTGTAAGAATCATGTCACTTGCACCTTTTGAAACGTCAGTTCCTGTTATTCCCATTGCTACACCTATATCAGCAAACTTTAATGACGGTGCATCATTTACTCCGTCTCCTGTCATGGAAACTATATTTCCCTGTTCCTTAAATGCTTTTACTATCTTAACCTTATGCTCAGGAGAAACCCTTGCAAATACTCTATATTTATTTATTTCTTTTGCAAACTGCTCATCCGGAATTTCATCTATTTCTGCTCCAGTTAGACTTTGACTTATATCTGTTGCTATTCCAAGTTCCTTTGCAATGGCAACAGCAGTATTTTTATGGTCTCCTGTTATCATAATCGGAGTTATTCCTGCTTTTTTAGCCTCTGCAATCGAATCCTTAACTTCTGTTCTCGGAGGATCTATCATTCCGACAATTCCTACTACAACAAGATTTTTTTCCATTTCTTCTGCAGAAATCATATCATCTGTATCCTTAAATGCTACTCCTAAAACCCTTAAAGCAGAGTCAGACATTTCTTCTGCAGCTTTTAATATCTTATCTTTCATTTCCTGAGTTAAAGGAACAACATTACCATTTACAAGTACTCTGTCAGACTTAACAAGAATATTGTCAATAGCTCCTTTAGTATGAACTCTGTATTTCCCTTCTTCTTCATTCAACGTAGACATTAATTTTCTGTCTGAGTCAAAAGGAAATTCTCCTACTCTTTTATATTCTGTATTCAATGTATTCTTTTCAAGATTGAACCTGTCTCCTAGTACAACTAATGCAACTTCTGTCGGATCTCCTATATCCTGTCCACTATCAATTGAAGCATCTGAACACAGTACAAATGATCTTATCAGTTCTTTTTCATCCCTGTTTGCTTCAAAATCTCTTCCTTCTGATGGAACCTCCCTCAAATTGTCAGGAGTATAAATTTTTACAACTGTCATTTTATTCTGTGTTAATGTTCCTGTCTTGTCTGAGCAGATTATATTTACAGCTCCGAGAGTTTCTACAGCTGGAAGTTTTCTTACAATGGCATTTATTTTCGACATTCTTGTTACTCCCATTGAAAGAACTATTGCAACTATTGCTACAAGCCCTTCAGGTATTGCAGCAACAGCTAGACTTATTGCTGTCATTAGCATATCTATCCAGTTTCTTCCCTGTAAAAGTCCTATTACAAATATAAGTCCACAAATTACCATTGCCATGTATCCCAATGTTTTCCCAAGCTTATCAAGCTTTACCTGTAATGGAGTAAGTGTGTTTTCATCTTCATCAAGTATTTTAGCTATTTTACCAATTTCTGTCTCCATTGCAGTTGCTACAACAACTCCTTCTCCTCTTCCATAAGTAGCCATTGTAGACATAAACGCCATATTTTCCTTATCTCCTACAGGTATTTTAGCATCTTCTGTAATAAAGTTGGCATTTTTCTCACTAGGAACTGATTCCCCTGTTAATGCAGATTCCTCTATCTGTAAATTTGCACTTTCTATAAGTCTTATATCAGCTGGTATAAAACGCCCTGCATCAATTATTATTATATCTCCAGGAACTAAATCTTCTGAATTTATTTCTACAACTTCCCCATTACGTCTTACGGCACTTTTAGGTGTCGTCATTTGCTGTAATGCTTCCAGTGCCTTTTCAGCCTTTGACTCCTGAACTACCCCTACAACTGCATTTATAACTACAACTGCAAGTATAATTATAGCATCAGTAACTCCTTCAAGCCCATGAGCTATTATGTTTATTACTGCCGCACCTATTAACACATAAATAAGTACATCCTGAAGCTGCCCTACAAACAGCTGTAATAAACTCTTTTTAGGTTTCCCCTTTAATTTATTCTGTCCATATTTTTCAAGTCTTTTATTTACTTCTTCTGTCGTCAGTCCTGTTTTAGGATCTACATTCAGCTCTTTCAGTACTTCTTCCTGTGATTTTGTAAACCACATATTTCATTCCACCTCTCTATATTTTTATTTCACTATTATATATGATTTGTAATATTTTCGCAATAGTAAAATAAATTAATTTGAAGGCCACCAGTCTTCTCCTTCATAACCTAGATTTCTGTCATAATATCTTAAATATTTCAGCAGTTTTTTATCTTTAAACAGATCATATTCAATTCCATGTACAGATTCCAGCAATTTTTCCACTTCATCTCTATTCATCACTTCATAATTAGGCATTAAATTAAGATGTTTCATGTCTATTTTAGGACTAAAACCATAATCCCTCATATCTGCATCTTCTGTATAGTTGTTAACTTTATCAAATAAAGGATAGCCCTTTGAATCTATATATTTTTCATCAATAAATATATAGGAATAAGCTATCACATATTTCTCATTTTCAATATATGCTTTTAATCTACCAGATAAACTTTCAATGCAACTTCCTCGTCAAAGGGAATAGGAATTGCTATTACTTTTTTTCCTGAATCTATAAGTCTTGCAATTATTTCGCTCTGTTCTTTTGGAAGATATCCGACTCTTTCCTTATTTTCATTATATACAGCCACCAGATTTAACGAAGCTCCATTAAACTCCCTGAATAAATCAAGTACATTAGCATATCTCATTTTAATATTGAAGTTTCTTATATATTTTATTCCTGCAAGGTATGTATCCAGTAAGAATATCTGTCTTGATTTTACAGTATATTTATCAATCAGAATTTTAGCATATTCAAACATCATTTCCTTACCTGAACGTATTTTCTCTTCTCTTCCATTTTTCTTCTGTATTACAAGCACACCATTTCCAAATCCATATTCACTTACCATGTAATTTCTCTGTGTTTTTAAAAACTCAAAATATTCCATCATTTCCTCAAAAATCATTACTTCCTTCTGAGTTACCTGAAATGAGCCTTTTTTTATTTCTATGGAATCATTTTCAATATATGAATAATATAATCTTCCATCAGAAAAAATTTCTATTTCGTAATTTCCTCCATAATAAAGCCCGTCAAACTCGAGCTTTATTCCACTAAATGTATTTGAAAACATTTTTATTCACCTCTTCCGATTATTATTCATCAATCCTTATTTCAGGCCTTCCAGCTTTCCTTCCAGGAACATTTTAAGATTGTTTTCCACTTCATTCATAAGTCTAGTTAAACTTTTTTCAGATTTCCATGCTATATGTGGTGTTATAATAAGATTTTCCAGTTCAAACAGTTTTGAATCCTTTTCAATTGGCTCAACACTTGTAACATCAATTGCAGCTGATTTTATTATTTTATTTTTCAATGCAAAGTACAAATCTTCCTGATTTATAACAGGTCCCCTTGCCAGATTCAATATTGTTGTACTTTTTTTCATTTTCTTCATTCTTTCAAGATTTATTAAATCCCTCGTTAATTCCGTCAAAGGTGTATGAAGTGTTAGAATATCACATTTTTCAAGCACTTCATCCAAATCATATCTTTTTTCATGAATATTTTTTGATTTATTTTCATCATAATTTCTGCCAGGAATTTTTGCAACCATTACTTTCATTCCTAAAACTTCCGCTATTGTCGCTACCTTTTTCCCAATATTTCCAAATCCCACTACTCCAAGAATTTTTCCTTCAGCATCATTTACAGGATAACTTTGATATTCAGGAATCGTAATATCCAGCCATTTGTTATTTTTTACTTCTTTACTGTATTCCGTTATTGGGGTCAAGGCATTCAAAAGATAGGTAATTGCAAGCTGTGCCACTGAATTTGTGGAATAATCTGAAACATTGGCAGTTTTTATACCTTTTTCATTTCCACTTTTTATATCAATATGATTAAAACCGGTAGCAGTTATAAGAACCAGTTTCAGCTTAGAAGCCTTATCAAAATGTTCTTTTCTCAGCTTAATCCTATTTGTTATTATTACATCTGCATCACTTATTCTTTCTATAATCTGATCTGCATCTGTATCATCATACTCAATGTACTCTCCATATTTTGAAAATCTTTCCTTAAGTTCAATCGGTCCGGCTGTTATTCTATCCAGAAAAACTATTTTAAGATTCTTGTCCATAATGTATTCTCATCCTTTTCTTAAATTTCATATTATATTTATATATCTGATACAATTTCCACATCAGGTCTAAGTTTATATACAACATCTTTTCTTTCAACTATAATCATTACTTTTTCCCTAAGTTCCTTATCTTTTTTTATTTTTTCAAGCAATTTTCTTGCAGGATTTATTGCAATTGCATTTCTGACTTTCTTAAACATTGTAAAATCTCCTGTTGTATCTCCGTATGCATACGATTTTTCCAAGTCTATATTATATTTTTCACAATATTCTGCGATAGCTTTCTTTTTGCTGTTGGCATCCCACATTGGTATCACTTTTCCAGTAAAAATCCCTTTGTCATCTGTTAAATATTTTGAAGCTGTATAATTTTTCACATTATATTTTTCAGCCATCTTTCCTACTAAGAAATCTGGACTTCCTGAAATAATAATTACTTCATGCCCTTCATTAGTATGATACAAAAGTCTGTCTCTTGTGTATTTATACACCTTATCCCCTTTTAGCTCTATAACTCTTTTTGCAAGAAAATCCATGTCAGCCTTACTGAAATTTTTCAGTGCTTCCACATAAATTTCTACAAGTTCTTCAAGATAATCGTCATAATCTCCTGTTCTACTTTCCCATTTGGAAAACTTTTCCTTCACTTTCCCTTCCCATGACATTACATTAATATACTCATATTTCACAAGAAGCTTGAAATGCTCAATAAGTAAGGAATTCCTATGAATCGTCCCATCAATGTCAAAAAATGCCGCTATATTTCTTTTCATACACATCACCTATTTTCAATTTATTTATATTATATACCATAATGGCGGATATTACAACAAACATTTAAAAATAAAGACTTTAAAGAACTTGTGTGTATATTATACGTACATTACTTTAAAACTTTTTATTATTTTAAATAACATATCTGCAAATAATTCAATGTAAATCATTGCTATATTTTAATTATCTACTTTTTTATTAAAAAAAGAGCAATTATTAAATGCACTGCTCTATATTAGTTCATAATTTAAAATTGTGAGAATGGTTGACGTGACTGTTTCCACACCTCTTTTGACCCAAAGTAGGAGAAAATATCACTTGCTTTCACTTTTCTATCCTAATTTTCATTTTATTATTCCCTCATTACCACCTTATATTTATTTATTAATTAACTACTTAAATAATCTATTGCTTTTTTATATTTTATAGCTCTGTCTATATCTTTTTGAGTTATAGATCTTAATCTTTTCAAATCACTGTTATGTTTTAAATCTTCTATTTTGACTTTTTTGGCTATACTGTTATCTCTTATTGATTTCAGATATGAAAAATATTCCTGATCTTTTTTCTTTGTGATAACATCAACTGCTTCTATCACTTCTTTACTGAACTTGAGATTTTTCAAGTCAGGAACAGTTACCTCTGTGTCCTCAACTATATCATGCAATAACGCAACTATTTTTTCATTATATCCTTTTACATTTATCATAACATGTATTGGGTGCCAAACATATCTTTTTCCTGCTTTATCTTTTTGTTTCCAATGTTTAACCATACAGAGTAAAAATGCCTTAATTAGTTTCATATCCCTTACCTCCCATTATTTCATTTGCTTGTTTTTCAGTTATTTTTACGCAGTTTACAGCTCCTTCAAAAAATATTTCATTATACCAGAAATCATTTTTAATCCATTTTCTTTGAATAAAGTTATATGAAAAAACATCATCATTCTTTACCATGATTAGTTTTGTTTTTGCATCATTTATATAATACTGTTCTTTCATATTTTATCAACTCCTTCAGGATTTCCTATTTTTATTATATTATGGTTCCCCTTTTAAATCAAGGTTTTTATTCTGTTATAATTTTCAAGGTAAATTATAAGTATAAATATTACCTTTTATTTTAAGATGCAGTCCAAATTAATCACAAATAGAAAACTTTCATTATTTTTGTCATATAGTAGTACTTTACTTCATCAGCTAAAAGTTAATAAAAAATAGAAAAAAGGCTTCCTCTAGTAGATAAATAATAAAATAATTAAGAAAACTATATTTTTGAATTATTTGAAATTTTACAATGTAAAACAGGAAATGAATTTAGGAAAAGTCATCTGTCCGAGCCTTTAGGCGAGTTTTTGACTTTTCCTTAATAAATGACTGTTTTATATGAGTAAAATTTTAGTAAATGAAAAAAATATAGTTTTTTCATATATTATATTTAAGTTTTACTATTTTGAGGTAACCTCGAATTTTACCTTTTTCTTAATAAATGACAGTTTTATATCAGTGAAATTTTAGTAAATGAATCAATATAGTTTTCGTATATCATATTTATATTTTTCCCTAATATAGCCTTTTTTATTTTTTATTAACTACTCTGTTTCATAGAATCCAGATGGTTTTTCGTTTAAGTTTATAAGAATATTTTTCATTTGAGTGTAGTGTTCTAATATAACTTTGTGAGTTTCACGTCCTATTCCTGACTGTTTATATCCTCCAAAAGGTGCTCCAGCAGGGAACTGGTTATATGTATTTACCCACACACGTCCTGTTTCAATTCCTCTTGAAACACGAATTGCACGGTTAAGGTCACGAGTAAATACTCCTCCTCCAAGACCATATATACTGTCATTTGCAGCTTTTATAACTTCTTCTTCAGTATGGAATTTTTCCACTACTACTACAGGACCAAATATTTCTTCCTGTGCAATTCTCATATCATTTGTTACATCTGCAAAAATTGTAGGTCTTACAAAGAATCCATTTTTAAGTTCTCCATCTTCTATTCTTGTTCCACCTGTAACTAAACGTGCTCCTTCCTGTTTTCCAATTTCTACGTAATTAAGCACATCTTTCAGATGTCTTTCATATATTAATGATCCCATTTGTGTAGAAGGATCCAAAGGATTTCCTACTTTTACCTTTTCAAATACATTTTTTAATCTTTCAACAAATTTATCATAAATTGTGTCCTGAACAAATATACGTGAACCTGCAGAACATACTTGTCCTTGATTGAACAGTATTCCTAACTGTGCTCCATCCATTGCCATATCCATGTCGCAGTCTTCAAAGAATATATTAGCAGATTTTCCTCCAAGTTCCAATGTTGCCGGAATCATTAACGAACATGCCGCTGAGTATACATCCTGTCCTACTGCTGTTGAACCTGTAAATGCAAGTTTCTTAAATCCTTTATGTTTCAACATGTAGCTTCCTGATTTTGATCCACTTCCTGTAACAACATTTATTACTCCTTTTGGAACTACATCTGCTATAAGTCTCATTAATTCAAGTACTGAAAGCGATGTGTGACTCGATGGTTTTAATACTACTGTACATCCTGCTGCAAGAGCTGGAGCAAGTTTCCACGCAGCCATAAGGAATGGAAAATTCCAAGGTATAATCTGCCCTACTACTCCTATTGGTTCTCTCAATATTAGGTTTAATGTATTTTCATCAAGCATTTTTGAAGTTCCTTCTTCACTTCTTATTGCTCCTGCAAAATATCTGAAGTGATCTGCTCCTAATGGAATATCAGCAAATGAAGTTTCTCTTATTGGCTTTCCGTTATCCATGCTTTCTACTGCTGCTAAAAAATCTTTGTTTTTATCAATTATATCTGCAATTTTTAACAATACATCCTGACGTTCAATTGGAGATGTCTTTTTCCAACTTTCAAATGCTTTTTCTGCTGCTTTTACTGCCGCATCAACATCTTCAGCAGTTGCTTCTGATATAGCTGCTAATTCTTCTCCTGTTGAAGGACTATATGCCTTTAATGTACCTCCATCTGAAGAAGGTACCCATTTTCCGTCAATAAATAAATCATATTTTTTCTGTAATTCTACCGCCATTTAAATCATCCTCTCATTTTTATTTTGACATACACATATTATAGTATATCCTGATTTTTGAAAAATTCAAGTGCTTTGTCTAAAAAAATGTTTATGTGAAAATTATTTCTTTTTCAAACCTTTTAAAATAAAGAAAAAAGGCAAAATATTATTAACCGGAATAATTTTAAAATTGCTTATATTTTACGTTTATTGTATAATTATCCCAATTAAATAATGGAATATGGAGATGGATTTATGAGTAATGGAATTTATTCTGATAAATATAAATTACGTGTAAAAAAGGCAGTGCAACTGTTCAAGGAAGAAAATCTGGAAAATAGTGAATTTATAACTTTTAAAGGAATATCAGGAAAATATACCCTTCAAATTGATAGCTTCTCTGAAAATACAGAAGAATGTAGTTATAGCGGAAGTAAATGCTCTTTTTTAGTGAATGGATCTGTTATAAAAACCTGGTACTGTATTGATGATTCTGCTCCTTTTTATGAACTGATTACACATAAAAACGGTAAAGAATACTTACTTTTTAGACAAGATTTATATGGTTACAGTGTACTGGATATTAAAAATACTAAGATAATACAATTTTTTCCAGAGTGTTCTCTTAATGGAAAAGAAACTTTTATATGGACTGAAGTACATTACAGCCCAATAAATAATATATTGGCAGTTTTTGGATGTTACTGGGCTTGCCCTTACAGTGTTCAGTTATTTATCTTTGATGACCCTCTAAATGAATCACCAAGATTTATTGATATTTTATCTTGTATTGATGAAAGTTACGATATATACGATGATATTGAATTTTTAAAATGGGAAAATGGTGATTTACATTTGAAAGCTTTTCTAATAGAAAATGGGAAATATACTGAACTAGTTATACCACATGAAAAGTATTTAAATTGGCTTTCTGATGATAATACCGTCAAATATTTATAAAAACTGCACCCAAAATCTTGTATCCAAGATTGGAGGTGCAGTATATTTTAACATTTTTTAATTATTTTTTCTTTCCATTTCTCTTCTTTCTCTTCTTGAAAGCTTTCTTTGAGGTACTTCTTCAGCTGTTTCAATAGTTTCTGCTTCATTTTCTTCAGTATATTCATACTTCAGATTTTTTGCTTCCTCATGCTTTAAATTAGCTGTTTCCTCTTCATTTTTAAGCTTTAATTTCAGAAGGAATGAACCTGTTTCTCTCTTTATGGCATCTATCATTTCGTTATAGATTTCAAAACCTACTATTTTATAGTCATGAATAGGATTTCTCTGTCCATATGATCTCAATCTTATACCTTCCCTTAATTCTGTAAGATCTTTCAGATGCTGTCTCCATTTCTGGTCAAGAACTTCAAGCATTATATATCTCTCAATTCTTCTGAATACTTCTTCACCTACAATTTCTTCTTTTTCATTATATCTCTTTATAAGATCCTCATATACCTGGTCAATTATTTCGTCTTTACTTTTACTTTCAAGCGATTCATCCATATCATACTCAAAAATTTCATTCAGTTTGTCTTTTAGCAGATTAAAATCCCAGTCAGATTTTGAATCTCCACTTAAAGACATTTCAACAGTATCTTCTACAGTTTCCCTTATCATATCAAAAATAAGTTCTTTCAGATTTTCATTACTTAATACAGCATCCCTCTGAGCATAAATAACCTCTCTCTGAGTATTGTTTACATCATCATATTCTATCAAACTTTTTCTTGATGAGAAGTTTCTACTTTCTATTCTTTTTTGAGCATTTTCTATCTGTTTACTTATCTGTTTATGTCTTATTTCTTCATATTCTCCAATATTCAGAACCTTCATCATTGATTTCAGTTTATCTCCACCAAACAGTCTCATAAGATCATCATCCAACGACAAATAAAATTCTGATGTTCCCGGATCTCCCTGTCTACCGGCACGTCCTCTCAGCTGATTGTCAATACGTCTACTTTCGTGTCTTTCTGTTCCAAGTATGAAAAGCCCTCCAGCTTTTATTACCTTCTCTTTATTTTCTTCACAGTCTTTCTGATACATTTTAAAAATTTCATCATATTCTTCAGTTCCTTTTTCAGCAACCTTTGCAGCAAATGAATCCGGATCTCCTCCAAGTTTTATATCCGTTCCTCTTCCTGCCATATTTGTTGCAATTGTAACAGTTTTATATCTTCCAGCCTGTGCTATTATTTCCGCTTCCCTTTCATGATGTTTTGCATTCAGTATTTCATGAGGAATTCTTAATTTTTTCAATAATTCCGACACTTCTTCCGAATGCTGAATTGAAGCTGTCCCCACAAGAACCGGCTGACCTTTTTCATAAAGTTCCTTGATTTTATCTCCAATTGCCTTATATTTTGCCCTTGTTGTCATATAAACCACATCAGGCATATCTATTCTTATAACAGGTCTATTTGTAGGAACTTCTATAACCTTTAAATTATATATCTGCTTAAATTCTTCTTCTTCTGTTTTAGCAGTCCCTGTCATCCCTGATAATTTTTCATACATTCTGAAGTAATTCTGTAAAGTAATTGTTGCAAGTGTCTGGTTTTCTCCTGCAACTTCAAGTTTTTCCTTTGCTTCTATAGCCTGATGGAGTCCATCAGAATATCTTCTTCCGTCCATAAGTCTTCCTGTAAACTCATCAACTATTATTACTTCTCCCTTTTCATTTATAATATAATCCCTGTCAAGCTTAAACAGTTCCTTTGCCTTTAATGCCTGTGTAAGGAAATGTGTAAGTTCTACATACTCAGGCGAATAAAGGTTATCAATCTTAAGCATTCTTTCAACATTTCTAATACCTTTATCTGTTATTGTAACAGTGTGTGATTTTTCATCAACTTCATAATCTTCCCAATCTTCATCAGGAATAACTGTATTTTTCTTATCTTTTATTTCTTCTGTCTTATAACTTCTCTTTAAACGCTTTGCCACTTCAGCAAATGTATTATACCATTCTGTAGTTTCTTCAGCAGCTCCGGATATAATCAGAGGTGTTCTCGCTTCATCAATCAAAATCGAATCTATCTCATCGACAATGGCGAAATTATGCTTTCTCTGAACTTTCTCTTCAAGTTCTCCAACCATGTTATCTCTCAAATAATCAAATCCAAATTCATTGTTTGTTCCATATGTTATATCTGCATTATATGCTCTTTTTCTTTCTTCATTAGAAATATTTGCAACTATAACTCCTGAATTCAGACCTAAAAATTCAAACATATCACTCATTATATCTCTATCACGCTTTGCCAGATAGTCATTTACTGTTACTACGTGTACACCTTTTCCTGTCAACGCATTCAGATAAATAGGTAGAGTTGACATCAGTGTTTTTCCTTCCCCTGTTTTCATTTCTGCTATATTTCCACTATGAAGAATCATTCCACCTATCAGCTGCACATCATAGGCTCTCATTCCTAAAATTCTTCTAGCCGCTTCCCTTACTGTTGCAAAAGCTTCAACTAATATATCATCAAGAGTTTCTCCCTTTGCAAGTCTTTCCTTAAATTCAGCTGTTTTCGCAGCCAGTTCTCCATCTGTATAATTTTGAAATTGTGGTTCAATTGCATTTATTTTATCCACAACTTTTCTCATTTTCTTTACTTCACGTTCATCCTGTGTCCCAAATAATTTCTTTGTAATTTTATCTACTAACATTTATTTCCCTTTCTTTATATTTAATATATTTTCATTGTTTTTTCATAATAAAAATATATTTTTTTACTCCCTTAATTTCAGTATATTTTCCTTCATTTTAGAAGTCTGAACCGCCAGAATATCAGAATATCTATTGTCGTGTATTTCAATATTACCTTCTACATATTCTATAAAATACTTCCCATCTTCATCAGAAGGAAGTGTTTTTTTATCTTCTGATTCTTTTTCTTTTAGTTTTCCTATTTTTTTCAAACTTTTTTTCAGCTGTTTATTATACTTCATATATTCTATCTGATTTAATTCAGACAGTATCCACTGTATGTCCTCATGACTTAAATTATTCTCATTTACAAATACATTGAGCTGTTTATTAAATCCTGCTGTACCAAATAAACTCGAGCAGTTTATTGTAGTAATAAGAAGACATGTTATAATAAAAATAAATCTATTATTCTTTTTCATTTTCACTCCACAATATCTATTTATTAATTTCTTATTTGTATCTATATAATAATCAAAATATTATATCACTTATTAAAATTTTTGTCTAATTTTTTTAGTATACACAATTGTTCGAGTAAATTACAATTGTTTGTGACTTTTTTTTATAGGCTATTGTAAATTTAGCATAATTATTGTATACTATAGTGATAAATAATTTTTTAGGAGGAAAAGATGGTTATAAAACCAAAATTAAAAGGTAGCTTAGCTTTAACAAATCATCCAATTGGAGCTAAAGAATTTGTAAAAAGACAAATTGATTATATTAAATCACAGGATAAATATACGGGGCCAAAAAAGGTTTTAATAATCGGTGCTTCATCCGGTTATGGACTTGCTTCAAGAATTTCATTGGCATTTGGTGCAGGGGCTGACACTATTGGAGTTGCTTTTGAAAAGGGAATCGAAGGTAAAAGAATAGGAACAGCAGGTTGGTGGAATACTATTGCCTTTACTGAAGCGGCAAAAGAAGAAGGACTTGCCGCTAAGAACTTTATCGGTGATGCTTTTTCAAATGAAATGAAAGCTGATGTTATAAAATACATAAAAGAAGAATTTGGTGGAAAAATAGACTTACTTATTTACAGTCTGGCAAGTGGAATGAGAACTGACCCTAAAGATGGAGTCACTTACAGATCTGCACTAAAATCTACAAAAGAGGAAATTGTTGGACCATCTATTAATATTGAAAAGGATGCTATGGAAGAAACCACTATGGGAGTTGCCACTCCTGAAGAAATCCAAAGTACAGTAAAAGTAATGGGTGGAGAAGACTGGAAGCTTTGGGTTGATGCTCTTGATGAAGCTGGAGTTCTGACTGATGGATTCAAAACAGTAGCGTATTCTTATTTAGGACCAAAAGTTACTTATGGAATTTATAAAGACGGTACAATTGGAGCTGCCAAAAGGGATTTGGAACATACTTCTGATGTACTGAATGACTTCCTTAAGAAAAAATATAATGGGGAAGCATATGTTTCATTAAGTAAGGCCCTTATGACAAAAGCTAGTGCTGTTATACCTATTTTCCCTTTATATGCAGCATTACTTTACAGAGTAATGAAGGAAAAAGGTATTCATGAAGGTACTATTGAGCAGAAACATAGACTTCTTAAGGATATGATTTATGGTGGAAAACCTGAAATTGATGAAGAAAGAAGACTTAGACCTGATAACTGGGAAATGAGGGAAGATGTGCAGGCTGAAGTTGAAGCATTATGGGATAAGGTTACTCCTGAAAACTTTAAGGAAATCAGTGACTATGAAGGTGCAAGAAAAGAATTCATGCAGCTGAATGGTTTTGACTTTGATAATGTTGACTATGACGCTGATATTGATTTGGAAGAATTGGCAAAATTGCAACCGTAATAAATAAAAAAATTGCTTGTGTTAATTTACAAGCATTTTTTGTACCAAAAAATTTAAAACATATAAAATTATAAATTTGAAAGGTAGGTAAAATTATGAAAAATATTTTTATTGCAGTACTTACTTATAAAAAATCATTGGAAGAAGTGTCAAAGTTCCGTCCAGAACATCTTGATTTTCTGGAAACATACTACAAATCAGGAAAATTTATTGTTTCAGGTAGGCAGACTCCTCCTGAAGGTGGAATTATAATAGCTAATAATGTTACTAAGGAAGAACTTGAGTCTATCCTGAAAGAAGATCCTTTCTATAAAAATGAACTTGCTGATTTTAAAATACTTGAATTTACTCCTGCAAAATATGCAGAAGAATTTGAAAAATTTGTAAAATAATATCGTTAATAAGGACAGACATTTCAGATAAAATTGGAAATTAAAAAAACTATATTTTTGAATTATTTGAAATTTTACAATGAAAACAGAAAATGAATCTAGAAAAAGACAACAACCTTAAAGCAAATTTTGTCTTTTTCTTAATGAATGACTGTTCTATACAAGTAAAATTTTAACAAATGAATAAATATAGTTTTTCTATTATCAATATTTTTTTGAAATGTCTCTTTTTTATAATTTCTCAAGTATTTCCTTCTTCAACTTTTCAAATGCCCTTCCCCTATGACTTACGCTCTTCTTTTCCTCAATAGTGGCAACTCCAAAAGATTTTTCCAAATCATATGAATAAAATACAGGGTCATAACCAAATCCGTTATTTCCTTCCTTTTCAAAAAGAATTTCCCCTTGCGTTTCTCCTCTAAATGATTTCACAGTTCCATCAGGAAAAGCAATACTTACTACTGAAACAAAATGAGCTTTTCTATCATTTTTTTCAACATCTGATAAATTTTTCAGAAGCTTTTCAATATTTTTCTCATCATTTCCATCTTCCCCTGAATATCTTGCAGAATATATTCCCGGCTCTCCATTTAATATATCAACGCACAATCCCGAATCATCTGAAACAGTTACTATTCCAGTATATTTCGCTATTTCCAATGCTTTTTTAGCAGAGTTTTCTTCAAATGTCTTACCGTCTTCCACTACATCTGGGAAATCAATATTATCTAAAATAGACAGTACTTCTATATCCATTTTATCTGTAAGCTTTTCAAAATCTTTTATCTTTCCTTTATTTTTAGTTGCTAATATTATTTTCATCCTTTTACCTCTTAGTTTTTATTATTATACTCTTCAAAATTATTTCTAACAATTTCATTTACTATTTCATGTATTCTTTTTTGATCTTCCCTTGATAAATCATCTAAATTTATAGGATTGTCAACTACTATTTTTACATTTTTATTCGAAGTAACCTTCAGACTTTTTTTACTTTGAATTTCATAAGTTCCTACCAAAGCTATTGGGAATATTCTTGCCTTTGTATCTGTTGCAAGCTTGAAGCTTCCCTTTTTAAATTCTCCAATTTTTCCATCTTTACTTCTGCTTCCCTCAGGAAATATAACATATGAGTGACCTTTTTTTATTTTTTCAATGGCTTCCTTCATATCCTTCATTCCTTGACGCGGATTTTTTCTATCTAAAAATATACAGTCAAATCTTCTCATCCAACGTCCTATCAGAGGCCATTTTTTCATTTCCTTCTTGGCTATAAAAGAAAAATCCAAAGGCAAATATCCTAAAAGAGCTGGTATATCCACATTACTCTGATGATTGGAAATTAAAATAACTGCTTCTCCTGTTTCTTTTACTTTCCTGATTTCATTTTCACTGTCATTTTTGTAAATAACCTTTACTTTACTCCCCGAAGCCCAAATTAAGTTTTTCCCCCAGTTTTTAGCTATTTTACAAATATATCTGTATGCTTTTTCTCCCTTAACAAATAGTAGATAAGGATATCTGAAAAATAGTCCATATATAAATGTTCCAGCCAAAATAAAATGATAAAATACTGTTCTCAATGTTATTCTCCTTCCATATCGTTGTTTTCTTTAAATTCCTTATATTTTGAAAGAATTTTATTTAAACTGAACCCCTGTCTTATAAGATATTGAATCAGCTTATTTTCTTCCTTTTTTATATTTTTTTCTATTGCTTTTTCAAGTTTTTCATCCTCAATATTTCTTTCGTATTCTTCCTCAATAGAAAAATAAGCTTCTTCAATTGTTTCTCTTCCTATCCCTTTCTGCATAAGGTTATAGGCAATTCTCTGTTTTCCGTATTTTCTGCTCATAATATAAGAAACAGCATAGTCCTTATCGTTAATATACCCAAGTTCTACTAATTTTGAGACTGATTTTTCAATCATTCTGCTATTTCTATACTTTTCATTCAGTTTCTGCTGCAATTCCTTTTTTGTCCTGTCCCTCAATGAAAGTAAAAATATTCCTTTTTCGAGAGAAGCCTCGTAAGATATTTCATCATAGAGGCCCTCAATATTGTCATTTACTTTTAAACTGTATTTCTGCCTTATTAATGGACTTACATCCATTATTTCACCTGTTGAAAGATACAGCTTATTTTTCTGAATTTTTTCAATTATCATTATTCATTATCCATTTCTTCATCTTCCAGCACTATTTCTTCATCTTCTTTTGAAGCGGCTTTGGCTTTTTTTCTTGTAGATTTTGCAGCTTTTTCTTCAGTTTCCACTATTTCTTCTGCAACATTTTCTGTTTTTTCCTCTTCAAGATCAGGTCTTATAGTCTTTAGGACATCTTTTTCTATTTTTTCGTATAATTCCTTATTTTCCTTCAGCATATTTTCCACATTTACTCTTCCCTGACCAAGTCTTTCTTCACCATAACTAAACCATGCACCACTTTTTGAAGCTATTCCTAATTCAAGTGCAACATCAAGAACTTCTCCAATTCTTGAAATTCCTGTTCCATACATTACATTGAACCTTGCTTCCTTAAATGGAGGTGCAACCTTGTTTTTAGTAACTTTTACAGAAACTTCATTTCCTATTACTTCATCCCCCTGTTTAACTGAACCTATTCTTTTTACTTCCATTCTTACAGTTGAGAAGAACTTCAGTGCCCTTCCACCGGAAGTTGTTGTCTGTGGTCCCGGAGTAAATGAGAATCCTCCTATTTTTTCCCTAATCTGGTTTATAAAAATCATAACTGTATTTGATTTTGAAATACTTCCAGTCAGCTTTCTAAGTGCTTTTGACATAAGTCTTGCCTGAAGTCCCATTTGCTGATCTCCCATTTCTCCTTCTATTTCAGCCTTAGGAACAAGAGCCGCAACCGAATCTACTACAATTACATCCATAGCTCCACTTCTTACAAGCATATCAGCTATCTCAAGAGCCTGTTCCCCTGTGTCAGGCTGTGATATAAGAAGTTCATCAATATTCACTCCCAGAGCCTTCGCATATACAGGATCAAGGGCATGCTCAGCATCAATAAATGCAGCAACTCCTCCTTCTTTCTGGGCTTCTGCTATTATATGCAGTGCAAGAGTTGTCTTCCCTGAAGACTCTGCTCCATATATTTCAATAATTCTTCCTCTTGGAACTCCTCCAAGCCCTAATGCCATATCAAGGTTCATACTTCCTGTAGAAATAACCTTTATGTTCATTTTCTGGTTTTCTCCAAGTTTCATGATGGAACCTTCTCCAAATTCCTTATGTATCTGTTTCATTGCCAGATCCAGCACTTTTGCACGTTCACTTAAAGCTTTATCATCTTTTTCATCTACTGCTTTCTTTTTTGCCATTCTTTATCTCCTTATATATTTTCATTTGATTTTTTTATTTTTTCCCCTTTTATTTATCCATTTTTTTATTTATAGTATTTTTTATGAAAAATCATACTATTGAATGGACCCTCAATTTTCACCCCCTGTCCTATATATTATATCAAAATTTTAATGAAATAAAAAGAGCATTTTTTACAAATGCCCTTTTAAATTGCTTATATTTAAACTACTATTTTTTAGTTGAAGTTGATTTGTTTCCTGCAGATTGCATCTGTTTCAATACTTCATCTGCTCCTTTTACTTTAGCATTTACAGCTTCTTTTACTAAATTTATTCCTTCAGTCTGTTTTCCAGTTAAGAAATAAAGTTGTCCTAAGAACATTTTAGATTCATTGTCCTTATCTTCATTTATTGATTTTTGGAAATATTTTTCAGATAATTCTGCATTTCCAATTCCTGCATAAGTTATTCCTAATTCTTTGTTTAATCCTTTAGGAACTATAGTTTTCAACTTGTTGTAAATTGAATTTATGTTTGCAGTATCTTTTTTAGATTCATACATAGTTAAAAGCATTAATAACGAGTCACTATTTTTGCTGTCTGCAGTTATAGATTTTTTCAAGTAATCTTCAGCTTTTGGTAAATTATTTACTCCTATATAGTAAGATCCTAACATTCCCAATATTTCAGAGTTTTTATCCTGAGTTGCTTTACTCATTTCTAACAGATATTTTTCAGCTGTTGCGTTATCTTTTTCAGATAAAGCTATTTGTGAAAGTAAGAATCCTGCAGGAACTATAGCATTAGGTGATGCCTTATATGAATCCTGTAAATATTTTTTTGCTTTTGGAATATTATTTTTTTCAATATAATATTGTCCTAAGTTATAGTTTAATTCTGCAACAAAGTTCTTATCTGTTGATTTTATAGCAGAATTATATCTTTCCTGTGCTTTAGCATCCATTTTATTTTCATAGTAGAATATAACTATACTTGAAACTATATCTATATCTTTTCCTTGTGTGCTTTTATCTGCCCATTCTATATATTTTTGAGCTTCGGCAGTATTTTTACTTTGAGTTGCAATTGCATGTAACCATTTTGCAGCTTCTAATGCTTCAGGTGTAGCCGCTGTCCCGTTATTCCATACTGCTGATAAATATTTTTTTGCTTTTACATTATCTTTATTTTGGAAATAGTAAAGTCCTAAATCAAAATTTGCTTTTGTTTCATATTCTTTTTCCCCTGAAGTTGAAATTTTTTCTAAAACCTTTACTGCATCACTTATTTTGTTATTTTGAACTAATTTTCTAGCACTTTCATAATCTGCTTTTGCATCTCCAAATGAAAGAATACTTCCATATAAAATTGCTGCTACTAATAATAATTTTTTCATTTTTCCTCCTAAATTTGTCTATTTATTTAATTATTTTCTTAACTCTTCCACCAGTTCTGTTTTTGAAGCAGTTTTATCATCAACATTTTTTATTATTCTTGCCGGCATTCCTGCAACAACAACATTTTCCGGTATATTTTCAGTTACTACAGCTCCTGCTGCAACTACTGAACCTTTTCCAATCCTTACTCCTTCCAGAACTACTGCATTTGCTCCTATAACTACATTATCTTCAATTACTACAGGATCTGCTGAAGGTGGTTCAATAACTCCCGCAAGTACTGCTCCTGCACCAATATGACAATTTTTTCCAACTTTTGCTCTTCCTCCAAGAACAACATTCATATCTATCATAGAAGCTTCCCCTATTTCTGCACCTATATTTATAACTGCTCCCATCATAATAACAGCTTTATCTCCAATTGTTACTTTATCTCTTATTATCGCACCCGGCTCTATTCTGGCATTTATATTCTTTATATCCAGCATAGGTACTCCTGAATTTCTTCTATCATTTTTCAGATGATAATTCTTAAGATTATTTTCAGATATAATTTTTTCAATTTCCTCCCAGTTACCAAATACAATTTTTACTCCATCCTTACCAATAACTTTACAACTGTATGAATTAACTATTTCTTCATCTGTGTACAGTTCAACTGGAGTTGTTTTTTCAGCATTTGCAATAAACTGTATAATTTCTTTTGACTTTTCCAATTCTGTCATTTTTTTCTCCATCCTTTCTTATAAGATTTTCCACTTAAAATTATTTGATTCCAAGAACATCTTTCATTGTATACATTCCGGATTTTTTATCCTTAAGATAATTTATAGCTTTTACAGAACCGTCAGAAAATATTTTTCTGGACAGGGCTTCATGCTTTATTTCTATTATTTCATCATTTTTAGCAAATATCACACTGTGTTCTCCTACTATATTTCCTCCTCTTATTGAATGTACTCCTATTTCTTTTTCCTGTCTTTTGCTATGTCCTTCTCTCCCGTAAACTATATTGTAATCTTCATCTAAACTTGCATTTATGACTTCAACTAATGTATTTGCCGTTCCACTTGGTGCATCAATTTTACGGTTGTGATGTTTTTCGATAACTTCAATGTCAAATCCCTTCAACAGTTTAGTCGCATATGCAACTATTTCATTCAAAACAGTGACTCCCACAGATGTATTTGTTGCCTTTATTAAAGGTATCTTCTCTGCAGCTTCATTGATTTTTTTCAGCTGTTCTTCTGAATGTCCTGTTGTTGCAATTAATAAAGGAACATTTTTTTGAATAGCAGATTCCAATACTTCTTCTAACAAACTGAAATGAGAAAAATCTATAATCCCCTCATATTCTACATCTGTATTTTTTAAAGTTACGTAATCTCCATTTCCTAAAGGATCTACAAATCCTACGAATTCATTTCCTGTATTAAGTATAGATTCCTTTACATATTGTGCCATAACTCCTGCACCGTAAACAACTATTTTCATTTCTACTCCTTGTTAATATACTTTCCACATTATATGGTTTGCCACTTTGTTTACACTTTTGTATATCTTATAATAAACTTTGGTGTATTATTCAGCTCTTTACTGGATTTTTCCTATATTTTTAATTCTATTTCTTATTTAAGTTTTATCAAATTCATGTACTGGATTTTCAAATTCAAAAAACATTATATTGCAAAGAGGCTGTTTCAAAAGAAAACTATATTTTTCTATATTGAGACAACCTCTTTTTTAAATTATTATATAAATTTTTATTTTACGTAAGCAATTGCTTCTATTTCAACAAGTCCTTCCTTAGGAAGTTTTCCAACTTCAAAGGCTGATCTTGCTGGATAAGGTGCTTCAAAATATTCAGCATAAATTTTATTTACAGCTGCAAAATCTGCTATACTATCAAGCAATACTGTTGTCTTTACAACATTTGCCATTGTCAATCCGTTATTTTCAAGAATTGCTTTTAAATTTTCAAGTGATTGTCTTGCCTGACCTTCCACTGTATCAGAGTCTATTGCTTGAGTTTCAGGATTTATTCCCAATTGTCCTGAAATATATAAATAATCTCCTACCAATCTGTAAGCTGAATAAGGTCCCACTGCCTCAGGAATTTTTTTCATTTCTTTACCTCCAGTATTTTTAATTTGATTTCCTATTATTATTTTATCATATTTTTCACATTTATCAATAGTTATTATTTTCTTTTAATATTTTATAATTACTTTATGTATCTTTATTATTAATCTACACATTAATAATAAATATTACTGCTTCACTTTTATAGTGTTGACTTATATAATTTCCAGGGTATAATATTAATGACAATTAAGAGAGGAGTGATTTTTTATGAAAATCATTGTTAGCGGAAAACAATTAAAAATTACTGATGCAATTAAAAATTATACTGAAGAAAAGATTAGTAAAATTTCCAAGTATACAGATGCTATAACTGAAGTCGATGTTGTCCTGACTGTTGAACAGAAAAAGTCAGAGGGGGAAGTTCACAAAGCAGACGGCCTTGTCTATGCAAGTGGTACTAAAATTAAAGTTGAAGCAAGAAACACAGATTTATATGCCGCAATTGACGACTTATCAGAAAGACTTGAAAGACAAGTAAGAAAATATAAAGAAAAACAGAAAGATCACAACAAAAAGGGATTACATACATTATAAATATTGTCAAAGTTAACCACATCCTATAAAAAAACTGTCTTAACTCTAAGGGGTCGAGACAGTTTTTATTCTATTTTTCTTTTATTAATTTCATTGCTTCCTCAAATTCATTTCTTGTAATATTAAATGAATTCAATGCATTTAATAGCTGTTTTGAATTATAATAACCTATGTTTAACATATCTCCCAGCATTAACCTTTTTTCTTTTGCACCTTTTCCAATGCATAGCCCATTTTCTACAAGGTCTTCCATTGTAAAAATTGAATTTTCTTTTTTATCAGAATTTCCAGAAACTAAAATATGTGAAAGTGCCTCCCTTATTGCATCATCAGAAGCATTTTCAACCCCTACATTGTCTTTCTTTGTTGCATTTTTTCTACTCACGAAGGCATGCTTTATATTTGGAATATTTTTTTCAATAACAGCTCTTATTTTTTTCCCGGCATAGTCAGGATCTGTTAATAAAATTAAATCATTTCTTTCAGCAAGTGCCTTAAGTTTTTCTATTGATTTTACAGTTAAGCCTGAAAAGCCATTCAGTTGTACTATCTGGGCATCAACAACTCTTTTTACTGCTGTTACATCATCACGCCCTTCTACAACTATTATTTCTTTTATTTTTATTTTTTCCTTTTCCATTAATTTTTCTACTTTAATCTTCCTTTATATTATAGTTTTCCAGAATTTTTAATAGCCATTCCCATGTTTCACCTACAGATTTTATATCCATTCTTTCTTCAGGAGTATGTGCTCCGTAGATATTTGGTCCTATTGACACTACATCTGCACCTTTTATATTTTGAGTAAAGACACCACATTCCAGACCTGCATGTATTGCTTTTATAACAGGTTCATTTCCAGTAATTTCTTTAAATGACTTTGCTATTAGTTCTCTAATTTTTGAATCTTCCTTATATTCCCATGATGGATTTGAAGCCGCTATTTTTATGTTTGCATCATGTTTTCTTGTTAAATCTGTAACTTCTTCCACAAGTTTATTTAATGGATTGTTTGCCATACTTCTTGCCAGCGACTTAATTCTTATTTTTACATTTCCGTCAACAATTTCAGTGCTTATAAATCCTATATTTATAGAAGTTTCTACAAGCCCTTCTATATGTTTACTCATTTCCAGAACACCGTTAGGTACTTCATGAAGGAAATTTATTATATTTAAAGTATCTCCAAGAGAAATTCCCAAGTTCTTTTCTTCAATCTTTTCAATTGCTAATATAGGTGATTTGTCAGAAACTTTAAAATCTTTTAATATATTTTCAAATGCAAGTCCTGCAAGCTTTTTCAATTCATCTATACTATCTCCGTCTAGTTTTACTGCTATTTCAGCAACTGCTTCCCTAGGGATTGCATTTACTTTTCCTCCACCGTCAATATGAATAAGTGACATTTCATATCTTTTACTCAAATGATAAAGCACTTCTGATAATATTTTTATGGAGTTACCCAGATTTTTGTGAATTTCCGCTCCTGAATGTCCACCTGAAAGTCCCTTCACTTCTATAGAAATAGGAGTGTATCCATTTCCTATTTTTTTTGTTTCAAATATAAATTTTATTTCTGTTCTTGTACCACCTGCACTGCTTACATACACTTCTCCATATTCTTCTGTATCAAGATTTATAAGAGTTTTTCCATCAAATTCATCAAAATCAAGATTAACTACTCCTGACATTCCATCTTCTTCATCTGTTGTTATTACTACTTCCAATGCAGGATGTTTTATATCATCACTGTCAAGTATAGCTAAAGCATATGCAACGGCAATTCCATTATCTGCACCAAGTGTAGTTCCATTTGCCTTTAAAAAATCTCCATCTATTACCAGTTCAATACCCTGTGTAGAAAAATCAAATTCTGTATCTTTATTTTTTTCCCACACCATATCCATATGTCCCTGAAGAATTAGCGGTGAAAAATCTTCATACCCCTCTGTTGCCTTCTTCTTTATGATAACGTTATAATGTTCATCCTGTATGACTTTCAGTTTTCTTTCCTTTGCAAATTTCACAAGCCAGTCACTAATTTCCTTTTCCTTTTTTGAAGCTCTTGGTATTTTTGAAATTTCAGCAAAATAATGAAAAACCTTTTCAGGATATAATTTCTCAATACTCATGTTAAACCTTCCTTTCTTAATTTTTCCATTAAAAAATAGCAGTAATATATGTTTCTACCTAAAGTATACAATTTTTACCGCTATTATTCAAGCTTAATTTATTTGACAACTTTTATTGACAACTTTTATTATAACTATTTTCCATCCTGAACTCTTTTAAAGAATCGAATCAAAAAGTTCTTCAAGTTCAGCTCTTTCCTTTTGGGTCAAATCATGTCCCGATTTAAGTTTTACCAGCAGATGATTATTTTCTCCAATTGTTGTTTTTTCTAATATTTTTATTATCAGTCTTTTATAAAATTCCATTTTTTCTCCTTAATATATTAATTATACATATTACAATTTTAGTCATATTTTTCCATATCATTAAAGGTAAGCTGTACAATATTACTTTTTGTTATGGAGCTGACTTGAATTCCTATCAGCCTTACTTCATCCTTTTTCTTTAAATTCCTGAAATTTTCCATTGCCGCATTTAATATTTCTTCTGTTTTATTAGTAGGATTTTTCAATGTTTTTGCTCTTGTATAAGTAAGAAAGTTGGCATACCTTATTTTCAATGTTACAGTTTTTCCAAATTCTCCATATTCCTTCAACCTGTGACTTAGTTTTTCTGCCTGTTCCCTCAGTTCTTCCTCCAGGGCAAAAACATCATTCATAGACTGGTTGAAGGTCACTTCATGAGCATAAGACTGTCTTTTTCTGTTATTATCTATTTCAGAAAACTGCTGTCCTCTAATAACGTTATACAGGTATTCTCCCCTGTTGATTCCAAACTTTTTTACAAGTTCCTTTTTTTCTATCTTATACAGTTCAGATACTGTCCTTATATTGAATAATCCCAACAGTTCCCTTGTTTTCTTACCAATTCCCGGAATAATTGAAAGATTTTTATCCATTATATATGAGAGAAAATGTTCCCTGTTCTGAAAAATAAAATAACTGTTCGGCTTGTTTATATCACTTGCAATTTTCGCACTGACTTTACTAAATCCAATTCCTACAGAACAAGTCAGCCTTATATTTTTATAAATATGCTTCCTGAATCCTTCAACAAATCTTTCAATATATTTTTCATCCCTATTTTTTACAAATTCTGTAATTTCTATATATCCTTCATCTATTGAAGCAAATTCACATTTATCTGTTATTTTTAAAATAAGTCGCTGTATTTCCCTTCCAACTTTTCCATAATAGTTTTTCCTTACAGGTACAAGTTTTAAATGAGGACAAAGTTTCTTTGCTGTAGCAACAGGCATGGCAGATTTCACTCCAAATTTCCTTGCCTCATAACTTGCAGTTGTTACAATTCCATGCCCTACTGCAATTGGAATTCCCCTCAACTCAGGATTTTCCCTCTGTTCAACAGAAGCAAAAAAGGCATCCATATCATAATGCATATAAATTTTTTTCATTATAAAACCTTGTTAAATTCACCCTTTTCTATTTTATACTTGTATTCAGCCAGATTTGCAAGTTCAAGGCTGTGAGTAACTATTATAATCGACTGTTTTTTCTCTTCGTTAATTTTCTTAAATAGATTATTTATCACTAAACTTGTTTCTGTATCCAGATTCCCTGTTGGCTCATCTGCAAGTATTATTTCAGGATCATTTATCATTGACCTTGCAATGGCAACCCTCTGTTTTTCCCCTCCTGACAGCTCAAGCGGTTTATGTTTAACCCTTTCGCTTAACCCAACAAGTTCAAGAAGTTCCATAGCCTTTTCCCTTACCTCTTTTTTATTAAATTTTTTATTAATAAGTGCCGGCATCATGACATTTTCCAATGCTGTAAACTCATTAAGAAGATAGTGGAACTGAAAAACAAATCCCATTTTTTCATTTCTTATTTTATTTTTTATTTTTTCATCCTTGTAGTTTATTATTTTATCGTCAATAAGCATATCTCCATTTGTAGGAACATCCAGAAGCCCTAATATATTCAGTAATGTTGTTTTTCCACTTCCTGATTTCCCTTGTATTGAGACAAAATTTCCCTTTGAAAAGGATAAATTTACATTTTTCAGTATATGTATTTCTTCAGCCTTTGTTTTATATATTTTATTTACATTTTTTAATTCAATTACTTTATTATTCATATTTCAACGCCTCCACCGGTTTCATCTTTGCCGCCCTTGCTGCCGGATAAATTGTGGAAATAAATACAACTGCAAATGCCACTATGTATATCATTGAAAGTTCCTTTACAGAAATATATAACGGTAATTCTTCAAGATAATAATAGGAATTTCCCATAAATATTTTAAATAATTTTTTTAATATCATTAATATTACAGGGGACAATATACTTGCCAGTATCATTCCTGAAACACCTATTATAAGTCCTTCTATTGTAAATATATTTCTTATGTGACTGTTTGTGTATCCTATTGATTTTAATATACCTATATCCTTTATTTTTTCCCTTACAATCATATTTAAAATAACCGATACTGCAAAGGATGCTATCATTAAAAGTAAACTCAATATTGCGATTAAAACAAACTTCTCAAATTGTACTGCATTAAGAAGGTTGTGATTTATTGTTTTCCAGCTTATAACACTGAAATTATCATTTTGAAGCTTTTCATAAACTTTTGCTTCCACTTCTTCAATTTTTTGAGGAGTTCCTGTAATAATTCCTATCTCTGTTGCCACTTCTCCCTGTTCTCCCAATATCTGCATTGTTTTGAGAGGAATTATAACTAGATTGGAGTCATAATCAAGAAATCCTGTTTTAAATATTCCTCTGACAGTTAATATTAATTCCTTATTTTCAGCAGAAACAAGACTTAACTCATCTCCGACTTTTAAGTTCATTTCCTTTGAAAGCCCTTCACCAATAAGTATTGAATTTAATTCGGAAATATTATTATTTCCCTTCACTATTCTCAGCTTCAAATCATTTTTTACATTTTCAGCTTCCATTCCTTTTGCCAGTACACCCTTTGCAAAATTATCAAATTTTATAATGGACTGACTGTTTATTTGTGGGATGACAGCCTTTACATCTTTTATTCCTTTTGTTTTTTCAATTACATCACCATAATTATTAAAAAAACTTCCTTTAGTGCTCTTTATCTGTATATGAGGACTCAATGTAAGCAATGAAGTTATCATATTTTTTTCAAGTCCATTTGATACTGTTAATGACACAATAAACACAGTTACTGCAATCGCTACTCCCAATATAGAAAATATACTCTGAAATTTTCTTTCCAGTATGTGTCTGACAGCTATAAAAAATTCTACCATCTCTTCATTTCCTTCCTTTTTATCTTATATCATCTGACATATCTGAGGATATATTATAGTTTTGCAGCAGTTCTTCCTTCTGCTCTGCCACTTCTTTTACATCCAGAACTATTTCATCACCTTTGTCATTTTCAAAAACAATGAATCCTGATTTTACATTTTTTACCTTCTGGGCAAAATCTTTAAAATCTTTATATTTTTCCCCATTCACCTTTACAATAATTTCATGTTCTGCATCTGTATATCCCAAGTTGACATCAAAAGGTAATACCCTCACAAGTACAACAAGCTGTTTATAATCTTTATACAATTCTTCCTTATCATATACAGATCCTAGTTTTTCAACTACTCCTGCCATATAATTACTAGTAAGTGGTTCAAATAACAGCCCTCCATACACCATGTAAGAAGGCGGAGTTTCAATTGTAACATTTGTCACAACTGTATATTCTATATCCTTTTTATTTAATTTTACTTGACCTGTTTTAGTCTTTTTATCTCTTATAATTTCATAATTCAAACTATCTCCATATCTTTTTTGCTGATTCACATAAGTATAGTCTGTTTTTTCATTTTTTCTAAATTCCACTGTTCCATCATATTCAATAGGATAATTATCCAGTTTCATAAGTACATCATTTTTTTGAAGAACTCCTTCAAATGGTGAATTTTTAAATACTTTCTTTATAAGAATTCCACCTGATTTATTTTCTAATCCAAGCATTTTTCTATGAGAAGGACTTTCAAGTTCTGACCATTCCAGTCCTAAAGCCGGTGGACCATCATATTTCCCATCCTTAATATCTTCAAGAAAATTATTTAATATATTTACAGGAATAAAATATCCTATGTTATCTGCTGAATTTAATCCTGCAAAAGCAACTCCTGCAACTTTTCCCTTACTTACAACTGGTCCTCCACTGTTACCACTATTTATTGCCGCATCAGTCTGACCTATCAGAAATTTACGATTGGTCAGAGTATATGTATTGTGCTCCATTCTTGAAACAATTCCCTGTGTTGTACTTAATTTATCCCCTCCTAAAGGATACCCATACACAGTGAGCTTTTCCTGAATTTCAGGTAACGTTCCTAATTTTAATGGAACAGTACCATTAAAGAATGATTTATCTTCAATTTCAACTAAGGCAAGGTCATATTCTTCTGAAGTAAATTTTACAACTGCCTTATATTTTTTTGAATCCCCTTCTTTTCTCACCTGCAGAAATTTAGAATTTAAAACTGCATGAGCATTCGTTATAATCCTCTCTCCATCAATTATAAATCCCGTAGCTGTAGAATTTGCACTTTGACCATACTGCCACGGAGAAAGATAATCAAAAAGCTGGTGAGAAGTATAAACTTTTACAAGAGCTTTTTTTACTGCTACATCTTCTGAAAATATAGTCATGCATACAAGTAAATTAATTATTATTAAAAGTTTTTTCAACTTCCTTCACTTCCTTTCGTATAGTTATTAATTTTTTATACTGAATCTTTCCTTTATATTATTTTGAATAATTTTTAGAAATAACAACTGATTTTCTATATTCAGTCTAAATTTAATCATTCTGCTGTCATCAGATATAATTTCAAGAAACCTGTCATATCGGTTTCCCTTTACCCTGTCTATTTTTACTGTTGCTGATTTTATACTATCCATATTTATTTTCAATTTTCCTGAAATAATTTCCTTTCCCTTAATAAAAATCTTATATCTTATCAATGAAGTAAACGCAAATAAAACATAAACCAGTAATACTGCAATCAAAATTATTTTAATGACTGTCACCTTTTCTGCTCCTGAAACTATCTTATAAATAGAATTTAAGGCAACAAATAATATAACTATAAAAAAAATAGACGACAAAATAATATATCTTTTATTTCCTCTGAATATATACATTTCCTTTTCGCCTTCTATTTTAAATGTGTTTAAATTTTCTTCAAGTTTTTTTAAATCATACAAGTCAAACATATTTTTTTTGTTTATAAATCCATTGAATAGAAATTTAATAAATTTAAATTTTCCTACTCAACAACTTTATAAATAATCTCTCCCTCTTTTTTCATATTTAATCTGTCTCTTGCTATTCTTTCTATTTTTTCTTCTTCACTGAAATTATCAATTTTATTTTGCAGATTTTTCTTTTTATCAGCATATTCATTAACTTTTTCTTCCAGCATTATTATTTCAGTATTTATACTTTCCTTCATAAGGTATATCCTGAAAGCCTGATATAACATTATTCCAAGCAACAGTACAAATCCAATATTAAAAACAACAAATAATTTCTTTCCCATTTACTTTTCTCCTTAATTTACATTATTAAGTTATTTTTCTTTTCTTATTTTTTCAATTTCCTTTATAAAGCTTTCCAGACTGTCAAATTTTTTATAAACAGAGGCAAATCTGACATAGGCTATTTCATCAAGGTCAAGAAGATATGACATTATTATATTTCCTAAATCACTCGATTTTATTTCACCTGAATAATTTGTGAGAATTTCCCTCTCGATTTTATCTATTGCCTCTTCAATTCTTTCAGAATCAACTTTTCTTTTTACCAAAGAACGGGCAATTCCTTTACGGACTTTTTCCCTGGAATAAGATTGTTTCACACCGTCTTTCTTGATTACATACAAAGTTAACTCCACAACTTTTTCATGTGTAGTAAACCTTTTTTTACAATCTTCACATTCCCGACGTCTTTTTATGGAGTTACCATCAGAATATGCCCTGCTGTCTATTACTTTGGTATTTTCACTTCCGCAAAATGGACATTTCATAATTTTCCCCTTTATCTTTATAACTTTAATTTCATAATTTATATATTATTAACTTAATATAACAACTTGACACAACAGTATTTCTAATTTTCTTCTGCTTTGATAATTTCAATTATTTCTTCCGCCGTTTTAGCTTTCAAAAGATTTTCCCTAAATTTATCCTCTTTAATCCATCTTGAAATTCTTGCTAAAACTGTCAAATATTCCTGTGTATTTTCTTCAGGACATAGAAACATAAAAAATATTTTTACATTTTCTTCATCAAGGGAATCGTACTCTATCCCAGTTTTAGAAATACCAAAAGTTACTATAAGCTCATCTACTGCCTTTGTTTTAGCATGTGGTAAAGCTACACCTTTACCTATTCCTGTTGAACCTATTGCTTCTCTTGTATAAATATCACTAAGTCCTAACTCCTCATTTTTCATAGTTTCTTTATTTTTTATACCTTCATAAAGCTCCTTAATAACAGCATTTTTATTTTTTGACTTTAAATCCAGACTAATTGTATCCACATTAATGTAATCTGCAATCTTTTTACCCTTCATTATAAATCCTCCACAATAAATTTTTTAATTTCTATTTTCACCTGTAAATTTCTATTTATGTAATTTTCAAAAATTTCTACTATTTTTCTTAAGGAATAACAGTACTTTTCCATATCTTCCTGAGCTTTTTCAATATTTCCTGCATTATTCTTATGAATTATGGAAATTTCCCTGTACAATTGGGAAAATTCAACACCAAGTTCCCTATTTATTTCGTCAGTATCATATATCCCCTGTTCCAACATAATTCTTCTCAGAAAAGTTAGAACTACATAGTACTTGTACCCTCTTTTCAAGCTCTCCAAATTATTTATAAAATCAAAAATTTCTTCCAGTTTATTAAAAAAAACTTCATTTTCATAATTTACATCATAAATTTTATTCACACTGTCCAAGATGTACAAAGAAATTTCCAATTTTTCAATATTTTTCATAATATTACCGAAATTCCTTACAAGCTCCGTTTCCACTATTGTATAATAGCTATTTTTTCTATGAAAGGTTATTTCGGTAATATTTAAAGGATTTAGCGTAATAAGATTTCTCTTTTTAGATTTTCTTATTCCATATGCCACTCCTGAAATTTTTCCAAAGTCTTTACTAAAAACTACTGTCAGTAAATCTGCTTCATTTAAATCTTTCTTTTTTAATATCAGACATTTTGATTTTAAAATATCCATATTTTTTCCTAACCAGATAAAATTTCTATCTAAAATTAGACAAGCTATAAGTAACGTGTGAATTTCCATCTCTTACAGTTATTGTCTTTGGATATGAATATCCGTTGGAAGTTGAGTAATTACTGAAACTTACTGTATAGCCTCTGCTCTTTATGGAAACAAGTTTAGAATTTGAGAATGTAAATGTTTCTCCGTTCTTTGTCTGTGTTTTTTTACTTGACAGGCTGTTCAGTTTATTAAATACACTAAGTATATTTGCTTCATCCTGATGAAGTTTCTGAGTAACAGTCTGCTTTAATGACGGATAATATATTGTCTTGCTTCCTGGCTTAAATGTATAAACTTCTCCCTTATTTACATTTGGTGAAGTTATCTGAAGTTTCAGAGTACCTCCTCCATAAGTCATAACATATCCTTTTGATTTAGTAGAACCATTTATTTTTAATGATTCTGTCACGTTAACAGTAAAATTTTTCTTTTCCCAGAATTCCTTTGAAAAAGAAAAAACCGATACTAATAAAAATAGAAACAATACTCTTTTAGTTATTGATATATTTCTTAATTTTCTTAACATTTCTGTCACCTCTTATATTTTAAATTTAGTTAATTAATACAGTTCTAACTGTACCACCTTATATAATAAGTTAACAACCTTTAGTTTATCTGTGTCGTTCCTTTATTTTTTTTGTATTCTTCTTCTATCTCGGTATTAATCTGCTTCTGTATTTCCTGATTTACAAGATCATTTTTACTCCATTTATATACAAGTACACTTTTAATGTCATAAATATTATATGATGGTTTAAATCTCATTTCCTTAATCTGTTTAAATGCATTAAGTTCTTTTATATAGAATGTTCCGATCTTAAGTCCTCTTGGAAATATGTCACTTACTCCTGAAGTTTCTACATCAAAAGTATCCTTTTCATTTATATCTTCATTAAAATTAATTATTGAGAAAGTTCCGTTTCCATTTCCTCTCAGAATCTGCATGTTAACTCCATTAAGAATTACACTAAGTCTTGAATTCTTACTTGTAAGTAAAGTCACTTCCGAATAATTTTCTCCAACTTTAGCCACTTTTCCAATTAAAAATCCATCATACATGACCGGAAGATTTACTTCTATTCCCTGATTTTTACCTTTGTCGATAAAAATTCTTTCTGAAGAATTGAGATTTTCAACTAATGCAACATCTGCCGCTATATACTCAGATGGATTTTTAGATCTCATTCCCAATTCTGCCCTCAACTTTTCATTTTCCCTTTTCAAGTTGACAAGTTCCATATTTTCCACTTTGATTTTTTGAAGTTCAAAATCCCTTTTTTTATTATTCTCTATATAATTACTTGTATAACTTATGTCCTTCACCTTAGACTTAAACTTAAGAGTTTGTGTATAAATCATACTTTTTACATTAACTAGTTTAAAATTGATTGTCTGAGTTACTCCATCCACATATCTGAAAGAAGCAGTTATTCTGTCTTTAAAAGCAAATAACAAAGCTAAAATTACTATTATAATAAAGATGTTTCTACCATTATTTTTTTTCCCAGGCTCCCTATTGAATTTTATTGACTTCATATAGCCCTCCATTTCATATTCTGTTATCTTTAAATAATACTTTATTTTAATGTTTTTGTCAATAAGTATAACCTCTTTAATTCATTTTTTTTATTTTATTTTTTTTAAGGTCTTTTCTTTATTAAAAATCGAGTTATAATTATAATAATAGGAATTTTAGTTAATTTAATATATTTGTGAAACTGGTAGTTTAAATTGCCAGTTTGAGAGGAGATATTATGAGAATTTACGAGAGTGACAGTATTAGGAACGTAGCAATTTTAGGACATAGTGGTGCGGGAAAAAGTAATATGACAGAAGCTCTGGAATTTACTGCCGGACTTACTACGAGAATTTCCAATCCTAATGATGCAGTTAAAATAAGTAGTGACACTACTTTACACACTGTGGAATACCAGTCTTTAAAATTTAATTTTCTTGATATTCCAGGATATTCTGACTTTTTTGGTGAACTTGAATCAGGTCTTGCCGCTGCAGACGGTGCCATTATCATAGTTGACGGAACTACAGATCTTTCTGTTGGAACTGAAACTTCACTTGAACTGGCAGACAGCAGAAGTATCCCAAGATTTATATTTGTAAACAAAATAGACAGTGAAAAGGCAGATTATGAAAAAATTCTTTCACAGTTAAGAGAAAAATATGGTAAAAGAATAGCTCCATTCCATGTTCCATGGGGTAAAGGAAATGACTTCAAAGGACATATAAATGTTGTTGACATGTATGCAAGGGAATATGACGGAAAAGAATGCCACAACGCTTCCATACCTGAAGATATGAATGATGCAGTAACTCCTGTTAGAGAAATGCTACTTGAAGCAGTTGCAGAAACAAGTGAAGAATTAATGGATAAATTCTTTAATGGAGAAGAATTCACTACTGCTGAAATTCATAGAGGTCTTAGAAAAGGTGTTCTTAACTGTGATGTAATTCCTGTTATATGTGGATCTACATTTAAAAATATAGGTCTTCACACTACATTTGATATGGTTAGAGATTATTTACCTGCACCAAAAGACAACAAAAAAATAAATCCTGACAAGAAGGAATTTGTATGTCAGGTATTTAAAACAGTTATAGATTCATTCCTTGGAAAAGTTTCTTATGTAAAAATTCTTTCAGGTGAACTAAAACCAGATAGTGACATATATAATATAAATAAGAGAATTAAAGGAAGAGTTGGAAAAATTTCAACTATGGTTATAAATAAACTGGAAGAGCTTCCTAAAGCTGTATACGGAGATATCGTAATATTCACTAAACTTCTTCAGACTCAGACTTCAGATACATTGTCAAACAGTGAAAAAGAAGCTGCAGTACCTAATATAACTTTCCCTAAGGCGCAGATGCTTGTAGCAATTGAGCCATTAAATAAAAATGATGATGAAAAAATATCTATAGGACTTCAAAAACTTACGGAAGAAGATCCTTCATTCACATGGCATAGGGATATGGAAACTGGGCAAACTGTATTGGGAGTACAGGGAGAACTTCATACAACTACCCTTATTGATAAACTTAAAAATAAATTTGGAGTAGAAGTTAAAATAGAAGATCTTAAAGTTCCTTACAGGGAAACAATTAAGAGTACTTCCGATGTTCAGGGAAAATATAAGAAACAATCTGGTGGTCATGGTCAATATGGAGATGTTAAAATTAAATTCTCTCCTTCGGAAGAACACTTTGTATTTGAAGAAACAGTAGTGGGAGGAAGTGTTCCAAAATCATATATTCCAGCTGTAGAAAAAGGGCTGCGTGAATCTCTGGTGCAAGGTGTTCTTGCAGGATTCCCTGTAACAAATATAAAAGCTGTACTTTATGACGGTTCCTACCATGAAGTAGATTCTTCTGAAATGTCATTTAAAGTTGCCGCAAACCTTGCATTTAAAAAAGGAATGCTGGAAGCAAAACCTGTTCTTCTTGAACCTATTATGGAACTTACTATTATAATTCCTGAAGAATATGTTGGAGATATTATGGGAGATATTAATAAAAAACGTGGTAGAGTAATAGGAATGGAAGCTCATAAAGGTACAAAACAGAAAATAATGGCTGAAGCTCCTATGTCTGAAACATTTAAGTATGCCAATGACCTGAAGGCAATGACACAGGGAAGAGGATACTTCATCATGGCTCTGGCAAGATATGAAGAAGTTCCTTATGAACTGGCAAATAAAATAATCAACGAACATAAGAAAGATTAGTAATAAAAATAATTAAATACCCATTTTAAAAAGAAGTTAAAAGTTAATATCAAAAACTATATTTATGAGTTATTTAAAATTTTACAATTTAAAATAGGAAATAAATTTAAAAAAATCAACTTTTTTGATTTTTCTTGATAACTGACTATTTTATATGAGTAGGATTTTAGTAGATGAATAATGTACTGCACCCAAAATCTTGGACACAAGATTGGAGGTGCAGTTTTTATGAGTAA
>ERZ773069.5-NODE-5-length-162182-cov-15.232484_pt1 | contig 162182 bp, 130 predicted proteins | sample MGYA00580619_ERZ773069 | MGnify/ENA primary metagenome ERZ773069 (study PRJEB29015, sample SAMEA2738007) | human oral metagenome | biome: human oral; feature: human-associated habitat; material: dental | place: China | collected 2108 ...
AGGTTTGAGAAATTGATATGCACTTATATATCTATTATCGCTGAATAGTTACCTTGTATGAAAATAAATCATATTACACGCTTTGTGGATATTTTATTATACAGATAGAACCACAATAATTTTACTTAAAAAAAACCAACTTTACGACTTTGTTTTAAGATACTTATAGTATATTTGCATTTTCAAATAGGAATGACATAGAATTATTGTAACGATAATAGCTTTTTTACCTAAGGAAATATAAATATGGATGCTAAACAATGCATGATTGTTGATTTAGAACGACGTGGTGATAAGAATATGTTCATCACAGAGCAAGTTGCTTCTATAAAGAGAGTTGATAATGGAAATTGGATAATTCGCTTTTCAAATTCTCCTCGTATATTTCAATATAATAGAGCACGTATACTTTATCTTACATATGGAGAATCGATTAATCTTCATGAAAAAGGGTTATATGTTGGAAATAAACGTATAACAGATGCTGTGGAATTACTTAAATTTTCAGACAAACAGCACACTTTCTATCGTGTGACATATTGTAATGGATACTCAGAAAATCTTGATGGAAGAAATGTTTATGTGACACGTACACCAATTGACGTATGTGGTGGCTCAACATGGGATTATCTGCGAAAACTAGCTGACGAAACTGGTTTGCTAACAGAAGATGAGGAGAGTATTCTTTCCAAGCAGTATGAACTTATTGATTTGAAAAGAGATAATGTACCACTGGCTCAGTACTTAGGTAATAAAACTAAGTTGGCTACTTATCGGTTGCCACAATTGGTATATTATCCTTTTGGTTGTAATGCAAGTCAGAAGAAGGCTGTTGAAGCAGCTTTGACACATCAGGCAAGTATTATACAAGGTCCTCCTGGAACTGGGAAAACACAAACCATTCTTAATATTGTATCTAATTTGTTAGTACAAAAAAAGTCAATTCTTGTTGTTTCTAATAACAACTCTGCCGTTGAAAATGTTGCAGAAAAGTTAGAAAAAGAAGGATTAGGATTTCTGGTAGCCCAACTGGGAAGTGTAAGGAATAAGGAAAGATTTGTAGAGGTTCAGACTGGTTGTTATCCTAATATGGAGGAATGGCATTTAGATAACTTAAAAGGAGTTGAAAAGTTAGCTAAAGAGTCGCTTACTGCTGTTTCTTTGGGCTTTACTGGGCAAACAAGATTGGCGCTATTAAAAGCTGAATACGATGCACTGATTACAGAGAAGAAGTATGACGAAATGCTAAAAGTGGCTGTTGATTTAGATAATGAATGGCTTAGTACAAAGCATTCATTTAAAATAATGAAGTTACTTAATCTTTGTAAAATGATGCAAGAACAAGGGATATCTCCAAATCTGTGGTTCTGTTTAAAGTGGGCATTTTTATTAGATTTTCGTACATATTCATTGCTTAGAAATAATCTTTCTGTTGTAATAGAGCTGTTGGAAAGTGCTTATTATGTAGCCAGAAAGTTTGAGATAGAACAGGAAATAGATGTAATTGAACAGCAATTGTTGTCTGTAGATGTTAAAGAAAGTGCGGAAGAACTGCGACAGTCTTCACTTCAAATCTTAAAACATGAGATTGCTAAACGTTATGGTGCCGGAAGAAGAGTTGTATTTACAAGAAAGGATATAAAGGCAAAAACGGAAGAGTTTCTAAAGGAGTATCCTATAGTTCTCAGTACGACTTATTCTGCTAAGAGTTGTATCAGTAATGATTTTGTTTTTGATTACATTATCATGGATGAAGCATCTCAGGTGGATATAAAAACGGGTGCACTTGCACTGTCATGCGCTTTGAACGTTGTTATAGTGGGTGATGATATGCAATTACCTAATGTCGTAAGTGCAGAGGAGGAAAAGGCGCTTAACGCTATTAAGGAGACATATAATGTAGATGAACGATATAATGCTGTAACACATAGCTTCTTGAGATCATGTGCAGAAGTGTTGAAAGATGCTCCAAGTACTCTTTTGCGTGAACATTACCGCTGTCATCCAAAGATAATTCAGTTTTGCAATCATCGTTTTTATGGGGGAGAACTTATTGCTATGACTAAGGATTCTGGAGAAAAAGATGTTCTGCAAGTAATTCGAACTGTAAAAGGAAATCATGCACGAGAGCATTTCAATCAGCGTGAGATAGATGTGATAGTACAGGAAGTTATGCCATTATGTGAAGATAAAGGCTCTGTAGGAATAATAACTCCTTATCGGACACAAGCTGAGGCAATTAATCGTGTGTTAGGAAAGGATATTGCAAGTACTGTACATAAATATCAAGGTCGCGAGTGTGATACTATTATCATGAGTATGGTTGATAACTTGCCGACTTCTTTCTCAGATGATAAGAATCTTCTAAATGTGGCTATTTCACGTGCTAAAAGTCAACTTTACATAGTAACCTCTGGTAATGAAATGCCAGAAGATACGAATATAGCACAGTTAATATCCTATGCAAGGTATAACAATTTTGCAGTTAAAGATAGTAAGATACATTCGGTCTTTGATTTACTATACCAACAGTACACTGTAGAACGACTAGCATATCAGGCAGAACATGCTAAGGTTTCTAATTATATGTCTGAAAATCTTGTATATGATTTACTTGTTAAAGTCCTTGATGAGTTAAGTTGGAAGAATCTTTCGGTAGTGTGTCATTATCCTTTGGCTAAAATAATATCTGATTGGTCGTTATTAACGAGTCAAGAAAAGGATTACGCAAAAAATGCTCTGACACACATTGACTTTCTTATTTATAATTCTCTGACAAAACAGCCTATGATGGCGATTGAGGTGGATGGGTGGCATTATCATAATGATAAAGTCGTACAGCAATATAGAGATAGGCTCAAAAATCAAATACTGGAAAAGTATTCCCTACCTCCTTATCGTATTTCTACAACTGATACTATTACTTCAGAAGGTTTGAAGAAGATTTTTGCTTCTCTTTAATTTAGGTTGATTATTTGATGTGATGTGATATCATAGATATGAACTAATTTACGCTTTTATTGAATGTAAAATATGATGAAGCAAGCCTGTTGGTTGCTCTTCTTTGTAAGAAGGTAGGAGTAGGTGTGTATTTCTTATTACTCAAAGCCCTTTTAGTCTACTGTCTGTGAAAAGTATAATAGTATGGCTTTCTTTGTCTTCGTGTCTCTATAAAATTCAGGCTTATTAGTCCAATTACTTAATCGAGTAATGAGGGCTAATAAGCCTGAAAGGCTTTATCCTAATGCAAGGATACGTTCTAAGTCTTTTTCTTCACCTACTACCCATAAGACGTCACCTGCCTGCAGACAGCGAGAAGGAGTGATGAGTGTGAGGTTCTGCTGACCTTCATCAACACCCACAACCATACAGTTGTATTCATCACGAATACCGCTGTCTTTAAGGGTCTTTCCAATGAAAGGACTTGTTTTAGAGATGGTGAAACTGCGGAGTTTCATTTCATGTTTCTCTATGTCCGTAATCGTTGGCTGTAGTTCAGCTTTCATTGCTTTCGAAAGTTTTGTAAGCTGTTCGTCATCACCAATGGCTTGCAGTTTGTCGCCAGGGAAGAGAATCGTACCACCATTCGGAATATTGATACGTTGAGAACCACGAAGAATACTACTGATATGTACACCGAATCGGTTACGTAACTTTAGGCTATATAATGTCTTACCCGCCCATAGAGAATCGTCGGGCAGTTCAAGGTTGGCGATATGAATATCTCGGTCTATCAGATGGTCGGCAAAGAGTGGTTTCTTCTTTCCTTGTATCTGTGCCTCGATATCACGACTTCGGAGGTTCTGGATAAAGAGACGTTCCAAAGTAATACTTCGTTTCTTGAGCCAACGAGATAGTAGCATCAATATCAATAAGCCCACCGCAACAGCAATCATCAATGCATTCTTAAAGCGTGTGAGATAGTTACATACGTAGAAGATGAAACTGAGTGCAATAAGTACACGTGCAAGAATGGTTGCAGTGAGAGGTAGACGATTGATACGACGGTCTGTCCAAAGTGCCTTAAACGCTTCTGAATGATTTTGTTTCATTACAATAGAACGTAGGAATGGTGCGATGAAGAGGATTGTAAGGAATCCACACACAGCATTTCCAATCCAGTGACTGCCTGTCCATTTTATAGATAAGTTTCTACAGATAGGTAGGGCAGCAGAGAACATGATAGCGATGACAGCTGCAGATAGAATACCATAAATAAGGGTGTTGAATATCATCTTCTTCATTAGAACCTTCCATAGATTATTAGTTGACGCACTCTCTCCCGCACTATTTGTTTGGATATGGGTAAGACGACGTACCCATCTTTTTGGGAGATGCTTAACGAGGACATTATAGCATGGTTCTGCCGCACGAATCATATACGGAGTGAGGAAGGTTGTGATGACTGATACGGCTACGACAACCGGATAAAGGAATTCGCTGATAACACCTAAGGACTTTCCTAATGTTGCAATAATAAAGGCAAACTCGCCAACTTGTGCCATTGAGAATCCACAGCGCATAGCATTCTTTAGGGTCTGTCCACCGAGAAGATAGCCTAAGGTTCCAAACAGCACCTGTCCGACGAGGATTGTTATGACAAGTAAAAGAATAGGTATAGCATAGTCTACAATAACTTGAGGCTTTACCAACATACCAACAGAGACGAAGAAAATCGCTCCAAAGAGATTCTTTACCGGATCTACAAGTCGGATGATTTTATCAGCCTCAACCGTCTCTGCTAAGATACTTCCCATGACGAAAGCACCAAAGGCTGCACTGAAACCTACCTGTGTTGATATAACAGCCATAAGACAACAGAAGCCTAATGACACAATAAGCAAGGTCTCGCTGTTAAGGATTTTACGGACAGAACGAAGGAAGAGTGGAATGGCAAAAAGACCAACAACAAACCATAAAACAAGGAAGAATCCAATCTTCATGATGCTTCCAAGAAGTTGTACACCGTCAGGGCTGTTACCACTGGCAACAGTACTGAGCATCACCATCATCACAATGGCAAGGATATCTTCTAAGATAAGCACACTCATCACGGTAGAGGCGAAGCCTTGCTGTGTGAGTCCCATATCTGAGAAGGCTTTGTATATAATGGTTGTGGAACTCATTGCGACCATACCTCCGAGGAAGATACAGTCCATCTCTTTCCATCCGAAGCTGTGTCCTACAATGACACCTAAGACCATCATACTGAAGATGATAGTACAGGCTGCGATGATGGGGGAGGCTCCCATCTTGAGAATCTTCTTAATAGAGAAGTCTAATCCCAATGAGAACAATAAGAAGATGACACCAATGTCTGCCCATGTTTGTATATCGTCTTTGTCGACAACGCTCATGGTATAAGACATGTGGGGTGATACAAGAAAACCTGCTACAATGTATCCTAATACCAATGGTTGCTTGAGTTTCTTGAATAGAAGTGTTACAAATCCTGCTACAACGAGAATAAGGGCAAGGTCTTGGACCAATTCGGGTAGTTCTGACATAAATCTTTTATGGAGTTAGAGGAGTTAGTGGGGTAGTTGGATGTTAAACCAATACCTTATTATGAGTAATCTTGTATGTGTTGTTTGTGGGAGAGGTGAGCTATAATTGAAAATCTCATAGTTAAAAGAAAAGGAGTTAAACCAACATAAATATATAGTTCATAAAAGTGTTGGTTTAACTCCGGTACGATATCTTTAACTAATTGATTTTCTGTAGTTAATCATTAAACTCAGCCGTTAGGCGGCAGATGTTAATGATAACCTGCATAGCTTTCTCCATTACCTGAACTGAAACAAATTCGTAAGGACCATGGAAGTTTACGCCACCTGCAAAGATGTTTGGACAAGGAAGACCCTTGAATGAAAGCTGTGCACCGTCCGTACCACCACGGATAGGCTGTACCTTTGGAGCTATATTTGCCTGCTGCATAGCCTGAAGAACTAACTCAATAACATGCATGTTAGGATCAATCTTCTCCTTCATGTTATAGTACTGGTCGTTCATCTTTAGTTCAACAGTTCCTTCACCATACTTCTCATTCATCTTCTTCACGCAGTTCTCCATGAAACGCTTGCGGTCTTCGAAATGCTCACGGTCGTGGTCACGGATGATATAGCTGAGTTTAGCTTCTTCACAGCGACTCTCAATACCGATGAGGTGATAGAAACCTTGATAACCTTCAGTCTCTTCTGGAATCTCTGTTTCTGGAATCATGTTATTGAACTCACATGCTAAACGACTGGCGTTAACCATCTTTCCCTTGGCATAACCTGTATGAACGCTTACGCCATGGATAAATACCTTAGCACCAGCAGCATTGAAGTTCTCATATTCAAGCTCACCGAGGTCGCCACCATCAATGGTATAGCCCCATTCGCAACCAAACTTCTCTACATCAAAGTGATGTGCACCCATACCAATCTCTTCGTCTGGGTTGAAAGCAATACGGATGTCGCCATGCTCAATCTCGTCATGGTCGCGGAGGAAGCACATCGCTTGTACAATCTCTGCAATACCTGCTTTATCATCGGCACCCAATAAGGTTGTACCGTCTGTTACGATGAGATCTTCTCCCTTATGCTCTAAAAGCTCAGGGAACATGCGTGGAGAGCTGACCATGTTAGGGTTAAGTTGTATGTCACCACCGTCATAGTTCTCTACAACACGTGCTTTGATATTAGCGCCACTGGCATCAAGTGCTGTGTCGTAGTGAGAAATGAAACCGATTGTTGGAATCTTCTTCTTTGTATTGGCTGGGAGAGTGGCGTAGATATAGCCCATCTCGTCCATTTCTACATCTTTCAATCCTTCACGCTCAAGTTCCTCCTTGAGATATTTCGCAAAGATAAGTTGCTTCGGTGTACTTGGCACTGTCTCTGAATCTTCAGCCGACTGTGTGTCAAACTTGGTGTAGTTGATAAATCTTTCTACTATTTCCATGATTTTACGGATATTTAGTTCTATATCTTTTTGCTGTGTCAGTGCTGCTAATTGCAGTCTGTCATCTGCAAAGATACTATTTAATTTTGAGAATGCCTAATGATAGAACATCTGCTGTTTCTTTTTAGGATTTCTTATTATGCTGAATAGGATATTACTATACATTCTATGAGTTTAGTTTTAATTCCCTTTGCTGTCATTTTAACAATTGGTGTGAACGTGTTGTAAACTAATTAGTTATACCTTTATCACGACTGACAGAAGTGACAGCAACTCTTGTTTATATAGTTTCATATCCTAAACCTCACAAGCTATTGTATTCCTTAAGAAAGAACAGATGATTCTTTTTTCTTTCCAAAGAATTTATTGACTGCAAGGGCTATAGCTCCATCGCCTGTTACGTTGCAAGCTGTACCGAAGCTGTCCATAGCTATGTATAAGGCTATCATTAATGCCTGTGCCTCTTCGTTAAAGCCTAATATACTTGATAAAGGTGCTAAGGCTGCCATAATTGCTCCACCAGGTACACCAGGAGCTGCTACCATAATAATGGCAAGCATGAGGATAAAGTAAATGAATAGTCCTGGGTCGTGTGGTAGGTCTGTTAACATACAGATTGTCAAAGCACAAGCTGTGATCTTCATTGCACTACCACTGAGGTGAATTGTAGCACAAAGTGGTACGACAAATCCTGCTACCTCTTCGCTGACGCCATTCTTCACTGTCTGCTTCAGTGTTACAGGAATTGTTGCTGCAGACGAACTTGTACCTAACGCAGTCAGGTAAGCTGGCAACATATTCCACAGTAGTCTGAAAGGATTATGCTTAACGATAGCACCTGCAATGCAGAACTCATAGATGAGGATGAGAACATGAAGGACGAGGATAACAATGATAATTTGTGAGAATACCAAGAGCACCTGTCGCGCCTGTCCATTATGGGTCATGCTGAGGAAGACTCCAAAGATATAAAGGGGTAGGAGAGGGATAATAGCCTTCTCTATCACTTTCTCAATAATGGTCTTAAACTCATTAAAGAGGCTCTCCATAGTACGAAGGCCACCGTATGCAATACCCAATCCAGCTATGAATGAGAATACCAAACTACTCATCACATCAACCATGGCAGGAATATTGATAGTAAAGTAAGGTGTAAGTTCTGTTGCCTTGTCGATATGTGGCATTGCTCCTCCTGTGGAAGCAATCATAGAAGGGAATAACCACGTTCCTGTTCCGTAGGACAAGCCACCTGCTACGATGGTGTCTACATAGGCTATCGCTACTGTTGCAAGCAATAACTTACCCGCTCCTTTTCCAATTCCAGCAATAGCAGGCGTTACCAATCCAATGATAATCAGTGGTATCATAAAGCCAAGGAACTGACTGAAGATACTATTGAATGTCAGAAAAGCCCTTACTGCTGGGTCTGGGAGATAATAGCCAAGGAATAGGCCAAGTAGTATGGCAATGATAACACGTGGTAGTAGTCCAATTTTGATTTTCTTTTGCATACTCTATTCTTTTAAGATGAATTATTCGATTTCTGAGCTAACGCGGTTGAACAAAAAAAGGATGAACAGTAAACAACCATACATCCTTTGTTACAATCTATGACTCCATCGGGAGTTCTGTTTCTTCTTTTTGTGACTCCTTTGGTATTCAACCCCAAGACCTTCAGAATATTTTTCTGACCTCATTCAGCTAAATATCATCAGAGAATTATCACTTTTTAGTGACTTTATTAGGGAGTTTTGCCACTTTTAGTGACTCCGTTGGGATTCAAACCCAAGACCTTCAGAACATTTTTCTGACCTCATTCAGCTAAATGTCATCAGAGGCTCGTCACTTTTTAGTGACTTTATTAGGGAGGTTTGCCACTTTTCGTGACTCCGTTGGGATTCAAACCCAAGACCTTCAGAACCGGAATCTGACGCTCTATTCAGCTAAGCTACGGAGCCTAATGATTGTGCAAAGATACAGTAAAGTTTGCATAATTCCAAATGAACAGTAAACATTCTTGTTAAAGTTTATGATATAGAAGTGATGTTTTCAAAGCTTAGTAATATTCTTTATAACAAGTGGGAATATCAGATGTAAGCTATCATAAAGTCGTAATTCGTAGAGAAAATATGTTATTTTGTAAGATTAAGGTGATGTTTGTTTCTCAGTTTGATAATAAATATATACCTTTGTGTGCAATTGTAACAGATAAACAAAAAAAAGAAAGGAACCATAATGAGTCAAGTGATAAAGCCGGAAGGATATAAAGCAGTACTTGGCAAACGCCAAACCGAGCAGGGTATCAAACTGATAAAGGAGTTCTTTCAGCAGAACTTAGCTACCGAACTACGACTAAGTCGTGTTACGGCTCCGTTGTTCGTGCTGAAAGGATTAGGTATCAATGATGACTTGAATGGTGTTGAGCGCCCTGTTTCCTTTCCAATTAAGGACTTGGAAGAAGCTGAGGCTGAGGTAGTACACTCTCTTGCAAAGTGGAAACGACTGACGTTGGCTGACTATGACATTCAACCGGGCTATGGTATCTATACAGATATGAATGCTATTCGAGCCGATGAGGAGTTAGATAATCTTCATTCACTTTATGTTGACCAGTGGGATTGGGAGGCGGTTATCACCGAAGGTGATAGAACACGTAGTTTTTTAGAGAATGTCGTTCGTCGTATTTATGCTGCTATCCTTCGTACAGAGTTCCTTGCTTGTGAGACTTATCCTCAGTTGGAACCTTTCCTTCCACAGACGATTCATTTTATTCATGCACAAGATTTGTTGGATATGTACCCTACACTGACAGCCAAGGAGCGTGAAGATGAGGTTTGTAAGAAGTATGGTGCTGTATTTATTGAGGGTATCGGTTGCAGATTAAGTAATGGCGAGAAGCATGATGGTCGTGCTGCCGATTACGATGACTGGTCAACTGTTGCAGAAGATGGTAAGATAGGTTTGAATGGTGATATCCTCATTTGGTACCCTATCTTAGGACGTAGCATAGAACTTTCGTCTATGGGCGTTCGTGTGGATAAGACTGCCTTACTTCGTCAGTTGGCTATAGAGAAGCAAGAAGAACGTGAGCAACTCTTCTTCCATCAACAGTTACTCTCTGATAAACTGCCGTTATGTATTGGTGGCGGTATCGGACAGAGCCGTCTTTGTATGATAATGTTGCACAAGGCGCATATTGGTGAGATACAAGCAAGTATCTGGTCAGAAGAAATGAGAAGAGCGTGCGAAGAGGCAGGTATGTCGTTGATCTAAAGTCTCACCTCTTCGACTCCTCTCCAGAGTCTGTGGTCACAGAACGAAGGGAAGTAATAGGAGAATTATCTGTTTTGTAAGAAAAGAATATAAAACCAACAATGGGCGTTATAAGCGGCTAACCATGTTGATAAAGCAAAAAGAGCCATATCAAACTCTAAGAACGAGTTTAGTATGGCTCTTTGAGTATCATAAAGTAACACCCAATCCATATCCAGCCTATGTGTTGGTACTTAGCACGTGTGGTGCTCATGGTCAACACCAATGGTGCGGATGGCATATTAAGTTCTAATATCTTATTGGATAGGCTCTATTTTTTATCATATTCCGTATGGAAGGAGGTGTTGTTTAAGTCCTATCAAGCAGTAATCATTAGTAAAGAGTGAATCTCTTATCCTGTTAGGACTCTCTTCCTCAGTACTTCTCTTCGGTTGGTGACCGTTGGTTTAGGAGAGGATCAAGGGGGGATTCCCCTCCTTTGGAGGGGTTAGGAGAGGTTTTTAGTCAATAAACCTTTTAGTTATTTCCCCGTACTCATCAATTCTTCTGTCACGTAGGAAAGGCCACCAACGGCGTACATTCTCGCTATGGTCGAGGTTGATGCTGAGAATAACACTATCCTCATCGTTGTCACAAGCGCGATAGAGTAGTTCTCCCTGTGGTCCAGCAACAAAGCTGCTTCCCCAGAACTGGATGCCTTGAGTTTGCTCACTTGGGTCAGGTTCGTGACCGACACGGTTTACAGCGATTACTGGTAAACCGTTGGCAACGGCATGGCCTCGTATGACTGTTGTCCATGCCTCACGCTGACGCTGTTTTTCCTCGTCAGTATCACTACTTTCATAACCAATAGCTGTAGGGTAAATAAGCATATCTGCACCTTGCAATGCCATAAGGCGGGCTGCTTCAGGATACCACTGATCCCAGCAAACAAGTACACCAAGACGTCCCACGCTTGAATCAATTGGGTGGAATCCGAGGTCGCCTGGTGTGAAGTAGAACTTCTCATAGTAAGCTGGATCATCTGGAATATGCATCTTACGATATTTACCAGCAATACTACCATCCTTCTCTATCACTACGGCAGTGTTATGATAAAGTCCTGGTGCACGTTTCTCAAAAAGTGATGTCACGATGACAATACCCAGTTCGCGTGCCAACTCACCATAAAAGCCAGTAGAGGGACCCGGTATCGTCTCAGCCAAGTCAAACTTGTTTACGTCTTCTGTCTGACAGAAGTAAAGTGAATTGTGCAGTTCTTGGAGGATAACAAGTTCCGCACCACGTTGTGCTAAGTATGTAATCCCCTCAGCCAATCGCTCTATATTGTTTTTGATGTCCTCAACATTATGTTGTTGTAGGAAGCCTATCTTAAGTTCTCTCATAATAAAGGTGTTAGCCCTGTTTCTGTTTATTGTTCTGTATTCTTTTATTACTATTCCATCTTTTATCAACTCAAAAGATGGGTGGTTTTATCTGTTTAATGGTAGCTGCATCGTCAGACAGTGTATGGAACCATGCTGTCTGATAATAGTACGGCTGTCAATACCGATGATTTCACGATCAGGGAAAGCCTCTTGAATAGTGTCCAATGCTGCTTTATCCTTTTCAGGCTGGTCGTAGGTTGGAACAAGTACAGCTCCATTGATGATAAGGAAGTTTGCATGTGTTGCAGGCAAACGCTCGTCATCATCATAGATAGCGTCAGGCATAGGGAGACGAAGTAGGTGATAAGGCTCACCATTCAGTGTGCGAAGCTGTTTTAGCTGTTCCTCTAAGAGTCGGAAGTCCTCATAATGCTCATCTTCCTTATCGTCACACCCTATATATAATAAGGTGTTATTAGGTGCGATACGTACGATAGTATCAATATGTCCGTCTGTATCATCGCCTGCTAACTGACCATAATCTAACCATATAACTCGCTCTACATTTGGGAAGAACAGGCGCAACCGCTTGTCTATATCCTCTTGTGTGAGAGGCTGATTACGATGTGGTGCCACCAGACAACTCGTTGTTGTAAAGAGCGTACGCTCTCCATCGCTCTCTATAGAACCACCCTCCAATACAAAATCCTTGTGGCTTTCCAATACTCCTTGGAGGAGTCCTGCCCCGTGAAGCTGACGGTTGATTCTATTATCCTTTTCTGCTGCAAACTTCTCACCCCATCCGTTGAAACAGAAGTCAAGTAGACGAAGGGGCTGGGAACTATCTTTCGATGCTTTGTTTGCTATGAGCGAAATCGGTGCAACGTCTCGTGCCCAAGTGTCATTATTGTCACAAGTGAAGAGCGTTACACGTTTCATCTGTTCCTCTGTCAGCCTTTCTTTCAGTAAGGAACTTACCATTTCTGTATCACGTGCTGTGATAAGCAATGCCTCGTATCGGGTAATAGCATCTGCCATCTGGAGATAAACTTCAGTAATCTCCTCAAGATAAGGACGCCAGTCTGTATCTTCGTGTGGCCATATCAGTATAACTCCGCTTTGTGGTTCCCACTCTGCAGGTAATCGAAAGCTATGATTTTCCTTTGTGTTCATAGTGCAAAGATAAGAAAAGAAAATGTGATACTTGTCTTTCCGTCTTCTTTTTTATTATAATATATTCGTTTAGAGGATGTTGATATAAAGGCACGCATGGGTTGATATATGTCAAATAGCGGGATTGATACGTGTCAATCTTATTGACGCAGGTCAAAATTTAATAGAAAAACAAAGTGAAAGTGTAAGTTTCCTTTGTGAGATTTTGGAAAGTGTACTAACTTTGCAAGCACAAAACAACACAAACGGCACCTCAATAGGATAACAAAGAGGTAGCCACTGAAAGGGCTTCAATCTCAATAGGAGCATAGGTAAAAGATTGTATAACTCAATAGAGAAAGGAAACGTTATGAAAGAGAAAGTAAAGAATATGAGTGTTATGCGTAAGATGTTTCATTATATGACAAATGTCATCCGTGAATACAATATAGGTCGTGTAAACTGTTTGGCATAAATCAGAAACAGACTTATTCTTGCGCGATTCGCATGTAGTTAAGAAAGAATAATTGAGAGAATATAAAAAAGAATCGGGTTAGAGTCAATAGACTTTAATCCGATTATTGTTTATGGAAGTTTCTCGGTTTATTTGACTTTGTTTATGAACTTAGGGAAGAATGTATAAAGTTTTGTGATTGTTTTAACGTGTTAAAGATTCCCTATTGTTTTTGCGGATAGATGAACTAATATAGGTTTACTCGCTTTTCTTGGTTTATTTGTAGATGTTATATTTGTTTAAAATGTAATGTTTTTGTTTATGATAGAAAGAAAAGTTTTTCTTTAGCTTGTATATTTAATCTAAATTACTTAAATTTGTCCTCGGTTAAGTAATAGCTGAAAACAATAACCCGTTTGTGAAGAGGTGTCACTTAAGACTTCCCCACCATAGTAGCAACGTGGTTCAATTAATAAAACAGAAAGAATGCCATGGGGAGTCGGCTCAAAAAAAAAGTTATGGAAGAGATGAATACTCCTAAGCCAAATAACAATTTGGCTCTTGCAATTTTCACAACTGTTTGTTGCTGTTTGCCAGCAGGTATCTATGCAATCATTCGTGCAATGAAGGTGAACGAGTTATACATGATGAAGCAATACGATGAAGCTGTTTTAGCTGCTAATGACGCTAAAAAGTGGAGTCTTATTGGTATTGTTGCGGGTGTAATTGGTTCTATCCTTTACTTTGTTTGCTTTGGTGGTTTAGCAGCGTTGGGTGCAATGACAGGAGCTAACTAAGTCCTTGAAACGTACTATAAAGAGTATAGGTTGGCTCTGTTTGGTAGCCTTTCTATTAATTCTATATTATTTCTATAACCCTGTTACGACTTTATGGGCGCCTAAATGTCTCCTTAAGGTCGCAACAGGGTTACAATGTCCTGGTTGTGGCATTCAACGTGCGTTGCATGCTTTATTGCAAGGACGGTTTTCAGAAGCAATCCATTATAATTATTTTCTTCTGTTTTCTGGACCATACATCTTATCATTTGGAGTACGCGCCTTACTTCCTAAAGGGAAGGCTAAGGATAGTCTCACAAAGGTAATAGAGGATAAGCGGCTTATATGGTTGTATATAATCCTCTTTTTCATTTGGTTTATTGTAAGAAATATCCTAAAGATATAGTGGATATGGGTTTTGGGGACATGTAAATTTATATAATTATTAAACCTAAGGTAATCATTATGGAATCAGATAAGGTGAATCATATATTGATGATGCTTTCATCAAAAATCCCTGCAGGAAGTATTCCGAGTGTTCGTACAAGATTAGAAAACACTGATATTAGTGAGTCAGAGATGTTAGCTCTCCACTCTCAGATGAAAGATCCTTTGCTATCAATTCTTTTGTCAATATTTATCGGAACACTCGGTGTTGACCGTTTTTATATTGGTGATGTTGGTTTAGGTATAGGTAAGTTGTTGACTGGTGGTGGTTGTGGTATCTGGTGGCTTATAGATATCTTCTTGATAACGGACGCAACTAAGCAGAAGAACTTGGAACTGTTGTCATACTATCTTCGCTAAGAAAGATTAAACCTGCTGGGTTAAATAAGATATCCTTGTATAGTTATTTCTTGCTGGAATAACTATACAAGGATGTTGTACAATTTAATGTTTCATTATGTAGGCTTACAATAAGTCTACAGTTTCTATCTTAACATCTTCTGTTGGACGGTCGTTGCGGTCTGTATTGCAGTTTTGTATACGTTCAACGATATCAAGCCCTTCCTCCACTTCGCCGAAGACGGTGTACTGATTATCGAGGAAAGGAGTACCACCAACATTAGTATAAACCTCTATTTGTTCTTCTGTAAAGGTAGGTTTACCTTGTTGCTTACAAATTGTTTTTGTTTGTTCTATCAGTTTGTCTTGTAGTTCTTGTAGTCCTACACGGTCACGATTACGTCTTAAATTCATTATCTCCTCGTGATGTTCTCGTGTAAGCTGATTGAATACCTGCTGCTCTTGTTGCATTGCCATCTGATGCTCCATTTGCTTCAGTTCTGCAGGTTTAAAGGTCTTTCCCCATACAATGTAAAACTGACTACCACTGCTTTCTTTCTCAGGGTTAACTTCATCACCAGTACGGGCTGCACTCAAGGCACCACGTTTGTGAAAGTATTGTGGATAAACAAACTCAGCAGGAATGGTATAGTCTGGTCCACCTGTACCTAACATCTTACCCTTTGGAGCATTCTTACTATCGGAATCTCCACCTTGTATCATAAAGTCCTTTATTACTCGGTGAAATAGTGTACCATTGAAATACCCTTCCTTTGCAAGCTTTAAAAAGTTATCACGATGTTTTGGAGTCTCGTCATAAAGGCGAATAATGATATCACCTTCTGTTGTTTTTATTTTAAGTCTTGTTGCCATAGCGCAATTTATGAATGTTTCTTAATAAAGATTTTTGTTGTGAATTTATTAGCAATTACTTGTCAATTATAAACCTGTCCACTTCCCTCACAGTCCTCTTGCCTTATAGATTCTTTCTTTGGCATCGTTAATCTCCTGGAACTTCTTTTCAGCAGCCTTTCGGATATCGTCTCCAAGCGTAGAAACACGATCAGGATGATGTTTTAAAGCCATCTTGCGGTAAGCAGCCTTGACTTCATCATCAGTTGCTGATGGAGATATGCCTAACACCTTATAAGCATCTTCAATGTTGCTACTTGCTTTTGCTCCACTTTCTAAGTTGAGCATGGACTCAACGTCTTGTGTAGAAAGTCCAAGATATAAGGCAATCTCCTTTAGTGCAACAACTTCTTCTGGACTTACTATGCTATCTGCTTTTGCTATGATGACAAGGTAATTTAGTAATTGTAGTCGTTGACTATCACTCGTATGAAAACGTATCTCTGTGCAGCTCTTACGGATTGTTTCTTTAAATTGATAAGGTCCTTGTTGCTTCTGTAAATCAAATAACTTTAGCAGAATTGATTCTCCTTGGCTTACAGCCTGCTCACCGAAGTTATGACGAAGAAATTGGCGTACATACTCCATTTCGGAGTGCATTATCTTTCCATCGGCTTTAATTATGTAGGAGGAAAGTACAAGCATCGAGAACAAAAAGGAGTTGCGGTCTTCTTCAAACGGACGCGTGCCTCCAAAATGACTTTGCTCGCCATATCCGCTCTGTCTATTACCATCTCTATTATCGCCTGCAAATGCTTCGTCAAGCATTGTTCCTATACAATAGCCAACTAAACCACCCAGCATACTTCCGCTAAGTATCCAGCCTAATGCGCCACCAATCCATTTTCCTATTGCCATATCATCTTCTATTTATATGAAATAACACCTGTTTATTGTTTCATACTGACCTATAAACAAAGATAGTGCCAAAGTATGTTGGCTCATTGATTGTAAAGATTAATAAGAAGACTATATGAGGATTATACCACTGTATTGTTAAATGTTTTGATAGTCTGGAATTGTCTCAAGGAAAGCGTATGTTTGATTCTCATAATCCATTTTACAGATATAAGTATCTAAGCCATTTGATACAATCAGATAATCAACATGGAGTAGGAGATTGTAAACAGATATTTGTTCAAATACTTTCTGTGTTAATGGTATGGTAGGTGCTTTGTATTCAATAATCATTCTCGGACGAAGCTGATTATCGTAAAGCACACTATCAGCACGGACTTTCTTCTCACCAACTTGTAGTGGAACCTCGTTAGCAAGTAGAGTAGCAGGGTAGCTCTTGTGTTTGATGAGGTAATGAATAAAGTGCTGGCGCACCCATTCCTCTGGAGTGAGTGCTATATACTTCCTGCGGAGTACATCAAAAATCTGCTTTCGTCCGTTTACCTCTCTTACTCTAATCTGATAAGGAGGGAGGTTAAGCTGCATCATATCTAAATATCTTATATATAATAAGGTGTAAGATGTATAGTGAAAGTCAAATGAAAATTTTGTTTTCTATCTCTTTTCTATTAACTTTGCATAAAAGACCATACTGCAAGATATAGGGAGGTATGTTTCCTAAGATAGATTTCTATCAATATAGGACTTATCATCTCAGTATTCTTGCCTCTATATATGGTTTATCTTTTATGCAAAGTTAATAAAAAAGTAAATGCCAGCAAAGCAAGGACCAACATTTCAGAGTATTATGCAGGATCTGAAGAATAAGAAGTTTGCTCCCATCTATATGCTGATGGGGGAAGAGTCTTATTATATCGATCAGATTTCTGTCTATATAGCAGAGCATGTTCTTTCTCCAGAAGAACGAGATTTTAATCAGACTATCTGTTTTGGATCAGATGTTACAGCTGTACAAGTAGCTGATATGGCACGACGTTATCCTATGATGGCGGAGTATCAGGTGATAATAGTCAAAGAGGCGCAGAATATTCGTTCTTTGGAAGCATTGGAGAAGTATCTCAAAAATCCCGTAAAATCAACCATCCTTGTATGGTGCCATAAAAACGGGAAAATTGACGCACGTAAAAAAGCTGTAGGATTGGCACAGGCTGTCGGTGTCGTTTTTGAGAGTAAGAAGTTGCGCGACTATCAGCTACCAGATTTTATCCAAAATTATTTGAAGGAGAGAAAAGTTAATATCGACCCAAAGGCGTGTCAGATAATAGCTGATCATATTGGTGCGGATTTAAGTCGCCTCACTTCTGAGTTGGATAAGGTGCTTATCTCTCTTCCTGCAGATAATCTTCGTGTCACCCCAGAAGTAGTGGAGAAGGAGATAGGTGTCAGTAAAGACTTCAATGCATTTGAACTTAGAAATGCGATTGTACAGAAGGATTGTTTTAAAGCAAATCAGATTGTGAAATATTTTGACAATAATCCAAAAGCTGGTTCTCTTTATTCTTTCCTTCCATTACTCTTTTCTTATTTCCAAAGTTTGATGATAGTTCATTATTCTCCTCGAAAAAATACGGAACAAGATATCGCTGCTGCTTTAGATTTGCGTAATACATGGGGAGCTAAAGATTTTGTAATAGGGGAAAAGAATTATTCTGCTCGTAAAACGATGGACATAATTTCTAAGATTCGAGACATCGATGGAAAGAGTAAAGGATTAGATAATCCTAATACTGGTGCAGGAGATTTGATGAAAGAGCTAATTTTCTTCATACTTCACTAAAAAATAGAAGGTTTTTTGGTGCTTTTGAAGCATAAAAATCTCCTATTTTTACCAGAAATCATGATTTTTTAAGCTAAAAGGAGCACTCTGAAAAGAGTGCTTTTTTTATGTTTTCTATTGAGTAATAGGGTAGTTAGCTCATTTTACCCTCTTCATTTTTCGCGTATTTTTCGTCTTCTTTATCCTTGTTCGTAAATACTTTAAGCACGCAAAAAATGGCACTTTTTCGTAATAACCGATTTATATTTCACATTATTTTAGTTTTAGTTTTGTGAAATTAAGGATAACTGTTTTTGTTCTTTATATTTGCATATGTTGAATAATAAGGATAATTTTTATATTGAAAAATGCATATACAAAAATATATTTGCAAACTAAAATTAGAATATTTGTATTTATAAATCAATATGTATTTTCATACACTAAGCAATAATAATATATAATACGTTGCTAATCAGCAATTTATTATGATTTATTGATAATTTTATCACCTTAATCTCCTGTTATTTCCCTTTTTATTGCATATTAGACCATTTTAGGTTTGTATATGCCAATAAAGGTTGTTTATAACCAGTAATTTAGAGTTTTCTGCTTATTTATTCCTTTGATATCATATAGGTTTGTATATATCGTTTTGTAAATGTGCATCATGATTGCACATATTTATCTCTTTATGTTTGTAAAATGTAAATATCAAAAGTTAGATATACAAATGAAATATCATTAGTTCATTATTTTGAGATTTAAAATATTATGTTTACCTTTGTAAAGTTATTAGAGAGGTGCCTAATCAGCTTAAAAACTCCTCTATTTGCTAACGAACGATTGAATTTGGATATGAAAGATCGAATCAGACAGCTTATGGAGAGTCAGCATATGACTCAACAAACTTTCTCAGATTTCATAGGAATCTCATCAGCATCTCTCAGTAGTATTTTTACTGGAAGAACTAAACCGACTCTAAATACGGTTGAAGCTATCAAGAGTAAGTTTACAAAGATTAATCTTGATTGGCTTCTGTATGGACAAGGACCTATGTTTAAGGATCAGGTTACTGAACCTAATTCTTCACCTGGAGAAGCCGAGATGGTATCTCCTGGAGTCTCTGAGGGTATGCTTGACTTTCCTTATCCTACTCCATCCTCACAGCCAGAGACGGAACAGATAAGCTCTCCATATAATGATAATATGTATAAAAGTCCATCTCGCACAGAGGTAAAATATATTGACAAACCGCAACGTCGTATCACAGAGATTCGTATCTTCTTTGATGACCAAACATGGGAGACTTTTGTACCAAAGAAGTAAGTCTTAGGAATGCGAAATTGATATTTAAAGAATAGCACTCGGAAGTTTGTAAACGTATTTGTTAACTTCCGAGTGCAAAGTTATATCAGATAAGCTTTAAAACAATTTCTATGTAGCGTATATTCCTCTATAAGAATCTATGTAGCCCTTCTTACAGGTTTTTGTTTGAACCTTTATATATTTGTCTTTGCTATCAGTTAGGTGCTTATAGCATCCAAACGTACTTAAAAAACATAATGCTTTTTCTCTTATTACTACTATTGGTTCTTATGTTTTTATCATGTCTATCCAGAGTTTTGAAGTGACAAGATAAGCTTTTTTAAGCGATTATATACAAATCTACTTTTAATTTAGTTTGCTGTCATTTTAACATTTAGCACAAACTCCTTGTAAATTAATTAGTTATACACTCTCTTTGGGTGACAGTAGTGACAGGAAAGTGTAATTTGAGAAAATCGTTTATTGGAGGCGGACAATTTACATATACTTGATTAAGCAATTACATAGTATCTTATCGTCTCTTTTCTTACTCTTCGAGCTTTATTTTTGTGATAATCTTGTGTTTCATTCTCTCCAGTTGCAATGTACTACATGTTTTTGGTCGCCTTTCTTCTCTCACAGAGTAACACTGTGATACAGATTGTTTTTACAATATGAAGAATTCATAAAACTCCTACGAATATTTAGACTCCACAGGATGTCTTTGCAAGTAGGTTGCGGTAATTTGGTAGGATTTCTTTCTGTTTTTTTCTTCAATCAGCCTATAATCGGGATATTTTATCTATATTTGCATAGTTTTAAAAAGCAAAGCAAAGATGAAGAAGTATGTCCTCGACTTGAAGGTATCTTCTGTGGAGCGTGTCAATGCAAGGAATGTCCTTATTAAGCTGACAGATGAGAAACCCCTTCCAGAGATGCTGCCTGGTCAGTTTGTAGAGGTGAGAGTGGACGGCTCACCTTCTACCTTTCTTCGCCGTCCTATTTCTATTAATTTTGTTGATAAAGAGCGTAATGAGTTGTGGCTGCTTGTTGCAACTGTAGGAGAAGGAACGCGTACGCTTGCACGTCTACATGAAGGCGATATGTTAAACTGCGTGCTTCCTCTGGGCAATACGTTTGCACCTTTGGCAAGTCCGTCAGAACGCGTATTGCTTGTAGGCGGTGGTGTAGGCGTTGCTCCGTTACTTTATTTCGGCAAGCAGATAAAGGAGGCTGGTGGTACACCTATCTTTTTGTTGGGAGCTCGTACAGCAGCCGACTTAGCAGAGGTGTCGCTTTTCGAGAAATATGGAAAGGTATGTATTACTACTGAGGATGGTTCTGCAGGTGAGAAAGGTTTTGTCACAAATCACTCTATCCTGTCCACAGATCGTTTTGACCGTATTTCTACATGTGGTCCTAAGCCAATGATGATGGCAGTGGCACGTTATGCTCATAAGGCATCAATTCCTTGCGAAGTATCGTTAGAGAATATGATGGCGTGTGGTGTTGGTGCTTGCCTGTGCTGTGTAGAGAAAACGACAGGGGGAAATCTCTGTGTTTGTACAGAGGGTCCAGTCTTCGATACACGTAGATTGATGTGGGGAGAATAAATCAGAAAAGAGTGGTTGAAGTTTAGTTTCCTTTTATTACACCTATTATATTAATAGTACTAAATAGGAAAAGGAAGCATACAATCACATAGTTTTGTAAAAATAGATGATTATAATATGGCTGATTTAAGTGTAAAGATAAGTGACTTACAGCTCAAGAATCCAGTAATGACAGCCAGTGGCACCTTTGGCTATGGTTTGGAGTTTGCTGATTTCGTACCATTGGAGGAAATTGGAGGTATTATCGTCAAGGGTACGACACTGGAACCACGTGAGGGAAATGACTATCCACGTATGGTAGAGACACCTCAGGGAATGCTTAACTGCGTAGGCTTGCAAAATAAAGGAGTAGATTACTTCATCAAACATATCTATCCTCAGATAAAAGATATCGACACGAATATGATAGTCAATGTCAGTGGAAATTCGCCCGAAACGTATGCAGAGACCGCAGAGAAACTTGATGCATTAGAAGGGATTCCAGCTATCGAGGTGAATATCTCTTGTCCTAATGTGAAAGAAGGCGGTATGTCGTTCGGTGTCACTTGCTCTGGAGCTGCTTCTATAGTGAAGGCTGTTCGCCAGCATTACCACAAGACCATGATTGTGAAGCTCTCTCCTAATGTCACCGATATAGCCAGCATAGCACGTGCTTGCGAAGATGAGGGTGCTGACTCAGTATCACTGATTAACACGTTGATGGGAATGGCGATTGATATAGAGCGTCGTTGTCCGAAGTTGAGCATCCGTACGGGAGGCTTGAGTGGTCCAGCTGTAAAGCCGGTAGCGGTCAGAATGGTCAATGATGTGGCAAAGGCTGTGAAGATACCAGTCATCGGTTTAGGTGGTATTTCTACTGCTGAGGATGCTATTGAGTTCCTTATGGCAGGCGCTACAGCAATCCAGATAGGAACTGCGAATTTCCTTGATCCACAGGTTACGATAAAGGTGCGTGATGGCATTAATGAATGGCTCGACCGTCATGGCTGTAAGTCTGTAACGGAAATCATCAACTGTCTTGCATAGCTTTATAGAACGTAAATAAGTAGGAGCTACCCTTTACTTGGAAGATTACTCCTAATAAACTAAGTACCGACATCGTTTTTACTTTTTGGTAGAGCGTTGTCGGTACTTCGTTTTGTGTTCTTCCGCATAGGTTTTTTGTGGGTAGTAATCAGTTCTTGGTTATTTCTATATTTTCATAAATGTTAGATGAATAAATTATAGTAATGTGATAAACTCAATCGCGTTTATTTTAAAAGAACCTTATTATGCTGTTTATGGTTGGAAAAATGTTTACATTTGTTCGTTTTATTAAGCTTCAAAAAAGAAAGAAATGCTCAATTTTAAGGTGATTGTAACTATCCTATTATCAATTAGTTATAAAGGTGCGTGCGAAAAGGTGCTTAATAAGGATTTAAAAGGGCGTTAGTAAGCTGCCAAAAGGGCATCTTTTGCAAGCTTATTGGGCGTCTTTTAGAAGCGAAAAGAGCATCAATTAAAAATGAGTTTGTGAAAAATTAGGACAAAGTGGAGTAGGGTTTAATCTCTCCTTGCACGACGAGTGAATAGTTCTACCTTATTTATTAAGTCTTTTGAATGGGTCTTCAGGATTTTGGAGTGATAAGGTTTGCCACTTAAGGTTAGGTTTCTGAGGAAATGTCACACGGAGAAAAGGAGAGGACGGAGGATTATTAAAACAAAGCAATGGAAGTCACGGAGGCACCGTCGGTGCATAGAGCGACGGAGTTTGTTTGCCAATTCTATTAGCAATTTATATAGAAAGCGTTTACCCCAAAAAGAGTTATAAAGAATCTGTACGCTACACCTCCGTCGCTCTTTGTGCCGTCGGCACCTCCGTAACATTGTGTTACCTCCGTTCTCTCCGTGACTCCGTGTGCCTATTATATAAGACTTTTAGTTTATCACTTCATATTCCGAAAGAACAAAAAACTCCCTATAATTATGAGAATTATAGAGAGCTTTAAGTTTATCGAATTGAAGAATTCTATTATTTCAAATACTTCTTCAAACGCTTTTCAAGAAGCATATAATGTGCTTTCAAATCAGGAGAAGAAACACGTGGAATAGTTGTTTCTAACAAAGAAAGCAACTTCTGCGCATACTCTAATTGGAATTCAGAAGTGCGATTGACAGTTGTTCCCCACAAAGGTTCTGGCTCACCATAACCATTACCGAAGTTAAGAAAATGAGTATCATCGTCTAAACTTCGTTGTCTGTCTGCCAAATAACAACATTCCGCATGCTCATTTCCACCCTCGTTCCTTCGTAACATATTGGTAATAACACTATTTACAGAAGTCAAAGGCGCTTGAAGATTATGAACATTAGGTGCTTGCTTCATATCAGAAACACCCTCTTGCAATAAGTCGACATAGAGTCGTTGCATAGAGAGGTCAGCCACTGAAAGATTCTCTTTATTAGCAATCGTCTTGCCAAAGACATCTTGATAAACATCCTCCATATACTCAATTGGTGAGTAAGAGGTAGAGTCAAGATAATAAGAAATAGCAAGTTTTGACGTTGCCATCATAGCAAGCGACTGCACATCACGAGCTAAAATCTTAAAAGGTTTGTTTGCTCCGAATGGTAGTTTCTTCTCAATCGTATCGTTACCTAATGTCGCAAACGTGCGTGCTTGCTTCAAAAGCCATTGCACAGACTCTTTTTGCTTAGCCTTAGGCACAACCTTATAGCGTGGTAAGCCCGACTTCTCGTTTGTTTGATAGAGATAGATGCCAGGAACATTAACACTAACATTACGTACATAATGCATAGCCTGAGACAGCACCTCATTATATAACTCAGCCTTACGACTATCGCCATCCTCATCACCAATCCAATGATCAAGGTTCTTGAGAATCATTCGAAGATTGTCCATACCATAGGTAGACGACTTTACAGGGTCGTCACCGAGGTCTTCCTCAATAGCAGAAGGGTCATATTTCGTTCCCGTTTGCTGTAAGCCATAACGATAGAAAGGATCGCCTTCATGCTTATCAGCCAATAAACGCAGCTGTTTCGCATCATCCTCAAACCCCTTCGAACCAGGGAAAAGTTTATAAGCCCACTCAACAGCATAGTAGTCATAGACGCCAAGACGCGGTGGAGTAAGTTTAACACCGTGGTCAGTAGGTTGTGCAACATAATTAAAACGTGCATAATCCATGATGGAAGCCGTTGTACCATACTTTTGCGTGAAGGCAGGAGAACGCAGCGAGTCGGTTGGAAGTGCTGCAGATGCTGCCATGTTGTGCATAAATCCAAGCGTATGACCAATCTCGTGGGCAATAATATACTCAAGTGTCTCCTCTATAATACTGTCAGGCATCTGCGCTCCACGTGCACGAGGGTCAATCTGTGCCGTCTGAACAAATCGCCAGTTGTTAATCGTGTTTACAACATCATTATAAACAAGAACGGTAGCATTGATTACCTCTCCTGTGCGAGGGTCTGTCCACGAAGGTCCCATAGCATTCTCAACGTCAGTAGGTAAGTATCTGATACAAGAATACTTGAAGTTATCTGGGTCGAAATTAGGGTCGTTCTCTGGGAAGTCTGCCACCTGCATGACATTCTTAAACCCAATACGTTCGAAAGCCTTATTCCACCATAGAACACCAGCTTTGATAGCTCGTTTCCAAAGTGGAGGGAATGTATTCTCTACATAATAGACGATTGGCTTTGTTGGTTCGCAGAGTTCGCCCGCAAAGTAGGCAGTTGTATCCTTCGGTACAAGTCGCCAACGCTTAACGAATGTAGCTTTATCAATTGACCCATCCTTCTTAAGAACATCCTTATTCATAAGAAACATTCCCACACGTGTATCACTCAAACGAGGTGTCATCAAGTCGTTTGGTAACAGAGCTAACGTAAAGTTTACGCCAATCGTTACGGGATAGTTGGTGATAGGCGAACCCTTCTTACCAGAGAGACTAATGATGTAATGCCTATCCATACCGACACAGGCATTCTCATCGAAGACTTTTAGTTTCGTCACCCTTGTAAGGTTCTCTTTCAAAGATGAGTTTACTGTGTACGACCCTACATTCTTAGCAATCACTGGGAAGAAGCGATTCTCCTTTAGAATAAAGGACGAAGCATCGAACAGCACAGCTCCAGTGGAGTCGTTATGTGCCTTGATAGGGAATGAAAAGAAATCAAGATTATCATAGTTCAGCCTTGCAGCAAGGTTAGCTGAGGGCTGATTCTTTGGTACAAACAAGTCGGTATTTACCACCTGCATCACCACAGAACTATCTTTCTCAATGAAGCGTACATGCACTAAGTTGGAATTCTTAAAGCCTAAGTCGCCCATCTTGGGATTTGATACTGACGAAATGGTTACGCCAATAATCATGTCGCGACCCAAAGACTGCTTCGGAAGCTCCATCAATATACGTCCGTCAGTCTTATGAAACGAAACAAAGCTACCACGAACCGACTCCGTTAATTGCTCGGTGAGGGCGCGCTCGTAAGCCGATTTCTTTTCTGTTTGTGTGCTCTGCGCCTTCTTCTTACGTTTTGAAAACGGGAAAGCCGCTCCCGATGTTGCGACGAAAGAAAAGAGAAGCAGAAGTAAAAGTATGCGACGCATTAACTGATTAGATATTAATGAATATTTCATTGACCATCCTCCAAAGCTTTGTTCACCTTAAAGAGCAACATAGAATAATGTGAGTGCGCATCAGGTGAGAGGTTCGCTTTGACACACTTCTCCAACATTGGCTTTAGCTTCAACAGTGAAGTGTAGAAGTAAATAGCCGAACCATCTAACAAAGCAGCATCAACTGTTGGTGCGAGTGAGGCTGTAGGGTTACCATAGGCAGTGTTACTCGTCTGATTGCCGTTAACCGATGTTGACTGAAGTGCTGCTGGACCATTACCACCCTGCTTGTTAGACTTGTCGATAACCGCACGTGAATACGTTAGATAAGCACGTTGTAGCACACGCTCCTCCTGAGATGGAGCCTTACACAATTGTGCACTTTGGAAGAGTGAAGAGAAAAGGTCCTCGAAATATTCTTTCTGACTATAACTCTGTGATGACAAATGTGATGCTACTGCCAAGCGTGTACGAACACCAAAGAGGTCATATCCAATAAACTCTAAGAGCTGGTCGTAATAGCTTATAGCCATGAATCCCTTACGCTCAAAGGTTGGGTTAGCATATTGCTTGAAGTGCTTTGCCTGATTTAAGCACCACAACATCGCCTGTCGCTGGCGTGCTTTAGGTACCACCTCATAGCGAGGAACACCCGATGTGACTTTCATATCGTTTAAGAAGATACCACCAACATTGCTCAATACACGCTTGAAGAAAGCATATCTCTGCTGAGAGATTGCCAGATATAACTTCTCTTTGATGCGACTATCATCATCATCTTTCACCCAGCCATAAAGGTTGTTCTCAACGATTTGCATATTACGCAATCCATATTCGCTCGCCTTAATCGCATCGTTACCTAATGCACCTTCTTGTACACGTGGGTCCCAAATCAATGAAGAAGTTCGGAAGAAACGATAACGAGGATTCTGTACACGCTTATCAACCATCTTCTCAAGTGCATCGGTTTCAGCACTTAAACTTGTCTTTGATGGGTCGAAATAACGATAAGCCCATTCGATAGCATGCTTGTCATACTGTCCAACACTCTCTGGCATATAAACAACACCCTTATCACTTGGCTGAGCAACATAATTAAAAGGTGTATTAGCCATTATTGATGCAGCAAGATTGTTGGCACGTGTGAATGTGCTATTACGAAGAGAGTCAACAGGATAGGAATACGAAGCTCCTATATTATCAAGCAAACCAAGGCTTCGCCCTATTGCGCATGCTACCATGTACTTCAATCCTTGATTGAACTTGTCTTGTGGCAGATGAGAAGTACGCATTGTGGCATCTGATGCTGCTAAACCTAAGAATAACCAACGGTAAATCTGATCACCGACATTGGCAGGAACAAACACAGAGGCATTGATGATTTCTCCTGTTTGTGGGTTCGCCAAAAAAGAAGATGTAACCTTTTCAGCTGTACTTGGCACGTATCGAATGCAAGAATAGGCAATATCGTCTGCATCGAAGTTATGGTCATTCTTTGGGAAGTCTAAGGCTTCAATAGCCTTTTGATAACCCGCTTGTTCGAAAGCCTTATTCCAAAGTTCTACTCCTTGCTTTATCGCATTCTTCCATTCAACAGGGAAGGCATCATCAATATAAAAGCATATTGGCTTAACAGGCTTAGATAACTTACCTTGTTCGTAAGCCTTTAGATTCTGTGGAACGAGGTTCCAACGTTGTGCTATGAATGTTTGCTTGCTTTTTGCTATGTTATTATCGAAGGTGAGTTTAGATACAGATGCAATACCAACACGCGAATCAGTTATGCGTTGGCGCATCTTGCTATCTGGCAATAATGCTAAACTATAGGTAACACCAACGGTCGTTGGAATCTCACTCGCAACTGGTAAAGACAAGAGTGAGGCAGTGAGCAGATAGTTGAAATCAACGTTTATCGTTATATTACGATCAAAACTCTTAATCGTTCTAACATAAGACATTTCGCTCTTAGGCGAAGCTGACAATGCTAAATCACCCGACTTCTTTGGAATAATGGGTAACATACTGTTAGGACGTGCCAAGAGATCTGTTGCATCTATCACGATAGCCGAACTATCATTGTTGTAAGCAGCAATCTTAAAGCCCATCAAGACTGGGTCACGATAGCTAATCTTCAAGGCTTCTTGCATCTCAGCGCTTGCACTACCATCTGAATAAACCACACTGTTAGGTGTCTTCATCACCAAGCTGCTGTCTTGAACTTCGAAAAAGAAATGCAAAGGAGTGAAGCTCTTTGTACCAATGGTCAGATAGGTTGGGTCTGTTGTTGAGGAGATACCACCACCCAACAACATCTCTTTATGCAAGTATTTAACAGGAACTTCCAAGTAAAGTTTCCCATCACTCTTATGTACAGTGATAAACTTACTACTTGCAGTTTCCTTCTTCTTGTCCTTAAAAAGTTTATCGTATTTTGTTTCCTTCTTAGCTTTTTTGTCTTCGTCGCCTTTTTTATCATCGGCAAAAGCCCTAACATTAACGCACAATAGTAATAAGCCTATTCCTATTGTGCGCAGTGTTGCCATTATATTGTTTGTTTTCATGTCGGAATTATGGTTTGAATGTGGCATGTAATCTCCTTACATGCCACGTTCATTATTGTCTGTATGTAATGCTCTTGATACGTCCAGTAATATTCTTTTTCGCCCAAAGCAATTTGTTTTCGTTCATATCAAAACAGTAAATGCTTCCCACAAGCTGACCTGAAGCCACATTTGTAGCTACATAAAGTTTATTGCTTCCTTCTAAAATGAACATATCAGCGATAGTCTCACTGGAATCTCCAAAGGTTGTTAATGCGCTTTGTGGGAAATTACCACCAGACAATACGTTGTAAGCATACAGCTTATTACCAGCAGAATAGTAAACTAAGTTCTTCTCTGCAGATACGCGTACAACTGATTGTGTGGTCAAACCCGCAGTAGCTGGTACAACAGCCTCATCTTTTACAACTGCTGCCTCAACCTTTGTAGCTGTAGAAGGATAGAAGCCTGGGAAGATATAATAGCACTTAAACTTTGATGAAGTAGCATTCCATGTGAGTAAAACGATGTTACGCTCGTTGTCAACAGGTCCCATACCAACAAGTGTTTCACCCGTAAACTTACCTTTCAATAACTCAACAGGCACCTTACCTGTAGCCTGTACCTTTTGTGCGACCAATCGTCCTTCAGCATTATCAAACATTACGTAGCCTTGTACATAACGTAGGTCTTGCTGCTTCCAAGCTGTAGCAGCATCAGCTAAAGATATGTCGGAACCTAAAGCATCCTTTATTGACTTACCTAAGTTGAAGGGTGTTGTCTCTGAGAGTGTCAATCGGTTTGGCGCATGATTTACCATTGTCAGCATTGACTTTGGATATGTCAAGGCACTCTTTCTAAGATATGTAACATCGCCTGTACTATTAGTAGTGAAGCGCATATTCATCAGATTACCGTCGAACTCATAGATAGTACTTGGACTTCCCACGGCAACAAACAAGAGTGGAGTCTTGTTATCACGTGCTAACGCATAATCAATTCCCTTAGGTTCTCCTGTGAAATCAATGCTTGGGTTATTCTTTTGCAGAACATCTAAGTCAAAAGTCTTTGTACTTCCTTCCTCTGGCAGATAAGAAACAATTGTCTTTCCGCTATTGCTTGCTAATATGTAAAGACCATCAACATAAGAGTATTGTACATTTAGTCCAAACTCATAATATTGAATATTATCTCCATTGCTCACCTTTAATCGACATGGGAAAGTGCCGAAGTCCTTACAAACATATTTAAGAGAAGCATCGGTCGATACAACCTTACCATTTACTTCCCACTCATAGTCAATCTTCTTTTGCTCATTTGTCTGTACGACATTAGGCGAAATCTTCAATGTATCCCATCTATTAAGGGTATATTTCTCCTGTAAGTCCTGTGCCAATGATAACTTAGACGAATTGCCTGAAGGACCATAAGACTCATCTTTTATACATGATTGAAATGACAATGCCACTAATGGGAGTGCCAAGAGAAGATATAAATATTTCTTTATCATCTTATTTCTTATTTATCTGTTTACCAATATTCATTTTATCATAAGGTATAATCATAGTTTTTCGTAAGCTAAAGTCCCTTATTGAAACGATACTCCGTGTACACTCGATTATACCTTAAGACAAGTAACAATACTTATCCTACCTTTTACAACTCATCTGGATGCGCTGCAAAGTAAGCAATTACCTCCTGCACATGCTGATACAGATAGCCTTGTGCCGTTACATCAGAGCCTTCTATGATATCTCTGATAGTTGCCTCGTTACTGTCATAATAAGCAAGTAACTTACGATACTTGTTTTTGGTAAAGGCTCCTAACCCCCAATAACTCTCCATCACTTCCCAGAAATCAGGCTTAGAGAGTACGTTGTTAAAGGTTATTTTTACCGTATTGCTCTTGGTAAGTCTTGTTCCCAACTTATCCTTCCCTACTAAATTCAAAACCAATCGTATTGAATCGTCCTTATCTTCTGACAAGTTAGCACGTATCAATGTTACTGGAACATAGGTACGATAAGCATTAGGAGCGAAACGCAAGGTGTCAGCATTAAGTGTGTAATGCTTCCCTGCAACAGCTGTTGTACCCTTACCTACTTCTACACTGAAGGACTGCGCCTCAGCAGAAAGATTACCTACGAGCTGCACAGGAAGATAAACCACATGTGTAAGTGTATCAACAGGCTTTACTCCGAATGAGTAATTCACAACGGTATCACCTGGTTGTGCATAATAGAAGCTAACTTGATTTGTTGGTTCAAACATGCCGTCAGAACTGTGTTCACCATCAAAGTCGACGTTGCTGCATGCTGCAAACATGGTTACACCAGCGCAAACAAGTAGTATATTTCTTATTGTTTTTTTCATTTTCATAAAGTGTTTAATAACTTACTGTCCTCCGAACTCCTTCTCCTTTTCTGGCCAAGGTAACACAAAGATAGAGTTAGATGGCTGACGTGTGGTAATACCTCTAAAGTCAGTAAATGCTTTGTTGTAGTGCTTCAACGCATAGAACGTTTGTCCTTCTCCAGGCATCTCACGCATGCGCTCACGCAACATCTCCTTATTGAAAGCCTCACGTGTTGCTACCTTTGCACTATCAACATCCTCTAATCCACGACTTTTTCTTACTTCATTGAGTAATCTAACAGCCTCTGTCTTATTACTATCGTATGTACATTCACTTAAGATATAATACATCTCTGGCAAACGGATTAGCGTCAAGCCCTGTAAAGGATTGCTATTCACCTGTGCATCACTCTCTAAGAATCTTACAAAAGAATAGGTTTTCAAACCATCTGGTGTAGTATTCTGTCTGTAATAACCAGTGTAACGCAAGTCAGTACTTGTAGCCGAGAAGGCTGATGTCTCATACAGATTCTCAAGATCTCTACGTCCTTCAGTAAATGTACCACGTGCTGTCTGTGATAAGAAAAGCGTAGAAATAGTACTTGAAAGCGTATTGTTATACAAGCCGAAAATCAACTCTCCTGCTGCAGGGAAACGCTTTACATCACTCAATGAACTATACTTCTTCAATGAGAAGTTATTGGTTGCATCGATTACCTGCTTAGCATACTTAGCCGCATTCGTCACGTCACCCATAGCATAGTAAACTCTTGCCTTTGTAGCAGCCACAGCATACTTATTAAAGAACACAGCACGTCCTTTAAGATAGTCACTGGAAGCAGTTGTCTCAACGTTTACTACATCATCGTTCTTCAAGAGTTCTTCAGCTTTATCCAAATCCGACAATATCGCCTCGTACGTTTTATGCAAAGTCAATAGCTTCTTATTATTGAGGTCGAAAGACGTTGAGTATGGTATACCACGTGTTGACGCATTGCTTTGACCATAGTCTTCAGCAAAAAGACGAACGAGGTCGAAGTGCATAAAGGCACGTAAGCCATAGCTCTCACCACGCATCAAAGGCAGCTCTGCATGCTCAAACTTAGCATTCTCTGTTTGGTCAATTATATTATTGACGTATGCTATTACTTGATATTGCTTTGTCCAAATAGCATCAACGATTGAGCGTACATCACTTCGCATATAATCGTATTGACCTACGAAGTAGCTTGTCTCTGATGAGTTATCGTAACCAAAGATTTGTCCTAACTGGTCAACAAAGCCAAAGCTTAAGTTGCCACCATATAAGTCTGATGTTGCCATACTGCCATAAACACCATACATAGCATTACGGAAACCACGGATAGATGAGAACTGTTGTTCTTCATCCTCCTGCCCAGATGGTTGAACATTTATAAAGTCGTTACATGATACCACAGATAGCATCATGACAGCACCTACCAATAGTTTTGTATAATATGATATTCTCTTCATATTCGTTTTTTTCTTATTGTTACCTAAATAGTCTTTCACAATTATATTAATGTGTCAGCCATCATCGGTTTAAAATCCAAGTCTTACTGAGAACTCTACGCTTCGCTCATAAGGATAACTTAATCCGCGCTCACGTTTTACAGATGAGAGATAGAAGAGGTCGTTAGCCAACATCTCCAAGTGTAAACGCTTCAAGCCATATCGCTTAATGAATGTCAATGGCACTTCGTATGCCAGTGAGAGACTGCTCAGCGTGATATAATTATTTGTCTCAACAAATCGTGATGTCTGCATAGGCACGCTTGAATCGCTGATACGCTTGTACTTTGCTTGCTGACCTACTTCCTTCCATCTGCTGCTAAATACACGTTCGTCAGCATTATAGCGTGGGTCGGCACCCTCCACCTTACTTGCTAACGTCTGGTTATAGACAGCTCCACCGAAAGAATAACGCATAGACATTCCCATTGAGAACTGCTTATAGGTAAGGTAAGAACCTAATGAACCCATACCGAACGGTGTGGTATCGCCATATACGACCTTGTCATTAGAATCGTAAACGAACGTAAGGCTGCCGTCACGCTTAATAAATACCTCATTACCCGTAATAGGGTCGATACCAGCTGAAGAAACTACCTTCAATGCTGTCAGTGACTGACCTTCCTCATAGATAGGCAATGGTGTCACACCACCCTTTGCTTGGTTCTTCTCGTTTTGTTCACGAAGCGCGTTACTAATTTTCTTAATCTTATTCTTGTTGTAAGCGTAGTTAAGGCTCAACGACCACTCCCAATCCTTATTCTTGATAGGGATAACACGTGTCTGGAACTCGAAACCATGGTTCTCTACCTCTCCAACATTCTCACGTGACGTGGTGATACCCAATGATGGAGCCTTGGTGATGTCAAGCAACAAGTTGTCTGTATTCTTTACATAAACATCTGCCGAGAAGTCCCAGCGTCCCTTGAACATTGTGAGATCAAGACCGAGGTTGGCACTGAGTGTTCTCTCCCACTTAAGGTTCTTGTTTCCAATACCCATTGGTACGGCACCAATACCTTTAATATAGTTAAGACCTGCCAAACTGGTATACATTGTCAACGCCTGATAGGGTTCAAACGAGATGTTTCCAAGATAACCCAAACTTGCACGAAGCTTTAACAACTGGAAAGGTGAGCCTTTAAGGAACTTCTCATTATGAATATTCCATCCTGTTCCCACACTCCAGAAAGGTGCGAAACGAGAGTTCTTACCAAACTTAGACGAACCTTCATAGCGATAAATCACATCTAAGAAGTAACGGTTATCCCATATTGTGTTAAGGTTTACGAAGAAACCTGCACCATTATACTTATTGTCTACACCACCTGGTTTACCTGTTGGATAGTTTCCAGCCAACAATGGGTGGGCTACGTTGTCTGAATAATAACCTACAGAACCATACGTACTACCATCGACAGAGTTTGACTCGATCGTTGCACCAGCCATCGTGGTAAGGAACAACTTACTAAATATATAGTTATTGTATGACACCATCAACTTACCCTGATAAGTAGTTGTACTGATGAAAGTCTCTTTCAGTAGTCCTCTGCGTGACACATCAGCTACGTTCTTAATCTGGTCTGCCGAGAATGGTGACACAAAGTTACGTCCCTCGTATTTCGTCTTTTGTATTGAGAAGTCTCCATCAATTCTGAACTTCTCACCCAACCATAACTGAAGTGTTGTTGTGTTTAATACGTCGAGCGTATTTCCTCTGTTGAAACTACCTAACGATGCCTCATACAAAGGGTTAGAGAGGTCATAATTCAACTTTGGTTTCAATGCGCCATACTCATCATATGGATATTCATATGGGTTCTGCTTCACCCACTCAGAGAAGTCACCATATGGCGACTGAGTTGATTTTACAGATGAGATAGTAGCCGTATTACTGATAAAGAACTTACCAGAAAGGTTATATGAGAGCTTGAAGTTTGTTGACAAACGCTCACGGCTCGAACCCTTCATTACACCTTCCTCATCACCATAACGCACACCTAAGTTATATCGTGCATGCTCATCACCTCCATCGATACTTACACTATGCTGTGAAGAAACCGCATTACGCAATGGCTTCTTAATCCAGTCGGTTGTTACACCGTCTTGAATCTGATTATAATAGGTTGCATACTTATTTTGCAGCGCATATTGTTCCGCTAAGTCGGTCGCTGTGTAAAGACCTGCCAAACGCTCATACTCGAGCTTTTGTGATGCTGAAAGCAATTTATAATCACTCAAATCTGGAGTTGACAAACGTAATGTTCCGTTATAATTAAATCTCAACTTACCACCCTTGAGTGCCTTCGTTGTGATAACGATAACACCTGCAGATGCCTTCGCACCATAGAGTGCAGATGCCGATGCATCTTTGAGTACGGTGATTGACTCGATATCGTTCATATCCATATCATTGACATAGTCTACCTTTACCTGCGAACCGTCAACAACGAATACAGGTAAGTTAGCTTGACCTGAGAAGGTAGCGCGTCCACGAATATTGATATCAGCAATCTTATTTGGGTCAGATCCGCCAAGGTTATCCTCTAACACGCTAAGACCTGGCACAAAGTTAGCCAAACTCGTAAGTACATTCTTTGTACCCACTGACAAGAGCTCGTCTTTCTTTATAGAAACCTGCGAACCGGTAAAACTGTTTCTATTCTTTGTAGCAAAACCTGTTACGACAACTTCACCTAACTCACCAACGTCTTCCTGCATCGTAAAGTTACCTGCCGTTCCATTCTTTACCTTTTTCTCTAAAGGCTTATATCCTATATAATTAAAGGTGAGCGTAACCTCTGGTAAGTCGGTATTAATTTCATACCGACCATCCAAATTCGTAATATAACCGCCATTAAAGCCTTTCATTCGGATGGTTACACCAGGCAGAGGCAGACCGTCTTTATCGGTTACCTGTCCATATACTCCCTTCCGTTTCTCTTGTGTTGGTTTACGAACAAGTTTCACGCTGTTGCCATCAATACTATAGCTAAAACCAGTCTTATTAAAGACTTGTCCTAACACGGCACGAACAGGCTGCGCTTGTGCGTCAATGTTAACTTTCTCCGCTTGAGATAGTAGCTCAGGACTCACATCAAATTGTAATCCTGTTTGTTTTGACACTTCATCTAAGAAGGTCTTCATTTCTGTTTGCTTCATAGACAGCGTCACCACCATCTTATCGACATCTTGTGTTTGTGCCGATACGGTTGACCCTATACTAAGCATTAACATCAGAGCCAGTACTGCCCAAATTCGTAATACGAGATTACTTTTTTGCATTTCTTTTCTCATTTCCCCTCTGGTACTTTAATGTTTAGAACTATTCTTATAAATTAAAAAGTAGAATACAAGTTATACTGATATTCTTTTTATAAAGCCGCTTTTTAAAACAGCGAATCTACAAAAGTACACAAATATCAAAAACCTTGCAAATATTTTTTAAGTTTATATATTAAAAACATATCATTTCATAACATCTATGACAAATATTTGATTGAAACCTAAAATATTATTTCTTTGCCTATTCTTTACATTGTCTTTCTGCCATTTATACCTTCACTTAGCCACAATCGATAAGCGCATGTAAATATTTTTCGTACACCTTGAATTTTATATATGGTCTTTAGGCTTCGAAAAGGGGCTTAATAGGCTTCTAAAAGATGCCCTTTTGAAGTCTTACTAACGCCCTTTTGGACCCTTAGTAAGCACCTTTTCAAATACAGGTTAGTAACATACTGTATACCTGATAGTTACAAATACATTTAGAAATTCTATTTTATACGCATGAAAAGGAGATTTAACCCGAAGTTATGTAAAGATATTTCGTAGTAATAAAAGAAAAGGTAGATTCAAGTACCAAGTGCGAAATCAAAATTAATCCATGCAGTCATTAGAACCTAAACATATTTTTGGTCTTCAGAGTTTTGGAGTGATAAGGTTTGCTACTTAAGGTTAGAACTTTGAACTAATGTCACACGGAGAAAAGGAGAGGACGGAGGATTATTAAAACAAAGCAATGGAGGTCACGGAGGCACCGTCGGTGCATAGAGCGACGGAGCCTGTTTGCCAATTCTATTAGCAATTTATATACAAAGCGTTTATTCCAAAATAGTTATCAAGAATCTGTACGCTATACCTCCGTCGCTCTTTGTGCCATCGGCACCTCCATTGACATTGCATTTACCTCCGTCCGCTCCGTGACTCAGTGTGCCTAATTATATAAGATCTTTTGTTTGATTGTGCCCGATAACAGAGTTAGAAATTCAAAAAACATCTTCTATTATTTGCTTTTTATAAACTCATGCGTTAATTTTGTAAACACTATAATTTAATTTAAAACATACTTGTATATGAGAAAAAGGGGGTTATTATTGGCATTTTTGGCTTTTATTGCCATTTTCATTTCTTCTTGCTCTCAAGAATATGTTGTGAATAATACTAAGGCTTCTTCTCTGGAAAGTCTTAAAGTCGAGAAAATGAAGGACTTATTCAAAAAACACAATTGGCATCTTGATACCACTATTCCTGAAAAAGAAAGAAATAACCTTATTCTTCAGATGGATTATGACAAGGTGAAAAGTTTCCTTGAAGATTTGGATAATGGTATTAAGTTTGAAAAGAAAGATACCCTTATTGGTTATGTGAAAAAGGGGTCTTCAGGATTTTGAAGTGATAAGGTTTGCTACTTAAGTTTAGAGTTTGAAGCAATGTCACACGGAGGAACGGAGAGGACGGAGGATTATTAAAACAAAGCAATGGAAAAGTAGTAACGATATTATTGTTTACCAATTCTATCAGCAATTTTATATACAAAGCGTTTATCCCAAAATAGTTATCAAGAATCTGTACGCTTCATCTCTGTTGCTCTTTGTGCATCATCACCTCCGTGACATTGCGTTTACCTCCGTCCACTCCGTGACTCTGTGTGCCATATTATTTGAGCGTCTTAGTTTATCAGTCTATATTACGGGAGGAGCCAACATCATACGTTTAAAAGATAGTATACAAAAAACGGGATTACCTTCGTAAAGGTAACCCCGTAAAACTATTGTAACTTAGGATTATTTAATGTAATAAGAATACTGCTTCCAACCTAATGGAAAGGTTATTATGCAGAAACTTATAACATCATTAGATAAGAATCTATTAACGTAACTTATAGCCCTTGAACGCATAGAACAAGATATAACCAAAGCATACAAAGCAAAGACCATAGGCATATCGAGCATCTGAAACATCTTTTAAAAGACCAAACAACACTGTTATTGCTGCTCCACCAATAAGTCCCATTGTCAAGAGTGACGAACCCTTCTTGGTAAACTTACCCAAATCCATCAATGCCAAAGGCCAAAACGCTGGCCACATCAGTGAACATCCTAAAGCCATAACACCGACACTATAGATACTGTAAACTCCAGGAAGAAGAACAACGAGGGTCGTTCCCAATAAGGCTACGAATGAACAAATCTGCAAAGCACGTGTCTGAGAAAGATACTTAGGAATCAGAATGATTCCTGCTATATATCCAATACTAATACTAATCGGAGTTATCCAAGAATAGTTTTCTGGATGAGCAAGTCCTAACTCATTCGCATAGTCAATAAGCGTTCCCAACACGATAGTCTCTGCACCAACATAAAAGAAGATGGCAATAGCACCCAGAACCAAGTGTGGGAACTGGAAAACAGACTTCTTACTGTTTGCATAAGCAGATACTTCTTGGTCAACCTCATCAGTCTCACTGCTATCCTCACCTGCTGCCTTCACCTCTGGCAATGGTGACAAAAGAGCCACTACACCCAAAGCAACGAACAGACAAATAATCACAGCAAAAGGTTTACCTAAATCATCTATCGCAACACTACCTGAAGCACCTGCGAAAAGAGCAATAAAGAGGGGTGACACTGGCCAAGCTAACTTGTTGATCATACCCATAATAGAGATACGCTTTGCAGCACTCTCCGTTGGTCCCAATATTGTCACATAAGGATTTATAGCTGCCTGTAAGAAGGTGTTAGCCGTTCCACAGAAAAAGGAAGCTGCTAAAAACAAAGGAAAACTCTTTGCATCTGCCGAGAAGATAAACACTCCAAAAGCTACGGCAAACATTCCGAACGCAATAGCCATCGTACGCTTATATCCTATCTTGCTAATTAACATTCCCGCAGGATAGCCAAAGATGAGGAATGGCAAGAATGTTGCACCAATGAGCATATATGCTTCCATTGAAGAAACACTTAACGACACCTTCAATACTGGAACCAACAATGAATTTATACCCAAGGCAAATCCACAAGTGAAAAACATAAGCCCTAAGAATGCCATAGGGACAAGGAAACTCTTTTGTTCTTTCATAAGTCTACTATGCAACACTATTGATGAATACTTCACTTAAATAATATGGGACAACATGACATCTTCTCTTGTTGATTAGAGTAATGTTATGTCCACGAACAAGACACTTTGTACAATGTTTACAGTACGACAATGCTTTATTATTAAGAATTGAGATGTCAGGGGAAGAGATAGAACTCTAATTATAAAAGTCAGATTCTCACACTTCTTGAAGCGATATAAAAAAGATTTTCGAGGAGCATATAAATCCCTAAAACCTATCATCAACAACTGACATACTCCATCATATTAAACTGCTGGAAGGTCCAACAAATGTTACCCTGCATTCTGTCATTTCAAGAAAAAACCTAACCCAAGTGTTGCAATAAAAGTCACATTAAATCTTGATTGACGATGCAAAGGTACAAAAAAAACGCGAAAAACTATCACAATTTGATAGTTTTTCGCGTTTAATCTCTTTATTTGAGGATTATAAAGCTATTATTTCGTACGTCTGAGTATCTCATCACGGCATTCTTCCATCAGCCATTTTGGTGTACTCGTAGCTCCGCAGATGCCTACTGTTTCGACTCCTTCAAACCAGCTCATGTCGATTTCGTCAGCGCTCTCAACCTGATGGGAGCTTGGGTTTACACTCAGACATTCGTGGAAAAGAACCTTACCATTTGAACTCTTACGGCCTGCCACAAAGAGAATTAAGTCGTGACGAGCAGCAAAGGTTGAAATGTTTGGCATACGGTTAGCAACCTGTCGGCAGATGGTATCAAAGCTTTGGAATTTTGCCTTTGGTGATATATGACTTTGAATGTATTCGATAATCTTATGAAACTCATCCAAACTCTTTGTCGTCTGTGAGTAGAGATAGATGTCATTATTAAAGTCTAACGCTTTGACATCTTCAAACTTCTCTATCACAATCGCCTGACTATGGGTCTGACCAACAAGTCCAAGCACCTCGGCATGACCATTCTTTCCAAAGATAACAATGGAAGAGGAGGCACTAAGTTCTTGTCCCTCGCCTACTGCAGGAGGAAGAGAAACAGAAGAAGTAGAGGTTTCTGCCGCTTCATTCGTTACTGGCTTGAGGTTTGAAGGTTCATCAACAGTAGCCCCACCCTTTGACGATATCATATAAGAAGGTTGACGACCTTTCTCATACTGTGTCTTAATACGACGCTGGAGGGCAAGAACCACAGGACAAGTTGCATCGATAATCTCAATGTTATTACGTCTTGCAAGCTCGTAAGTCTCAGGCGGTTCGCCATGTGCACGCAGCAAAACCTTCACGTTATGGAGTTCGCGCATCTGCTCATGATTAATCGTTATGAGCCCTTTCTTTGTGAGGCGTTCCACCTCCATACTGTTATGTACGATATCACCTAAGCAATAGAGCTTTGTACCCTTTGCCAATTCTTCTTCGGCTTTCTTAATGGCAGTGGTCACACCGAAGCAAAAACCACTACCGTTATCTATCTCTATTTGAAGCATTTCTTTTTAAGGAGTTAAGGAGTTGGGAAGTTAGGGGAGTTAAGACAACGCCCCTACTCCACAACTCTATCTAATAACTTGTTTACTCGTCAACTCGTTTACTTGTCAACTTGTATACTTGTCAACTTGAAAATGAATAGAGTTTAAACAATTCTTTGACTCGACAACTCTATCAATTAACTCGTTTACTTGTCTACTTATCAACTCGTACAACCTCCGCACCTGTACGTCCGCTATATTCTGGCGCGTATGCACATTGCGCAGTGCAGGTTCCTGTCTGATAAACACCTGCTCGGTCTATATAATATTCTGTCTCAACGACATGCTTACCCTTAGCCATTTGGTCGAAGTAGTAATTAGTGGTGTAATCCTTTGGAGCAATGTAATATCCCCATTGATATCCACTCAACTGACTAACAGGCTCAAGACAGGCAGCACGCTTGTCAACTACTTGTACGAAGTCGTAATCACGGTCAGCAATGATCGTCAAACGGATACGCACCTTGTCACCAACTTTAAGAGTCTTCCCCCTCTTCAACAGTACACTATCAACCATGACTTCACGCTTAATCTTCAAGCCAGATGAAGCATCAGAGATATCTGTTGACGCTTGGAAGAACTGTGCATAGACAGCACCCCAGCTTGTGCCAGTGCTTGTCTTGCTGATAACCAAATCATGATTCTCAGACGAGTGGAAATCAACTGGCTGTGTAGCCTTCACATAGCCCAACCCTGCCGTAGGCTGTGTTGTCTGCAAAGGCTTATTATCAAGCATCAATGTAGCATGCTCTCCATTCTGCATCAACCAATTGCCATTGTTCATAAATGCCCAAATAGCATTCACAGAGTTCAATGGTGTATCCCAAGCCTGCGTACGCTTCTCCTGCAAGAGCCAACGCTGCATCTCAACAAGCGTCTTACCATCAGTAGGAGTAATCGTCTTTATCGCCTCAATAGCAGCCACCTCTGTTGGAATCTTATAATCACGCCAGCTGTAATAAGCGTTTTTAGAATCGAAGTAACGTCCCTTCTCCTCCGTATAAACCGTATATTCCTTGATACTCTGGAGATATTCGTGCGCCTTTTCCACCTTACCATACTGCTGGAGGATTACTGCTGTATTCGCTTTACCATAGATAGTCAAGTCCGTAGGCTTCTTGGTCAGGCGGTCGATGAGGTACTTTATGTCATTTGTAGCTCGGTCGTGATAGAACAAAGCATTGGTGTAAAGATAATCACAAAGCTCATCAGATGGGAAGAGTATCGTATTATACTTCTTCTCATCACGCTTCATTTCAGCCACACACTTAGCTACCTTCTTATCCATAAAACGGAAAGAAGCCTTAATCATGTTTGTTACTTCTGGGCTTGGACTTGTAAGGTTCTGCAGACGAGCGAGTGTCTTTGCCACCGCAACCGTCATATAAAGACTTCCCTTCATTCCTGGCCACCAAGAGAACGAACCATCAGAGTTTTGCAGTTTCTTTAGACTTGAGAATATTGATGTCAACTTGTTCTGCAACTGATTCTCATCGAAGAAGCGCACAAGTTGCTGTTTCTGTTCGCTTTCATTCTTAGCATCCATCACCCAAGGAGTCTCGTCAAGTGTCAAAGACTTGAGTTCTTGATTCTTCTCCAAAGCCGACATCATTGATGTTTCCTTACCAGTTTCCTTCTTCCATTGCTCAATAGTCTGCTTAATCGATGGGGAAGTACTCATGACCTGCTTACCCAAACGGTTTGCATAATAAGCCGAAACAAGACTGATAGCATTCTTTTCATTTGCATTTGCCACATAAGGCAATGCTTGAATCATCAGCCAATTTGGGTTATTGGTGTACTCTACTGTCAGCTTCTGATCCGTACTCTTCTTTGGGAAAAGCTTACCAACATTAATCTTCTTCACCCCAGCATCATTCTGTGTGAATGGATAGGTGTTTGTTACATACTCCTTATTCTGAAGTACTGAGAGGTAATGTTGCTCACCATCAGAGAAGCCATCGCCCTCAACCGTGAAGCGAACAACAAGCAAGGACTGGTCAGCTGTAAGTTTATTTGCATTCTTTGCTAATAAAGAAGCTAAGCTATAAGTTGCTGAACCACTCCCCTGTGCCTTCAAAACAATAGCTTTACTATCCGTAAAGAGCACCTTCTCAGTTGCTGGGTCAAGGATTTCAACCTTTGCTTTTGCATTGATATCTTTCTCAGATTGATTAAACAAACGAGCAGATACCATTGCTCCGTCACCCAAACGAACAAAGCGAGGCATATTAGGCTGCACCATCAAAGTCTTCTGAGCAACGATGTCATCAGAAAGGAAGCCATTGTTCATATCCTCATCGTGTGCCAATCCCATGAAACGCCAAGTAGTAAGGCTCTCTGGAAGCGTAAACTTAATACTAACATTACCCTTTCCATCCGTCTGCAACTGTGGATAGAAGAAGGCAGTCTCATTGAGATTCTCACGCATAGAAGGTTTTACATTCTTCGGTTCGTCCTCCTCTTGTTTTATCTCCTCATCTTTCTTGACAACAGGAGCAGTAAATTTCGCTTTCGTTTCCTTAGTAGGTCCAAAGCCAACCTTAACGACCTCATTCATAGAAGACTCCTTTGCCAAAGCCATTGACTTAACGGCACGTGTCATGCTTACCATTCGGTCTTCTCTTGCTGAATAAATATAAGCATCTGGCGTATCATAATCTTCTAAGAAGCGACTATCAAATCTCGAGAAAGACAACAGCTCTACATCAAAAGGTTTGATATTAGCTTCCCATGAAAGACCCAAACCAGAATAATCAGAACTCTCCCAATTAACAGATGTATAGTTAAGCGAGAAGAAGTTGCCTAAGTTCCATGAATTAGACAAGAACTGATCAAGACTCTTGTCATAAAGCGTTGCCATCAGTTGAGCATTGGCAGCCTTGCCATCAGGACGATTAATGGTTACTGTCCATTCCTCCTGCTGACCAGGGATAAGTTTATTACGGAAAGTCTTCCATTTCACAATTAAGCTCTTATCTGGTAACGGACGCATAATCCTCTCTGAATGAGCATACAGAATGCCATTCTTTACCCAAGCATAATTAAGAAATATCTCATCACCATACTCTTCCTTATAGACAAACTTGCGTGTCTGTATACTATTGCTTTGATTGAAAGAACCTGTCTCAATCACTTTATTACCTGAGAAGATAGAATAAACAACATACTGATTCTCATCACTTGAGCCCACCTGCATATAGATAGGACCACCATCGCGAGGGAATTGGTTTCCACTCAGATAGAACCAGTTATGTGTCTCAATAACCGGACGCTTATCATCAAAAGAGAAGACGACAAAGTCCTCATCTATCGTATCTGTTCCGCAGATAGCATGTAGGCGATAAGCACCAGAAGGCAAACCCTTTATAGCAACATTCTCATTTGCCTTTGCGGTCTTGTAATCGCTATAAACATAATTATTCTTATCCTTCTGCTGCGCCACAATTACATACTTCACTGTTCCATCAACAGGAGATCCTGCAGCATTCAGATAATTAAACTTAATCGTTTTAAGACTGTCACGCAGATTCTTCTCAGCAATATTGCAAGAAAGACTTGCCTCCTTTGTCCCTAATGGCAATGAAGTAAAACCGTCATGTGTTTCACCTGCGGCATCAGTCACCGAAGCCTCAACTCTAAAGTTATAGAAAAGTGAACGATAACCCTTACCAGACTTCAGTTCTTTCTTGGCTTTGTCAGATAAGACAAAAGGTACGGTAACAACAAACTCTCCCTTGTCGTCTGTGACAACATCTTGCTCGTTCACTTTCTCACTGCCTTCATAGAAGCGACTCCAATAGCTTATATTACGTGTAACGACATAATGCACCTTTGCACCTTGTACAGGTACACCAGCAAAACTCTTGGCACGACCAATCAATTTGATAGAATCACCGACAGCATACTTCTCCTTATACTCGTCAAAGTTTACATCAAACGTTGGACGCTTATACTCATCTACTTGGAAACGCTTAGATCCTTTTGTTCCAAAATCAGCATAAATAGAGAAACTACCAGTCAGTCCACTTGTTGGAAGATTAAAGTCTGCTGCAGCAGTACCGAAACGGTCTGTGGTTACTGACTTACGTCCTATCTCCTTATAATTGGCATCTTTCAAAACCATATCGAAGGTTTGTCCGCCTGCTGTCTTAGTCTTATAGTCTTGCTTTGTATTCTGATAAGCAATGACAGATGCATGCACCGTCTGCCCAGGACGATAGATACCTCTATCCGTAAAGACCTGTGTTACCATCTTGTCATAGTTCACCTTGTCGTAGTCATACGAACCCTCCAGTTGAGTTTCTTCAAAGGCTTTATCTTTATTCGTAAAGACATAGATGTCAGGGGTAGTTCTTTCCGATTCAAAAACTATCTCTCCATTCTTGTTCGTAACCAGTTTCTTAACGATAGAAGGCTTATCATTATAATAATTTGGATAGGTAGCCTGAACCGTTGCATTTGCTACTGGTTGCCCATCCACAACATTGACAACAACATACCGTGCTTTCTTCTTTGGTTGCAGTTCGCTCATGACATAGAGGTCACTAACATAGTAGAAAGCATATTTCGGTGTAAAATTCTTTTTAGGCGTTTCTACCTTAATAAGGTAAACACCCAGAGGTAATGTAGGCATTAAGAAAGAGTCTTTCACCTCTTCATAATCCTTATGACCAGTGAACGTACGGTTTATCGTCTGCGTTGTTGCAGGCAACAGACTTGCCTTCAACTTAGCCATGTCGTCTTTATCTACAAAACTGATAGAATGATTTCCTGATAGTTTCGTACGCGTAACCGTTATGATTACATCTGACACATTGCGCGTATTCAGCTTAACCCAGTTATTCTTCTCCGTCGAACTAACATTACGCTTATCGAAACTCACTTCAAACATCGGTCTTGTCAGTTCTGCACGAGCATTACGTAATGATACAATTCTATTCCATGATGCCCAACGGACAAGTGCATTATCAATATATGCTATCTTTTCCTCAACCGGAGTATCTTCTCCCATACAAGCATAACGTTTCAACGCAACTTCTCCACATATCGGTAAGTCGCTATACACTTGCATGAGTGAGTCGAGCTTTGAAATACTCTCTTTCTCCTCCTTTATTCCCATCATTGCCGTGTAGCAAGCTGCCTCACGGTTTCCAACGCTTTTATAATAGCTATGCAGTTTGTCGTAGTTACCCACCTGCATACCAATAACATGCAACAGGTCACCCTTGAAGATATCATCGTTTTTACCTATCTTTATCAAAGGCTTAAAGTCTGCTGCTTTCTGACTTGCCAGTAGAGAAGGGTTAGCAAGTGCCTTCTTAAAGTAGTCGTCAGCATTTCCACTTTCTTCATTCCGTCCTATCACACCCAAGATACAGTTGTAGACAGCCGACAAGACTTCATCTTTCCCTTCTACCATCTTTGCCTTTGCCTTCAATCGATTTAGCTCTACCTCAGCAGAGTCGGGTGCTATCTCTGTCTGTAACCTTGATGCTAACAGACTTGCTGCCAAGATTTGCCCATAGGCTTTCTCTTTCTGTGCTTTCTGTTCAATCTTCTTTAACAAGCTGATTTGTGTCTTTGGTAAGTCCTTTTGCTCAGCTTGATTCACTTGTTGCCATAAGGCATCGAAGCTCTGTGCTGTTACAGTAATTGGCAACAACAGAAATATAATTGATAAAATGATAAGTGGTTTCTTCATACTCTCTTTCTTTTATTAATTGCAAAGATAATGCTTTTCAAGTAAAAAACAAAGATGAGCTATGTATATTGTATAAGATGAATACTACTACCGCACAATATAATTAAACTTATCAAAGTTTGTAAAGCCCATCTCTTCCAACTCTTTCTGGCTCTGCTGGCGGTCTTCGTCTGTATTATATTCAGGTATCAAGGGTAGACGGATGATTACCTTATCAGCATATCCATTCGCTGCTAACCATTGAAGATTACTGATTACCTGCTTATTCTCTTTACATCCATATGCTTTGTAGATATCAGGGTTCATATCCTTAATATCTACATACCACATCTGCACCAACGAGGCAATAGCTTTGACATTCTCAAGCGGCACGTTGAGCGATGTCTCTATTGTCAACTTCCATTCGGGATTCATTATCTCGGCAAAGGCTTTAATGAAGTCTGAACGTAAAAGGGGTTCACCACCGCCAAAACAGATACCGCCACCCGTTGCCACAAAGTAAAGGTCGTCTATCTCCACCTCACTATACAACTCACCAGGCGTCAGCCTGCACCAAACACCATCAGCCTGCAAGCACTGAGCGTTTAAGCAGTACTGGCAATGAAGCGGACAACCATGAAAGCCTACCAATGTTGTTACGCCTTCTCCATCCGTGGTGAGCCTGTGCCGATTAATGGCAATAAACGGTGCTGTTATTTCTGATTGCATTTCTCTTTATGTGATTGAAGAGCAGTGCTGTCGGCTAATTCTTTCTCTAAATAGGATCTATCTATCTCCCCTACTACGTCAAGAGAAGGTTCTAAACGGACAACCATATCATCAGGATTACGAATAGACTTCACTGCTATCACCTTATCCTCAAATCCATAAGATGAAAACACGAGGGTGTCATTACGATTAACCTGCAATACAAATCTTCCATCTTCGCCCAAAGACAGTCTCTTCTTACCTCCTAATAGCATAACATTAACTTCCGCAGCAGCCTTACCAGTAGAAGAGTCGAGCACTCGCCCAATAATAACAGTAGCATTCTTCAAATCTGCAGTGAGTGCTTTTGGTATCACTACTGTATCACCCATAACTGGCATATCAGTAGAATCCTGAGCTTTATTCTCAACGTTGCAAGCTTTGGGAGTGTTCTGACATGATGTAAGCGGAACCGTAGCAACACAAAGACCAGCAGCCAAACCAGCCACTTTCATGCCCCATCCCTTGCGTTTCCGTTCTCTTAATTGTGTCTCTAAATAGCGTATCTCCGCCTCACAAGCAGGGCAAGTGCCTGCACAATCCCCTTCGTAATGACACTCCTTAGGTTGATAGCTGATACCATTCGCATCCGCTATCTGTTGCCGAATATCCTTTAATAGCTTACAAGTACTCTTTCCTTTTACCATAATACTAATCCTTACTTACACTTCTTTTTATTCTTCTCCTTATGCGATTTCGGCTTATAAGTCCTACGACCATACACATCATCATAGTTTGGTGAAACAGATCCAATTCCTCCTACTATCACCGACACATCATAGGCTTCCAGTACAATAACATTATTATCAGAACGCAAAAGAGAACTTACACTAACCGTTTTCTGCTTATAACCAATGAATGAGACTACCAATGAAGTATCTGGTGGTAACTTCAAAGCAAACAAACCATCTATATTTGTTGCCACACCCTTGGTTGTTCCCTCTATTAAGATAAAAGCTCCTATCAATGGTTCCTTATCATCACTGCCTACGACCATTCCACGTACAACCACAGGTGATGCACAACCATCAGAAAGGTCTACTACCTTTACAGAATCTTTCTTGGTTGTACGCACAGGAAGATTAGACGTACTATCAGGTTTAACACCTTGCGCAGCAGCTGTCATCGGCATTACCGTAGCGCAGATACCAGCAGCAATACCAGCCACCTTCATACCGAAGCCATTACCCTTACGCGCTCTTAACTCACGTTCAAGATAACGTATCTCCTCCTCACAAGCAGGGCAAGTACCTGCACAATCCCCCTTGTGATGACACTCCTTAGGTTGATAGCTGATACCATTCGCATCCGCTATCTGCTGCCGAATATCCTTTAGTAGCTTACAAGTACTCTTTCCTTTTGTCATAATGCTAATCCTTACTTACACTTCTTTTTTATTCTTCTCCTTATGCGACTTCGGCTTATAAGTTCTATGACCATACACATCATCGTTATATACTGTCTTCATAACTGTAGACACTCTTTAGGCTGATAGCTGATACCATTCGCATCCGCTATCTGCTGCCTAATATCCTTTAGCAACTTACAAGTACTCTTTCCTTTTACCATAATCCTTATCCTTACTTACACTTCTTTTTATTCTTCTCCTTATGCGACTTAGGCTTATCAGCTCTACGACCACTCTGGTCATCTTTATTACCTTTATTTTCACCTTTACAGGTAGGTGGTGTAGCAATTGTTACAATGCCATCTAACATTGCATCTCTATCTTCCTCAAGCACTATAACATTATTATCAGAATGCAAAAGCGAACTTACATGAACCTTTTGCTTCTCGTATCCTATTAAAGAAATAACCAACGAAGTGTCTGGTGGTAACTTCAAAGCAAACTGTCCATCTACATTTGTTGCAACGCCCTTGTTTGTTCCGTCTATTACAACAGAAGCACCTATCACAGGTTCTTTATCTTCTGCGTCTATAACCATTCCGCGTACAACCACAGGTGATGCACAACCATCAGAAAAGTCTACTACCTTTACAGGGGCTTTCTTAGCTGTATGTACAGGACGATTAGCCGTACTATCAGGCTTAACACCTTGTGCAGCAGCAGTCATCGGCATTACCGTAGCGCAGATACCAGCTGCAATACCAGCCACCTTCATACCGAAGTCATTACCCTTACGTGCCTTTAACTCACGTTCAAGGTAGCGTATCTCCTCCTCACAAGCAGGGCAGGTACCTGCACAATCCCCCTTGTGATGACACTCCTTAGGCTGATAGCTGATACCATTCGCATCCGCTATCTGCTGCCGAATATCCTTTAGTAGCTTACAAGTACTCCTCCCTTTTGCCATAACTTTATTTCTTATTACACTTCTTTTCCTTATGCGATTTCGGTCCTTTCTTCGCCTTATGCTTCCCGAACATTTTATCGCATCCACCCAAGACTACAATTTCATTCATCATCGCCGAGTCCTCAGTGATATAAATATCATTATTCTTTTTATCTAAGAGTTCTTTAACTGTCACACTCATTTTATAATAACCAATACCTCTCATCTCCAGTGTATCAGTTGGCAGAGCTTTCACTGCATACTCGCCCTCAATATCGGTGACATCTCCTTTTTTTGTGTCCTGCGACCCAACAACAGCTCCAATAATAGGCTCCTTTGTCTTTGTATCAAACACCTTCCCACGTAATAGCACAGCATCAGGGTGACCATTGGTCAGGTCTACCGCTCTTATAGAATCATTCTTTATCGTCTTAGCCTTAAAGTCAGGACTAATCTTACTCTCTGTTTGTACCATAGCAGCCATTGGTAATACAGTAACACAGACGCCAGCAGCGATGCCAGCCACCTTCAAGCCAAAACCACTATGCTGCTTATTCTTTAGTTGTTCTTCAAGGTAACGGATTTCCTTCTCACAACCAGGGCACGTACCTGTACATTCACCCTTATGGTGGCACTCTTCAGGATGATAGCTTATTCCATTCTCATTTGCAATCTTCTGACGGACATCCTTCAAGACCTTACAAATAGCTCTACCCTCGTCCATAAATTATTATTTAAGCGTTTGTAAATAAAAGACTTTGCTACAAAAATATAAAAAAAAGAAGACAAACAAAAACAAACTGACATTTTTGTTATTATATGACGATAAATTTAAACGTTCACAATAAAATGCACATAAAAAATATTAGCTTGTCACCAGATGACGACATATTTACGCCGCTTACTTAAAACATCCCTTGTATATCTGCTTAATTGTATCTTGCTACAAATAAAATGATAGTTACAACGTTCACCAGCCCTATTCAAACCTCGTGTTGATTCTCCGCACATGTGGTGCGGAGGCTTAGCACTGTTTGTGCTGAGGGCATATTACCTTATAATATATAGCTTAGGTAAAAATGATTTAGCCTTAAAAAGACCATTGGAGATAAAATGCTATAACCTATTAGATACGATTATCCCCTCTACAAAACCTTTCTTACGGTCATTGCCGTTGGTTCTGAGAGGGGATAATATATTTCTTTTGATTTCTTAAACGTTCTCCATTAATTCTCCATAACAGTAAATTTAGAGAAATCTGTCATACGAAGCAGTTCCTCATAAGAGGTCTTAGGGTTCTTCTTCATATAGTTGTCTACAGCCTCCTCATACCGACTGTGATAGGTTCGCTTTGTCATTATCTGATTGACAATCCATTGTATCTTTCCAATCTGCAAGTCACGCTCCACTTGCGGACGCGATTCAAAATGCTGTAAAGGATAGATACTCATCAAATAGAATGTCATACAATCTGGAAGGATGTATTCACGTGACATCTGTTTACGCTGTGTTGGCGAATAAAACTTCGCATACAAAGGATAATTAGGACCGAGATACTTGTCAAGCGAGATACCGATAGTACCATTACCCACGACAACACTTTGGTCTAAAGCTGATATCTGTGCATAGACTCTTGGGACTGTAATGTTCGGCAAAGCCTGTTTCAGTCGTCTGAAAGCTCCACTAAACTGATGATCAAGGTCTTCTGTATTGGCAAACTCCGACTCTACATCTGCTATAACAGACTGTAAGGTCGTGTCTTGATAGAACTTCAAGAACTTTGTATTGATGTCTGGATCGGTTATCTCACCAATCTTTACGACATCCTCTATCAGTGTACGGGTCTCTATCGGATACTCTGTATTCATCTGCTGGAGCGCAGAAAAATCACCTGTTGTCAAGTAACGATATTCCAAACGGTCATAGCGATCTATCTCTAATAACAGTGAATTTTTATTCATGCCATCAGATGAAAGTTTGAACTGACAGCCTACACAGGTGAACAGAACAACTAATAATATACAATAGAGATATCTCACAGGCTATTACTGATAGATTGTTTTTACAATATTTGAGTATTGATTGCAAAATTACTAAAATATATTTTAAAACGCAAGTGTTCTGCTAAAAATATTAAAATAACATGCAACTATATCCCATTTTCATTCAGATAAGGAACTAAAAAACTTACGACCCTTCACGTAATATTGCCAAAGAAGGGCATATTTCTTACGTCCATCATTCGTGCAAGAAGGGATATTTTCTCGACGTTTCACCACTCCACCAAGACGAATAGGTAATCTCTCAAACTCATGTCGCCACTTTTTAAAAGCCCTACGAGCTGAGAAAATCGCCTTAAATTCACCCCAATTATGATTCAGAATCAGCGTTTGAAATGCAGCCAGATAGTCTAAAAACCATCTTACGCGCATGACATGTTTTAATTCATCTTCTGGTAAGTTCTTCCATAACATGGTCAAGTTATTACGGAAGTTCAGGAAGGTTTTACGTGGATTTGACTTAGGTAATGTGCCGCCTCCAACGTGATAAACATAGCTTTCAGGGAAACAGAAGATGCGCTTACCCATCTGATGCAGACGCCAACAGAGGTCGATTTCTTCATTATGAGCAAAGAACCTGCCGTCCAATCCACCTGCTGCCCAATAGTCTTTGGCACGTATCATCAAACAAGCTCCTGTTGCCCAAAGTATCTCTTCACTGTTATCATACTGCCCATTATCATCCTCTACCGTGTCAAAGATGCGTCCACGGCAGAACGGATAGCCATAACGATCTATGAAACCTCCCGATGCACCGGCATACTCAAAAGCATCAGGATTGGCAGCGGAGAGCAGTTTTGGCTGGCAAGCTGCTATATCCTCATGGGCGTCCATCTCCTCAATGAGGGGCGTAAGCCAGTGGTGTGTGACCTCAACATCACTATTTAACAACACGTAATATTCACTGTCTACCTGCTTTAGCGCACGATTATAGCCTTCCGCAAAGCCGTAGTTCTCAGCTAATTCTATCACCCGAACATGTGGATAAGTTTCTTTCAACCATGCGACAGAGTCATCTGTTGAAGCATTGTCGGCTATGATAACCTCTGCTTCATCTCGTGAGAAATTCAGCACGGAAGGGAGATATTGCTCCATCATGCTTCGTCCATTCCAGTTCAATATGACTATCGCTACTTTCATAAGAGTTCTGCCTTTAATGAACTTTGATCGAAATTAAACTCTCCCAATCGTACTCGGAGAATCTGGTTGTCATATTCTTCCTTTGCCTGATCAGGCGACAGTTCCACACGAATATAGTTATCTGTAAAGCCGTGCATAGCCTTTCCGCGTGCCGCTTTCTCAAAGAGGACGTCTGCTTCCTGCCCTATATGCGCAGCATAGAAGGCACGTGTCTTCTCGTCAGAGAGCTTCAATAGCTTATGCGCACGGTGCTTCTTCTCACGGTCATCTACCACATAAGGGATTGACAAAGCCGCAGTTCCTGGACGTTCTGAATAAGGGAAGACATGGAGTTGGGTGACTGGAAGGGAGTCGAGGAAGTTATAACAATCCTCAAAATACTCTGGGCGCTCGCCACGAGAACCGACCATCACATCCACACCGATAAATGCATCGGGCATCTTTTCCTTAATAAGTTTTATCTTACGAGCAAAGAGTGCCGTGTCATAACGACGGTGCATCAACTCCAACACTTCGTCAGAACCACTCTGAAGTGGGATGTGGAAATGTGGCATAAACGCTCGTGACTCTGCACAATACGCTATCAACTCATCATCGATCAAGTCGGGTTCCAACGAACTAATACGGAATCGCTGTATGCCCTCTACCTTATCTAATGCTTTTACGAGGTCTAAGAAACTCTCACCTGTGGTCTTACCGAAGTCACCTATATTCACTCCCGTCAATACAATCTCCTTTCCACCCTCTCTTGCAGCCTCCTCTGCCTGCGCAACAAGTGACTGAATAGTCGGATTACGTGAGAATCCACGCGCAAAAGGAATCGTACAATAAGTGCAGAAGTAATTACATCCGTCTTGCACCTTTAGGAAGTAGCGTGTACGATTACCACGTGAGCAACTTGCTTGGAAACTTTTAATATCCTTCGTCTTAACAGAGTGATACTCTCCCTCTGACGTCTCTTCTTTAGCTGTATCGACCTTGTTCCAAGCATCACTAAGATACTGTACGAGGTCGGCTTTCTCATTACTACCCAACACAAGGTCAACACCTTCTATCTTCGCTACCGTTGCACTCTCAAGCTGAGCATAGCAACCTGTCACGATTACGAAAGCACCTGGGTTCTGGCGCACCATACGATGGATGATCTGACGGCACTTATGGTCAGCAACCTCAGTAACCGAACAGGTATTAATCAGACATATGTCTGCCTGCTCAGTCTTCTTCGCTTCACGCACGCCCATATTATATAAGGTACGCGCGAAGGTACTTGTCTCTGAGAAGTTGAGCTTACAACCCAACGTATAGAACTTGGCTGTCTTGCCTTGAAATGCTGCTGTATCTATCATATAACTTGCAAAGTTACAGTAAAATGAAGACAAAACCAAAGAAATAACCCCGTTTACACATCAGAAAAAACAAGAAAAAGACAGAAAATAAGATTTTACACGCTAAAACAAGGCTTTAAAGCCGCAAAAAAGAAAGGGTTTTTAAATTGTGTAGGCACACATTAAAACCTTTAACATTTATTTAATATTTATATCCTATTGATTATCAATAGTTTACGAATTTGTTACAAAAGAAGAACAAAAAAAGTTCTAAAAATATTATTGCCGTATAAAAAAAATACTTACCTTTGCATCGTTTTAACAAACAAATGATTGTTTTACAGATTTAAAAAGCAAAGAAAATGAAGAAATTAGTTTTAATGTTCGTAGCTATCGCAGCTATCTCTTTCGCATCTTGTGGTAACAACTCTAAGCCAGCTGCTAACGCTGACTCAACTGCTGACTCAACTGCAGATTCTGCAATGGTTGATAGCGTACACGCTGATTCAGTTGCTGCTGATTCAGTTGCTGCTGACTCTGTTAAGTAATCAGAGAACGAACAGAAAAAGAGAGAAATTGGCCGCAGGACATTGTCCTGCGGTTTTTTCGTTTATAGACATGAGGAAATTCAGACGAAGAGCACATCTAATGCAGAATTCATAATTCAAAATTCATAATTATGATTACCACTATTGCTGTAGACAAGATGACTAAACCACTTTGAGACAAAGTAAGATTAAGACAGGGTAACAGAAGAACAAAGACAGGATAAAATAAAGACAAAGTAACAGAGAAACAAAAGAAGGGGGAATATAAAGACAGAGTAACAGAAGAACGTTTCTTTTGTTGACAAGGTAACGAGTTGACAAGTTAACAAGTTACTTGTAAGCAGGGAAAATAAAAGACAGCATAACCCTAAGCCCAAAAGCAGAATTGGGTGAAGACAGGGTAACAGGAAAACGATTGATTTTCGCATACTTCTGCCTTTTAAATTCTCTATAGCTTTTGTAAGAAGAATGATTTTTGTAAATAAAATTCTAAGACTGCAAACAAAAAGGGCGTAAATTAGCTTCCAATTAACGCCCTTTTGGCTTGCAAAAGATGCCCTTTTGAAGTCCAAGTAACGCCCCTTTGAAGCCTTACTAAGCACCTTTTAAAACACAACTTTGCAACTATCTGATTCTATGCAACTTACAAAGGCGTCCCTTTAGTTCGTTTTTTCGACTTTTAAAGCCCAAAAGCATATTTATTTTGTAAACAAAATTCAAATCCATTTCTATGTTTTTAGCTTTGAAAAATAGGACTCAAAACACCTTACTTATCTATAGGTAGTTTCCTGATAAGCACGAGGTGTCAAGCCTGTTTCGCGTTTAAAAAACTTAGAGAAAGCAGAAGCACTGGGAAAATTCATACGATTTGCAATCTCATAAGCCATCATCCCGTTAGTTTTCAGCAGTAGCTTTGCCTCTTGTATGGTGGCTCGGTTTATCCAATACATCACACTCTGCCCACTTGCCTTCTTTATCGTCGCAGAAAGATGATGTGGCGTTACATGCAGTTGAGAGGCATAATAAGGGATTGAGCGTTCCTGCATACAATGCTGTTTTATCAGCCGTTTGAATTGAAGGAACAGTTCCTGAGTACGTGTAGAGCCTTCATTCTGAACATTTTGTGACACCATCTCGTTTAATTCTTGTACATCAGCAACAATCGCTTTAGACAAATATTGTACGGTCTTTCGACGATAAGGAGAAAGGTGTACGACATCCCATAAAAGATAGTACATCCTCAGCAATCTGTCAAATTCTGCAGGAGAAGCTTTGCATACCACCTCATCAGACATCTCAATACTATCCCTAAACACAATAACCGTCACACGAGCATCATCGGAAATCTTATTAACTTCAACGATTGTGTCGGCAGGACTCAACATAACATTTCCTTTTTCAATATGATAATCCTGCAGATTGATACAGACCTCTGCACTACCTTCCAGCACAAGAAAGAGACGCGGCTCTACCATCTGATAGATTTCTTCCTTACTAAAAACAGGAATCCGCTGTACATTTCCATTAAAGATAAGAATCAAATCGTCGTTGACAAAGAACTTATCCTGCTGGCTAAGAACTTCATTTAAATTCAGATTATCTACCGAAAGATGGTTTATAACTTTCGTAGTGCTCATAAAATGTCCTTTTTGTATGATTTAATTGCAAACTTACTATTATTCTAACGAAAAAAAGAATAATCTTAATACCAATCGTACAAAAAGGCAATTTTATCTAATCTTTGGATAATCAGATAACAAGAAAGATATAATATCTTTGCATCGTTCAGATAAAGAAGGGATTAAACCACAGTAAATAAGCTTAAAATAAAGATATGAATATGAAGAAAATAATGATAAGCCTTGCCTTAATAATGCTATCTTCCGTTAGTCGAGCACAAACATTGGAAGAGTGTCAGCAGGCAGCAGAAAAGAATTATCCCCTTATCAAGCAGTATGGATTGATTGCTAAGACAACGCAACTGACGGTTAAGAACATTCAGAAAGGGTGACTTCCACAACTCACGGCATCAGCTCAAGCAACCTATCAGAGTGCTGTTACGGCTTGGCCAGAGAGCATGCAGACGATGTATCAGCAGATGGGACTCAATATGAAAGGACTGCGTAAGGATCAATATAAGATTAGTGTTGACCTCCAGCAGACAATCTACGATGGCGGTGCTATTAGCAGTCAACGCAACATTGCACAGCAAGAGGGGAAAGTTGAGGAGGCACAGACGGAGACAAATCTATATCAGGTGCGTCGACATGTCAATGAAATGTATTTCTCATTGCTGTTACTGAACGAACAAATCCAACTTAACGAGGATGTAAAAACACTGCTATTGTCAAGTGAGAGAAAACTTTCTGCCATGGTAAAAGGCGGTACGGCTGCTACAAGCGATCTCGACAATGTGCGAGCAGAACGACTCAGTGTTGAGCAACAGAACGAGAATCTAAAGCAGCAAAAGCAAATGTTACAGCGTATGTTAAGCGTATTCTGTGGTTTCGAGGTGAACAATACTCAAAAACCTGCGCCTATCCAGATAGCTTCGCCAGTAAATAATCGTCCTGAGATGCGCCTATACAATAGTCAATTAGAACTTACTGAAGCTAAGGAGAAGGCCTTAGACACACAGCTACGACCCAAGTTAGGACTTTTTGCACAAGGCTTTTACGGCTATCCTGGACTGAATATGTTTGAGGATATGATGAATCGCAAGTGGAGTCTTAATGGTATCGTTGGAATCAAATTGTCATGGAATGTAAGTGCATTCTACACGCATAAGAACGACAAAGCAAGGCTAAACGCCCAACGAGAAATGATAGAGAATGCTCGGGAAGTGTTTCTTTTCAACAATAAACTGGAGGAGATACAGCAATCGGAGAACATCAGTCGCTATCAAACAATGATGAAAAGCGACGATGAAATCATCGTATTGCGCACGAATGTACGTAAGGCAGCAGAATCAAAACTTGCTCACGGAATCATAGACGTCATTAGCTTGCTGCGAGAGATAAACAATGAGAATGCAGCTAAGACACAACAAAGCATCCACGAGATTGATATGCTCAAGGAGATGTATAACTTGAAATATACAAACAACGAATAAAAACAACCAAACAAAGGATATGAAGAAGATCGTTATATTAGCAAGTCTTGCCTTTATCATGGCATCTTGCGGAAAAGATAAGAAGGATTATGATGCTACAGGAACATTCGAAGCAACTGAAGTGACGGTATCTGCGGAGTCTAATGGTCAGCTGATAAGCTTCAACGTTACTGAAGGACAGATGCTTAACAACGGACTAACAGTTGGTCAGATTGACGCTCACCAACTCACATTGAAGCGTGAACAATTGGCTACAAGCAACGAACAACTAACTGCAACACATAGTCAGCTCGAGGCAAATAAGCGTCAGTTAGAAGCAAATAGACAAGCAACAGCAAGCAGACAGTTAGACCTTGAGAAGCAAGTGGCATCTATTCGTCAACAAATTGCTAATCAGCAACGTGAGCGTGAACGCTTCTCTGAACTCTTAAAAGACGGTGCTGTGCCACGTAAACAGGTTGATGACATTGATTATCAGATACAAGTACTGCAGAAACAACTCGTGGCTACGCAGGAACAGATTGCCAGTCAGAATGCATCTTTAGCCGAACAGAATAAGGGTTTGGCTGCTCAAATGGACGGAATAAGCTCACAGCAGACAGGAGTAAGCGCACAGCAGGCGGGAGTTCGCAATCAGCAAGCCCAGATAGACGACCAAATTGCTCACACCTTTGTGAAGAGTCCGCTCACAGGAACAGTCTTAGAGAAGTATGTTGAACAAGGAGAATTTGTCTCTGTAGGCAAGCCTTTGTTCAAGATTGCAGACACCAAGCGTATGTACTTACGCGCATATATCACCTCTGAACAGCTTAAAAACGTCAAGTTAGGACAAAAGGTAAAGGTGGTAGCAGACTATGGTGGCGGCGAGAAAAAGCAATATAATGGTGTCGTTACATGGATATCAAGTCGCTCAGAATTCACCCCAAAGAGTATTGTCACAGAAGATGAGCGTGCCGATTTGGTCTATGCTATCAAGATACAGTTCCAAAACGATGGTTATGCAAAGATTGGAATGTATGGCGAAGTGAAGTTTTAAAGCAAGAAATAAACGATGACTGCAATAGAAGTAAACAACATATCAAAGCACTACGGAAAGGTTCAGGCACTGAAAGAGGTGAGTTTCTCAGTGAAAAAAGGTGAGATATTCGGACTCATCGGACCTGACGGAGCTGGCAAGACTTCAATGTTTCGCATCCTTTGTTCGCTACTTTTGCCAGAAACAGGGACTGCTACTGTTGACGGATTTGACGTGGTCAGCCAGATGAAAGAGGTGCGTAAGCGGGTTGGTTATATGCCTGGAAGATTCTCACTCTATGAAGATTTGACGATAGAAGAGAACCTTCACTTCTTTGCCACACTCTTCCATACAACGGTAGAAGAGAACTATGATGCCATCAAACCTATCTATTCGCAGATTGAACGATTTAAGGATAGAAAGGCAGGAGCACTCTCTGGGGGTATGAAACAGAAGTTAGCACTCTGCTGTGCATTGGTCCATCAGCCAAGTGTTCTCTTCCTTGACGAGCCTACAACAGGTGTTGATCCAGTCAGCCGAAAGGAGTTTTGGGAGATTCTCTGCCAACTGAAGGAGCGTGATATAACTATCGTTGCCTCCACACCTTACCTCGATGAGGTGAGAAGTTGCGAGCGAGTAGCCTTCCTTTCAGAAGGAGTTGTACAAGGAATTGGCACAGCTGACGATATTCTTACAGCGTTTAAAGACATCTTCAACCCACCAGCTATTGAACGAACTACGGACAACAAGGCGATTAACGATACAAACAAAGAAGCTGAAAAGGTCATTGAAGTAGAGCATCTTATCAAGGCTTTCGGTTCATTCCATGCTGTAGACGACATCTCCTTTACGGTGAAGAAGGGCGAAATCTTCGGTTTCCTCGGTGCTAACGGAGCCGGAAAGACCACCGCTATGCACATGCTTACAGGCCTCAACCAGCCTACTAACGGCACAGGAAGGGTTGTTGGCTTTGATATTCGTACCGAGTATGAACAGATTAAACGACATATCGGCTACATGAGTCAAAAGTTTTCGCTCTATGATGACCTCACCGTTGCCGAGAACATCAGCCTTTTTGCTGGTATCTATGGTATGAAGGACGATGAAATACGTCGTAAGACAGATGCATTATTAGAGCGTCTAAACTTCTCAGAGCACCGCAATACGTTGGTAGCTAACCTGCCTTTAGGCTGGAAACAAAAGCTTGCTTTCTCTGTAAGTATCTTCCATGAGCCAGGCATTGTGTTCCTTGATGAACCCACAGGAGGCGTCGACCCAGCTACACGTCGCCAGTTCTGGGAGCTTATCTATGATGCTGTAAGGCGAGGGATAACGGTCTTTGTGACCACACACTATATGGATGAAGCTGAGTATTGCGACCGTATTTCAATCATGGTAGACGGTAAGATAAAGGCTTTGGGAACACCCGACGAACTAAAGCAGACACTCAATCAACCCGATATGGACCATGTATTTACTTATCTGGCACGCCAAGCAACACGCAGTTCAGACTAAGATTACCTATCCATTTAAAACAAACAATTATAGATGAAGCCATTTTTTTCATTTGTTATCAAGGAAACCAAGCATATTCTTCGCGACAAACGCACGATGTTGATGCTGTTCGGTATGCCCATCGTAATGATGCTTCTATTTGGTTTTGCCGTCACCAATGATGTGCGAAACGTACGCATTATTGTCGTAATGAGCAATGCTGACAATGCCACTCAGCAAGTAGCTGACCGCCTCGCAGCCTCCGAATACTTCACAATAACAAAGGTTGTGGCGACTCCTAACGAAGCCGAGAAAGCTATCCGTGACCAAAAAGCCGACATGGCAATCGTCTTTTCACCGGATTTTGCAAGTAAGAAGTCGGGCTATCAACTCATTGTCGATGGGGCAGACCCCAACATGGCACAGCAGTGGACCACTTATGCCAATGCCGTTATCAACAATACTGAGGCAAAGGCTGTGAACACAAAGCTACTATATAACCCTCAGATGAAGTCTACTTACAACTTCGTTCCTGCCATCATGGGTACGTTGCTGATGCTCGTATGTGCGATGATGACGTCCATCTCCATAGTCCGTGAGAAGGAGAAAGGGACCATGGAGGTACTGCTTGTATCGCCAACAAAGCCCTTAATGATTATTGTTGCGAAGTTAGTACCCTATCTTGTGCTTGCCTTCACCATCCTTTCAAGCATCTTACTCATGTCATCCTTCGTATTAGGCGTACCTATAAAGGGTTCCTTGTTCTGGATATATGTGGTTTCAACTATCTACATCCTATTAGCGCTATCATTAGGAATCCTTGTGTCAACAATAGCCGAGACACAACTCGTTGCCCTCCTCATATCAGCGATGTTATTAATGATGCCTGTCATTATGCTCTCTGGAATGATGTTCCCAATAGAGTCAATGCCGAAGATATTACAATACATCTCAGCCATTATCCCTACTCGTTATTACATCAGTGCGATGCGTAAACTGATGATTATGGGTGTCGGAATTGAAGAAGTTTACTTTGAAGTGTCCATACTTATAAGTATGCTCATAGCCTTGATGTCGCTTGCACTGGCAAAGTTTAACAAACGATTAGAATAGAAAACTATGATACTAAAATATCTTTTAAGAAAGGAATTCACCCAGATACGTCGTAACTCCTTTCTGCCAAGACTTATCGTCGTCTTCCCGATAATGATTATGTGCGTTATGCCATGGGTAATGAATATGGAGGTTAAGAACATTGTTGTGGATGTTGTCGACAACGACCGCTCTACTCTCTCACAACAATTGGTACACGAGATAGAAGCAAACAAATACTTCATCTTCCATGGGCAGCAGTCTACCTACGCACAAGCACTCAAGAATATAGAACATTCTGAGGCGGATATCGTGGTTGTTATCCCCCAAAACTACAGCCGTGACTTAAACTCAGGACGTGTTCCGCAGGTTCTGATTGCGGCTAATGCTGTCAATGGAACAAAGGGAGCGTTGGGCTCGGGATACCTTTCTCAGATTGTTTCTGCAAATGTCTTGCCCTCTACAACAGCCATAAAGTCAAAGATAGACACGCTTTATCTCTACAACAAACATCTTAACTTCAAGGTTTTTATGATTCCTGCACTGTTGGCTATGGTGATGATGATGATAACTGGTTACCTACCAACACTTAACATCGTCAGCGAAAAAGAGAAGGGAACAATTGAACAGATAAACGTGACACCAGTGAGCAAATGGACTTTCATACTTTCGAAGTTGATTCCTTATTGGATGATAGCTTTCTTCATCGTGACGGTTTGTCTGTTATTGTCTTGGCTTCTCTACGACATCACCCCTGTAGGGAATATAGCCCTCATCTATCTCCTTTCGATGTTGCTTGCACTGTTCTTCTCATCCTTTGGACTGATTATTTCTAATTACTCCGATACCATGCAGCAGGCAATCTTCGTAATGTGGTTCTTCATGGTCATACTCCTGTTACTCTCAGGACTATTCACCCCGACACGTTCGATGCCACCTTTTGCTTATCTTTCCACTTATATCAACCCTGTGAGCTACTTCATTGAGGCGATGCGTACGGTATTCATCCGTGGTGGAAACATCAGTAGTATATCTCATCAGCTGCTTGCCCTCTCGGGAATAGGTCTCTTTATGGGAACTTGGGCGGTAGTGAGTTATAAGAAGAACAAAAGATAGAGTAACGTTTGTTTAGTTGACAAGGTAACGAGTAGACAAGTTAACGAGTTAATTGTAGACAGGGTAATTGAAAGACAGAGTAACAGGAGAACGATTATTTGGTTGACAAGGTAACGAGATGACAAGTTAACGAGTTTCTTGTAGACAGGGTAATTGAAAGACAAAGTAACAGGAGAACGATTGATTTTCGCATACTTCTGCCTTATAAGTTCTCTATAGCTCCTGTAAAAATATGGCTTATTGTAAAGAATATTCTAAGACTGCAAACGAAAAAGGCGTAGATTGGCTTCCAATTAACGCCCTTTTGGCTTGTAAAAGACGCCCTTTTGAGCTCTAAGTAACGCCCTTTTGAAGCCTTACTAAGCACCTTTTAAAACGTAACTTTGCAACTATCTGATTCTATGTAACTTACAAAGGCAGCCTTTTTGCACGTATTTTCGTCTTTTAAAGCTCAAAAACACCTTTATTTTGTAAATAAAATTCAAATACTAAAGAAGTATTTTACGACTTTTGTAATCATCAAAAAAAAACCATTCTACTAAGCAATTTTATGGTGGTAATGGCGTTTATATCAGAAAAAGGGGTATAGACTATAATTCTGTTTTGGTCAGCCTTTTAGGGCAGATGCACTTATCCTGATTGTTGATATTGGTAAATTCGTGAGGTATGAGATACTACTTACTTTCTATTCTCTTGTCACTCTTGCTCGTTGCTTGCAGCAGAAACGATGGACCCGTTTATCCCAAAGAATTCATAGGGAACTGGGCAGGTGTGGAAAAGACAGACATTGGTATGCGTCCAATCCTTGAAGTGACGGATTCTACCGTTGCATACGACCCAGGCATAGGCGATACTTGCAGGTGGTTTAATAGTTATCACTTTGTGAACGACTCGCTTTTTTTAGTCTATGAGGAAAAAGATACCAACCGTTGTAAGGTCATAGAGTTACACGATAGCACATTGATTATCAAAGGCTTGCCATGGAACGAGGAGAAAGCAGTTAGCTTTGTACGACAAAAAAGATAAGAAAAGATAAGTAGTATAGTCTTCATACGCTTCGATTAATTATTTTTCAACGGAATATCCCCTACAAAAATCCATACAGATTGACGCTTTCCGTTCTCTCTTTTCATTAAAGGCGAGAAGATACTGTCACCATTTTCTCGTGCGATGGGATACCGCTTATTCATAAACCAAACGGCATCCTTCGTGCGATAAAGATTCATTTTAATGTAGGGTTTGTCTGATACATAATAGCCGCCAGACGCCTTTAAGTCCTCATGGTTGGGGAAGTCTTGCACCAAGATACCCTCTGTCAGTCCCTCACTTGTTATGGTATGCGAGAGGACTCCATCGGTATATACCCATCCACGTAACAGTGTAAAGAACTTATTTCCGATACCTATTGGAGCTGTGTTGAAGTCGTAATCTTCACATTCCATGATGACAATGTCGTCCTTGAACGCCTTTAGATGTTCCCTCTGGTCAGGAAAATGACCTTCTGCTACGCCCGAATCCTTCTGCCCACCAGCCGTCTTTGTCTTGCAGGCAGTCAGTAGAAAGGAGAGAAAGAGCAGTGTTAGAGCTGTTTGATATCGTTTCATACGCATTGTTGCTGTTCGTTCGTAGTGTTCAAAAAGAGGTGCTATTAGCTACGTCAAAGATAATAAAAGTTTTGCATACGACAATGTAATTCTACTGATTTTCAGCCATAAAACAAAAATCCTCTTCACCCGAAAGAATGAAGAGGACGCACATTTTATATTGTTTTGAACTTACAATGCAGTGAAAGCAGCTACAAAACCGAAGATGATACCCGGTGTGTTAGCAATCGCCAAAGGCCAGTCACGCTTCTCCTTGAACAATCCGTAAGCAACCCATAAAGTACAGTTTACACCTGCCATAAATGGCTGAATGAAGGTTCCCTTCTGCCCTGCTAAGTTGTTTTCTATCTGTGGAATGTAGAATACATACATTAAAACTGACGTTACCATACCAATCCATCCCATAGATGTGAAGAACTTTTCTTTTGTCATATTATCCTGATTTTATTTATTTATGAATACAAGAAAGATTTAGTTTATATCTTTTCTTTAGCTATCTAACATTTCATTTTAACGCTACAAAGATACAAATCATTTCTTTTTTAAACAAATGATAGACGAAATGTATCGTTTCACCTGTTACTTTCTTATTTTATATCAGTTATTTGATATAGCTGAATCCTAATTAAAATACTTTTGAATACTATCCATTAGGGGTGTCAAATCACGATTGAAAACCCTTCCGTGGCGGTCAACCCTTTGCAGAGCATAGGCGATGAAAAGCCTACGTTTAGCACGTGACATGGCTACATAGAACTTACGAGCGTCTTCCTCGTCTTGCTGTTTGGTCTTGTTATAGGCGTTCGGATAGCGCCCATCGGCTGCATCAAAGATGATAACATTATCAAACTCCAGTCCCTTTGCCTTGTGAACGGTCGTCACATAGATACGCTCAAGAATACTCTTACTATTGCAGAAGTCGGCTTCTTTCAGCGTATTAATATCCATTACATACTGCGAGAGCTGTGGTGCAAGGGCATTAGCTACCGTCTCATCCGTCAGCATGTCTATGCGGAGATAACGAAGGATATAGTCTAATCGGGGAATATCATTGATTAAACCATCTGAACGAAAGGCATTATAAGCAGCAGAGAGTTCGCTGACAAGGGCTGGTTCATGGTCGGTTGATAGCTTATAGAGTCGGTTGACAGCCTCTCGATAGCATTCGCCATAATTGCTACGCAGCACATTGGCAAAGGCTTTCACCTTCGGATGACGGATGAAAGCCACTTGCTGCGCTTGCTTCTCACGTGCTTTCTCAGCACAGAGGCGCACAAGACTGACCGTAGCCTTCACATCATCAATTGCCTGATGACTATTAACACCTGCCAAATGGAAGATTTCAAGCAGGCTTTCCAACTTATAAGAATGAAGGCTCGGAGCCAATAGCCTTATCAGTTTGAGCGAGTCAAAGCAACGAATATCATGTGCATGCATCGTGTCCTTACAGTAACGTTGCAGATTATTGTCCAATATGTTGTAATCGTAGTTGGCGTTATGACCGAGGATAGGACTGGTCCCTACGTAGGCAAGGAAACACTGTAAGGCATCAGAAGGAGAGCGTAATTCGCCAGTAGACATCTTCTCATGATAGATAGCATACATCGGATTCTCCTTATCTCCGAGCATTGGTAGAATCGGTTTATCGGTCTCTATGTAGAGGTCAAGCGGTTCACCAACCACTTCCCCACCCTTAATTCGGATGGCAGCTATCTCTATGATGTCGTCAGAAAAGACATTCAAGCCTGTTGTTTCAGTATCGAAGACAACGATTTCTTCCTCGTTGTAGGCACGAAGAAACTCTGCCGTATAACAGCTTTCTGGGTAGAGAAGGAAGTCGGATGGCGATAGTGCCAACTGCTTTAGCTTCCAATTAAATCGGCGGGCAAAAGCATGAGAAGGGAAGGCACGCACCCCTTTCATGATACGTGTCCAAGCTATAGAATTATGTTCATTGGAGAGTACACTCAAATGTGCCAACAACAGCTTGACATCTGGTGTATCGAAGAGGTCGCGACCAGACACCTTAAAGTGGGTCAGCCCTGCCTCCGTCATAGCTTCACTGATACGATCAGCATCCGAATTAGCACTAACGATGACGGCTGTACGCTCCTCCTTATTCTGCTCATAAAGGGAGAGTGCCTCAGTGGTAATATCCTTGTGTTCAGCTTCTATCGTACTACTATGTATGATTCTCAAGTCACCCGACGTAGCCTTAGTGTCATTATCGGAAAGAGGAAGTAGTTCGCGGTCTATCTTCAGTTGCTTTTCTGCATAGTCATTGAAGACATCGAGCAAGTATTTTGGCGAACGATGATTACGCTGTAGATGATGAATATTACCCTTACAGCGCATCTTCAAGAGGGTTAGTGTCTCCACTTTCGCTCCCATAAAAGAGAAGATAGCCTGCTGTTCATCACCTAAGTACATCACCATCGGGTTGTCCTTTGCCGTTAGAAGGTCGATGATAGCAAGCTGCATACCGTTAAGATCCTGCACCTCATCCACTTGTATCCACGGATATCGCTTGCAGATAGGGTCAGAACGATAAATATCATAAGTATAGAGCAGTAGGTCTTCGAAGTCGAAGAGGTGATTCTCCTCCTTGTATCGGGCATAACAACCAGCGTAATACATCTTCCAAAGGAGTACACGAATCTTATCCGCTATCTTTCCGTCAAGACCAGGTGCATTCGCCTCGTCCATGTATTCCTGTGCATGGTGATAGATATTCACTACCGCCTGCTCGTCATATTCAATCTTTTGTGAGGCACAGATATGCTTTACAGCTTCTCGATCATCATCTGTGAAACTCTCTGGATGAAGGTAATACTTCCATGGATGCTGGTGTTCCAGCTGATAGATGAAATGCTGAAAGAAGATAATCGTCTGATAACCTTTGTATCGGTTGAAGTCTCTTGTCACCCCTTCTTCATCTTCGTTGCGATAATCAGCAATGATACTCACTACCTCTTCGTCGTCAATGATAGCTGAGTCGGCTGGTATCCTACCCTGTTCGAACAGGAATTTAGAACAGAAACGATGCACATTACCCACCATGAGTTCAGAGAAATCACCTCCCACCACCTTTTGAATACGGTTGGTCATCTCTCTTGCAGCACGGTTGGTGAACGTAAGACAGAGCATATCCTCATACTTCACACCCCTTTCTCGTGCGTATCTTATCCTCTCTGCGAGGATATGTGTCTTACCACATCCTGGTGATGCCAGCACAAGATGGTATCCCTGACTTGCCTCAACGACAGGAATCTGATATTTATCTAAACTTGATGTGTAATTGTTTTCTCCCATAGAAAGTATTCTTTATAGCAGTAGATGCTCCTTCTGCAAAAGTAAGAAAAAGATTGGAAATAACTCGTTATCAAGTTAAAAGAATAGAAATAAAATTGTAACTTTGCAGTCGGACTTAACATACAAGAGTATAGAACATCATATTTAATGAGTTAATAATTTAGCATCTGCTATTTAATCTAATAACAGTTAGGATGACTAATAATAGGAAGAACAAATAGGAAAGATTTATAAATCAATGAGCATAATGATATTTAACATTCTTATATCCTTTTGATTTCCTACTTATTACTCTCTGAATAGGCTTAAACTTATTCCCTACGTGTTAACATATGGCTATAGCTCTTATAAATTGAATAAACAGAATCACATTAAAAAATAAAACAATGACAAAAGAACAGACGAACATTCTTAAGGGAATAGCAATCCTTATGATGTTATTCCTTCATCTATTCAATGGTTCTAACCTAACTGATGTTTGTGAGCCTTTACTTTTCATTGGTAGTACTCCTCTTGTTCATATTATCAGTAAAGCTTGTAATCCTGTAGGTATATTCTTAATGTTGAGTGGTTATGGACTTAGCTACACATACTTTAGAGGTAAATTGTCTTTCAATGGTCAAGAACATAGACTTTTAAAACTCTATATTCATTATTGGATCATTTTATTGATATTTGTCAGCATAGGCTCTTTTGTTAGACCAGAAAAGTATCCTGGAAGTTTATCAGACATTATAATGAATTTCACAAGTATAAGTAATAGTTATAATTCAGAGACTTGGTTTTTATTCCCATACGCTTTACTTTCACTTACATCTGTATGGATTTTTAAATTTATAGATAAATTAGGCTGCGTTAAGAGTATTATTATCACTTGGATTTTATATATGATTAGTTGCTATATAACCAGTCGATATATAGCTGTTAACAAAGCATATACAGAATGGTACACCTATATTATTACTTATTTTAATGTATTGTTTTCTTTTGTTATCGGAGCTGTATTCCATCGACAAGTGGAGAAAGGTAAAGGTTCTATTCCTTTCTTACATTCACACAAGCTAACAACCTTTGCCATTTTGATGACATTAATTGTAATAAACTTCTTTATTTCAAGCGCAGCAACTTCCTATCTTTTCGAATTTTCATATATATTCCTATTATTGCATTTAAGTTTTAATGGTGTTGCAAAACGATTTCTTATGGCAATGGGTAAACAGTCTATGGTTATGTGGCTAACTCACTCTTTCTTCTGTTATCATATATTCCATGATTTTATTTACGGTTTCAAGTATCCGTTAGTCATTTATATTGTTCTGATAGTAATTAGTTACGTTGTTTCACTTCCAATCAGCTATCTTTCTAAGGCAGTTATCCAGCGTGTTGCTTTTTTGAAGTAACGTTTGAATTAATCAAGAAAGCATTTTAAGTCAAATCCTTATTTCTCGTTGAAAAGTTATATCTTTGCACATAAGAACTTTATAATACTTATAATTACTTAATATGGGAAAAAGCTTATTATGACAAAATTGAAACTGAAGAAGCATCTTGCCACATTGCCAAAGGAAGACGTAATAAGACTTGTGCTGGATTTATATGATGCAAACAAGGAAGCGAAGATGTATCTGGAAATGTATCTTACACCTGATTATAGCACTGCATTGGAAAAGTATAAAAAGATTATTCGCAACGAATTCTTCCCTGCTCGGGGCTTTTCTGATAAGCCTTCATTTGCAACTTGCCGTAAGGCAATCTCCGACTTCAAGAAGTTGAAAGCTGATGCCATCAGTCTTGGAGATTTAATGCTTTACTATATAGAGTTGGGATGTGAATACACAATGACATTCGGTGATATGTGGGAACAGTATTATACTACATTAGAAACGAATTTTGAGAAAGCTCTAAAGCATATTTCCGACCATAACCTTGAGGAACATTTCAGACCGAGAATTGAAAGTATGCTTAATTCAACACAATGTGGTTGGGGCTTTTCCGATACCTTATGGGATATGTATTATGACTATTATGGTTGTCAAGAATAAACAAAGAGACTTTGTCTAAACAAACATAGAGCCTCATCTATAGATTTAAGATGTAGCAAACGACTAACAAATTTATAAAGGAACTATGCAGGACTTTGCAGCGATTGACTTTGAGACAGCTAACTTTGAGCGGTGTAGTGTATGCTCGGTGGGCGTGGTGATAGTAAGAAGAGGAAAGATTGTTGACAGTTTCTACTCGCTTATACAGCCCGAACCGAATTACTATCATTGGCGATGTACGCAGGTGCATGGGCTTACGTGTGCAGATACAGACAGCGCACCCGTATTCTGTGAGGTATGGAAGCAGATAGAACCTATGATTGAAGGCTTACCACTTGTAGCCCATAACGCATCTTTCGACAAATCTTGTCTGAAGGCATCCTTCTATACCTACCAAATGGATTACCCTGATTATGAGTTCCTTGATACACTGAAGGCTGCACGACGCCACTTCCCTCACCTCCCCAACCATCAGTTACACACGGTTTCTTCTGCCTGTGGTTATGAACTGACAGACCATCATCACGCCCTCGCAGATGCTGAGGCTTGTGCGTGGATAGCAAGAGAAATATTGTAGGGTGATGGGTGATAGGTGTTGGATGTTAGGTGATGATGGTCACTTGGGTGGTTGGTGGTGGATGTTAGGTGGTGATGATATGCTCCGTGAGAGGTGTTGGTGATAACTATGATAGGCTTTTTCGAGAGGGTTTGTCTTCATAGTCTTTATATAAAGTCACCATTATATTTATATAAAGTCACCATTATATTTATATAAAGTCATCATCGTCTTTATATAAAAAAGATGTCAATAACAAGGTTCGCACCCCTCTTCAACGAACGTACAGAGCACCCGCACGTGTTGTGCTAAGGCTCCGCACATATAGTGTTAAGGCTTAATAGTAATCTTATTAGACAATGAATACATAAAAGAACAGCGTCAATACGAATGCTATATGACGTTAGAAAGAAGTTAGGATAGCCTTAGGGAGTGAGAAACATCTGATAGATTCGGGATTATCCGTTATTAGAGACGGATCATTAAGCAGAATATATAGAGACAAAATGGGTATTGACGAATTGTTTAAAACTTCATCAACACCCATTACTTATTATCAAAACTCTATATAGTCTTTACTTTTACAGCGTATAACTCAAAGATGTCAAGTATAGAAAGAGCAAATCATCAACACCCATCAACCAACACTCAACACCTAAGTGCCCATCAACACCTAACACTTAACACTCATCACCCAACACTACGCTCCCTCAAACTCGCGAAGGAAGCGAGTATCGTTCTCAGAGAAGAGGCGGAGATCGCTTACACGGTACTTGAGGTTAGCAATACGCTCAACACCCATACCGAAGGCATAACCTGTATATACGCTTGAATCAATACCACAAGCCTCAAGGTCGTGTGGGTCAACCATACCACAACCAAGAATCTCAACCCATCCAGTGTGCTTACAGAAGCCGCAGCCTTCACCGCCACAGATGTTACAACTGATATCCATCTCTGCGCTTGGCTCAGTGAATGGGAAGTAGCTTGGACGAAGACGAATCTTTGTATCAGCACCGAACATCTCACGAGCAAAGGTGAGAAGCACCTGCTTTAGGTCGGTAAAGCTAACATTCTTATCAACGTAAAGACCCTCTACCTGATGGAAGAAGCAGTGTGCACGAGCCGAGATAGCCTCATTACGATATACACGACCTGGACAAAGAACACGGATTGGAGGTTCGTGTGTAGACATATAGTGTGCCTCATCATTAGAAGTGTGGCTACGGAGAAGAACGTTCTTCGTAACGTCCATCGTACTGCTGCGCTCAATGAAGAAGGTATCTTGCATATCACGTGCAGGATGATCAGCAGCAAAGTTCAACATAGTAAACACGTGCTGGTCGTCATCGATCTCAGGACCCTGATAGAGTGTGAAACCCATACGAGCAAAGATATCAATAATCTCGTTCTTTACAAGTGTCAATGGATGACGTGTACCGAGGTTAATAGGATAAGCAGTACGTGTCAAGTCGATATCATCACTCTGTGCCTCACTTGTTTCAAGCTGGTCCTTGAGTTCGTTAATCTTGTCCTGTGCACTCTGCTTAAGTTCATTAATCTTCATGCCGACAACCTTCTTCTGGTCGGCTGCCACATTACGGAACTCACCCATCAACGCATTGATTTCACCCTTCTTACTAAGGTATTTCAGACGGAGTTGCTCCACATCATCAGCACTCTTAGCCGTGAGTGCGCTCACTTCCTTGAGAAGTTCTTCTATCTTGTCTAATAACATAGTTCTTGATTATTTTCCTGCAAAGGTACAATTTATAATCGTAACAGAGAAATTACCCTAATATAAATTTATAAAAATCCTATCTTATTAGAAATAAATATTGTACATTTGCAGGAAATTTGAGATGAATAAAAAGAGAGTATGAAAAAAGCTTTTTTACTTATTGTGTGTGTTTGTGTAGCTATGGTAGCTGTTACTACAGGTTGCACAAGCAAGAAAGTTGATGGCGATGACAGTACAACTACTGATTCTACAGCAGCAGAAGACACTGACACTGTAGATAGCGTTGACTCTGCCACGGAGGTGATTGCTGCTACTCCTATGCCAAAGGCAGCAGACCAATTGTTTGATGACTTCTTCTTCAACTTTATTGCTAATAAGAAGTTGCAGATGAATCGTATTAAGTTCCCACTGCCTGTAGTCAATGGTACAAAGACTACGGAACTGACACGTGGAAACTGGAAGATGGATTATTTCTTCCGCAAACAGGGCTATTACACGCTTATCTTTGATAATGAGAAACAGATAAAGTTCTCTAAGTCTACCGACTTGGATAGTGTCATCGTTGAGAAGATACATTTAAAGAGAGGTACGATAGAGCAGTATTGGTTCGATCATCAGGATGGTAGCTGGAAGTTGAATCAGATTCGTAACATCACATTCAAGGATAGTTATAACGCATCTTTCTATACCTTCCTGTCACACTTCTTCGCCAATGGTGGCAAAGGGGCTGTGAAGAGTTCATTAGCTTATTCTGGTCCAGACCCTAATGGTGAGGAGACAAATGTAGTCAACACGACTATCCCTGCCGAAGAATGGTCATCATTCTTGCCAGAACTTCCACACGAAATGATTTATAACATCCTTTATGGTCAGAAGTATTCAGACACTGATCGCAGGATTGTTACCTTCCGTGGGTTGTCTAATGGTGTTGAAACGCAGCTCATCTTTAAGCAGAATGGTAAGAGTTGGCGCTTAGAGAAGGTTGTAGCTTATTAACGAACAGACCCCTGCCTACCTTGGTAGTGGGTCTTTCTTTAAGCAATATACTCAACAATTTAAAACTTTTGCTTATGAAAAGTGAACGTCAGAAAGCCTTAGATGGTGAGTTTTTTAATGCTGTTGACCCAGAATTGCAGCAGATAATATTACGTACAAAACGCTTATTGCGCAAGTTGAACGATTGCGACTATGCTGACCACGAAAGCAAGCACAGGATTTTTGAGCAGTTGTTTGGCTCTGTCGGTGAGCAGATTCATATCGATGTGGATTTTCATTGTGAGTATGGTGTTAATATCCACATGGGGAACTGGGTTGTTATCAATATGAACTGTACGTTTGTAGACAATAACCGTATTGATATAGGCAATCATGTTCTAATCGCTTCAGACGTGAAAATCTATACAGCAGCGCATCCTGTCACTGCCAAGGAACGAATGATTCCTGGTGGAGGATGGAATATCTATGCCCAACCAGTCAAGATAGAAGATGGCGTGTGGATTGGTGGAGGAGCAATTATCCTACCTGGTGTGACGATAGGTCGTAATGCTGTAATAGGCGCAGGAGCAGTTGTAACAAAGGACATTCCTGCCAATGCTGTTGCTGTCGGTAGTCCGGCAAAGGTTCTCAGATATCAGGAAGAATAAATCCTTGTTATAAACAGAAACAAAGGAAAACACAAAAACTATATAAGTTAAAATGAAAATAGAGTTTAACTATAGTCTACTAAAGCATAATACCTTCGGCATTGACGCTAAATGTCAGCGTTTTGTCGAATACGAATCAGTAGAGGAAGCACAAGAACTTGTGCGCTCTTTAAAAGAAGACGACTATCCACTACTGATTCTCGGTGGGGGTAGTAACCTTCTACTCACTGGTGATTTCAAGGGAACCGTACTCCACTCTGACATCTCTTTTATCGAGCAAATCGACGAAGAACGTGTACGTTGTGGCTCTGCTTACGTATGGGATGACTTTGTAGACTATTGTGTTTCTCACGATCTCTATGGTGCAGAAAACCTTTCTATCATTCCGGGTGAGTGTGGTGCGAGTGCTGTACAAAATATCGGAGCGTATGGTGTGGAAGCTAAAGACCTGATTGATGAGGTTGAAGCGGTGGAGATTGCCACTGGCGAAGTGCATCATTTCAAGAATGCTGATTGCGAATACAGCTATCGACAGAGTAAGTTTAAGCATGAATGGCGCAATAAGTATCTTATCACATCGGTGACCTATCGCCTTTCTAAGACTTATCAACCTAAGCTCGATTATGGTAATATTCGTGCGGCATTGGCTGAACAAGGCATAGAGAATCCTACTGCAGCAGAACTTCGTCAGACAATTACTGACATCCGTAATGCGAAACTTCCTGACCCAAAGAAGATTGGTAATGCGGGTAGTTTCTTTATGAATCCTATCGTTCCTAAGACTAAATACGAGGAGTTGGCAGCGCAATATGAACGGATGCCCCACTATACTATTGATGCTGACCATGAGAAGATTCCAGCTGGTTGGATGATTGAACAATGCGGTTGGAAGGGTAAGGCATTAGGTCCTGCAGGTGTTTACGATAAGCAGGCTTTGGTATTGGTGAACCTTGGTGGTGCAACAGGTGCTGACGTAGTCAGACTCTATCAGACGATTCAGCATGATGTAAAGGAGAAGTTTGGAATTGAGATACATCCGGAGGTGAATACCTTTCCTAACTAAAGCCTCCCCCAGCCCCTCCGAAAGGAGGGGAGTGCTAAACAAAAGTAGCTTCTTCTTTAGATTGTGGTATGCTTTAATATTAATACTTATCCTAACAACTGCGACATCCAACCATAAACACTCGTTATAAATAAGCTTTTAATTAAGAAATGCTTATAAAGCATCAAACCAACTTTTAAGAACATATCCTTTGAATCAAGAAGAACTTATAAGCAACGAACTATCCATTAAGGGCTCCCCTCCCTTCGGAGGGGTCGGGGGAGGCTTCACCTTCCTCGGTACTGGCACCTCCAACGGAGTCCCAGTACTTGGCTGTAGCTGCGATGTTTGTAAGAGTAAGGACCCACGCGACAACCGATTGCGCACCTCTGCTTTATTGGAAACGGCAAAGACGCGTATTGTCATTGACAGCGGTCCTGACTTTCGCCAACAGATGTTGCCACAACCTTTCCGTAAGATTGATGGTTTATTGATAACACACATCCACTATGATCATGTAGGAGGGATTGATGATGTACGCCCTTATTGTGCATTGGGGGATATAGAGGTATATGCCAACGAAAACACTTGCAATGGTTTACGCCATAACTTCCCTTATTGTTTCACGGACAATCCCTATCCAGGAGTTCCAAAACTGAACCTTCATAGTATTCAACCACATGTAAAGTTTATGATTGGTGACATCGAAGTGATGCCTATCTCTGTAATGCATGGCGGACTACCCATCCTTGGTTATCGCTTTGGGAAACTCGCTTATATAACAGATATGAAAACTATTAAGGATGAGGAACTCCCCTATCTTGAAGGTGTTGAGACATTGATTGTGAACGCTTTGCGCTGGGAACGTGAGCACCACTCCCATCAGTTGATATCTGAAGCCATTGATTTCAGTCGAAAGATAGGAGCAAAACGCACTTATTTAACCCATCTCACCCATAAGATTGGCTTACATGAAGAAGCACAAAAACTCCTTCCAAATGATGTTTTCTTTGCATACGATGGTTTGAAGATTCACGTTTAACCGTAGTCGTATTAATGAACCTATAACTACAAAACAAGTTTGTTTTTAATTTCCTGTCACTTTTAACATTTAAGGTTATATCATTGTATGATAGCCTGTTAGGCATCTGAAAGGAGTGACAACAGTGACAGGAAACATAAACTTTAATATCTTTTTTTCTCCCCTTACTCAAAACCCAAACCAGTAATTAGTGTGCCCCTGAGTAAGATATACCCAAAGGCAAAAAAAAATTATTGACAAAACATTCGAAGAAAAGGTAGAAAAATGGGGTAAACATGAGATATTTTAATACCTACGCAAGTTACTTGTTTTCAAATAGTTGCAAAGAGGATATCCAAAAGGTGCTTAATAAGGGTTCAAAAGGGCGTTAGTAAGACCTCAAAAGGGCATCTTTTGCAAGCTAAAAGGGCGTTAATTGCAAGCCTTTTGATGGTCTTTAAAAAATCAATATGTGAAAAATTTGGACAAAAAGTATTCTTCAGAAGTTTGGATTGACAAGCTCTGTCTTTTGTGTTTAGGATATTAGAAATATCTCACAGAGCAAATCTATGTTTCTTGCTGCAAACTTAGAGTTGCACTGTGTGCCTTATTATAATAGCTTTTTATCGCCCCATATTTCAGAAGAAGCAGAATTATACACATTGTGGGGGCATGAGATTTGGGTTAAAGGACATAAAAACAGAGTTTTTCATTAGCATTTTTCAGATTTTATGAGTAACTTTGCCATGTGCCAGTGTATACCAGTTCGAACGATAGGGAAGTACACTTTTCAACACAAAAATAAGCAATAATAGGAATTACTGAATGAAAGAATTTATCATATCTGACGTCAAGGCGGAAACAGCCATCCTTGTGGGTCTTATTACAAAGGACCAGAACGAGGAGAAGACGAAGGAATATCTTGACGAATTAGAGTTCCTCGCTGATACAGCTGGTGCTGTCACTGTGAAGCGATTCACACAGAGGGTGACAGGTCCAAGTGCTGTTACCTATGTCGGCAAGGGTAAACTTGAAGAGATAAGAGATTACATCAAGATGATGGAGGATGAGGACGAGCCTATCGGTATGGTCATCTTCGACGACGAGTTGTCGGCAAAGCAGATGCGTAATATCGAACAGGAACTCGGTGTGAAGATATTAGACCGTACCTCTCTCATCCTCGACATCTTTGCTATGCGCGCCCAGACAGCCAACGCAAAGACACAGGTAGAGTTGGCACAGTACCGCTATATGCTCCCACGTCTGCAGCGTTTGTGGACTCACTTGGAGCGTCAGGGCGGTGGTTCAGGCTCTGGTGGCGGTAAAGGTTCGGTAGGTCTGCGTGGTCCGGGTGAGACCCAGTTAGAGATGGACCGCCGTATCATCTTGCAGCGTATGACCCTCTTAAAGCAAAGACTTGCTGAGATTGATAAGCAGAAGGTGACACAGCGTAAGAACCGTGGGCGTATGATTCGTGTTGCCTTGGTGGGTTACACGAACGTGGGTAAGTCAACCACCATGAACCTCTTGGCTAAGAGCGAGGTATTTGCAGAGAATAAACTCTTCGCAACACTCGACACAACCGTGCGCAAAGTGGTTGTAGACAATCTTCCTTTCCTGTTAGCTGACACCGTTGGATTTATCCGTAAGTTGCCAACCGACTTGGTTGATTCGTTTAAGTCAACACTCGATGAGGTGCGCGAAGCCGACCTTCTCTTGCACGTTGTGGACATCTCACATCCTGACTTTGAGGAACAAATACAGGTAGTCAACCAGACATTGTCTGAACTTGGCTGTACTGACAAGCCTTCAATGATTATCTTCAACAAGATTGACAACTATCATTGGGTGGAGAAAGAGGAAGACGACCTCACACCAGCAACCAAGGAGAATATCACCTTGGACGAACTGAAGAAGACATGGATGGCTAAGGAGCATGACAACTGTCTCTTTATTTCAGCCAAGGAAAAGGAGAATATCGACGAGTTCAGAGAGGTGCTTTACAAGAAAGTACGCGAACTCCACGTGCAGAAGTATCCTTACAATGACTTCCTTTACAATATCGAAGAGGAATAAAGACTATTGGGCCTATTAGCCTTATTGGGCTTATTAGGCTAATAAGGCTAATGGGGCTAATAAGCCTAATAAACCCAATAAGGCTAATAAGGCTAATAACAACAACTAAAAGAAAAGTTTATGCAATATCGTTCCCTTACCTTTGAAGAGATTGAGATACTCGAGAGCAATAGCTGCTGGGCAGAAGATTGGAGTCGAGTAGAGGTTGCGGAGGACGGATTTCAAGCGAAATTCTTCCACCGTGTCATGTTCTATGGTGACGTACAGTTGGGAAGTGTCCAGAAAGAAGTCGAGATAACAAAGGGCTTCGTCAAGCATTCTGGTATCAATGATGCTACCCTACGCAATGTTACCGTTGGTAACGACTGCCTGATTGAGAAGGTGGGGAATTATATTAATAACTATACAATCGGTGACGACTGCCTTATCTCTAACATCTCTGTCATGGAGACTACGGAGGGAGCTACCTATGGAGAAGGTAACCTTATCTCGGTATTGAACGAGGTGGGCGACGGCAATGTAATCTTCTTCCACGACCTCAATAGCCAGTTTGCAGCCTTTATGGTGAAGCATTTCAACGACAAAGACCTCAAGAATGCTATCCGAAGATTAGTGAAAGAGGAGATTGCTCGCACCAATCCTGAACGTGGAACGATTGGCAACAATGTGAAGATCGTCAACACAAGGGAGATTACCAACACGGTTATTCAGGATGATTGTGAGATTTCTGGCGCAAGTCGTTTGAGCGATTGTACCATTCTCAGCTCTGAATATGCCAGTGTTTACATCGGTACAGGTGTCATCTGCGAGAACTCTATCATATCAGATGGGTCAAGTATCGTGAACAGTGTGAAGATGCAAGACTGCTTCGTGGGTGAAGCCTGTCAGATAAGCAATGGTTTCACAGCCTCACAGAGTGTCTTCTTTGCAAATTCTTTTATGTCAAACGGTGAGGCGTGCGCTGCTTTCTGCGGTCCGTTCTGTGCCTCACATCATAAGAGTTCACTGCTCATTGGTGGTATGTTCTCTTTCTATAACGCTGGTTCTGGCACCAACTTCTCTAACCATGCCTATAAGATGGGACCAATGCACTGGGGCATCTTGGAGCGTGGTACGAAGACTGCCAGTGGTAGTTATCTGCTCATGCCAGCAACAATCGGTACGTTCTCAGTATGTTTCGGTAAGCTGATGCACCATCCTAACACGACTGCCCTACCCTTCTCTTACCTCATTGCAGAGGCTGATAAGATGTATCTTGTGCCCGGTCGCAACATTACAACGGTTGGTCTTTATCGTGATATACGCAAGTGGCCAAAGCGTGATATGCGTCCACAGCAGACGCAGAAGAGTATTGTCAACTTCGATTGGCTATCACCTTACTCTGTTGGAGAGATTCTGCAGGGAAAGAAGATACTTGAGAATCTGCGACAGGCAAGTGGTGACAATGTTTCATCTTATAACTATCATGAATACGTTATCAATGCTACCAGTCTGCGAAAAGGTATCAAATATTATGACATCGCACTGCGCATCTACATGGGAGCGGTACTGAAACGTGCACACAAATGGGGCTTCTTTGGTAAGCCACAGACCGAAGTAGGACTCGGAAGATGGGACGACCTCTCTGGTCTTCTGCTCCCAGTATCAGAAGAACAACGCCTCATTGAGGATATCAAGAACGGTAGTCTTGAGACCATCCAAGAGGTTGTAGAACGCTTCCGAGAGATTAATGACAATTATCGTATCTATCAATGGGCATGGACTTATCGCATGATTCTGGAATACTATGGCATTGACGAGATTACACCCGAGGACGATGCTCGCATCAAACAGGATTATATCGAGGCACGGCGTGCATGGATTGCAGAGATTAAAAAGGATGCCGAGAAGGAGTTTGAGATGGGCGATGTAGACAGAGAGGTCTTTGAATCGTTCGTTAATAGCCTTGATCATGAGGTTGATTTTGAGAATTAATCATTACATTCTCTACCCAATTATAACAATAAACAAATACTGATTGTATGAAAAAACATTTCCTTAACAGTACCCTCATGCAGGGGCTAAGCTTAGGACTATTGTTCCTATTTGCATCTGTGACGGCTTATGCGCAGCGTTACAGCTATGAAAGCATACCGAATGACCCGATGCAGACACGTATCTACACACTGAAAAACGGTCTGAAAATCTATCTTTCTGTCAACAAAGAGAAGCCACGTGTACAGACATATATCGCTGTGCGCACTGGTTCTCGCAATGACCCAAAGGAGACAACAGGACTCGCTCACTACTTAGAGCACCTTATGTTTAAGGGTACTACCCACTTTGGTTCGTCTAATGTGGAGGCTGAACGCCCTTACCTCGACTCTATTGAGGCTCGCTTCGAGCAGTATCGTCGTATCACTGACCCAACTGCACGCAAGCAATGGTACCACCAGATTGACTCTATCTCACAACTTGCAGCTCGCTATAACATTCCAAACGAATATGACAAGATGATGACTGCCATCGGTAGTGAGGGTACAAACGCTTATACTTCTAATGACGTAACTTGCTATGTAGAGAATATTCCATCTAATGAGATTGACACTTGGGCAAGAGTTCAGGGCGATCGTTTCCAGAATATGGTTATCCGTGGCTTCCATACAGAGTTAGAAGCGGTGTATGAGGAGTATAACATCGGTCTTTCAAGTGACTGGCGTAAGGTTTATGCAGCACTCTTTGCAAAGCTTTTCCCTACTCACCCATACGGAACACAGACCACTATCGGACTTGGTGAGCACCTGAAGAATCCTTCAATCACCAACATTAAGAACTATTTTAACAAATACTACGTACCAAACAACATCGCTATCTGTCTTTCAGGCGACCTCGACCCAGACAAGACCGTAGCTTCTATTGAGAAGTATTTTGGCGATTGGAAACCAAGTGCACACATCGACATACCACAGTTCCCAGCTCAACCAACACTCACAGCACCTGTCGATACGACTGTTGTTGGCAAGGAAGCTCCTATGCTCTTCATGGGTTGGCGTGCAGACGCAAGTAAGTCTTTGCAGTTAGATACATTAGAGGTTATAGCACAACTCTTGTCTAACGGACAAGCAGGACTCTTCGACCTCGACCTCAGCCAGAAGCTGAAGGTACAGGAGGTTAGCGCAGGTATCGCAGATATGGACGAATATTCGGTATTCTATGTCTATGGACAGCCAAAGAGTGGACAGACTTTGCAGGAGGTGCGCAGCCTTGCTTTGTCTGAAATTGAGAAACTTAAGAAGGGTAACTTCTCTGATGATCTCTTGCCATCTATCGTTAACAACTACAAGCGTTACTATTATACGCAGTTAGATAACAACCAGTTCCGTGCAAAGCAGTATGTGGATGCCTTCATCAACCACAAAGACTGGAAGCAGGAGGTGGATAAACTCAATCGTATTTCAAAGTTAACAAAGGCTGAAGTTGTTAGATTTGCTAATGAATTCTTCCATAACGACTTCGCTTGTGTCTACAAGGAGCAAGGTAACGACACTACTATTAAGAAGGTTGAGAAGCCTACTATCACTCCAATCCCAACCAACAACGACAAGCAGAGTGACTTCCTCAAGGAGATTGTAAACACCAAGACAACTCCTATCCAGCCACAGTTTGTTGACTACAAGCGCGACCTTACCAAGGCAACAACACAGAAGGGTCTTCCTGTTCTCTATAAGCAGGACAAAACAAACGACCTCTTTACACTTTGCTTCGTAGTACCTTACGGTGACGAACATAACCCAATGCTCAGCTATGCAGCTGGTTATCTTGATTACTTAGGTACCAATAAGCTCACCAACGAGCAGATTAAGCAACAGTTCTATAAGTTAGCTTGCGACTATAACCTCTCTGAAAGAAACGAAGTTTCGTACATTACCTTAAGTGGTCTCAACTCTAACCTGCCTCAGGCACTTGCGCTATTGAACAACTTACTCAGTAATGCAAAGGTTGATAAGGAGGCTTACGACCTCTATGTAGAGCAGATTCTGAAGTCACGCAGCGATAACAAAGCAAACCAACAGGCTAACTTCGCTGCCCTAAGAGACTATGCTACCTACGGAAAGTACAACCCTACTCGCAACATTCCAAGCGAACAGGAGTTGAAGTCAATCAACCCACAGGTACTGCTTAACCTTTTGAAGAACTTGAAGAACTACAAGTTGACAGTGCTTTACTACGGTCCTTCAAGCCTGAAAGAGGTTGACCAACTTGTCAGCAAGACTATCCAGACACCAAAGAAGTTCGCTCCGGTGCCTGCTATCAAGCGTTATACTGAGGAGACAACACCAAAGAACGAGGTTCTCATTGCACCTTACGATGCAAAGAATATCTACATGGTTCAGCTCCACAATCAGAACCAGAAGTGGTCTGCTGACCGTGCTCCTATCATCGCCCTCTTCAATGAATACTTCGGAGGTGGTATGAACGCCATCGTCTTCCAAGAGTTACGTGAGGCACGTGGTTTGGCTTATTCAGCTTCAGCTGTCTATGCATCTCCTTATCGTTTAGGAGGTAATGAGAGCTTCTACACCTATATCATCACACAGAACGATAAGATGATGGACTGTGTAACAGAGTTCAACAAACTTCTCAACAACGTACCTGTACGCCAGAGTGGTTTTGACCTTGCCAAGCAAAGCTTGATGAAGAGCCTTGCTTCACAGCGCACAACAAAGTACTCTATCCTCACCTCTTATCTTGCAGCACAGCGTTTAGGCATCGACTATTCATTGAGTGAAAAGATTTACAATGCCCTTCCAAGTCTGCAACTACAGGATGTTATCAACTTCGAGAAAGAGTATATTGCCAACAAGACCTTCAAGTATATCATCCTCGGCAACGAGAAAGAGCTTGACCTCAAAGCTTTAGAGAAGATCGCACCTATCAAGAAAGTGACAACAGAAGAAATCTTCGGCTATTAATAAATAGTAAGAAAAGAATACAAAAACATATTATAAACAAATAGAAAAAGCCCTGTCTGCCCTACCGATAAAGGGCAGACAGGTAAACAAAACATTATGGCAGAATTCAAGTATGCACCAATGTTCCAATTGGGCAAAGATGACACCGAGTATCGTCTGGTATCAAAGGAAGGTATCAGCGTTGGTGAGTTTGAAGGTAAAGAGATTCTGAAGGTAAGCAAAGAAGCACTTACTTTATTAGCACAGGAGGCTTTCCACGATTGTGAGTTCATGCTCCGTCGTGCACACAATGAGCAAGTTGCAAAGATTCTGACCGACCCAGAGGCATCAGAGAACGACAAGTACGTGGCACTACAGTTCCTCCGCAATGCTGAGACAGCTGTGAAGGGTGTACTGCCTTTCTGCCAGGACACGGGTACTGCTATCATTCACGGCGAGAAGGGTCAGCAGGTATGGACTGGTTTCGAGGACGAGGAGGCACTCTCTCGTGGTGTCTTCAACACCTTTACACAAGAGAATCTCCGCTACTCACAGAACGCTCCACTCAATATGTACGATGAGGTGAATACCAAGTGTAACCTCCCTGCACAGATTGACATCGAGGCTGTTGAGGGCGCTGAATATCGTTTCGTAATGGTAGCAAAGGGTGGTGGCTCTGCTAACAAGACCTACTTCTACCCAATGACCAAAGCTACTATCCAGAATGAGGGTACGCTCATTCCTTTCCTCGTTGAGAAGATGAAGAGCCTCGGTACTGCAGCTTGTCCTCCTTATCACATCTGTTTCGTGATTGGTGGTACTTCTGCAGAGAAGAACCTCCTCACCGTTAAACTCGGAAGTATCAAGTATTACGACAATCTTCCTACTACTGGCGACGAGACAGGACGTGCTTTCCGCGACATCGACCTTGAGAAGAAGATTCTCAAAGAGGCTTACAAGATTGGTCTCGGTGCACAGTTTGGTGGTAAGTATCTTGCTCACGACATCCGCATCATCCGTCTGCCACGTCACGGTGCAAGCTGCCCTATCGGTATGGGTGTAAGCTGTTCTGCTGACCGTAACATCAAAGCGAAGATCAATAAGGACGGTATTTGGTTGGAGAAGATGGACACCAACCCAAGCGAGTTGATTCCAGAGGAGTATCGTAAGCCAGGAGAAGGTGCGAAGGGCATAGAAATCGACCTCGACAAGGGTATGGATGCCGTTCGTGCTGAGCTTACTAAGTATCCTGTTTCAACACGCGTTAACCTCAAGGGTACTATCATCGTGGCACGTGACATTGCTCACGCTAAGCTCAAGGCTCGTTTGGATGCTGGCGAGGAATTGCCTGATTACATCAAGAATTACCCTGTCCTCTATGCAGGACCAGCCAAGACTCCAGAGGGCTACCCATGTGGTTCAATGGGACCAACCACTGCCAACCGTATGGACCCATACGTTGACGAGTTCCAGGAGCATGGTGGTTCACTCGTGATGATTGCTAAGGGTAACCGTACACAGGCTGTGACAGATGCCTGCCAGAAGCATGGTGGTTTCTACCTCGGTACTATCGGTGGTGTTGCTGCCGTTCTCTCACAGAGCAGCATCAAGAGTATCGAGTGCGTAGAATATCCAGAACTCGGTATGGAAGCTGTTTGGAAGATTACCGTTGAGGACTTCCCTGCCTTCATCCTTGTTGACGATAAGGGTCACGACTTCTTCAAAGAGCTGAAGCCTTGGACGGGCTGCAGCTGCGAGAAATAAGCTCTCCCAGCACATAAATCAGCTATACCAACGATGCTATCAAGTGTAAATTGCAGGAAAGGATATTCCTTTCCCTAACAAGACATTGGTATAGCCTCATCTTACAAAGCGGTATAAGACGAACTTTCACGACGTCTTTATACCGCTTTTTTCGTTTGCTTTTTCTAAAAAAAGTGGGTCTTCAAGATTTTGAAGTGATAAGGTTTGCCACTTAAGGTTATATCTCTGACGAAATGTCACACGGAGGCACGGAGAGGACGGAGGATTATTAAACCCAAGCAATGGAAGTCACGGAGGCACCGACGGTGCATAGAGTGACGGAGCTTGTCTGCACACTTTTTTAGTAACTTTATGCCCAAAGCGTTTACCCCAAAATCGTTATCAAAAATCTGTACGCTACACCTCCGTCGCTCTTTGTGCCGTCGGCACCTCCGTGACATTGCGTTTACCTCCGTCCCTCCGTGACTCCGTGTGCCTATTATATAAGCCTTTTAGTTTAACACTCCATATTTCGGAAGAACCTCTTCTTTGTTATGTCTTACGTTCTCTTCTCACGCTAAGTGCAAAAGTAGGTGTTAAGCATGATTTGTTTTACATTTTTTTGCACAAAGTCTATTTATATGCGCATTATTATAAGGTTTGTGTTTTAAAATACATTAAAATAGGGGTCGTTCGCTTGCGGTATTATTTTCCTTTTTATTATCTTTGTAAGATAGAATAAGAAAATATAAGTTTACTTTTAAAAGCAATGTTTGAAAATTTAAGTGATCGTCTTGAACGCTCCTTTAAGATTCTCAAGGGAGAGGGAAAGATTACAGAGATAAATGTAGCAGAAACCCTGAAGGACGTGCGCAGAGCGCTTCTTGATGCCGATGTTAACTATAAAGTTGCAAAAACCTTTACTGATACCGTAAAGCAGAAGGCATTAGGTATGAACGTACTCACAGCCGTTAAGCCTGGACAACTCATGGTTAAGATTGTACATGATGAGTTGGCTGAGTTGATGGGTGGTGAGGCTGTCGGTCTGAATTTATCAGGTCGTCCCTCTATCATTCTTATGAGTGGTTTGCAAGGTTCTGGTAAGACTACATTCTCTGGTAAGCTGGCAAACATGCTCAAGACAAAGGAACATAAGAATCCTTTGTTGGTTGCTTGTGACGTCTATCGTCCTGCAGCTATCGACCAGTTGAAGGTTGTTGGTGAGCAGGTAGGTGTAGCTGTCTATAGCGAGCCTGAGAACAAGAATGTGAACGAGATTGCAGACCACGCACTTGCTGAGGCAAAGGCAAAGGGGCACGATGTTGTCATCATCGATACCGCTGGTCGTCTGGCTGTTGATGAGGAGATGATGAACGAGATTGAGAGACTCAAGAATCATGTTCATCCTGACGAGACACTGTTTGTTGTTGACTCAATGACAGGTCAGGACGCAGTGAATACAGCCAAGGAGTTCAATGACCGTTTGGATTTCAATGGTGTTGTTCTCACAAAGCTTGATGGTGACACACGTGGTGGTGCGGCATTGTCAATCCGTACTGTCGTTACAAAGCCTATTAAGTTCATTGGTACGGGCGAGAAGATGGAAGCTATTGATGTGTTCCATCCAGGTCGTATGGCAGACCGTATCTTGGGTATGGGTGACGTTGTTTCACTTGTTGAGCGTGCACAAGAGCAGTTCGACGAGGAAGAAGCAAAGCGTCTACAGAAGAAGATTCAGAAGAATCAGTTTGATTTCAACGATTTTTATAATCAGATACAGCAAATCAAGAAGATGGGTAACTTAAAGGACCTCGCTTCTATGATTCCTGGAGTAGGCAAGGCTATCCGTGATGTCGATATTGACGATAATGCTTTCAAGGGTATTGAGGCAATTATCCAGAGTATGACACCGAAGGAGCGTACGAATCCAGAACTGCTCAACAACTCTCGTCGTCAGCGTATTGCTAAGGGCTCTGGTACCAATATACAAGAGGTGAACCGACTCATTAAGCAGTTTGACCAGACTCGTAAGATGATGAAGATGGTTACTGGCTCGAAGATGGCTGGTATGATGAGCAAGATGAAGGGTATGCCGGGAATGCCAAATATGCCGAAGATGTAAAAGACACATATTCATCAAATAATATCATTACTATGGAATATCAGTTAATAGACGGAAAGGCAACTGCAACTGCTATAAAGCAGGAGATTGCCGAAGAAGTGAAGGCGATTGTTGCCGCAGGTGGTAAACAACCTCATCTGGCTGCCGTTTTGGTGGGACATGATGGCGGAAGCGAAACCTATGTTAAGAATAAGGTAATTGCTTGTGAGCAATGTGGATTCAAGTCTACGCTCATTCGTTTTGAGGCTGATGTGACAGAAGAAGAGCTTTTGGCTTGTGTGGATAAGCTGAATAAGGATGAGGACGTTGATGGCTTCATTGTTCAGCTTCCTTTGCCAAAGCATATTGATGAGCAGAAGATTATTATGGCTGTTGACTATCGCAAGGACGTGGATGGTTTCCATCCTATCAATGTGGGTCGTATGGCTATTGGTCTACCTTGCTTTATATCAGCAACACCATTGGGTATTCTTACCTTGTTGCAGCATTATCAGATAGAGACTTCTGGTAAGAAGTGTGTCATCTTAGGTCGTAGCAATATTGTTGGTAAGCCTATGGCACAGTTGATGATGCAGAAACAGTATGGTGATTCAACTGTAACCGTGTGTCACTCTCGTTCAAAGGATTTGAAGAAAGAGTGTCAGGAGGCAGATATCATTATCGCAGCTATTGGCAGACCAGAGTTTGTAACAGCTGATATGGTGAAGCCAGGTGCAGTGGTTATTGATGTCGGTACGACACGTGTTGAAGACAAGACACGCAAGAGCGGCTTCAGACTATGTGGTGACGTGAAATTTGATGAGGTTGCTCCTCTCTGCTCTTTCATTACGCCTGTCCCAGGTGGTGTTGGTCCAATGACTATCTGTTCACTGATGAAAAATACACTTGCTGCAGGCAAGAAAGAATATTATAAGTAGATGACAGCAGAAGAATATTTCCAACGAGGTAATGAATGCCGACAGAGAGGCGACTGGCAAGAAGCCTTAGCCAATTATATGGAGGCTATCGAGTTGGACCCTAATTCTCCAGCAGTAATCGCAAAAGAGATGGTGGAGAATATTCTCAACTTCTATAACAAGGATGCGTATAATCCTTAAAATACAAAAACTATGAGCAAGATGAAAGGTGCCATTGTAGTAAACACAGATCGATGCAAAGGATGCCAGTTGTGTATCGTTGCATGTCCGAAAGATGTTATTGCATTGGCTCAGAAAAAGGTAAATGTCCACGGCTATCCGTATACAGAGTCTGCACGACCAGATGATTGCATTGGTTGTGCTGCTTGTGCTACGGTTTGTCCTGATGGCTGTATCACAGTCTATCGTAAAAAAGTGGAGGAATAATTATGGCAGAACAAGATGTAAAACTAATGAAGGGTAATGAGGCTATCGCTCATGCAGCTATACGCTGCGGTACTGATGGCTATTTCGGTTACCCTATCACTCCTCAGAGTGAGATAATTGAGACACTTGCGGCATTGAAGCCTTGGGAGACAACGGGTATGGTTGTTCTTCAGGCTGAGAGCGAGGTGGCTTCTATCAATATGATTTATGGTGGTGCTGGTGCTGGTAAGCGTGTGCTGACAAGTTCCTCATCACCTGGTGTAGCTTTGATGCAGGAAGGTATCAGTTATATGGCTGGTGCAGAACTTCCAGGCGTCTTTGTTAACGTTCAGCGTGGTGGTCCAGGTCTTGGAACTATCCAGCCAAGTCAGAGTGACTACTTCCAGGCAACACGTGGAGGTGGTAATGGCGATTACAATGTGATTGTATTGGCGCCAAACTCAGTACAGGAGATGGCTGACTTTGTTGACTTAGCTTTCGAGTTAGCATTCAAGTATCGTAATCCTGCAATGATTCTTTCTGATGGTGTGATTGGTCAGATGATGGAGAAGGTTGTACTTCCTCCACAGAAACCACGTCGTACAGAGGAGGAAATCCGTAAGGAGTGTCCTTGGGCTTCAATGGGTCGTACAGCTGATCGTAATCCTAATATCATTACCTCTTTGGAATTGAAGCCAGAGATAATGGAAGAAAGAAACCTCCACTTACAGGAGAAGTATCGTCAGATTCGTGAGAATGAGGTACGCTTTGAGAGGCAGCAGTGCGAAGATGCAGACTATGTAATCGTTAGTTTCGGTAGCGCTGCACGTATTGGTGAGAAAGCTGTTGAGTTAGCTCGTGAGGCAGGATTGAAGGTAGGTCTGTTCCGTCCAATCACTTTATGGCCTTTCCCAAGCAAACAACTTGCAGAGCTTTGCAAGGGTAAGAAGGGTGTGTTGGTAAGCGAAATCAACGCTGGTCAGATGGTACAGGATGTTCGTTTGGCTATCAACGGAGCTTTACCAGTAGAACACTTTGGCCGCTTAGGTGGTATCGTTCCTGACCCTGAAGAGATTGTTAAGGCACTCAAGGAAAAGTTAGTAAAGTAAGAAGGGAGGACGTATATTATGACAAATGATATCATTTCACCTGAGAATCTGGTGTATAAGAAGCCTACTTTGATGAACGATACGACAATGCACTATTGTCCGGGTTGTTCACATGGTGTGGTTCATAAGTTGGTTGCAGAAGTAATTGAAGAGATGGGAATGAGTGATAAGGCGATTGGTGTATGCCCTGTAGGCTGTGCCGTATTTGCTTATCGCTATCTCGATATCGACTGGCAGGAGGCTCCTCATGGTCGTGCTCCGGCTGTAGCAACGGGTATTAAGCGCCTTTGGGAAGACCGTTTGGTATTCACTTATCAAGGTGATGGTGACCTTGCTTGTATTGGTACAGCAGAGACTATCCATGCCTTGAATCGTGGCGAGAATATTCCTATCATCTTTATTAATAATGCCATTTATGGTATGACAGGTGGACAGATGGCGCCTACAACGCTTATGGGCCAGAAGACAGCAACTTGTCCATATGGTCGTGAGCCAGAACTGCATGGCTATAATCTGAACATTACGGAGTTAGCAAGTCACTTGAAAGGAACCTGCTATGTAACTCGTCAGAGTGTTGACACCGTTGCTTCAATCAATAAAGCAAAGCGTGCTATTCGCAAAGCGTTTGAAGCAAGTATGCAAGGAAAGGGAAGCTCGTTAGTAGAGATTGTTGCAACCTGTAATAGTGGTTGGAAACTTACTCCTGTAAAAGCCAACGAGTGGATGCGCGAGAATATGTTCCCTGAATATGAAAAGGGAGATTTGAAAGACACTACAAGTCTTTAAGTCGTCTCCCATATAAATTAAGGTGTAATATGAAAAAAGAGATAATAATTAGTGGCTTCGGTGGTCAGGGCGTACTCTCTATGGGTAAGATTCTGGCTTATTCGGGACTAATGGAAGATAAGGAGATAACATGGATGCCAGCTTATGGTCCAGAGCAGCGTGGTGGTACAGCCAACGTTACTGTCATTGTAAGTGATGAACGTATCTCTTCTCCTATTCTCAGCAAGTATGATGTAGCGATTGTGTTGAACCAGCCTTCACTGGATAAGTTCGAACCAAAGGTTAAGCCAGGCGGTTTACTTATCTACGATGGTTATGGAGTCTTCAATCCTCCTACTCGTAAGGACATCACAGTCTATCGCATCAATGCAATGGATAAGGCTGCTGAGATGAAGAATGCAAAGGTGTTTAATATGATAGTTCTGGGTGGTCTGCTTAAGGTTTGTCCTGTAGTCAGCACCGATGGACTCAAGAAGGCGCTCTTCAAGAGTCTGCCAGAACGCCATCATAAACTCATTCCACTGAATATGGAAGCAGTGGAGGAGGGTATGAAGATTATTGCTCAGCAGTAATCGAATCGTACTACCGCAGAATCCTCTGTGGTAATGATGAAAGTGAACCTGATTTTTTATAACTCTCTAATTTGTTAAAGGGACCTAAGCAGTGATGCTACGGGGCCCTTTTTTCTTTGCTTATAGGTAATGGCATTTCAACGTATTATTGCTTCGCACGTGTGGTGCTATTGCTTCGCACATGTCGTGCTGATGGTAAACACGAATGGTGCTGAGCGTTAAGTTGCTTGCAATATAAGATAGAGGGCAGTGCTATTTGCTTTTTATTAAAAAGAGGTGTTCGGTCGTAAGAAACAAGCTAATTTATATGATATGGTCTCTTACTTTTTTAAAAGGTAACCAAATGTTATCTATTTTAAAGATGTTCCTTAATGAGAAAGGGTATGCAATTTAATCTTTATAGGGCAACAATAACTCTATAAATAGCGCAGAAGAAAGTCCCTCTAAGCCGCAGTTTTGCTTTATTTCCTTATATATTATTGTATTATAAAGTCGAAAAAAATATAAACATTGTTCTTTATTTCCTCCATTGTGGTTGCTTTTGCTCACAATATAGGGTGTTGTGCAGATTTTTCCTCTAAAAAATTTGGTTGTCTCATTATTTTTTTATTACTTTGCACCGAGTTTAAAACATTGACATTATAGATTTTACAAATATTAATTAATTCAGAGAAAACAATGAAAAAGTTAGTTTTAATGTTGGCTGCTGCTTCTATGGCAGCATCTGTTTCTGCTCAGACAGTAGCAGAGAGCAAGACATTTGATAACATCTACGTTGGTATTAACGGTGGTGTTGCAACAAAGACAACTGGTCACAAGTGGTTGAGCGACCTCGATCCAAACGCTGGTATCCGTGTTGGTCGTTACTTCACTCCAGTATTCGGTCTTGCAGTAGAGGGTAACGCATACTTCTCAAACAAGCCTTGGGGTTCTACAGGTACAGTAGTTCGCGCTACTAATGCAAGTCTGCTCGGTACTGTAAACCTTAGCAACTGGTTCGGTGGTTACAAGGGTGAGCCACGTACATTCGAGGTTAGCGCACTCTATGGTCTTGGTTGGATGCACGTATTTACAAACAACAAGGTTGTTAAGGCTGCTACTGAGAATCAGCGTAATCGTATGACTTCTAAGGCTGCTCTTGACTTCGCTTTCAACTTCGGTTCAGCAAAGCAGTTCCAGTTCTATGTAGAGCCTTCTATCAATTTCGCTTTCTTGGGTCAGTCAAAGAGCAAGGAAGTTGTTGCAACTGGTAATCCTTTAGCTCCAGTAGCTGTAGCTGATCATCAGGAGTATGGTTACAAGGCAGCTTCACAGGCAGGTCAGCCAGCTTACAACATCAACAACTCATTCGTTCAGTTGAATGCTGGTTTCATCTACAAGTTCAAAAACTCTAACGGTACACACAACTTCACAATCGTTACTCCACGTGACCAGGCTGAGATCGATGCTTTGAACGCTCAGATCAACGAGCTCCGCAACCGTAAGCCAGAGGTTATCACTAAGGAGGTTGTTAAGGAAGTTCCTTCTGTTAAGGTTAAGGAATTCACAGTATCTGACCTTGTATTCGTAACATTCGCTCAGGGTAAGTCTGTTCTTACTAAAGAGGCTAAGGCTGCTCTCAACAACGTTAAGGAAGGTGTTCATGTTCAGGTTGTTGGTACAGCTTCTCCAGAGGGTTCTAAGGAACTTAACGATCGTCTCTCACAGGCTCGTGCTGACGTAGTTGCTAACTACCTCAAGGGTCGTGGCGTTATCGTTGACGAGGCAACTGGTAAGGGTGTACAGGGTGTAACTTCTAACCGTCTTGCAGTTGTTTACGTAAAGTAATCTAACTGAATAGGTTAAGAAGGATTATCCTTCGAACGATAAATATTGGGGATGCATCTTTTAGGTGCATCCCCTTTTGTTTTGTTTATATGTGTAGTTTTTCTTAAAAGAATTTATTAATAAGGATGACATTTGAGTTTTCCTTGCTAATGATAGAATAATCTTACAGATTCTCCGTTATATAGAATAAGCCAAGTGGTATAACTGCTTGTAATAACTTGTTAGTGTAAAAAGGGTTATATGGAAAAGTTATCAAAGATAGGTAGATATGAGTTTTTGGCGGAGCCGTTTCATTGCGACTTCTCCAATCATTTGTTTATGGGGCATTTAGGCAATCATATGTTGAATGCTGCTGATTTCCATAGCAACGACCGCGGTTATGGTATGAACTATCTCAATACAGTTAATAAGACATGGGTGTTGAGCCGATTGGCTATTGAGATGGAAGAAATGCCAAAGGCATATGATAAGTTCTTTGTAGAGACTTGGGTTGATAGTGCTTTGAAATCTTTTACAAGCCGTAACTTTAAGGTTATTGGTGAGTCTGGGCATGTTTATGGCTATGGCAAGAGTGTCTGGGCAATGATAGACCTTGACACACGTCAGCCTGCAGACATTCTTGCTGTTCGTGGTGGTTTGATAACTGAGTATATAGAAACAGAGTATTCTTGTCCAATAGAGAAGTCTTCACGTGTGAAGATGTCAGCTGATGCCACTCCTGTACGTTCAATAGACACTTATTATAATGATGTTGATATCAATGGACATATTAACTCAGTCAAATACATAGAGCATGTGTTAGACCTGTGGGACGTGGCTTGGTATAAGCAGCATCGTATCAAACGTTTTGAGATAGCTTATGTAGCTGAATCACATCAAGGTGATAAACTTCACTTCTATCGAGAGCAGCGAGAAACGGATACTGACTTTAATGTAAGAATTACGAAGAGTAATGTGGAAGGAGAAGAGACGGAAGTGTGTCGTTGTAGGGTACAGTTTGTTTAACCCGTATCGGTCGTTAGGAGACAATAGCACAAGCACAGCATTATACGTATTGTAATCTTAATAAAATTTGGGTTTAAGAGTTGCTGTCACTCGTGTCACTTATTATAGATGTATAATTACTTGTTTTATAATGAGTTATCTCTATATGTTAAAATGACAGCAAGCGTAATTTAAAATAAACTTGTTAGAAGTGTAGCGATTCAGTTTTTGTTTTAAGCCTAATCAGTTCAAACTTTAATGAGTTGATGAAGAATTTAGTAATCTTTATATCTGTCTTTGAAAGAAAAAATAGTTTAGGGTAGAAGTAAGAAACTTCCATCCATAAGGATTTCCTCTTCCAAAACCATCTCTCGCATTACTTGTTGTACAAGATCCCAGTCATCATTAAACTGTCGAATCTCTGTTATAGGGTGCTTTTGACCATCTGCTAAGAAAGTTAGCAGCTGTTGTCTTATAAGCTCTTTTTCGTCCGTATCATCCTCTTTGGTATGTGAAAGGCAGACATCACATTGCTCACAGTCTTTTGACTTTGTTTCTCCGAAGTAAGACAGTAGCTGTCTACTACGACATACTCGTTCATTCTGTGCATAATTAATAACAGAATTGATACGCTTAACGAATTGCTCCTTTCTGTCCTCATACACACTTTTGTTAAGGATAACGTCAACACCATCAACACGGTCTTGTGTGTAGCTGATTAGTGGTGTGTTCTTACGTGGAATGAAGTTGATAATACGTTTCTTGCTTAGATTAACCAATACCATATAGGTTTGGTTTCTGTCAAGTCCAGCTTCTTGTGCGATATAGCTTTCATCAATATATCCACTGTCAGAGAATAAACCACCATAGTTGCGGAGTAGGGCAGTGACGACATCATTCTCTTTGTCGGTAAGTGAGTCCAGTCGGTAGAGATCGTCTCTATTCAACAGGAAACGGACACGTGCCTTAGTGTCTGGATTCTGCTCATAATCAATATAGCCAGCTCGTTGAAGAATTGTTAGCGCTGCATTTACACGAATGGGAAAATGTTTGAAGGTGTTGCAAAACTTGTCAATAGGAAACTCAAAGATACATCCATAGCCACTTCCAACACCTATCTGATAGAAGTAAGCTAAGTGTTCGTATACTGTCTGGATATAGTCTTTAGGAGGGAAGGTATCTTCAATGCGTTTCTGCAGCGTACGGTTGTCGTGCCCATTGTAAAGGAGTACAGCATATGCCTTATTGCCATCACGTCCCGCACGTCCCGCCTCTTGAAAGTAAGCCTCCAAGGAACTTGGACTATCGATATGAATAACCACACGTACGTTAGGTTTGTCAATGCCCATACCAAAAGCATTTGTAGCAACCATAACGCGTATCTTATCGTTCTGCCAGTCGTTCTGCCGTTGGTCTTTAACGCCAGGTTCTAAGCCTGCATGATACCATGTAGCTGAAATCCCATGTTCTGTGAGTATTTGTGCAATCTCCTTCGTGCGTTTTCTGCTACGGCAATAGACGATAGCCGTCTTAGGTATAGATTGCAGGATATGCACCATCTCTGCATCTTTATCCTCAGTCTGACGCACGACATAAGCTAAGTTCTTACGCTCAAAGCTCATTCGAAAGACATTCTTCTCTTTAAAATCTAAACGGTCTTGGATGTCATCAACAACTTCTGGTGTGGCAGTTGCAGTTAAAGCGAGGATAGGTGCATCGGGAACTAACTTTCGAATGTCTGCAATCTGCAGGTAAGAAGGCCGAAAGTCATAGCCCCATTGGCTGATACAATGGGCTTCATCAACAGTGATGAAACTTACTTTTATGTGTCTTAATTTAGCCTGAAAGATATCAGAACCTATACGCTCAGGAGAAATATAAAGAAGTTTTATCCCTCCAAAGGTACAGTTCTCTAAGGTAGTAATGATGTCATTATGGCGCATACCTGAATAAATCGCAGCAGCCGTGATACCTTGATGACGAAGATGGTCTACCTGATCCTTCATTAGTGCAATAAGAGGAGTAATGACTAAGCATACTCCCTCTTGGGCTAATGCTGGCACTTGGAAGGTGAGAGACTTTCCTCCTCCTGTTGGCATTAGTCCTAAGGTATCCTTTCCTGAACCGATACTTTCGATAATATCTTTCTGTATACCACGAAAGTCAGGATAGCCCCAATATTGATGAAGAATGTCAAGGTAGGACATTTGAACTTTGAACTTTGAACTTTGAGGTTTGAACTTTGATGTTTGAACTTTAGGGGTTTGAAGGAAGCCTATTCGTTCGAGTACTAATAAAATTCAATCAATTGTCAAGACTCCTCAGTTGGTCTAATATCCTCTATCTGTAATTGGACTGCTCCACGCTTAAAGACATTATCCTCAATGGTGTAAGCTATGTCAAATGAGCGCTTTGACTTGATATAGCGGGCAGATGCACTCTGTCCAAAGGCTATACCATTCATTACGTTATTGGATTTAGAATCGACCAGCTCTAATTTGATATGCTCTTGCTCACGTCCAACAACCTTGCTGGTTCCGAAATCGTAGACATCTAACGTACAGAAGAGAGGTTTTGGGTTTCCTGGACCAAATGGTGCGAAGCGTTTCAAATCAGTATGCAGTTTCTTTGTGATATCTTTAAAGTCGATAACAGCATCAATATCCAAGATTGCTTCACGTTGTTCTGGTTCAATATGCTCTTCCACATATACTTGGAATCGTTTACGAAACTCCTTTACATCTGCCCATTTCATGGTTAGTCCTGCGGCATAAGTGTGTCCACCGAAGTTTAATAAGAGGTCACGACAACTCTTAATAGCTGCATATACGTCAAATCCTGCTACACTACGTGCAGAGCCTGTTGCAAGGTTCTCGTCACGTGTCAAGACTACTGTTGGACGGAAATAGATTTCTGTCAGACGAGAGGCAACGATTCCTATGACACCTTTTTTCCAATGCTCATCATAGAGAACGATGCTCGATTGATGTTTCTGACTTTCCAAGCGAGCCACAATCTGGTTAGCCTCTTCTGTCATCTGACGATCTACATCCTTTCGCTGTTCGTTGTATTCGTCAATATGCTTTGCTTGATTGAGAGCCAGACTGTATTCTCTTTCAACAAGTAAGTCAACACTCTTCTTACCATTCTCCATACGTCCGCTGGCATTGATACGTGGTCCAATCTTGAAGATAATATCGCTCATTGATAACTCACGACCATTCAAACCGCAAATATCTACGATAGCTTTCAGTCCAAGGCTTGGATTTTGATTCAACTGCTTTAGTCCGTGGAAGGCAAGAATACGGTTCTCATCTACGACAGGAACCAAATCCGCTGCTATGCTGACAGCACAGAAGTCGAGTAGGGGAACGAGACGAGAGAACGGAATATTATTGTTCTTTGCAAATGCCTGCATGAATTTAAAGCCTACACCACATCCGCAAAGATTTTTGAAAGGATAAGAGTCATCTGGCCGTTTAGGGTTAAGGATTGCCACAGCAGGTGGCATTACCTCGTCAGGAACATGATGATCACAGATGATGAAGTCTATTCCTTGCTCTTTAGCATAGGTTATCTCTTCAATTGCTTTGATTCCACAATCAAGGATAATGATGAGTTTTACTCCTGTCTCTTTAGCAAAGTCTATTCCTTTCTTACTAACTCCATATCCTTCGTCATAACGGTCGGGAATGTAGTAGTCGATATTTGAATAGAACTGGCGTAAGAATTTATACACCAACGCTACAGCCGTACAGCCGTCTACGTCATAGTCTCCGTAGACAAGAATGCGCTCCTTATGACCCATTGCATCATTGAGGCGATCAACAGCAGCATCCATATCCTTCATTAAGAAAGGATTGATGAGGTCTGCTAATTGTGGGCGGAAGAACCGTTTAGCCGCACTCTCCGTTGTTATACCACGACGAATGAGCAGCGAAGCGAGAATGGGACTAATCCCCAATTTCTCCCCTAAGTCTTTAGCCGCATTGACCTGAGTATCTGCAGGTGGAGTGTAGTTCCATTTAAATTGCATTTTAAAATGTTTTTATTTCTGTCCGTAAAGGTACAAAAAAAATGGCAAATGAGAATGTTATGTGGCGTATTATTTGGTTCTGTGTTTTTATGATATTAGCCCTATTAGGCTAATTAGCCCAATTGGTAATAAAACAACAATCCCGCTCCAAATCATTAGAGCGGGATTGATTATGATTTATAGATTGTTGAAATGATGATATCAGAAAGGCTTGTTCTTTATTAATTATCAATTCAACTTGTCTTATTCTTTTAGAGACCCATCTTCTTGCGGATGTCCTTAGGAATAGCGTTCTTGTTTACCATGTAGTCCATGGTGTTAGCTGCAATAAAGTTCTTGGTCATGTACCAGATACCCTTGTAGTCACCAGTCTCACCCCATGAGTTCTTTACCATATAGTACTCCTTACCGTTCTGGTCTTTAGCGATACCGAAGATAAGCATACCATGGTCATCAGTAAGCTCCCAGTTGTCGAAGCGCTCCTGACGCTGCTGCTGTGTAGGAACAACCTCTGGTACGTTTACACCGAGTGAATCAATGATGTCCTTCTTCTTTGCTGCAGAAAGACCAAGCCAGTGAGCCATATCACTACCCTTCATGCTTTCAACCTTCTTACCGTCAACCATGTAAGCCAAACCCTTACGAGTGAAACCTGGCTCACTAACGTCGCCACCCCATGCTACAGTGTAGCCGTTCATGACAGCGTTATCAATGATACGCATCATCTCATCCATTGGGAGGTTATAAGACAATGGGAAGCGCCAGTTGTCCTGTACCTCAACGGCAAACTGTGAGTAGAATGGGTGATGTGTGTAAGAAGTAATGGTTACATAGTCACTCCAGTTCAAACCAAGGCTTGCAGCGAAGCTCTTTGGAGTGTACTGCTTGCCTTCGTAAGTGAATGTCTCTGGGCACTTGCCAAGATAAGCATCGAGGATACCCTGTAAGCCCTGCTTCCACTGACCAGAAATCTTGTTTGCCTTGTTGCGTGCAATACCATTTACGTATGGCTCTAACAAAGAGAAGAACTCATTGAAGTTGTTCAATGAATCGCCATAGAGTGAGCCTGGGAATGGCATAGCACTCTCTGGACAAATACCATGAGTCTCAAGGGTGTGCAATACATCGTATGCAGAACCACCTTGAGCAAACTGGCAATCACCATGGAAACGAACGACCTGAATAGCACGCTCCATGTATGTCTTGTTAGCAACGAAACTCTCACAAAGGTCGTATGTCTTACCAGTCTTCTTCAAAATCTCAGCCTCGAAGTAGCTAAGAGTTGAGTAGTCCCAGCATGTGCCTGAACGGTTCTGGTCCTTGATACTTGTAATTGGAATCTGCTTTACTACAGTAAAAACAGGCTTGTTAGAGGTTGCACCCTCTTTCTTGTCTGCGGCATTAGCACCTATCGCAAGCAAAGCGAGTAATGCTACAACAAAAGTTTTTTTCATAAGTTTTTCTTATAAATGGGGTTGCCGTTGTGAGTGATACTCTTGCGGCAACCTTGATGTAAATATTAATTAAAATGTTTTATTACTTTCGGTTTGCTGCAATGAAATCTTCAACATCCTGTGGATGATAAGGGATAATATCTTTACCTATGAATCGGCAACCATCCTTGGTGATGAGAAGATCGTCTTCAAGACGGATACCTCCGAAGTTCTTGTACTCATCTAACTTATCGAAGTTAAGGAAGTCGGCACAATGTTTCTTTGCACGCCACTCGTCAATCAATGCTGGGATAAAATAGATACCCGGTTCATCAGTAACAACAAAGCCCTCTTCCAAGCGACGACCCATACGTAAGCAGTTAGTACCAAACTGCTCAAGGTTAGGACGTGTCTCTTCATCGAAGCCAACGTTAATCTGATCGAAAGACTCCATATCGTGAACATCCATACCCATCATATGGCCAAGGCCATGAGGCAGGAACATAGCATGTGCACCAGCAGCTACAGCTGCATCAGTGTCGCCCTTAGCCAATCCAAGTTCTTTCATACGATCAAAGATAATACGGCAAATGGCAAAGTGTACGTCCATATACTTAACACCTGGTTTAGAAAGCTTTAGTGCTGCATCGTGGCACTCTTCTACGACCTTATAAATCTCCAATTGTTTCTGAGTGAATTTACCACTTACAGGGAAAGTACGGGTATTATCAGAACAGTAGTGGTTGACGGTCTCAGCGCCACAGTCACAGAGAGCAAGGCGCCCAGCCTCCAATACTGCCATCGAAGGATTGCCATGCATAATCTCACCATGCTGAGAGAAGATGGTTGGGAATGATACCATGGAACCATATGAGTTAGCGATACCGCTAACCTGACCACCAACGAACTGCTCAGTTACACCTGGCTTACCCAATATCATAGCAGTTGTGTGCATCTTGTAGCCGATAACAGCAGCACGCTCCAACTCCTCAATTTCTTCCTGTGTCTTTACAGAACGCATCTTAACAACCGCACGGATAAGTTCCATACTTGCTGACTCCTTCTGTTGATTAGGATGAATACCAAAGAGGTCGAATATTTGAATCTTAATATCAGCACGATAAGGAGGTAGGAAATGAACCTTACGATGCTCACGCAACGCATTGTTGCAAATGGTCTTTAGACCTTTCATGTTGACAGTGTTGGCTACACCAACGGCATTAGCCATATCTTTTACAGAGTCAACGCTACCGTACCATACAATGTCGTCGATGTCAATGTCATCACCAACAAGTGTTTCTGTGTCATTGTCAATGTCAATAACACCAACTAATCCGTCACGTTTCTGACCAAAATAATAGAGGAATGATGAATCCTGACGGAAAGGATAATATCCATTCGCAGGGAAGTTTGCAGGCGACTCATTGTTGCCAAAGAGAATAATAATACCCTCTCCAACAAGCTTCTTAAGCTCTGCACGGCGCTTTACATAGGTTTCTTTGTTAAACATATTTCAATTATTAGTTGGTTTGAATGCAAAGATAGTTATTTTTGTTTGAAAGTTATTAACTTTGCAGTTGTTTTTTAACGAGATTTTATGCAAATAGATAGGAATACGGGTTTAGTGTTAGAAGGAGGAGGGATGCGTGGTGTATTTACCTCTGGTGTTTTGGATGCTTTTATGAAATATAAGCTCTATTTTCATTACATCGTTGCAGTATCTGCAGGAGCGTGTAATGGTTTGTCGTATGCCAGTCATCAACCACGTCGTGCTCGTATTTCTAATATTGATATGCTTGCCAAATATAATTACATAGGCTTGCGCCATCTCGTTACGCAGGGATGTATTTTCGACCCAGATTTACTTTATCATCGTTTCCCTTACGAGCTTATTCCTTTTGATTATGAAGAGTATTTCCGTAATTGTAGGAATGGAGATATCTTTGAGATGGTGGTAACAAACTGTCAGACTGGTTTTGCAGAATATCTCTCAGAATCGTCAGGTGATACGCATCGTCTTAATGCATTGGCACGTGCATCTTCAAGTCTTCCTTATGTTAGTAAGATTGTTGAGGTGGATGGTAAGGAATTATTGGATGGTGGTATTGTTGACTCTATTCCTATACTGCGTTCTATAGAGACTGGACACGAGACAAATGTGGTCATCAGTACGCGTAATAAAGGTTGGAGAGATTCTGGTCGTGATTATAAACAACCCAAGTTTGTCTATCGTAACTATCCACGTTTACGTGTTGCATTGAGTCGTAGAATAGAAGTATATAACCGTCAACTCGATTTAGTGGATGAACTGGAAGAGCAAGGTAAGATTCTTGTTATTCGTCCAGAAGAACCTATTGTTGTAGGACGAATGGAGAAAGATGTTGATAAGCTTGAGCATCTTTATGAGGAAGGCTTCCGATTAGGTGAACAATTTGTGAAGGAGCATCTTCCTCATCTTCTCTAAAAATGATGTAAATATCTATTGTACAAATGAATATTTAGAAGAATGGGGACTATCTATAGTTTTGGTAGATAGTTCTCATTTCTTATTGTTATTTTGCTTATTCCTTCCTTTGCAATCATAATCGTATCCTCCATAAAATCCTTTTTAATACTCGAAAAGACACCGACAATACCTTGAAAATTCATTACATAATTTCAAATAAAACATTCATAAATAACGCCAAAAGCATAAACAAGTGATAGCTTTGTAACAAACAGAATATCAATTAGTTATAAAGTGGTAACGTGAAAGGTGCTTATTTGGACTTCAAAAGGGCGTTAGTAAGGGTCTTAAGGGGCATCTTTTGCAAGTCTATTGGGCGTCTTTTGGAAGCCAAAAGAGCATGTGTTCGTATAGAACTGTATGAAAATAGTTTACAGGTATCAATGAAATGAGAATAAGTTATTTATAGATTACGAATAGCGATAATATCTATTTGTCTATTATTGTGCAGTTATCCTCCTTTGTGAGACCAACTAATAAGAATTATACATATTGTGGTCTAATGACCGATTTGGGTTTAACAGAAAAACCAGAAAATAGGGACTCTAAATGATAAAACTACCACAAAGATTCTTTTTACAACCTACCTTAATATATTTTCTTACTTCTTATTTTCCCTTTCTAAATACTTTTTCTTATCTTTGCACAACATATTAAAATAAGAAAACGAATGAAGAAGATAAATTTTCTCCTTGTTGTGTTAGCTGCAATGTTGGCGTTTAGTTCATGTAATAAGACTGAGACTTATGCTGATCAGTTGGAGCGAGAGACAGAAGCGATTAACTCATTTATAGTCAAGAAGCGTATAAATGTAATTAGCGAAGAGCAGTTTGCAAAACAAGGGAATACTACAGATACAACGAAGAATCAGTATGTTCTTTTCCCAAATACTGGTGTTTACATGCAGATTGTTGAGAAAGGAACTGGCGAAGTAATTAAGAAAGGAGAGACTGCTACTGTTCTTTGTCGTTTCACAGAACGTAACCTTCTCAGAGACACTTTGCAGTTGTCTAATCAGTTCCTTATCTTTGGTCCTAAGGTTGACAAGATGTCTGTAACAAACACAAGTGGAACATACACCGCTTCATTTGACCCTACTTCCAGTGTGATGGCTGACATCTACAAGAGTACTTCTGTTCCAGCAGGTTGGTTGGTTTCAATGCCTTATATTGCTCTTGGTAGACTGGTTAATGCTTCATCTAAGTTGTCACACGTGAGACTTATCGTTCCTTCACAGCAGGGACAGCTTAATGCTTCAAAGGCAGTCTATCCTTGCTATTATGACCTTACTTTCCAGAGAGGTCTTTAATGGGCGGTGAAGAAGGAAGAAGTAAAAAAGTAGATCGAGAAAAATCAATAATGCAAGAGAACAATAAGGGGAATACCCTTCAAACATATTTTAAGTATGACGCTTATTAAATCTATTTCCGGCATCCGTGGAACTATCGGAGGTCGTGCGGGCGATACGCTGAACCCGCTGGACATCGTTAAATTCGTTTCAGCATACGCTACTTTCATTGCACGTAAGCACCCTGGAAAGAAGCTAAAAATTGTTGTTGGACGTGATGCACGTATCTCTGGTCCAATGGTTAAGAATGTTGTATGCGGTACGCTGATGGGTATTGGTGCAGATGTTGTGAACATTGGTTTGGCTACAACACCTACAACAGAGTTGGCTGTACGTATGAGTGGTGCAGATGGTGGTATCATTATTACCGCTTCTCACAATCCACGCCATTGGAATGCTTTAAAACTTCTGAATGAGGAGGGTGAGTTCCTTACTGCAGCTGATGGTGCAGAGGTGCTTGATATTGCAGAGCGTGAGGACTTCGTCTATGCAGATGTAGATGGTTTGGGTAGTTATACTGATGACGATTCATTTGATGAGCGCCATATAGAAGAGGTGATGAACCTTGAATTGCTCGACCTTGAGGCTGTTAAGAAGCGTAAGTTCCGTGTTGTAGTTGATTCTATCAATTCTGTTGGTGGTATTATCCTACCTAAGCTTCTCGATCGTTTAGGGGTTGAATATAAGTTCTTGAATGGAGAAGCTACAGGCGACTTTGCTCACAATCCAGAGCCAATCGCAGCAAACCTCACAGATATCATGGACGAGGTTGCCAAGGGTGGTTATGATTTGGGTATCGTTGTTGACCCTGATGTAGACCGTTTGGCATTCATTCAGGAGGATGGTAAGATGTATGGTGAGGAGTACACACTCGTCACAGTGGCAGACTATATCCTCGAGCATGTGAAGGGTAACACTGTTAGTAATCTTTCTTCAACTCGTGCTTTGCGTGACGTGACAGAGAAGCATGGCGGTAAGTATTATGCTTCTGCTGTTGGTGAGGTGAATGTTACCACAAAGATGAAGGAAGTCGGTGCTGTTATCGGTGGTGAAGGTAATGGTGGTGTTATCTATCCAGAAAGCCATTATGGCCGTGATGCCCTTGTTGGTATTGCGCTCTTCCTTAGTTCTTTGGCACAGAAGGGACTGAAGGCAAGCGAACTTCGTAAGACCTTCCCAGAGTATTTCATCGCCAAGAATCGTATTGACCTTACTCCTGATACAGATGTTGATGCAATCCTTGTGCGTGTGAAAGAACTTTATGGACAGGAGAAGGATGTACAGGTAACTGATATTGATGGCGTTAAGCTCGACTTCCCTGATGCTTGGGTTCATCTTCGTAAATCAAATACAGAACCTATTATTCGTGTTTACAGCGAGGCTAACACCATGGAGGCTGCTGATGCATTGGGCAAGAAGTTGATGCAGGTAGTTTACGATATGCAGTAAAATAACCTTATCATATAAAAGAAAAGGATGCTTTTGAGGTCTCTCTAAAGCATCCTTTTTTCATTGATAGCCGTTTTATGTAATATTTCATCACCACCTTATATCTGTCTTTCTGTTGACTTATAAGGTATAGGAGAATTCTGTTCTATACCTCTGTATACGCTCTTTCAATTTTGTGTTACGGTACAGCATGAAATGTGTTTACTATCAGCAGCCCCCCTGCGAAGCTATAGTATGAAAAGAAAAAGTATAGAATTGCAATTGGAAGAGGGGCTTATAGTCATTTATTCGGAATATTATATGTATCTTTGCGGTATCATCCATTAAAAGAGAAGGAGACGATTATGAAATATCCTATCGGTATACAGAGTTTTGAAAGTTTAAGAAAAGAAAACTATGTGTATGTTGACAAGACGGAGATGGTATATGAACTGGCTGAAAGAGGAAAGTATTACTTTCTTAGCCGCCCACGTCGTTTTGGCAAGAGTTTGCTCGTTTCCACGATTGAAGCCTATTTCTCAGGACGAAAGGATTTGTTTAAAGGCTTGGCAATAGATGAACTGGAAAAAGACTGGGAATGTCATCCTATCTTACATCTTGACCTAAATACAGAACGTTATAATACAGTTGACTCCTTGACTGACAAGTTGGAAGCCAACCTTAATGACTGGGAGCAGTTGTATGGTAAGAACCCAGTTGCAAAGTCTTTTGCTACTCGTTTTGAGTATGTCATTCGATATGCTTATGAAAAGACAGGCCACCCTGTGGTAATTCTTGTTGATGAGTATGATAAGCCAATGTTGCAAGCTATTGGTAATGAAGAGCTGCAAAATGAATATCGTGGGATTTTAAAAGGATTTTATGGTGCCCTGAAGTCGCAGGATCGTTATATACGTTTTGCTCTACTCACGGGTGTTACGAAGTTCGGAAAAGTGAGTGTATTTAGTGATTTGAATAATCTGCAGGATCTCTCAATGGATGCGAGATACCAAGCACTATGTGGTATGACAGAGGACGAGGTTGTACGTTATTTTGGCGAACCAATCCGTGCATTGGCTATCAAGAATAAACTGAGTGAAGAAGAAACGCTTGCCAGATTGAAGAAACGTTATGATGGTTATCATTTTGTTGAGAATGGTATCGGTATCTATAATCCATTCAGTCTGTTAAATACTTTTGAACGATTACAGTTTGGTAGTTACTGGTTTGAGACAGGAACACCATCTTATCTTGTTGAACTGTTGAAGCGTGATGACTATGTTCTGCCACATCTGACAGAAGAAGTTTCTACGGCTGACGTTTTGAATAGTATTGATGTCGTTTCTAATAATCCAATCTCTGTGCTCTATCAGAGTGGCTATCTTACAATCAAGGATTACAATGCTGAATTCGGGGAATATAGATTGGGCTTTCCTAATGAGGAGGTGGAAGAAGGGTTCCTACGCTATCTTCTTCCTTATTACACTGGTCTGCACGATGTGACAACTCCCTTCTCCATGAGCCAGTTCATTGGTGATCTCCGATCTGGTCGTCCAGAACAGTTTATGCAACGAATAGCATCCCTCTTTTCAGATACAGACTATAAGATTGTTGGTAATTCTGAACTCTATTTTCAAAATGCTTTTTATCTTGTCGCGAAGATGATGGGCTTCTACACAAAGGTGGAACGGACGACGAGTAATGGTCGGATGGACCTAACGATAGAAACTAAGGATTATGTCTATATCGTGGAGTTTAAGTTAGACGGTTCGGCTGATGTAGCCTTGCAGCAGATTAATGAAAAGGGCTATGACAAACCATTCTTGATGGATGAACGCCACCTCTATAAGATTGGTGTGAATTTCTCTTTGGAGAAACGTTGTATTGATGCGTGGAGGATAGAACCTGCTCCGTAAGTGGGAGCTTACAATAAACAGTAGACAATTATTCTGCACCTCACGTCTATATGTCATCATTCTCAGTCTATTGTAGAATGTAATTAGAGCAAAAAATATTACTTTTCAATATCATTTGTCAACTTTTTACTTGCTTCTCTCCTATTTATTTTCTTACTTTGTAGTGATAGTTATAAAGCCTAAAGTATAATGTCATATATGCTTGTATATGACTGAAAAATAGCAGTAAGATGGATAGAAGGAAGATAATTTGTGTGGTCTTTGGTGTGATGACACTTCCTGCTGTTGCACAGACTGATTCTGTATCAAAGAATGTTCAGCTGAAGGAGGTGGTCGTTTCAGGTGATATGGCGAAACGAGAGGTGGATTATATTGATTGTATTCCTACTCCGAAACAGCGGAAGCATGCCCATTCTGGATTTGAGCTTATAAGGAATATGATGTTGGCTGGTGTCAATGTGGATACTGAGAATGGTGTTATAACAACGCCAGTAGGTACGGCAACGCTGTATATCAACGGTAGGAAGGCTTCTGTGAGGGAGATAACTTCGTTACGTCCAAAGGATATCCTGCGTGTAGAATATTATGATATGCCTACGGGAAAGTATGCTAACGACAAGGCTGTGATAAACTATATTGTTAAGACTTATACTTCGGGTGGTTATACACAGGTGGATGCTTTGCAGGGAGTAGGCTATCTGAGGGGTGATTACAACCTTACCTCAAAGTATAGTCTTGGGCATTATAATGTTAATCTATGGGCAGGTAGCAGTGTACAGAACCCTAAGGTTTATGGTGAAACTACGACGGATTATCTGCTGGATAACCCTATCCACAAGCAAGAGTCTGCGTATGATACTGATATGAAGAGTATCGGTCGTTACGTTAATGCCAGTCTTAGTCGGAGGACGGAGCGTACAACGTGGATGATTAGAAGTGGTGTTGAAGTCAGCACAAGGCGTGATGATGTCTTGAATGGTAGTTTGATATATACGGGCTATACCGTTCCTTTGTCGTTTACGAATAATGTTCTTGAGCATGATAAGACTATAAAACCCACCCTTTCTCTTTACTTTAATCGTAATTTCAAGGGTGGAAAGAGCCTTGAATGTTCATTGGATGGTTATTATGCACGTAATACTTATAAGCGTAATAGCCTCGAAGACAGAGCTTTCTTGAGTGACGTGAAAGAAGATTATACGTATCTAAACCTAAATTCAAGCTATGTGATGCCCCTTCCCAAAGGACATAATCTAACGTTTAGTCTGATTGAATTCTTGAAGATAAGTCAAGATGAGTATAGAGGTAGTTCTCCGAGTCTGCAGCATCTGCGGTCTTCTGAATCCTTGTTCTTTGTTGATTATGCGAAGCGGTGGGGGAGAAAGGTAATGTTGGTGGGTCGTCCTGGTGTGTCTTACCTTGCCTACAAGTTGCGTGGAGAGCAGGAGGTGACACATCTGGCACCACGTTTTTACTCAATGTTTTCGTGGAGTCCAAATCAGCATCAGGCTTTACAACTATTCTTTGCTTTAGGAAATACGTTCCCGACACTGAATACTGTGAATGCTGCAGAGCAACAGGTAGATCGTGTCTTGGTGCGCCGTGGTAACCCTACGATGGATAATTCCACGTTGCTTGGTCCTGCTTTGACTTATTCTGTCAACTTTAAGAAATGGTCGGCTTTACTTTCTACCAACTATGAATATATGAGTAATGCTATTGCCAATGTTTTTCTAAAAGATAATAACCGACTGATAAATACTTATTCGAGCGATACACGCTATCATCAGTACCAGCTGTTGCTCTCTGCAACGTGGAAGCCTATGAGTGATTTCAATGTGAAATGGGAGGGCGGATATGATTATTACCATGTAAGTGGAGCTGCCGACGAACGTTTAGGATGCTGCTATGCACGTATGGAAACTCATTATTACTTGGGTGATTTCTCGCTCTCTGCTTCTGCACAGACGGCTCGCAAAGATTTGATGGGTTGTCAGGAACGTGTACACCAACCATTCCTCTATGATTTGTCAGCAGAGTGGAGTCACGGAAATCTGTCAGTAATCGTCACTGCACGAAATCTCTTTATACAAGGAAATGAGCGTACACGAAGTTTATTAGCCTCTAACTACCAGTGTTATGGGCGTGATGTTAGCGAGCGGGATAATTCTTTTGCTTCTGTAAAAGTAGCCTATTCTCTTGACTATGGTAAGAAGGTTAACCATTCTCCTAAGTATGAATCGAAGGCTACAGAGAGCTCAATCTTGAAGTGATGAGTGTATACAGCGTAGATTACTTGTCTGCTTAATCTCCTTTTTGGAGTTTAGTAGACCACTGTTTGTGGTGCTTTTCTGAAAAGATTGTCCATGACGCTCGATTCTTGTAATATTTGGGTTTAAGATTTCTCTTCCCTTATACGTGATTTATTTGCGTATTAATATAGGCAAGAATCAAGTCAATAAGAAGTCAGTTTCTCATCTTCTTTTATTCTGTTGATGCTCCGCACATGTGGTGTTGATGCTCCGCACCATTGGTGCGAGGCGTTAGCACCAATGGTGCGGAGCACTAAACACAATGCTATGGATAGCCTTTTTGGCTATGTTTTACCATAGATAGAGTTATTGGGAATAGGTTATAACGCTATTCTCGTTTAATCCATTTCAGAATTGTTGGGTCTTTCAGCTTGTTATCTTCTGCAAGGAGTACCATTTTGGAAACAATCTCCACGGTCTTTGGGTCTTCATCCATAAATGGGAGATAGAGCTTCCCACGGTGCTGACTGTGTACAGGAATGATAGGAATCTCTACGCCACCAACTTGACGCACATTGCCTGAACCGAGGTGGATAGTATAGTCAGCAAGTGAGCCTTTGACGTGAATAAAGTTGTCAGAAACTGTTACATTCTTAAGCTTCATTAAGTCAGCAGTACACTTGATAATAGCTGCACGCAGTTCCTTCGTTGAGTTTCCCGTTTCTGGGTCGACACCACCGACGAAGGCAATGCTAACCGTCATGTCTACATCACGCATCACTTCGCTGTAGAGAATTGGGTCAATATCCGCAATCTTCAGTCGATTGTAAGTGCGTGTAGATGAGAAGTAGACATACTCAATGGCTGGTGCTTCTACATCGGCAGGAGTAAACCAGTTGGCTTGTGCATAGAGTTCAACAGAGATACCTTGGCGATAGAATACCTTGCGCAGCCCTCCTTCATAGTCTGCACTCCACCCACGGCTACGCAATGCAGCTGCTGCCTGCTTCACCTGAATCTGATATCCACTGTAACGAAGCGACTCGTTTTGTTCTGCTTCATCAGGTGTCGGGATGTAAATCTCACGGAATATCTGTTTGAAAGGTTGTATAATCTTCTTGCTGAAGACGAAGTGTTGCCACGCTGACCACGTGCCGTCAGCATAGAGTTGCTGGGCGTGGGTAATGGTAATGGGCTCGTCTGCTTTTATCTTCTGGACGCCATTGAGCGTCTCCAGTCCCTCATTGGTATAGAAACCTATGGTTGTTCCTTGTCGGAGGAGCAGTAGGCGGAACATCGGACTGACGATAGGATTCTCAGCAATCACCTTTACATCCTGTGGACGTAATGGTGTCTGGCGTATCATCATATCCTCCATAATCGCGCGGGCACGCTTCCTCTGCTTTGTCCACTCCTTGCCCATAGCGGCAATATTGAGGTAGTCAGGATGCTTCTTAATCTTTGCAGGTACCGTTTTCAGCACCTTCTCACCTTGTTGAATGATGAGTTTGTTGGTGCCATCCTCTGCTAACTGTAGTCTCAGTGTGTATCCCTCCACGTTGATTCCTTGCAGGAAAGCAGCGTTGTCAGTCACCTGCTGGCTCTCCATACGCCACGTTAGCTGTATCGGGTCAGCATATCCGGCACCGCGTGAGAGGTTGAGTAAGGCAATCTCGCATACTCTCTTCTCTGATGCCTGACGCTGTGCGCCATACTGCTTAGACTCTTTCAGGAAGGCTTGTATAAGCTGATAGCGTCGTTGCAAAGCCTTGTCGCTCTTGTCCGGAATCAGTCCTAATGAACATACGGCATCCTTGTTGCGCTTGGAGTGTATCTGTTCTGTAATCGTTTCTTCGTCTATCTTGCCGAGAGCTGTGTCTGCAAAGCGACGTGCGCGACTGTGATAGTTGCTGTTTCCGATGTATCGTGCAGCCTTGTAGAATAGGTCGAAACGCTTTTCTCCAACCACGGTATAAGCCTCGTGGAAGAGTTTTTCATCAAAGGCTCCATCGGCAAGATCAGCTGGGTCGAGGTCGGTAAAGAGTGCCGTTGCTGCCCTTTTCTCGTCTTCGCCCATCTCCTTTGTATGTGCAATGAAGTAGTAATAGGCAAGATCGAAGCCTTCCCAGTTGAGATGCGCTTTGATAAGTGGAACCCACTGCGGTGCAAAATACGCCAATTCTAAGAGTCTGTCATCTTTGATTGTCTTAAGTATTTCAGGCTTATCTGTGTCGAGTGGGAAGGTACGCTCAATGATATCGGTCAGCACTGCACGCTTTTCAGTTCCGTAGCTACTTGCTATCAGGTGGTCTTTGCCCAGTGCTTTCATTGCCGTAACCATATACTCAGCACCCTGAAGCACCATTGCGTTACTTATACGGATGATGATATTAGAGGCTGTTGTCGGTGCATTGAGGCGAGTCATCTCAATCTTGAAGAGGTGCTGAGCTATCTTGTTGATGATTCTCTCCAGGTTCTTGTAAGTCTCTTTGCCATAACGTGCATCAATGTTCTTCTCATCTTCATATAGTAAAGTAAGTCGGTGACCTCGTGTGTTATAGATATAATCTCCTGCATTACGTAGCTCTTCGCCCTCGTCATTCAGCAGTAATTCCATAAAGGCATCGTTAGACAGCTTACCTTGAAGGTTGTAACGCGACAATATGAGTGCATCAATCGTATAGTATGAATAGTATAGGTTCTTGTCCATTCGGGCTATTGGCGCATACTTCCCATACATTGCCATTGTCATATCTGCGAGGAGTTTGAAATCTTCTTCTGTCCTCCAGTTTTTTTCTGCGAACCTCATTGCCATGTGAAAGAGCCTACTATGGAAGACGTGTCCATCATCGTTTGAACCATAACGGAAATTTCTTATGTACTTATTAGTCGGACAGTGGAAGAATATCAGTGCGAGAAGGGTATAGGCTTGACGGAAAATCAGGGAAGGGTTCTTCTTTCCTAAATCATTGAGCAAAGTCTGTATGATAAGCCGGAAATGGCTGGTATACTTCCAACTTTCAATGTCTTTCACATTCTTGAATGGATAGTTGTCTGCATCCAGTTCTACGATTTCTCTGCTATAGCTGTCATCAAGTACAGAAAGCATTATATCGATACCTAACAGGTCCTCGTCTTTGAGGGGATGAGCCGCAAGAAAACCTTTCCAGAGTTCAGGATAAGGAAGTGCGTCCAGGGTATGCTCGTCAGACGTAAAGGAAAGATAACTGTCACCAATTGTTTGGGTTCCTCCCCAATAGCTCTTATACTCTTTGTCAGTATTGTCCTCTATAATCTTTTCCAGTTCGGTGTATAGCTTGTGAAGTTCGTCAATGGTGTAGGTAAAGACAGAGCTTGCATCTGCACGGTTTTTGCCGGTAATCTTATTGAATACCTTACCAAGGAAAGACTGCGAATCGTTCTTTGTCAGGAATGGATCAGATAGCTTAATGGTCGGAATGTCTCCTGTCTTGTACAGACCGTAACCACCTTCTGCACCGGGATAGGTTGTAGGTGCAGTTGTACTTGCCTCTTCACTTATAGGAGCAAAGTCCTTTGTAAGCTGTTTGCTACCTTCCCTAAGCTCAGTCAAAGCGGCTGTTATATAGTCTCCCCTTGTTGTCTGCAAGCGTTCGTATGATGCTTTCAGCTGTTCGTAGGGCAACGTAAGCAGTACACGTACAGCCATACTCCGTGTATCAGAAACCTTGGATTTTAGCTTCTTCTCTATCTCCTTGATATCTGTTGTGGTAAATTCTTCCTTAGAGAAGAAGGTCAAGAGGTAGTCAAAGCCCTCTTTCTCATAGTCAAAGATATTTTTAACAAGGAACTGGCGACATGCTTCAGGACTGCCTAAAGGGTAATATTCCTTCATAAAGGTGTATAAAGGCTTCTTTTTCTTATCCTCTTGGCTATAGTTATAATATCTTATGAAGTGCACTCCCCAGTTAGGTATCTTCTCAAGAAGAATATGGTCAATAGTTTCCTGTGTCTTCATTTGGCTGGCAAGTACCCACAGGGCATTGATGAAGTGTTCGCGTGAAAGACGGATTTTGAACCATTCAAAGCCTTTGAAGGTGAAGTCCGTGTTATTCTTAACCTCCTTCTCCCATTTCGTAATCTCATCAAAAAACTTTTGGAAAAGTTCACGTTGCTTTCCCGAAACGCGGTCAACCTTTCCATATTCATACTTCTCCTCCCTGGCTGTACAACTTAATTGTTGTATGAAGAACGCCTTTGTGAAAGGATCATCCAGATGCTTTACAAAGAACTCGAAGTGGTCAGTAACTTTGAAATGACTTGAACGGTCAAGATAGTAGATGGCTGCAATACGGTTCTGGAGAGGGGCATCGTCATCAATTAACTGTAAGGCATCACGCTGTGCAATACTGAAATCCTCTGCACCAGCGGTATATAAAGCAACGTAAACGAGTAATGCATTCGAATCAGTATAGGCTTTTACGCGTTCCTCTGGGTGAGTTAAGAACAGATGAATTCCTTCGAAGATTGTTTTGATATCCTTGTCGGTAACAGACTCATAGCCGATACCAACCCATGTCTGAACAGATCGTCTAACGGAGCTATAACGCAGAAGTCCTTCTTCGGCAATGACATCCAGCATCCGTTTATAGAATGTCAGGCTGTATTCATTACCACATTCTACAATACTTTGGCGCAGACCCTCCTGTAGTTTTGCAGCCCTCAGCACGTTGAGTAGGAGGGTATGCAACTCTTCGTTGTTATTAGACTCTATGGCTGTGATGAGGCTTTGTGTAAGGATTCCGACGTTGTTTTCACTGGTCAGTACCTCTTTCACAGCTTCGATAGTTTCTGGTTTTCCCTGCTGGATGGCAGCTGTAAGTACAGGAGTAAATGAGAGATAATAGTTGGTTATGTCAGGGTATTGTCCACGGATTAGCTCGTCAATCGTGAGACCGTAGGCAGCTGCGGCAAAGAAAGAGCGCATTATATTAGATATATCGTCTGCTCTCTCCTGCAAATCAATATCACCTCTCACATCTATACGATAGATTCCTTTCGTATGGGAAAGGTCTTTGAGCTGTTTCAAATGTATTTCTAAAAGCTGAGAATAATCCTCTGGAAGAATGTGAGGGAGGTTTGCACCTGCAGAAATAAGTTCCTTTATGGTACGGAAAGGAATCTTCTCTTCGTCATAACCTTTGTAAAAAACATTTCGGTAGTAATTGAATTGATAGTCTTCTTCCTTGCATGTGTTTACAAATCTTTTCTCCCATATATTGCATTGGGATAGGTTGATGCTATTGATATATTGTGAACAGTGTTCCTGTAACTCCTTCTTTGTTTTCATATTTTATTCCTTTCAATAAGTTTTTAGATGGTAAATGTGTTCCAGTCAATGCGAATTTGCTGGTTAATAAGACTTATAAAATAGTGATATTTGCTGAATCTAATATTTTTCCCCTCACAATTTTCTCTCTAAGTTTAACCTTAAAAATAAAGACCTGTGAGCATTGTGAGTCTGAGAAAGACGACTTCTGCTCCTTGGCAGAGGGTGATAGGGGCATCCCATTCCGTTATTTCTTCACCGTTGATGAATACTCTGAAGAGACCGTCATCGTATGCCTGCTTTGTTCGTTCCATCGCTTTTGCCATCGTATCGTTGTTTTCGCCATAGTTTTCTGCAAAGCGGATGCGTCCTTCTTCAGCCTGTGCAGCTATCTCACTGTCGGACAAAGCGTGGTTCTCTTTTGGGGTCTGAGCTTCTGTTAAGCCTTGTAGGGTTAATATGTAGAGTAGGGCTCCGAGCGTATTGACGGTTTCATCAATTGCTACAGGACGCCTTCCTAATTCTTTTCTACTGCCCAACTTCTTTTTTATAATGTATATATCCATTCCGTTTAGGTATTTCTTTCTTTTGCAAATATAGGAAATAATCTGTAAACAAACGAATATTATTCCATTTCTTTGGCTGTGGAGGGTTTAAGGTTTTTGGTAATTACAAGAAAGGGTATTAGCTATGTTTGGAGGTGAAATGAACACATCTATTGAGGGTATGAGGATATTTTGTGGATAATATGTTTTTGAGTTCTAATGTATGGTACATGATAACAAGCTTTATTTTTCTTATCAATCGTATTCAGCGCATGTATCTTTCTTACTTCTCTTTGGAAGTGATTGTTGTTTTGGAGTGAGGTGGAGGAAGATGCTGCTTTATGTTTCGAAATCGTTTTCAATTTGCTGTCATTACTGTCACATAAAGTTGTTGTATAACTATTTAATTATCAGTGAGGTTATGCGAAATGTTAAAAGTGACAGCAAACTAAAATAAAAATATCCTTGTAATATGTGTAATCGTTTCTCTTGTTAGAGAGTCTTTGCATAGTGGCAGTGATGTATAAAAGAAAAAGCGGAGGTCTTTAAAAGACTTCCGCTTAATTCTTGAAGGGTGGGTGGTGGGATTCGAACCCACGACATTCAGAACCACAATCTGACGCTCTAACCAACTGAACTACATCCACCGTGTTAGCTATTTCTTTTTAGCGAGTGCAAAGATACGGGTTTTATCTGGATTGACCAAATATTTCCCGTACTTTTTTATCAAATCCCTTTATTTTGCTGGTGCTGCAGGTGTTGCTGGAGCCTGTGCTGCTGGAGAAGCCTGCTTCTGCTGGCTTGCACCGAAGTTAGGCAAGTTGTTAGGGTTTGTTGTATTGTCCTGTACTGCAGCTTTCTCGATAACACTTGCATCTGTGTTTGCTGATGGGGCAACATAAGCACTTACTACGCTGATGACAACCATTGCGATAGCTAAGCCCCATGTAGTCTTCTCTACGAAGTCTGTAGTCTTACGAACACCCATGATAGCATTAGATGATGAGAAGTTTGATGAAAGACCACCGCCCTTTGATTCTTGAATCAGAACGACACCAATCATCAAGAGTGCTGCAATCACAATAAGGATTACGAATAACGTGTACATTTTCTTGTCTTATTTTTTATTGTTATTTATTATCAATTTCTCCAAAAATCGTATTTGGTCTGCAAAGTAACGATTTTTTTTCGGATATACCAAATTTAATCGCCTAATAATTTCCAATGCCTTGGAATATCTACCTTGTTTTATATAAATTCGTGCTAATGTCTCTGTGAAGTAGCCAGTATCTTCATTCTCAGCCGCTTCATTGTGGTCATATTCTTCTGGTTCGTATTCTGTTTCGTCTTGTAAAGTGATTTTACCTCTTTCATTGAAGATGAAGTCATCGATAAGTTCTTGCCCTCTCAATTGTGGAGTAACATCCTCATTTTGCTTGCTTTCGCTTTCTAAGAGATAAGCAACGTAGTCTACTGTGGCATCGGCAGGAGTCGGCTTACGCCTTCCTTCCGTTTCTTGTGTTGCCTCTCCATCCTCAGGGATTTGCTCCAAGAAGGTGTCGATAAGCGATGTTGTGCGGTCTTGTTCTTGCCCTGCAGCTGTTTCAGTCTTGATAGTTGCCGACTGCTTAGCTGCTTTTTTCTGTTGTGGAATTAGCTGATAATGAGCTTCCTCAACGAGTTTGAAGAGGATATGACGGTCGGATATATATACTGCTGCACGTCGTAACTCATCATCGAAGGTCGGGTCATGGAGCAGAAAGAGATTCTGCAACAACAGAATACGAGCCGGCTGATAGTAAGGATAGAGCGCAAGCATACTCCGGAGATCGTATAAGGTCTCCTTGTTTAGATTCTCCGGATGATTAATAAGATTGGCTATATCCATAGGACGATAGGTGGTTATGAGGGGTGATAAGAATAATAGTCAATGAAAATAAAAGTGGTGATGTGGGAGGATTACCAGTTAGCAACGGTTGCATTGAATATCTGGTCGGTAAGATCCTTCACCATCTGTGTAACGAGTTCCTCTTGTACAGAATTCAAACTGCGTACTGTTTCATAGCTTGCTGTGGCTGTGAACTGACGTTCAAAGTCCTCGCTATGATTTGTATTGTTCGTAAAGCGTACGTTAACAGTGATGGAAAGCTCTGTCTGTGCAGAATATCCTTCGCTTGATACGCTCTTGTTACGTTGCTGATACTGTGTGATTTCACCCTCTATCTTCATATCTCCATTACGCTTTACTTGTTGTAGGCGAGTGTGATTGGCGAAGACATCTTTCAATTGATTGTTAAACATTGGTCCCATTGGTCCCCATACATATGTCGAGCGAATAGGGAAGTCTGCGATCTGAATAGTGCGTACCTTACTATAATCAATACTTGCACCATTAAATTTATAGGATACACTGCAAGCTGCTAACAAGAGTAAGCAGATTGCTGTTACACCCCATGTCAGTGGGCGGATAGATGTGAGTTCCTTTCCTATCTTCATTGTTTTCTAAGAGTGTAGAAGCCCTTTCGTAGCTATTGATTAATCTTTGTCTAATCCGTATTGTCTGATACGGCGATAGAGTGTGCGGTCACTGATGCCTAACTCTAAAGCAGCTTTCTTACGATTTCCATTGTTACGCTCTAATGCTTTCTCTACAAGTTGCTTTCCAATGTCGTTGAGGTTGAGCGTTTCTGGTTCAGATATTTCCTCTGCCACGGCATCTTCAACCTGTTCAATGGTACTTGTAGGGGTGATAGCTTGCTTGTTAGAGGTTGCAGGAAGATTAGAAACTGTTGGTGGGGCAGGCTGGAAACCGCTCGCACCATTGAGTTGTCTGCTTTCTTCTAACTGCTTACGAACATTGTTAAGGTCACGACGTAAGTCGCTTACATTGCCTCTCAACTCATAGAGAATCTTGTAGAGAAGTTCACGTTCGCTCTCATAGCTGTGCGTACTACCGCTTTGTATCGTTGCGAGTTGTGTGCTATCTTGGTCACGTGGAATGAAATGTAACAATGTTTCTGCATCAATCTCACGCTTTTCGCTAAGGACAGACATTTGCTCTGTGATGTTCTTCAATTGACGAACATTGCCTGGCCATTTGTATTGTAGCAGAATTTGACGTGCCTCATCAGTGAGCGTAATCTTTGGAAGACGATACTTTTCTGCCATTTGCATAGCAAAGAGACGGAAGAGAAGAACGATATCTTCGCCACGATCACGGAGTGGAGGCATCTGGACAGGAATCGTATTAAGACGATAGTATAAATCTTCACGGAACTTACCTTCGCTAACAGCTTTTTGCATATTTACGTTGGTTGCAGCGACGATACGTACATCGGTCTTGCGGATTTCTTGTCCTCCTACGCGGATATATTCGCCAGTTTCAAGTACACGGAGCAATCGGGCTTGTGTAGCTATAGGAAGTTCGCCCACCTCGTCAAGGAAAATCGTTCCCTTATTGGCTATACCGAAATAGCCTTCACTCTCGCCAATAGCTCCCGTGAACGACCCCTTTTCGTGTCCGAAAAGCTCGCTATCAATGGTTCCTTCTGGGATAGAACCACAGTTAATAGCAAAGTATTTCTCGCGACGGCGGGGAGAGTTGTCGTGAATGACACGAGGGATAATCTCCTTACCAACACCGCTCTCGCCGATAATCAGCACAGACAAATCTGTGGGTGCTACCTGTAAGGCAACATCCAAAGCACGATTTAGCCCATCGCTATTACCAACAATGTTATATCGTTGTTTGGTTCTCTGTAATTCTGTTGTATTCATTTAACTGACAAATTTACCTATTTTATTTGAATAAGCTGCAACTTTGGCAGACTTTAACAACTTTCTTTCTGTCTTTCTCTGCTATTCTCAGATGGAATAAAGCAACTTGTTCTGAATTATTTTCATGAAAAGAAATATTTATTTTCGTGAACATAATTGTTTCTTTTCATGAAGAAAAATATTTATTTACATGAAAATAATTTGCAGTGTATAAATCTATCGAATGTTGATTACTTGTTTTTCTTCCTGTCCAACTTGATAAGTAACAAGCCAATAGCTGTCCAAATAAGTTCACGGATACGGACAAGTAGAGCAACGAAAATGCCCGCTTCGAGCGTGAGTCCTAAGCCTTTAACAGACATAAGGAAACCTCCTTCACGACCACCTAATTGTAGCGGTATGAAGAAGAGCATATTAGCAAAGAGAGAGGTGAATGCAAGGATGAGAATGCAATCAAAGTAATTGACAGAAGGTAGCAATACCAAAAGGATGAAGAATATCTCTAAAGCACTGCAAATTCTGCAAGATAATTCGAGTAGAACAACGGTGAGAAAGGTACGTGGGTTTTGGTTGTGCAATGATGCTATCTGTGTGTCAATTCTGTCAAGTTCTTCCTTATGATTGGCAACAAAAGGTTCTGCCCATTTCTTAACAAAAGGAATGTGGCGAACAAGGTTCATTACGCGGACTGCCAATCCTTTTTTATAACCAGTGAGGAAGAACCAAATTGCAGATACGCAGAAAGCAAAGACGATAGCTAACATCATGCCCATCAGGAGGTTGACTGGTTGCGTGAAGATATAAAGGAAGATGGATATAAGCCAAAACCAGAAATGACTAAAGATGTGTGTCATAGCATAAAGGACGACAGAAGATGTGGCACGTTCTGCTCCAATCTTCGGTGTCAGTTCCATGATACGATATGGTTCGCCCCCCATTAGTCCTCCAGGAGTAGCGTAGTTAAGTGCGAAGCCTGATACAGTAACCTTATAAAGCCAGAAGAATGATACTTTCCTCCGTTCCTCTGTGGCTTGTGTCTGACTACGTATAATTGTAAACCAAGCTGCAGTATTAAAGATGTATAAGAACACCCATAGTACAACTACTGCAAAGAACCAGTAGCCTGCATGCTGTATTTTCTGCCATGCATCAGCAAAGTCAAGGTTGTACACCATAATACAGAGTACAACCAAGCCAAAAGTGAAGAAGATGTTCTGAAACTTTTTGTTCATAAGTCTTCTTATTTATATTTGTCGTAAGAAATGAAGGAAGACACGCTTAGTATGTCTCCTTCGTATTACGGTTTTCACCATTGTTTGGTATGCGATCCTCACGCTTACGTGGAATAGCAAAGCGCACCTTGTCGCTTTCGTCTCTTCTTTCCTTGTAAAGCTTTGGAAGTGGATTACCCATTGGTGCATCATATTCTGCACGATTGCGGAAGATGTCAATAGCAAGATAGATTGCATGACGGAATGGTAGTTCGTCCACAACGCCCTTACCTGCTAATGAAAGGCTATTAGGTATTTCTGCAGAAGTGCGAACGAGTGGCAATCCTGCTGTATAAATGATACCATGAGACACAGAAAGCGTACGGAAAGGAGCAAGTCCTTGTTCGTAATACATTGCCAAGATACCATCAAAATGCTCTGTGTTATTGCAGCCAAAGAACGTATCGGCAGGATAAGGGCCAAAGGCTTGTATGCCATTCTCAACAAGTTCGTCAATAGCTGGCAAGATTATCTCATGTTCTTCAGAGCCTAACAAACCATTGTCGCCAGCCTTAGGATTCAGTCCAAGCACTGCTATGCGTGGACAAGAAAGGCGGAAGTCGCGACGAAGACTCTTAAAGAGTGCACTTGCATTATTAACAATACTTGCCTTTGATATTGATTCTGCTACTTGGCGCAGTGGGAGATTACGTGTAGCAAGGGCAACACGCAGTCCATCGTTTATCAAGATTGACAAGCCTTGCTCCTCTGATTCCATGTGATCTTCGATGTAACGGCTCTGACCACTGAAGTGGAAGTGCTCATTATTGTCAATAGGAGCTGTAACGAGAACGTCAAATAGTCCTTGGCGATAGTCCTCTAAAGCCTTGTCTACAGCACGCAAGCCAGCAACACCAGACTCCTCTGAGGCAACGCCCAATTCAACCTTAATTTCGTCATCAAATACAGGGAGCAAGTTGAGTCGTCCGTTCTGTGCTTCTGATGCATCTTTGATGATAGTGAAGTTAGCATCTATGTCAAGTGCATTACGATGATAGGTGGCTACTTTGGGTGAACCATAGATGATAGGCGTACAAAGCTCCAGCATCTCTGGTTCGGCAAAGGTCTTAAAGATAAGCTCATATCCAATGCCGTTGGTATCTCCGTGTGTGATTGCTACGCGGACTCTTTTATTATCGTTCATATACTTATTTCTTGTATTGTTTTGTTATATTCAGTTTCCTATTGGCTCTCTGTATGTAGTCTGTTAGTCTTTTTGCGTTCTTATTTTTTACCTTTTTACTTTTTCCCTCTACCTCTTTCTTCTTCTATCTTCTTTGCTGTTGAGAGCAGACCGCAGGCTGCAAAGATATCCTGTCCACGACTGGCACGGATAGTTGTGAAGACTCCATGTTGTGTCAGATAGTTTCTGAATTTCTCCATTCTGTGGTCATCAACACCCTGCAATGGGATATTAGGGATAGGATGGAAGCGAATAAGATTCATTCGGCAGTCCAATCCTTTGAGTAGTTGTACGATAGCCTTGGCATGTTCCTCGCTGTCGTTGAAATCCTTGAAGACAATATATTCGAATGACAGACGGCGCTGATGAGAGAAGTCGTAATTGCTGAGTAACTCGATAATACTATCAATAGACATTCCTTTTTCCGCTGGCATCAACTCCGAACGTTGCTCGTGTAAAGGGGTGTGCATACTGATAGCAACGTGGCAGTCACTCTCATCAAGGAATCGTTTTAGCTTTCCTTTGACACCTACACTGCTTACTGTGATTCGCTTTGGTGACCATCCGTAACCAAAGTCAGCAGTCATAATCTCTGTGGTGCGCAGTACGTTATCAAGGTTATCCATTGGCTCACCCTGACCCATGAAGACGATATTCGTCAATTTATCACGTTCTGGGAGGGAATAAATTTGATTAAGAATATCTGTAGCTGAAAGACTACCTTCGAAACCCTGCTTTCCTGTCTGGCAGAAGAGGCAGTTCATCTTACATCCTACTTGTGAAGAAACACAGAGTGTAGCACGGTCTTCGTCTGGTATATATACTGTTTCAACAAACTTACCGCTGTCAGTAGGGAAGAGATATTTGATAGTTCCGTCTTTAGAATGTTGTGCATCGATAGGCTCTTTGCAGCCAATAGCATATTCAGCAGCGAGTTTCTCTCTGTTTGCTTTTGAGATATTCGTCATCTCATCAATACTTTTCACATGCTGTGTATAGAGCCATTTGGCTATCTGTCCGCCTGTAAAAGCTGGCATTCCGAGCGACTTGGCAACCTCTTTCAGTTCGCCAAGTGTCATACCCAACAAATACTTCTTTGCACTTTCCATTCTCGTTCTCAATGTTTTGTTGCTGCAAAGATAACGAAAAAATAGCTAATATTAGTGTTTTCCTTTCTTTTTTGCCACACTTCGATAATATGGAGTGGAAAAGTCTACTAAAGTAAGAAGGGATTTATCACGTATTATACAATAGTTTTTTTGATTTCATTTTCCTGTCATTTTTAACATTTAGCGTAAGTGTATTATAAATCAACCGTTTATGTGTCTACGTTGGATGATAGAAGTGACAGGAAAGGTTGTGTTAGAGAAATCGTTTGTCAATTACGAACTATTCCTTTTCACGTCATCAAAACTTCTACACTATGTTTCGTTTACACAGCTTGTTTTGTTGGGTGGTATCGTGTAGTATGGAGATATTTCTGTAAATGTAATAAATATATGAAGTAAAAGAATTAAATGTAAAAAGGCTTTGTCTTTAAAGCTTTGTTTCGTTTTTCTTACAGTTGTTTTTGGCTTTTCATAGCTTTTTTGTAACTTTGAAGCGGATTTGGCTAAGCCAGTCCATTACATTGTTGGTAAATAAAGCATTCGCTATTATTCGCGTTCAGCCAAAAGCCTCGGAAACTTCTTGGAAATAATGTAACATGAATAATATGTGACGGGCGTATCGTATGGGTATGCTCAGTTATCTGATAAATAGCAATGCACACGCAATAGGCGTGGTGCATTCTTATTAGATGACTGAGGTTTCCATCCGAGGCTGCCTCATAGCTGAACGCAATAAGGTGCATCCACGCCTTTATTGTGTCTTGGCGTGATTGATAGTCGTAATGCGTAAGACTATCATTCATAATGGCAAACAAAAACCTAAATGCTGCAAAGACAGCTAAGAAAGATGAATTTTACACACAGTTAACCGATATTGAACGGGAGCTGCAACATTATTGGAAACACTTTCGTGGAAAGACAGTACTTTGTAACTGCGATGATCCTTACGAGAGTAACTTCTTTAAGTATTTTGCTTTACGCTTTAATCAGTTGGGATTAAAGAAACTTATCTGTACTTGTTATAATGGTTCTCCAATGCAAGGCAATGAGTTAGTGTTCCGTTTTGATGATGCTGACTCCGAACCGCAGAAGGTTGCTTATAAGGTTGAAGTAACCGAAGTGAAGGATATGAATGGGGATGGAGCAGTTGATTTATCTGACGTTCGCTATCTTTTAATGAATGATAAGAATGTGATGTCTATTCTGCAAACAGGTGATTTTCGTTCACCAGAGTGTGTTGCGCTTTTGAAGGAAGCTGATATCGTTGTTACTAATCCACCTTTTTCTTTGTTCCGAGAGTATATAGGACAGTTAATGGCTTACGATAAGAAGTTCATTATTGTAGGTCATCAGAATGCTATTACGTATAAGGAAGTGTTCCCTCTCATCAAAGAGAACAAGCTATGGTTGGGTTATGGGTTTAAAGGAGGAGCAACTCATTTCTATTCTCCGTATGAAGACACGGCAACGGCTGGTAATCATAAGGAAAACCAAATACGTGTGTCTGGGGTAAATTGGTTCACCAATCTGGAGATACCAAAGCGAAATGAAGAGTTAGATTTAGTGTGCCACTATTCGGTAGAGGAATATCCGAAGTATGATAACTATGATGCTATTAATGTTGGTCGTACTCAAGATATCCCTATGGATTATAAAGGGTTAATGGGAGTTCCTATAACTTTTCTCGATAAGTATAATCCAAATCAGTTTGAAATTATTTGGCAGGCAAGTGGAAATACACGTGCTTCTGCTCCCAAGGAAGTATTAGAAATAATGGGTTATACTAATCATAAAGAAGATCGAGGCGGTTGTGGAGTCGTTAATGGTAAACGGCAATATAGTAGAATAATTATTCGTAATAAACGTCTTTAAATGTTTTTCTGTTTTAAAACTATCATTGAATAAGGATATAATCAACAAGAATTCTTATGATGACAATTAAACAAATAGAGGTAACTGTTGGTGATATAGCACGTGGTTATATTAACAATGAGGAGCAGGGAGTGCGTGGCTTTGGTGGACAATTGGATATTCGTCCACCTTATCAACGTGAGTTTATATATAATGAGAGCGAACAACAAGCTGTAATTTCAACAGTCTTGAAAGGGTATCCATTGAATGTAATGTATTGGGTAAGGCGTAGTGAGGATGCAGAATGCCCTTATGAAGTGATGGATGGTCAGCAGCGTACGCTCTCACTCTGTGAGTATGTAGATGGGAAGTTTGCTTATGACTTCAAAAACTTTTTCAATCAACCTGCAGATATACAGAAACTTATCCTCGATTACCCATTGACTATCTACCTCTGTGAAGGTGAACCCTCTGAGAAATTAGAATGGTTCAAAACAATAAACATCGCTGGTAAACCCCTAAACGAGCAGGAGATTAATAATGCTGTCTATGCTGGCCCGTTTGTTACGGATGCTAAACGCCATTTCTCTAAGTCAAATTGTGGTGCATATCGTTTGGGAAAAGACTTGGTTAATGGTACGCCAATTCGGCAAGAGTTCTTGAAGAAGGCACTGGAATGGATGGCAGAACACGAAACAAGAGAAGGAAAACCGCAGTCTGTGGTCGGTTATATGGCGGAACATCAGCACGATCCAAATGCAAATAATCTTTGGACTTACTTTCAGAATGTACTTAATTGGGCTATAACAAACTTTGATTTGAAGAAGTTTAAAAAGATTATGAAGGGTCTTAATTGGGCATTATACTATGATAAATATCACAATAAAACTCTTGATACAGCAGACTTAGCCAGCAGAATCTCTAAACTGATTCTTGATAGTGATGTGCAGAAACAAATGGGTATAATTCCATACGTGCTGACGGGAGACGAGCGTCACCTTGATTTGCGTGGTTTTCCAGATGATATTAAACTTGCTGTGTGGGAAAAGCAACATCATATTTGTCCGTCTTGTCAAAAAGAGTTTGATTATGAGTTTATGGAGGGTGACCATATTACGCCATGGCGTGAAGGCGGAAGAACTGTGATAGAAAACTGTCAGATGCTTTGTCGTGAGTGTAATAGGCGAAAAGGAGGTCGATAGGTTTCTCGCTTCTTATATGTTTTCGAAATAGGGGTGTTTGTTGGTTTTTAACCGTTAAAGGTATTTCTAATTACAAGCAAGTGCGATTTTCCTCAGCATCATTTTGTGTGGTGTTGAGGCTTAGCACCATTGGTGCTTACCATGAGCACAATATGTGTTCGGCACTAACACAACGATAATAAAGAACAAGAGAGGAGCTTATCGTTCCTATTAAGGCTGTCTATTAGTGGCAGGAAAGCCTGTTGTAGGTGCAAAATGATGTTAAATTTAGCGTGTAGTCGCTTGCGATATAAGTATCTTTTTATATCTTTGCAATTGAAAATAATGGTTTAAAAAGATTCGAGTAATAAAAGATTATAAAGACTATTAGTAAGTAAAGGTATTTCGGGGGGCGTGACACAGACATCAGTTAACGCTGGGAGAGGGTGATGCGCCCCCATTTACAAAGAAACAGGATGAACAAAGTAAAGATGATTTTCCGCCTCCTTTTAGGAGCATTTATGACGTATGCAGGGGTATCTCACCTAACGTTTAACCGATTGGAGTTCGTGGCACAGGTGCCTATGTGGCTTCGATTCTCAGAAGGATTTACCGATTTCGTGGTACTTTCTTCAGGTGTAGTAGAGATTGCTTTGGGATTGAGTATGCTATTCTTGTATAAGTATAAGGCGGTGGTAGGAGCGTTGCTCGCCCTCTTCTTTGTTCTCATCTTCCCTGGAAACCTCAATCAATATTTCTATCATATTGATTCGTTCGGACTGAATACTGACAGTGCACGTCTTATCCGACTGTTCTTCCAGCCTGTATTGATAGCATGGGCATTATGGTCTACTAATGGATGGCAGGTTTGCAAGGAGTGGTTTTCAAGGTTAAGAAAGTAAGTTGTAGAGATTTGGTATAGTCTTAGGAAGATTAGACACATTTGTGATTAAGACTTCTCAAGCCTATGACTGATAAGATTTAAAAGTTTGATATGTAGCCTTTATGGCTTATAAAATATTATTGTAGAATTTAATAAAGAGTAAGAATTATGGCAACAGTTTATGATTTCAATTTGAAAGACAAGAAAGGTAACGAGGTAAGCCTCGAGACATATAAGGGTAAGGTACTCCTTATCGTAAACACAGCAACAGGTTGTGGCTTCACTCCACAGTATGAGGAGTTGGAGGCAATGTACCGTAGTCTGAAAGAGAAGGGTCTTGAGATTCTCGATATTCCATGTGACCAGTTCGGTCATCAGGCTCCAGGTACAGACGAGGAGATTCACGAGTTCTGTACAGCAAAGTTTGGTACTGACTTCCCACAGTTTAAGAAGAGCGATGTGAACGGTGCTAACGAGCTCCCTCTCTACACATGGTTGAAGAGCGAGAAGGGCTATGCAGGCGGTGCATATGAGGAGAAGTTGGCTGCTATTATGGAAGACCTTTACAACAAGGCAAACACAGAGCCACGCAAGCAGAACGACATCCAGTGGAACTTCACAAAGTTCCTTGTTAACCGCAATGGTGAGGTTGTTGCACGCTTCGAGCCTACAGTAGACCTCAAGGAGGTTCAGAAGGCTGTTGAGGCTGCGCTTTAATCAGAAGCTGATAGGTAAGTTTTAATAGTCCTTTGAGGGACAATTGTTTAGGAGTTGAAGGTTTTAGTGGGGTTAAGCCATTACTGTTTCTTTTCGGGGGCAGCAGTGTAAGGATATGAAAGGTATCGGCTTAACCCCTACTAAATTTCTTCGCTCCTTTTTTATTAAGACAATTTGGAGTACGAATGGCTGTAGATATAGAAGAATTTCGCAAGGAAGTTTATAACGTTGTGGCATCAATCCCGAGCGGTCGTGTACTGAGTTATGGGCAAATAGCATGGCTTGTAGGCTGTCCTCGTCATGCTCGTTTGATTGGAAAAGTGCTACATGGCGTATCTGAAACAGAAAATTTGCCATGTCATCGAGTTGTAAATGGTAACGGACGTACGGCTCCTTGTTGGGAAGAACAGCGCGGTTTGTTGGAGGCAGAAGGGATAACCTTCCGTGCAAATGGCTGTGTCGATATGAGAAAATGGCAATGGAAACTGGAGGAGTAAGGTTTCTGTAGTCATTTATTCCTGAAACATTGTGGCCTAATGACCGATTTGGGTTAAGTGTGTGAACGCTTTTCGTATTGCGTTATCGGGAGAATCGAAGTTACTCATTAAACAAAAACATGACTACGACAGTCAACTATCTGTCCTATTATCATCCTCTGACATTAAAAGTCATTTCAATTAGGACTTCGGTAATTTGTAGAAAAGGTTTTGAAAAATCATTACATAATTTTGAATAAGACATCAATAAATAATGGCAAAATCACATACAAAAAGTAGGTTTATAATTAACAGGAAATCAATTAGTTATAAAGTAGTAAAGTAAAAGGTGCTTAATTGGACTTCAAAAGGGCGTTAGTAAGGGTCTTAAAGGGCACCTTTTGCAAGTCAATTGGGCGTCTTTTAGAAGCCGAAAGAGCATGTATTAGTTTTGAACCGCACGAAAATAGTTTACAAACTTCAACTAATGAGGGAATAAGTTGTTTGTAGAAGGCAGATAGACATCGCACCTAATTACATTTATCATGTAATTTATTCTTCTCCATAAAACCATTTAATTAGAGCAAATCATACCATGTATGTGGATTAATCTCATTCTGTTAGCAATCTACACATTTAACGGTAGAACCTTTTTTATCCTTACTCTGTGACTATATTATAACGATAAGATACAAAGTAAAAACCTTTCTTTTTGATTTATGTCCGTCATTCCTTTGTAGACTGAAATAAAAGCATTAATTTTGTAGGCATAAAAAGAAAAGCAAATGCAGGCAATGATTTTTGCAGCCGGACTCGGTACCCGTTTGAAACCGCTTACTGACACAATGCCAAAAGCGTTGGTAAGGGTGGGAGGTGCGCCACTGCTTGAGCATGTAATCAGGAGATTAATAGATGCTGGATGCAGTCGTATGGTTGTTAATGTACATCATTTTGCAAACCAGATAACAGACTATTTGGATGCACACAACTATGGTGTGGATATCTATGTGTCTGATGAAACAGAGCAGCTCCTTGACACCGGTGGTGGTATCAAGCGAGCTGCTTCGCTTTTTGATCAGCATCAGCCAGTGCTGATTCACAATGTTGACATATTAAGTAATGTGGATTTAGCTGCTTTCTATCGCCATGCTTTAGAAACAAAGGCAGATGCTCTGCTGTTGGTAAGCCGTCGTGTGACCCAACGTTACTTGATATTTGACAGTAATATGCGCTTGGTGGGCTGGACAAATGTGGCTACAGGCGAGGTGAAGTCACCTCATGCCGAGATACGTCAGTTGCATTTCGTTTCGCCAACAGAGGAAGAAAGTTCTTATTATCAGAACAACTGTTACCTCTGTGCCTTCTCTGGTATACACGTGTTAGCTCCCTCTGCGGTACAAACCGTTGAGGCTGTTGATAAGGATAAGTTCCCCATTATGGACTTCTATCTCAATAATTGCGACACACTTGATATCCGTGGTGAACTAAAAACCGACCTTCATCTACTTGATGTAGGCAAACTCGACAGCTTACAAGCTGCTGAAGACTTTATTGCAAATTCAGAGTATCAAAGCTCCAAGACGGAGAACTGATATTTTTAAATACATTCATTTACATGCAACAGAAGATTATCATTTTGGATTTCGGCTCACAGACGACACAGCTTATTGGCCGTCGTGTACGTGAGTTGGATACCTTCTGCGAGATCCTCCCTTACAACAAGTTCCCGAAGGACGACCCATCTGTGATTGGTGTGATTCTTTCTGGTTCACCTTATTCCGTACATGACCCAGAGGCTTTCAAGGTAGACCTCAGTCAGTTTATCGGTAAGATTCCAGTGCTCGGTATCTGTTATGGTGCTCAGTACATCTCTTATTCAAATGGAGGTAAGGTTGAGCAGACGGGTACACGTGAGTATGGTCGTGCCAACTTAGAGAGTATCGACCTTAACAATCGCCTTTTTGCAGGCTTTGAGAAAGGCTCGCAGGTATGGATGAGTCATGGTGATACGATTACAGCAATCCCTGAGGATTACGATATTATCGCCTCAACAGGTGATGTTAAGTATGCTGCCTTTGCATCAAAGACACAGCCAGTATGGGCAGTACAGTTCCATCCAGAGGTTTACCACTCATTGCAAGGTAAGCAGTTGTTGGAGAACTTCGTTGTGAATATCTGTGGAAGTAAGCAGGAGTGGAGTGCAGCTTCATTTGTAGAGAGTGCTGTTCAGGAGATTCGTGAGCAGGTGGGTAACGACCGTGTTATCCTTGGTCTTTCTGGTGGTGTTGACTCTTCTGTTTGTGCAGTATTGCTTAATAAGGCTATCGGTAAGAACCTTACTTGTATCTTCGTAGACCATGGTATGCTCCGTAAGAACGAGTTTACAAAGGTGATGGAAGCTTATAAGGGACTTGGACTGAACGTTATCGGCGTTGATGCATCGGAACAGTTCTTTAAGGATTTGGAAGGTGTTACCGATCCAGAGCAGAAGCGCAAGATTATTGGTCGTGACTTCGTTGAGGTGTTTAATGCTGAAGCTAAGAAGATTACGGATGCTAAGTGGCTCGCACAGGGTACTATCTACCCAGACCGTATTGAGAGTCTTAGCATTACGGGTATGGTTATCAAGAGTCACCATAACGTAGGTGGACTTCCAGAGGAGATGCATCTTCAGCTTTGTGAGCCACTCCGTTGGCTCTTCAAGGACGAGGTTCGCCGTGTCGGTTATGAGCTTGGAATGCCAGAACGTCTTATCAAGCGTCATCCATTCCCAGGTCCTGGTCTTGCTGTTCGTATCTTGGGCGATATCACTCGTGATAAGGTTCGTATTCTTCAAGATGCTGATGATATCTATATCGAGAAGATGCACAACTATACGATGCCAGATGGTACAAGTCTTTACAACCACGTTTGGCAGGCAGGTACCGTATTGCTCTCTACGATTCGTTCAGTAGGAGTGATGGGTGATGAGCGTACCTACGAGCATCCAGTCGCTCTCCGTGCCGTTACATCAATGGACGCAATGACAGCTGATTGGGCACACCTCCCTTACGATTTCATGGCAGATGTTTCTAATGAAATCATCCGTAAGGTAAAGGGAGTCAACCGCGTATGTTACGATATCTCTTCAAAACCACCTTCAACAATTGAGTGGGAGTAAGATAGATAATTGTTTAACTTAGTAGGTTGCCATAGTATACAACTTGAAGCAGTCATTAAAAGACTCTAACAATATGAAGAGAAAATTATTCATATACTTATGTTTCTTTATAGCAATGTTCACTATGTCTTCTTGTGGAGGCGATGATGATGATTATGAAAAGGAGGAAAAACGAGTAAATCTTGTTGAATACAAAGTCTTTTGTAATAATCCGATTGCTCATATAGAAATTTGGGATGGACGTGATATACCTGAAGTGGCGATTGGAACTTGGAGTTCTTCTTTTTCCACGAAAAGCTATTATATAGGTTTAAATGTTATATGTAAAGAAGATAAAAAAGCAACTGTTAAGATACAGTTATATGTTAACAAGAGGTTAGTTCGTGAAGTTTCTGGTTACGGGCGTGCAAAACTACATTACAAATTAAAATAAAAGAGTTGGGGATACTATAAGTAGTATCCCCATTTTTTATAGTTTTATTTAAGCCTATATACTATAGTCTTCAATTCTATTTTATTTCTATTGTGCTGAGTTTTAGAATAAAGAAGTAGGTGTTAAGATTTTGATTTTATTCTAACATACAGTCTTTTGCGAATTATTTTCATGAAAAAAACACATTTCTTTTGGTTCTTCCGTTAAACGTGTGGATACTTTTTGTATAGTGTTAACGACAGAACAGAACGTACTCATTAAACGAAGACATAGCCAAGACCATTAACTATCTATTCTTTTCTCATCCTCCGACCCTGGATTTTTTCTTTTAAATACTCGAAAATTCAATGATAATGCCTTGAAAAGTTATTACATAATCTTTCGTAAAGATTTCATCAATAAGGCTAAAAACACATGAGAAAGATGGGATTGTAACCAACAGGATACCAATTAGTTATAAAGTGGTAACGTAAAAGGTGCTTAATTGGACTTCAAAAGGGCGTTAGTAAGGGTTTTAAAGGGCATCTTTTGCAAGCCAATTTGGCGTCTTTTGGGAGCTAAAATAGCATATGTTAGTATAGAACTGTATGAAAATAGTTTACAAAAACTGATTACGTGGGAATACGTTGTATGTAGAAGACAGACAGACATCACACCTAATTACATTTATCATGTGGTTTATTCCCCTTTGTAAAGCCATCTAATTGAACCTAATCATACCATGTATGTGGATTAACCTCATTCTATTAACAATCTACGTATTTAACGTAAGAACCTTTTGAAAAGCTAATATTAGAAAGGTAGTAGGTGGAAAGGCTATGTCGTATGGTTCTTTTAGTAAAGGAAGATAGATATAAGTGTTAATAAAAAAGTCCGAAGAATCATTACGACTCTTCGGACTTATTATGTCTGTATTTCAGAAAGTTGCTTACTTGTTCTTCAGCAAATCACGAATCTCAGAGAGCAGTTTCTCCTCGTTAGTTGGCTCTGGATCAGGTGCAGGAGCAGCTGGTTCCTCTTCCTTCTTCTTAGAGAGTTTGTTGATACCCTTTACCATCATGAATACACAGAAAGCGATGATGAAGAAGTTAAGTAATGTCTGTAAGAAGTTACCATAGTTGATGGTAGCTGGCGCAGGGGCAGTTACACCAGGAATCTCTATCTGTGGAAGAGTGTACTTCAGGTCTGAGAAGTTAACACCACCGATAAGCCATCCGATAGGAGGCATGATGATATCGTCTACAATAGATGAAACAATCTTGCCGAATGCACCACCAATGATTACACCGACAGCCATATCAACGGCATTACCCTTTACTGCAAATTCCTTGAATTCTTGAATAAGTTTGCTCATAATTAATTTTGTTGTTAATTTGTTTGTTTGTCTTGTGTTTTTATACTAATACCCTTTCTTTTGTTATATAGACTTTGCAATCTTGGTTTGTTAGATTGCATAGAATTGCCTATGTGTGCGAAACGAGTTATTTTTTATAATAATTAATACGCTAAGCGACTGCAAAAATAAAAAAAAAATTGTATCTTTGCAATCGTAAGATAGAAAATCTTCTATAAGGAGGTAAAAAGAAATTCGTTTTTATAAACTTTTATAAATAATTTAAAGTAAAATGGTAAATGTAGCTATTAACGGCTTTGGCCGTATTGGTCGTCTCGCATTCCGTCAGATGTTCGAGGCTGAAGGTTATGAGGTTGTTGCAATTAACGACTTGACAAGTCCTAAGATGCTTGCTCATCTGTTGAAGTATGATACCGCTCAGGGTGGTTTCGCTGGCAAGTTCGGTGAGGGTAAGCACACTGTAGAGGCTACTGAGAATTCTATCATCGTTGATGGTAAGGAGATTAAGATCTCTGCTGAGATGGACGCTGCTAACTGCCCATGGGCTGCTAACAACGTAGACGTAGTTCTCGAGTGTACAGGTTTCTACACATCTAAGGAGAAGGCTTCTGCTCACCTCAAGGCTGGTGCTAAGAAGGTAGTTATCTCTGCTCCTGCAGGTAACGATCTCCCAACAGTTGTTTTCAATACTAACCACAAGACTTTGACTGCAGCTGATACTGTTATTTCTGCAGCTTCTTGTACAACAAACTGCTTGGCTCCAATGGCAGCTGCGTTGAACGCATATGCTCCAATCCAGTCAGGTATCATGTCAACAATCCACGCTTACACTGGCGACCAGATGATTCTCGATGGCCCACAGCGCAAGGGCGACCTCCGTCGTTCACGTGCAGGTGCTTGCAACATCGTTCCTAACTCAACTGGTGCTGCTAAGGCTATCGGTCTCGTTATCCCAGAGTTGAATGGTAAGTTGATCGGTTCTGCACAGCGCGTTCCAACTCCAACAGGTTCTACAACAATCCTCGTTGCTGTTGTTAAGGGTAAGGACGTAACTGTTGAGGGTATCAACGCTGCAATGAAGGCTGCTTCAACTGAGAGCTTCGGTTATACTGAGGATCAGATTGTTTCTTCTGATATCATCGGTATGCGTTTCGGTTCTTTGTTCGATGCAACTCAGACTATGGTAAGCAAGATTAGCGATGATTGCTACCAGGTACAGGTTGTTTCTTGGTACGACAATGAGAACTCTTATACTTCTCAGATGGTTCGTACAATCAAGTACTTCGCAGAGTTGAAGTAATACCAACTGGAAGGTCATCTGCAATCCTCTCTTGCGTAGAGAGTGATTGACGGATAAAATAATAGTCCCTGTCAGCTTGCTGGCAGGGATTTTTTTGTTATCTTTGCGACATGAAGAACGAACAGATAGGTGAGGGTACGGCTGCAGGTATAGCTCTTGACAAGCGTATGATAACCATTCTTGGTCCTACGGCTTCGGGTAAGACCGATCTTGCTGCACATTTGGCTGCTCGGCTTAATGCTGAAATCATCAGTGCAGATAGCCGTCAGGTCTATCGTGGCATGGATATTGGTACGGGTAAAGACTTGGCTGATTACACAGTTGAGGGGCATGCAATACCTTATCACCTTATAGATATATGTGAACCAGGTACGAAGTATAATCTTTTTCGCTATCAACAGGATTTCCTTGATAGTTATGAAGATATACGGAGTAGGGGAGTGTTGCCTATTCTCTGCGGCGGTACAGGTCTTTATATTGAAGCTGTGCTGAAGGGTTATAGCCTTTCGCCAGTGCCACAGAATCCTGAACTGCGTAAGGAGTTAGAGGAAAAGTCGCTTGAGGAATTGACGGCAATGTTGGTTGAACTGAAGAAAAAGAATCATTCCGTCATGCACAACAAGACGGATGTTGATTCTTGTCAGCGTGCTATTCGTGCGATAGAGATTGAAACCTATAATCTCACAAAGCCAACAGAAGAGCGGCAATGTCCACCAATTGAGTCATTAATAATAGGTGTAGACATAGATCGTGAAGCACGAAGAAAGAAGATAACCAACCGCTTAAAAGCACGTCTTGAAGAAGGAATGGTTGACGAGATAGAAGGATTACTGAAGCAGGGTATACCTGCAGAAGACCTTATCTATTATGGTTTGGAATATAAGTTTGTGACAGAGTATCTCATAGGAAAGCTGTCTTACAATGAGATGTTCCGACAGTTAGAAATCGCCATTCATCAGTTTGCTAAGCGACAGATGACGTGGTTTCGTGGTATGGAGCGTCGTGGCTTTACGATTCATTGGGTAAATGCTGCACAAAAGATGGAAGATAAAGTTGAAGAAATATTGAGCTTATGGTAGAGGAAGGAAGATGGGGCATCATTTATTGTCCGAAGGGAGGATTACTTGGTAATCCAGTAAAGCGTTGGGAACAAGCTGAACGCTGTTTGCAAGCACACAACATACAGTATGATATGGTGCAAAGTGAGAATCCACGTAGTGTGGATAGACTCGTGCGGATGCTGATTAGTAATGGTTATAAAACTATTATTATCTATGGCGGTGACTCTGCGTTAAATGATGCGGTCAACTATCTCATGCTCTTAGAACCAGAAGAGCGTGAGCGAATTACGTTGGGTGTTATCCCGAATGGCGTGTTAAATGACTTTGCACACTTCTGGGGTTTCGATGAATCACACTTAGAACAGACGATTGTTTGGCTCAAGCAGAAGCGTGTAAGACGAGTAGATGTTGGCTGTATTCACTACGAGAATAAGAAGAATGAGCGTTGCCGTCGATATTTCCTTAACTGTGTAAACATTGGTATGGTGGCAAATATCATGAGTCTTCGTCGCCGTTTGCGCCACCTTTTTATATCCCGCACAATCTCCTTCATCCTCTCTTGCTTCCTACTAATGTTCCAGCGTATGGATTATTTCATGTCGCTGAAAATCAATGCAGATAGTATAAAACAGCGTCTGATGACTGTTTGTATTGGTAATGCCCAGGGTTATGGTCAGACCCCGAATGCTGTACCTTATAATGGTCTGCTCGATGTTTCCATCGTTTCTCAGCCAAAGCTGTGGCAAGCAATGGAAGGAATGTATCTCTTGTTGCGAGATAAGATATTGAATCATCGTAATGTGATGCCATATAGAACGCAGGAGTTGAGTGGACAAATAGCTGAGCACACACCAGTCAGTGTTGATGGTCGACGCTTGAATGGCACGCCTGTTGGTACGTTTACGATTGGTGTTGAGAAAGAAGTTATAAACTTCCTTATTCCTGATTAACCTTTTACTATTAAATAGTTATAGATTTTGTCTAAACTACTTATAGAAATGTTGAACGCTGGTTATGAGTGCTCAGCAAAGTGTTTTCGTGTACGTAGGTTTTAGTGGCATTCTCTCTCTTATTATAGAGATAGTAGTTACTCTCTTCTTACCTTTTTTGCTAACGTTTTATAGCCCCGCACAATATGTGCGGAGGCTTCGCACACATGGTGTTGGTGCTTAGTACGCATGGTCTTGTATGCTCAATATTCTGCAATCTATTGTTTGGATAAGCGCAGATTGTTGTTACGAAAAATGTTATATTTTACTCTAAAAAAATAGGACTTTCTTAGTTAGGAAACAACACAAAAATAAGAAATTCTGAAACATTGTAGTCTAATGATTGATTTGGGTTTAAATATGTTCAAGCACTGATAAGCCAGTTGAAAGAAAAATCAAATTTGCTGTCACTTCTGTCATCTCGTATAAGATGCTAACAAATTAGTTTACAGTTAGTTCTATGAGAATGTTAAAATGACAGCAAATTAAATTAAAAGTAAATTTGTAATAAGAGCTATATTACCCTTCTCATTCTATTAAGTATTATAACTGCAAACACAAGAAAACTGAATATTTTGAAGATGAGAATGGGAGACTTGTAGAGGAATGTTTTATTGTACACTAATAATTGAAAATATTATCTTACTTTATGATGCCATTATGAAAAATATTTGTATCTTTGAAGAGCCGAAGGGCAAAGTCTGTAAAGACTTCTACCAAAGGATAAATAAAAACCAAACAATAAACCTTAAAAGACATGAGCTACTTAAAATTTGAAAAAGCTCTGATGACCAATCTTCAAGATTCGCTTCCCAGAGAGCTGTTACGAACGAATCGCTCTGGTGCCTATTCTTGTTCGACGATTGTTGATTGTAACACACGCAAGTACCATGGACTGCTTGTTGTTCCTGTTCCTGAACTGGACGACGAGAATCACGTACTGCTGAGTTCGCTCGACCCTACCGTCATTCAGCATGGTGCCTCTTTCAATCTGGGTTTGCACAAGTATCAGGGCAATAACTTTAGTCCACAAGGACATAAGTATATTCGTGAATTTGACTGTGATACTGTGCCAACTACGCTTTATAGGGTAGGTGGTGTCTTGTTAAAAAAAGAGGTTGTCTTCCAACATTATGAAGACCGTATTTTAATCCGTTATACTTTATTAGAGGCTCACTCAAAGACTACTTTGCAGTTCCGCCCATTCCTTGCTTTTCGTAGTGTTCGCCAGTTCACTCATGAAAATGGTGCTGCTAATCGTTCGTATGAGGTTGTGGATAATGGTATCAGCACGTGTATGTATGCTGGTTATCCATCGCTCTTTATGCAGTTCTCAAAGAAGAATGAGTTTCACTTTGAACCCTACTGGTATCGTGGATTGGAATATCCAAAGGAGCAGGAGCGTGGTTATGCTTCTAATGAGGACCTTTATGTTCCTGGCTATTTTGAGATGAATATCAGCAAGGGCGAAAGTATTGTCTTTGCAGCATCAACGGCAGAATGTCGTACATCAACTTTGAAGAATCTGTTTGATAAGGAAGTGGAGTCACGTAGTCCACGTGATAACTTCTTCCACTGCCTTGTTAATGCTGCTCATCAGTTCCATAATCGTACAAAGAACGATGAGCGTTATATTCTTGCAGGCTATCCTTGGTTCAAGTGTCGTGCTCGTGATCAATTCATTGCTTTACCAGGACTTACTTTGAGTATCGAAGAACAAGATTACTTCGAACTGGTAATGGAGACCGCTGCAAAAGGATTACGTGAGTTTATGGAAGGTAAGCCGCTCAGCGTGAAGATATATGAGATGGAGAAACCAGATGTTCCTCTTTGGTGTGTGTGGGCTATACAGCAGTATGCTAAGGAAGCTGGTAAGGAGCGTTGTAGAAAACTCTACATGGGTTTGATTCGTGATATCGTTGATTATCTCTTAGCAAGTAAGCATCCAAACCTCACTTTAGATACGAATGGATTGCTCTATGCTGATGCAAAGGGAGAAGCGATTACTTGGATGAACTCCATGAATAATGGTCAACCAGTCGTTCCACGCTCCGGGTATATCGTAGAGTTTAATGCGCTCTGGTACAATGCACTACGCTTTACAGCAGCAATGGAGATGGAGAGTGGCAATGAGGAACGTGCAAACGAACTTGATGCACTTGCTGAGAAATGTAAGGTTTCATTTGTTGAAACATTCCTCAATGAGTATGGCTACCTTTATGACTATGTTGATGGTAGAATGGTTGACTGGAGTGTACGCCCTAATATGGTGTTTGCTGTAGCACTTGATTATTCTCCACTTGACCAAAAGCAGAGGAGGGGAGTCTTAGATGTTTGTACACGAGAGCTACTTACACCAAAGGGACTGCGTTCGCTTTCTCCAAAGAGTGGCGGATATAACCCGATGTACACTGGCCCACAGAGTCAGCGCGACCTTGCCTATCATCAAGGAACAGCTTGGCCATGGTTGGGGGGCTTCTATCTTGAGGCTTGCTTGAAGCTTTATAAGCAGACACGTCTGAGCTTTGTAGAACGTCAGTTGGTAGGTTATGAAGATGAGATGATTAATCATTGTCTTAGTACACTACCCGAACTCTTCGACGGTAATCCACCGTTTAATGGACGTGGAGCAATCTCCTTTGCCATGAACGTAGCTGAGGTGCTTCGTACGTTAGAATTACTTGAGAAGTATAAATTTTAAGAGGAGGAACCAGTATGAAAGTTTTAATGTTTGGATGGGAGTATCCTCCTCATGTATATGGTGGTTTAGCAACTGCTAACTTTGGTATTTCAGAAGGTCTTCATGCACAGGGTGATGTTGAGACGATTCTCTGTTTGCCACATCCTTTTGGTGATGAAGACCATACTTACGCTGAGATTGTAGCAATGAATCATGTGCCAATCGCTTATCGTGAATTGGGTTATGATTATGTAAAGAGTCGTCTTGGCAACATTATGTCACCAGAACTTTACTACAAGTTGCGTGAGCATATTTATGCCGACTTCAATTATATGAACGTCAACGACCTTGGCGCAATGGATTTTGCAGGAGGTTATCCTTCAAATCTGCACGAGGAGATTAATAATTATTCGATTATTGCTGGTGTTGTTGCACGTACATATGATTTCGATATTATTCATGCACACGACTGGTTGACTTATCCTGCTGGTATTCATGCCAAGCGTGTGTCAGGTAAGCCTTTGTGTATTCATGTACATGCAACCGACTTTGACCGTTCACGTGGTAAGGTTAATCCAACCGTATATGGTATAGAGAAGGATGGTATGGATAATGCTGATTGCATTATGTGTGTGTCAGAACTTACACGCCAGACGGTAATTAATCAGTATCATCAGGATCCACGTAAAGTGTTTACGGTTCATAATGCCGTTTATCCTTTGCCACATGAGATTGTAGATATCCCACGTCCTGACCATAAGGGTAAGGAGAAGATTGTTACTTTCCTTGGTCGTTTGACGATGCAGAAAGGACCAGAATACTTTGTTGAGGCTGCCAATATGGTGCTTCATCGTACACGTAACGTTCGTTTCTGTATGGCAGGCTCAGGCGATATGATGGACCAGATGATTTATCTTGCTGCTGAAAGAGGTATTGCGGACCGTTTCCATTTCCCTGGTTTTATGCGTGGGAAGCAGGTTTACGAGTGTTTGAAGGCCTCTGATGTTTATGTTATGCCGTCTGTCAGTGAGCCTTTTGGTATCTCTCCTTTGGAGGCAATGCAATGTGGTACACCGAGTATCATTTCAAAACAGAGCGGTTGTGCAGAAATTCTTAACAACTGTATCAAGGTAGACTATTGGGATATTCATGCGCTTGCTGATGCTATTTACTCCATTTGTCATAATGAGAGCCTCTTCGATTATCTCTCAGTAGAGGGTAAGCGGGAAGTGGACCAAATAACATGGGAAAAGGTTGGTGCGTGGATTCGTGAACTTTACCTTCGTACCTTGGGTTGGCAGTAAAAGCCATGAGAGTACTAATAACCTTTTTAAAACTAAAACAAAAAGATAATGAAAACAATCTGTTTATATTTCGAGATACACCAGGTCATTCACCTGAAACGCTATCGCTTCTTTGATATTGGTACCGACCATTATTATTATGACGATTTTGAGAACGAACGTTCTGTATCAGAAATCGCTGAGAGAAGCTATATGCCAGCATTGGATACGTTGTTGCAGATGATTAAAGACAATGGGAAAGCATTTAAGGTAGCCTTCTCACTTTCGGGTGTGGGTATTGAGCAACTTGAGATGCATGCTCCACAGGTGCTTGACAAACTGCAAGAACTGAATAATACAGGCTGTGTAGAATTTCTTGCAGAACCTTATTCTCATGGTTTGGCATCATTAGCTAATGAGGAAAGCTTTAAGGCTGAAGTAAAGCGTCAGGCTCAGAAGATTAAGGAATACTTTGGTCAGACACCAAAGATATTGCGTAATTCATCACTTATTTATAGTGACGATATTGGTTTGATAGCTTCTCAGATGGGCTTTAAGGGAATGTTGACAGAGGGTGCAAAGCATGTCTTGGGTTGGAAGAGTCCACATTATGTATATAACTGTGCGCTTGCTCCTAACTTAAAACTTCTGTTGCGTGATGTGAAGTTGAGTGATGATATCTCATTGCGTTTCAATAATTCAGATTGGGACGGCTATCCATTGTTTGCTGATACGTATATGGCACAGATTGCAGCACTCCCAGAGGAAGAGCAGGTAATCGGTATCTTTATGAATCTTTCAGCACTTGGTATAGAACAGCCATTGTCAAGTAATATCCTTGAGTTCTTCAAAGCGTTACCAGTTTGTGCTAAGCAGCAGGGTATTACTTTCTCAACTCCAACAGAAATTTGCATGAAGTTGAAGAGTGTTGACAATCTCTATGTGCCAGATACCTTGAGTTGGATGGATGAAGAACGTGATGTCAGCACATGGTTGGGTAATCCAATGCAGCGTGAAGCATTCAATAAGTTGTATAGCATTGCTGACCGTGTACGTATTGCTAACGACCCACGTATCAATCAAGATTGGGACTATTTGCAGGCAAGTGATAACTTCCGCTTTATGTCAACCAAACCTTCACGTGTTGGAATGGATCGTGGTATCTATGATAGTCCATTTGATGCCTTCACCAATTATATGAATATTCTTGGCGACTTCTTGAATCGTGTCAATACACTTTATCCTGCTGATATTGATAATGAGGAGTTGAATAGCTTGCTTACCACTATCCGCAACCAAGGCGATGAGATTGAAATGAGAACTAATGATATTAGTAATCTTCAAGCAAAGGTTGACAAATTGGAAGTTGAAGGTGATAAACTCCGTGCGCAGTTAGAGAAGAAATCGCCAGCGAAGAAGGCTACTACATCAAAAGCTGTAGCAAAGAAACCTGTCAAGAAAGCTTCTGCTAAAAAAGCTGTAAAGGCTGTTGCTGAAGAAGTGAAAGCTAAGTAAGTCTTTTATAACAATACGTTTAACGCTCATATAGCAAACTGGTGAATCTATCAGTTATGCTATATGAGCGTTTTTTACAAATAACGTATTTTTATGTTGTTGCTTTTTTGTAAACTATTTTTATGTTATTTGGAGTCGATACATACTCTTTTGGCTTCTAAAAGACGCCTAATAGGCTTGCAAAAGATGCCCTTTTGAGGTCTAACTAACACCCTTTTGAAGTTCAATTAGGCATCTTTTCTTGTACTACCTTATAACCAACTGATTTTCTTTTAGTTACGAACCTGCTTCTGATATGTGTTTTTGCTATTATTTATAGAGGTTTTATCTGAAATTATGTAATGATTTTTTTAAGCCTTATTTGAATCTTTGAAGTATTTTAGAAACAGTTTTCTGTGTCTGATAGTGATAATAAAAATAGGTAGTGATACAGCCAATATGGAATTTATTTCTCCTCCATTGGAACGCAGCACCAGCGAGAAACTTTGAGCATTACACCTATACCTGGGATTTCTTTTAGGAGATAATACTTCTTACTTGAGCGAACCAATCGCCCAGTCATTCCCTTTAATGGTCCAAACTTAACAAAAACCTCGTCCCCAGCTTTCATTTGTGCTTCGTCTGAAGATAGGAACTTACGCATCGTTATCTCTGGATTACACATCAAACGGAACTCATACATCTGGTCGTGGGGGATAAGAGCATACTCTTGTGAATCCTTAGCTTTCTTTACAACGCTAATCTTATAGTTGGCATCTTGTACAATCTTCTGAAATGAAATGTCTTCGCCTGGTTTCTTAACAAAGATAAGATTACGAACAACAGGACGAAGAACAGAGTGGGGTTTACCATCATGTCCTTCTACATCGACATATTGTTCTGGAACGAAACATTCCAAACCATGACTTGTAAAGTAGGATCTCACTTCTTCAAGCTTCAGTGTGAATAGCCTAACTGCATACCAAGGCGTTCCATCATCAATGACTCCGTCTATATAGCTTGCTACTGTTGTCATAGTTTGTACAAGAATAATTATTTGTTAGATGTGTAACCAATTAGCCATAATCCTTTTCCCATCTGGTGTTAGAACGCTCTCTGGGTGGAATTGGATGCCATAGATGTTATGCGTTCTATGGCGTAATGCCATGATAAGACCCTCTTTGCTTTCGGCTATTATTTCTAAGCAATCGGGGAAGTTTGTTTTTTCTACGACCCAACTATGATAGCGTCCCACGAGAAAGTTTTTAGGCAAACCAGCAAACAATGGCGTTTCAACGATTTGTGTGGTTTCAGTTGTTACACCATGGAAGACATCAGACAAATTCTTCAACTTTGCTCCGAATACCTCACCAATGGCTTGATGTCCTAAGCAAACACCCAAGATAGGCTTTACCCCAGCATAACGATGAATAACGTCCAATAGTAAGCCAGCTTCTGAAGGAACCCCAGGGCCAGGACTTAAAACAATACGATCGTAGTTATTCAAATCTTCAAGGGAGAACTGATTGTTGCGAACTACCGTTACATCAACTCCTAATTCCTTTATGAGATGAACAAGATTATAGGTGAAAGAATCGTAGTTATCAATGATAACACAATTTGTTTTCATTCGTGTATCAACCTTCTAATCAATAGACTTACTTTACCTTCTCAAGAAAGTCCTTTAGTAAAGCAACATCCTTTACCGCTGGTGCTGTCTCAAACTTCTCGTTCACACTGATACCATAGAACTTGGGGTGAGAAAAACCTTTAATCTTCTCAACATCTTCGGTACCAATATTTCCACTTACAAGGAAAGGAACTTTCCCGTCATACGCTTCCAAAATGCTCCAATCCTTTAGATTATCTTGGATGTCAAAGAGAAGATAATCAACTCCTTCTGCATATTCCTTGTATTTCTCAATGTCCTCACGCTTTGTAATAACAATACGCTTCATAATCTTTATTCCAGCATGAATGTCTGGGTCAAGGGTGCGGCGAAGATTATCAATCATCACCATACTTTCTTCTCCATTGAGTTGGATGATATCAAGATTGAAGTTTACAACACGTGTAACAATATTCTGTGGCATGTCATCAGCAAAGACTCCACAAAGAGTAGGTCTTTGTTGCTGTTGAGATGATTCATGTGCAGATAAGGCAGACAGCGTCCCATAATCGGGAATAATACCAGCACATGACGATATCTGACTAACGTAACGTTCGCTTTTAGGAAGGAAATTCAATCCCACCCAGTCTATGCCAAGTTGAGAAACTTCGTGAATATTGTGGGCATCACGCATGCCGCATACCTTTATAATCATATAGATATAAAAATCTCAAATTCTTTTACGCTACAAACTTACATAAAATTATCGAATTATACGCTTGTGAATTAAAGAAAAGCTCTTTTATTTAGAGGAAAGATGAATAAAAAGGAATGATACAAGATAATCCCAACAAATTAATGCATATAAAGTGAAAATATTCTTGTAGGAAGATATAATAATATCTTTTAGATAGCGTTTAGAAGACATATAACTCTCAACAACTTATTTTTGGCCTATGGTTAGAATATTTACTTCCGAAGAACTTAAGCCGTCTGAGAAGACGCTTAATATTATCCGACAGATAGCTTATACCTATCGTGTTATTAAAATCAATGGGAAGATGCAAACCTTCTGTTTGAATTAATATTTATATGGAAATAATAGTATCACCTTCCCTGCTCTCCGCTGACTTCCTTCATTTGGATAAGGAGATTGACATGATTAATGAAAGTGAGGCTGATTGGCTTCACATGGATGTAATGGATGGTGTCTTTGTGCCTAATATCTCTTTTGGCTTTCCTGTGCTTGAAGCAGTAGGTAAGGCGTGTAAGAAGCCAATGGACGTACACTTTATGATTGTTCACCCAGAGAACTATATCCAACAGACAGCTGACACTGGTGCAGCTATCATGAATGTCCAGTATGAGGCTTGTGTTCACTTACATCGAACGATACAAGCAATTCATGCGGCTGGTATGAAAGCTGGTGTGACGCTTAACCCTTCAACACCTGTCAATGTTCTTGAGGATATCATTGGTGATGTGGATATCGTTCAACTCATGAGTGTAAACCCTGGTTTTGGTGGACAGAAATTCATAGAGAGTAGTATCAAGAAAGTACAACGCCTTCGTCAGTTGATTGAGCGTGAAGGTAGTAAAGCACTGATAGAGGTTGATGGCGGTGTACAGGCTGAGACGGCTCCTCGTTTGGTTGAAGCTGGTGTCGACATTCTTGTTAGTGGCAGTTATGTCTTTAAGGCTGCAGATCCTAAGGCAACTATCCACTCACTCAAACAATTACATAGATAATTATAAGGTATAAACGATACCCTCACTTGTTCTTAATGTGTTGGTTAAGAAACAAGTGAGGGCATTTTGTATCGTTGAGAAAAGAACTATTTGTTCTTATGTTAATTGCAAACTTACTTTGTGTTCACGAACCATTCTTCGCAAGTTGAATATGGCGTAACGCATACGACCAAGGCTGGTATTAATGCTAACACCCGTTGTCTCAGCAATCTCTTTAAAAGACATCTCTTGGTAAAAACGCATAAATACCACTTCACGCTGTGTTGCAGGAAGAAGGTTCATCATTCGTTTTACATCTGAGAGTGTCTGACTGTTAATGAATTGACACTCAATGTTATCAATAACAGTATCATCACCACCGACATTGGATAGATCATTATCCTTAGGAGCATCAATCACCTTGTCTGCACGCTGCGCACGATACCAGTCCATAATCACATTATGAGCGATACGCATAATCCATGCAGAGAACTTACCTGTTGGTGAGTATCTTCCCTGTTGCAACTTCGTGATAATCTTTACGAAGGTTTCTTGAAACAAGTCATCAGCAGCATCCCTATCACGTACAACGAATAGAATATACGAAAAAAGTTTCGATTGATTGCGCGATAGCAACAAATCGAAAGCATCGTTGCTTCCTTCAATGTATGACAATGCCAACTGCTCGTCGGTCATCTCATTCAGATTCTTCATTTTCAATCTTATTTCTTATGAAGTAGAAGTTTATCGATAGGCTTTTCTAACTTATATAATTATTTGGGAATGCAAATATAATCATTTTTCTTATTTAGAGCAAATCTTTTATATAAAAAGTCATTCGTCCAACCATTCACTTGCCAGTATATGCTTTTTCATTCCTGGTATTCCTAAGTACTTTTGTTTAATTCCGAAGAAGGCGATATGTTTGCCATAGTTCTGTGGATTGGCTGCTAAGCCTATTTCTTCTTTCATTTGTTTGTTGACCATTTGAATAGAAATAACATTCTCAGCCTCAGTCTCTTCTGGGTCATCAGCTAATAGGATTGCAGAGTCAAATGTGAAAGGTGCTTCCCATTCTGCCTGCTTGATGCTTCGTTTGCAAGCACCAACAATATAACCATGTACCCAAACTCCATTATTCCCAAAGTCTCCTTTGATAAATTCCGAAACAGTATAGATCTTTGCTTCATTAGGGGATTGTGTAGGGGAGTGCTTTTCTGTTTCGTTTTCATTATCATCATCTGAAGGTAGAATTGTTTTACCACAGCTAAACAATAGTACGGCTGCGAAAAGTAAGAAAAAAAGTTTGTATATCTTCATAGAATTAAGTTTAATAATCTGATACAAAGGTAAGTAAAGATTATCAATAAGTCAAGTGTTGGAGTCGTTTTTCTGAGATGTAGATAAATAAAAAAGAGGTTGGTGCAGGAAGCTACCAACCTCGAAAATGATTTAGCAAAATATCTAAATCAGTGAAAAACACGTCGCAAATATAGGATAAATAGTGGAATAAAACAAATTTTATCAACAAAAAAATAAGTTTTTAACATTGTATGCGCACACATGGACTAAATATGAAACGATAGGTTCTTCTGAAATATGCCGTGATAAAGATGCTGTATTTGGTGTCAGACGATAACACCTCTTTATACGAATAGTTTTATTTTTACTTTGCTGTCACTTTTAACACTTTGCGTAACACTGCTGTAAATGAGTAAGTTATCTTTTGGAAGTGACTGACAGAAGTGACAGGAAAATTATTTTGAGAGGATTGCTTTGCTATAACCGCTTTCTTATTTTATATTTAGTGATAAGACGAAAAGGATAATGACAACGCAGAAGTCATCCAATGACTATACTGAAATCTAAGGGCTTGTAGTGAAACAGATGTGCCAATATAAAAGAATGATTCCAACAGCAGTCGTATGTTGGAGGGCTCACACATGAGTGCATGATAAAAAGAATTCGTATAAGGATTAACTATTACTCTCAGTGACGGTAAGGTAGACGATAAGTTTTCTTATCGTTTGTACAAGAATGCTACAACAACAATCACTTCGTCTGCAGCAAACATTAGCAATTATTGGTGTCCGATAAAACTTTTTTGGAGTTATCTGTGTTAGTTAAAATAGGCTTAAACTTATGATCAGGTACGAGTAAAGAAGATTACCGTTACTTTGAAGAATGAGCCTGCTGGTATCAAGGAAGTTAACAATGGTACTGTAAATGAGAATGTACCTATCTATAACCTCGCTGGTCAGCGTGTAGGTAAGGATTACAAGGGTGTCGTTATTCAGAACGGTAAGAAGTTTATCAAGAAGTAAACAGTTTATTGAGCTGTCTGGTAAATCTCTTTCATTGAATATAGTTATTAGTGTCTTATTTATATAAATGAAGGCATTTCTGAACACGTCTTCTAATCTTTAACCGATGTGTTGAGTGCTCGCACATGTTGTGTTGATGCTTAGCACACATGGTGCGGTTGGTAAACAGACATCGTTTTGTGGGTAATCACCATTACAATATAAAGGACGGGTAGAAGTCGTTTGCCGTTTGGAAGAGTATGTGTCTCTCTTAAGAAAGAACGATATCTTGATGAACAGAGAGTTTAACTTAGGTTTTTAAGTACAATCAAATAGCTTAACTTGTTTAAAATAAGCGTGTTGTTAGAGTTCTATTAACACGCCTAATCATATAAAAAGCACCAAAGAAACGATATATTCTTTGGTGCTTTTATTATGTCATATTCTTGGATTAGAATTCACTTGTGAAGTGGAAACGGATATTCTCAAAGTCTTGCTGTGCCATACTCAGCACATATCCTGAGTCAGCGAGGAAGACGTCACGTCCCTCAATATCCTTAGCCATATACTGGTATTTACGCTTCTTGAAGTTCTCTAACTCTTTCTCGTCGTCAGCCTCAATCCAACAAGATTTATAGAGGTGTACAGGTTCCCAACGACACTTGGCATTATACTCATGCTCCAATCGATACTGAATAACCTCAAACTGAAGTTGTCCAACGGTTCCCACGATACGTCGGTTATTGAATTGATTGACAAATGACTGTGCAACGCCTTCATTCATCAACTGTTCTATACCTTTTTGGAACTGCTTAGACTTCATTGGGTCATCGTTCTCAATGTATTTGAATAGTTCTGGTGAGAAGCTTGGCAGGCCGCGGAAGTGGATGTTTTCTCCCTCAGTTAGTGTGTCACCAATCTTAAATACACCACCACTATCAGGCAGACCAACGATGTCACCTGGGTAAGCCTCTTCTACTGTACTCTTTCGTTGTGCCATGAACTGAGTAGGAGAGGAGAAGCGCATCGTCTTTCCATTACGAATGTGGAGGTAAGGCTGGTTACGCTGGAACTTTCCAGAGCATACCTTACAGAAAGCGATACAACTACGATGGTTAGGGTCGATATTGGCTGTAATCTTGAAAATGAAGCCTGTGAACTTTGGTTCACTTGGTTCAACCATACGCTCTTCTGCCTTGGTTGGACGTGGGCTTGGTGCTATTTCAACGAAACAATCGAGCAACTCTTGAACGCCAAAGTTATTCAATGCAGATCCGAAGAACACTGGTGCAACCTCTGCTCGGCGGTAAGCTTCAACATCAAAGTCTGGATAAACACCATTGACTAACTCAAGATCGTTGCGTAGCTGTTCAGCAAATTCAGCACCTACTTGCTCGTCCAAATCATTTGAGTTGATATCTACTTCAATTTTCTCTGTCACACGTTGTTTGTTTGGTGTGAAGAGATTCAACTGCTGCTCGTAGATATTATATACACCTTTGAAGCGCTGTCCCTGACCGATAGGCCATGAGAGTGGACGTACACTAATCTTGAGTTCTTCTTCCAACTCGTCTAAAACCTCGAATGGATCACGACCTTCACGGTCCATCTTATTGATAAAGATGATAACTGGTGTGTTGCGCATACGACACACCTCCATCAACTTACGCGTCTGAGCTTCCACACCCTTGGCAGAGTCAACAACGATGATAGCAGAGTCAACAGCCGTCAGTGTGCGATAAGTATCTTCTGCAAAGTCTTGGTGACCAGGAGTATCAAGGATATTTACCTTATAATCTTTATAGTCAAACTCCATTACAGAAGTTGATACAGAGATACCACGCTGTTTCTCAATATCCATCCAATCGGATGTAGCTGTCTTACGTATCTTGTTGCTCTTCACCGCACCAGCAACCTGAATCTGACCACCGAAGAGAAGGAATTTCTCAGTCAAAGTAGTCTTACCAGCATCTGGGTGAGAGATTATGGCGAACGTTCGCCTGCGTTCTATTTCATTCATTTGTTTTATGTTCTTTGGGAGTAAAAACCTTGTCAGACGTTGTTGAAGTGGAGCTAACTAATTAGCTTATAATTCTTTAAATCAATTTATAGCTGAACTAAGTCTAACAATCTTTCTTTTTAACTCCTATTATTTGTCTTATTCCTGTAAGCCTTTCATGCACTTCTTCAGTGAATCAACCCAATATGGAATCTTTATGCCAAAGGTTTCCTTAATCTTTGTCTTATCAAGGACAGAGTAGGCAGGACGTGTAACAGGTGAAGGGAACTCGTCGCTGTGGCAAGGTTGGATGTCACATGCTGTGTTTCCAGCAAGTTCTGCAATCTTTATAGTGAAGTCATACCAGCTACATACGCCCTCATTAGAGAAGTGGTAGATGCCACTATTTCCTTCATACTTGCGGTTCTCAACGATATCGAAGATGGCATCTGCTAAGTCGCCAGCATAGGTTGGTGTTCCGCACTGGTCGAATACAACCTTCAGCTGTGGCTTAGTAGCTGTGAGATTAATCATCGTCTTAACGAAGTTATGACCAAACTCGCTGTAAAGCCATGCTGTACGAAGAATAATATGGTTTACACCAGTAGCTTGAATCTTCTCCTCACCATGTAGTTTTGTTAAACCATAAACGCCAGTAGGAGTACCCTTCATGTCCTCTTTGCAAGGAGTATTATATGGGTCGCCACCGAAGACATAGTCTGTGCTGACATGAACAAGCAAGCCACCAACCTCTTTCATAGCCTTTGCAAGGTTCTTTGGTGCAGTCGCATTGAGTAATTCAACAATCTCACCCGCCGTCTCTGCTTTGTCCACATTGGTCCACGCAGCGCAGTTGATGATACATTCAATCTTATTGTCTTGTACCATCTTGCGGATGTCTTCGAGATTAGTAATGTCTAACTTCGTATATCCCTCACATACGTCCGTGAAGATATAGTGGTCTTTACTCTGTTTAGATACAAGCTGTATCTCATTGCCAAGCTGTCCGTTAGCTCCAGTAACTAAAATATTCATAAGCTATCTCCTTTATTCTTCGCCGAAGTTTAAGCCTTCAGTCTTATCCTTTATGTAGTAGTCTGACAACATACCAATGAAGGTTGTTATCTCGTTAAGCGCACGAGTTGTCTCGGGGGTAATCTCTTTCTTCTGCAAACGAAGCATCATCACTCCATAAAGAAGGTCGAAACAAGTTTCGATCTCACTCTTTCCTAACTGCGCAGCAACACTCTTTAAGCGTTCATCATTTGTACGTGCCATCTTGTCTGCTGTACGTTTTGTCTTACCTCTTAGCTCAACAATGAATGGTAAGACACGATAATATTCAGCAGAATAGAACGGAAACTTTGATGATTGCAGCAACTGTGCGTGCAACTCTGTAAGGTCCTGCATAAGCACCTTGTTAATCTGTAGGTGTCCACCTTCTCGACCACCTTCTTGATTCATCATGCGTACAAGGTCGCCAAACCAGTCTTCCTCTTCCTCCTTTTGTTCTTCGGTGTATTGGAACTGGTCGATATATTCTTTACGGATTCGTGTCAATGAACAACCGTAAGCACGGATAGTATCTTCTATCTGCCACATATAAAGCAGATATTCTGCTATACTCTTCTTTCTTAATTCCTTAGCTACAAACATAAATTATCCTTATTTCATTAATCCGTCAATAGTTGGCAGATGATAAAGATTAAATACTGTACCCACAAGCATGATGATAGAAAACAGAATGACAACAGAACCTATAACCTTATTTGTAATAAGAATACCATTGACATCAAACTTTCCTCTAATCTTATCTATCAACCATGATAAGCCATACCACCAAAGTAATGCACCAGCAGGGATACAGGCAAAACCTATAATCATCTCTAATGGGCGATTGGGCTGTACGAAAGCGAATTGTGCGTAACTTGCAATAAAGAGGAAGATAATCATTGGATTAGAGAGAGTTACCAAGAAGGCTGTAACGCCATTATGGAAGAGAGACCCCTTCTCCTTACCACTCTGATGAGCTTTCTTCATCGGATCTGACTTGAAGCAATAGATTCCAAAGAGTAATAATAATACACTTCCTGTAATCTGTACTATCAACTTATATGTAGGGTTTTCTAAAGGTCCCATAATGAAACTCATACCTAACCCTACGATAAGTGCATAAATTGTGTCGCTGATAGCGGCTCCAATACCTGTTATAAAACCATACCAACGTCCCTTGTTCAAAGTTCGTTGTATACATAATATTCCAACTGGACCCATGGGAGCCGATGCTATAATTCCAATAAGCAGTCCCTTGAAGATGAAATCCAATATATCTAATTGAATCGGAAATTGCATGCTTGTTATTTTGAGTGCAAAATTGCAAAAATAATACGAGATAAGCAAATTTACCTAACAAAACTTTGTGGCATTCCTCTTTTTTTCATAACTTTGCCCATAGTATATTCAAACTAAAAACTTATTATGTTATGGACGTAACAGAGCAGAAACCAGTTGTAACTGGATTGGAAAAGCCATTTGTAATTGGCTTGGATTTAGGAGGAACAAACGCAGTATTCGGTGTCGTAGATCAGCGTGGTCAGGTACTTGCCACCAATTCTATTAAGACACAGGCTTATAAGACAGTCGACGATTTTGTAGAAGCAGGTGTAGAGGCTATACGTCCTCTCGTTGCTAAATATGGTGGAATTGGTCAGTTCCGTGCTATGGGTATTGGTGCACCTAATGGTAACTTCTATCGTGGCACGATTGAGTTCGCACCAAACCTCTCATGGGGACACGATGGTGTTGTGCCATTGGGCGAAATGTTCTCAAAGAAGTTGGGTATTCCTGTTGGTCTTACCAACGATGCGAATGCTGCTGCTATTGGTGAGATGCAGTATGGTGTAGCACGCGGCTTGAAGGATTTCATCATGATTACTCTTGGTACAGGTGTAGGCTCAGGTATTGTTATCAATGGTCAGATGGTCTATGGTTCTGATGGCTTTGCTGGTGAGTTGGGTCATATAATTATGGTTCGTGGAGAGAAGGGTCGCACTTGTGGTTGTGGTCGTAGAGGTTGTTTGGAAACTTACTGCTCTGCAACTGGTGTTGCTCGCACAGCTCGTGAGTTCTTGCAGAATAGCAAGGAAGACTCTTTGTTGCGTGAGATGAAGCCAGAAGATATCACTTCTTTGGATGTTTCTATTGCTGCTGGTCGTGGCGATGCACTTGCTAAGCGTGTTTACGAGTTCACTGGTAATATGTTAGGTGAAGCTTGTGCTGACTTCGCAACCTTCTCTTCTCCAGAGGCTTTCATCTTCTTTGGTGGACTAACTAAGGCTGGTGACTTGTTGATGGAACCTATCATGCGTTCTTATAAGGAGCATGCTTTGGAAATCTTCAAGGACAAACCAAAGTTCTTGGTAAGTTCGCTTGACGATGCTGCAGCAGCCGTTCTTGGTGCTTCAGCTATTGGTTGGGAATTGTAATTAATGATATAAAGTCCAGAGTTCTTTTGAGTTATATGTGCAGTTTGTCTGCTTGTCTACTTGAAAGAGTCTAAAACTTATATATTCAAAGTAGGGACAAACACCCTTGTCAGACATTCTTTTTATAATTAAAAGAACTGACTTACGAGGTTGTTTGTCCCTATTATGCTTTTTCTATATTGCTAACTTTATGCGATTTCCTTTTTGTAATGGTGTCTGCAGGCTATGTCTAAGTTGACAGAAGGTGATTTTCAATAAATTACCTATGTGTGTCGTGCTATATTGATAGTGTTAAAAAGGATTTTTTCTACCCGTATTCTTTCTATGTGTTGCTATTCCGCACATCTCGTGCTGATGCCCCGCACATATTGTGCTGATGCTTCGCACCAATGGTGTTGAGTGTAGAATACCTTACTAAATATTGACAAGAAAGAGGCAACTTGGTGTTAGGAAAAAATTGTTCAGTCAAAAGTAATCATATGGAAGATTCTTCGTTTGAAAGTTATATCAGACAGTAAAACTCTTTGTAGACTTTCTTTTTATAGTTTTTGTTTTGTGTTCTCGTTTTTTTAATCTAACTTTGCGAATACTTATAATACTTAGAAAGAAAAAACAATAACAGAAGATGAAACAGGAAGACGACATCAAGAAAGCGATTGAAGTGATGAGAAAGGGTGGTATCATTCTTTACCCAACTGATACTGTGTGGGGTATAGGTTGCGATGCTACCAATGCAGAAGCTGTAGCAAAAGTATATGCCTTGAAACGCAGAGACGATTCCAAAGCTCTTATTTGCTTAGTTGATTCTGATAATCGTCTTCAGCGTTATGTTCGTAATGTTCCTGATGTTGCTTGGCAGTTGATAGAAGCTGTTGAGAAACCAACAACATTGATTCTTGATGGTGCTGTCAATCTTGCTCCAAATCTGATAGCAGAAGATGGGTCTATTGGTATTCGCATAACAAAGGAGCCTTTCTCACATGAGTTATGCTATCGATTCCAGAAGGCTATTGTAAGTACTTCGGCAAATGTCAGTGGTGAACCTGCTGCGCAGAATTATCGTGATATCTCACAGGAGATTCTTGATGGTGTTGATTATGTTTGTGAGTCAAGACGTCAGGAACACAAACCACATACCCCATCCAGCATTATCAAATTGGCTGCTGATGGCGAAGTAAAAGTTATAAGGAAATAATTGAATAGATAGATGAAAGTATCAGGTAGTCAGGGGATTATTTCTCGACTTGATAATTGGCGGAAGAATCATGTGTCCAATCGCGAGTTAGTCTTAGTACTGGCGTTTGCTATTGGTCTTCTTGCTTCATTGGCAGCATATATTCTTCACTTTATTATCAAATTGATAGAAGAATTAGTAACCTCTGGTTTCGATGTTGCAACGATTAACTGGCTCTATCTCATCTATCCAATCGTAGGTATTTGGCTGACAAGTCTATTTGTTAAGTATGTTGTACGTGATAATATCTCGCATGGTATTACGCGGGTTCTCTATGCTATTTCTACGAAACAATCTCGTTTGAAAGCCCATAATACTTGGTCGTCTATCGTTGCTTCTGCTATTACGATTGGTTTTGGTGGTTCGGTAGGAGCGGAGGCACCTATTGTATTGACGGGTTCAGCTATTGGTAGTAACCTCGGACGTATCTTTAATTTAGATAATCGCACACTCATGCTTCTTGTGGGTTGTGGCGCAACGGCGGCTGTATCTGGTATTTTCAAGGCGCCAATAGCAGGATTGGTATTTACATTGGAAGTGTTGATGGTCGACTTGACCATGGCTTCTCTTTTGCCGATATTGATTGCATCAGTGACGGCGACGTGTTTCTCTTATTTCTTCACAGGTGGTTCGTCAATGTTTCATTTCCAAATGGATAACATTTGGGGACTTGACCGTGTACCACCGACAATCTTGTTAGGTATTGCTTGCGGTTTTGTATCACTCTACTTCATGCGATTGATGTCATGGTGTGAGAATGGTTATGGGAAACTTTCTTCTAAGCCTTATCTGAAACTACTTGTGGGTGGCTTGGTGCTTTCTCCACTTATTTTCCTCTTTCCCTCTCTCTATGGTGAAGGCTATGATAGTTTGAGATTGTTTATAGAAGGAAAGACAGAAGCTGACTGGATGCAAATCATGAGTGGATCTATGTTTGCTGAGAAGTCAAATTTCCTACTGCTTTATGTGGGCTTAGTTGTCATGACGAAGGTTTTTGCAACCAGTGCAACAAATGGTGCAGGCGGTTGTGGTGGAACCTTTGCGCCTTCTTTGTTTATCGGTGGCTTTGGTGGTTTCTTCTTTGCTCGTTTTTGGAATATGGAGCAACTTGGTGTTTATATTCCAGAGAAGAACTTTACGCTCTATGGTATGGCAGCTGTGATGTCGGCTGTGATGCATGCACCTTTGACGGGTATCTTCCTGATTGCCGAACTAACAGGCGGTTATCAACTCTTCATTCCATTGATTATCGTGACTATCAGTTCTTATCTTACGATAAATATCTTCGAACATCATAGTATTTATGCTGTTCGTTTGGCAAAGCAAGGTAAACTCCTCACACACCATACAGACAAGTCTATCCTCACTTTGATGAGCATGGATAAGATTATCGATCATGACTTTACATCTGTCGAACCGGATATGGAGATGGGAAAACTTATTCATGCTATCAGTTCAAGTCGCAATGATTATATTCCTGTGCTCGATGAGTCTCGTAAGTTATTAGGTGAGATTGATATTAACAATCTACGACATATTATCTTCCGTACTGAACTTTATCACCGTTTTCATGTCAATCAGTTGATGTCACCACCAGCAGCAATGCTCGGTGTCAACGACCCAATGGAGGATGTGATGAAGACTTTTGAACGTACGGGTGCACAGTATTTACCTGTTGTGAATATTGATAGCCAGTTGGTTGGCTATATCTCTCGAGCTCGCCTTTATAGTATGTATCGTCAGTTTGTAGCAGACTTTAGTGCAGAGTAAAATAGATGTCTGCCGTCTCTTACTTATTATCTCACCTCTTGTTAAATTCCCAAAGATAATGAAAAAAGAAAATATACGTATTGTTTTCATGGGTACTCCAGAGTTTGCTGTGGAGTCGTTGAAAACATTAGTTCAGAATGGATATAATGTTGTAGCTGTAGTCACACAGCCTGATAAACCTGTTGGACGTCATCAAGAACAGCTGCAGCCATCACCTGTGAAACTCTATGCACTTGAACATAACTTGCCTGTTTTGCAGCCTGTAAAGATGAAGGATGCTGATTTTATAGACGAATTGCGTTCTTATAAAGCTGATATGCAGGTGGTTGTAGCCTTTCGTATGTTGCCGGAGATGGTGTGGAGTATGCCTCGCCTGGGTACGTTTAATGTACATGCAGCCTTGCTTCCGCAGTACCGTGGTGCTGCTCCTATCAACTGGGCGGTTATCAATGGTGAGACCGAGACAGGTGTGACGACCTTCTTCCTTGATAAAGACATAGATACTGGTCGCATTATCCTTCAAAAACCATTTGCTATTCCTGATACTGCTGATGTTGAGTATGTCTATGATGGCTTGATGTATTTGGGTGCAAAGATTGCTATGGAAACAATTGATCTCATTGCATCTAAATTGCCTGAAGATAGTTTGGATAATGTTGATTTCTCTGCAGTTCTTGATGGCATAAGTGCTCCTCAGGTGTGTGAAGATGCTGAATTACATCATGCACCGAAGATATTCAAGGAGACATGCGAAATTAATTGGAATCAGTCTGCTAAGAAAGTTTATGATTTTGTGCGTGGACTCAGTCCTTATCCTGGCACTTGGAGTACACTCTGTTCTATTGAAGACAATGGAGTAAAACCTTTGGTAATGAAGGTTTATAAGACGGCTAAGTCTGACCGTACATCTGTAGGTACCCCTGGTACGCTCGTTGTAGAAAAGACCCGTCTCTATGTCAATACGTCTGATAACCTCTTGGAACTTCTCGATATTCAGTTGACAGGTAAGAAACGAATGGATGTTCGCTCATTCTTGAATGGGTTTAAGGATATAGAGAAGTACCTCTTCCAGACAGAATGACGATAGTTTAGACAGAATGACATAAAGACATATTGCTTTAATGACATATTTTGTTGTTTGGAAAGAAGTTAAGTATAGGCTATCAGACAGAACTATATAAGATATCTTAATTCACAGCCTACACGTCCCATATTAAAATATGTCATTAAAGCAATATGTCTTTATGTCATTCTGGCTAAATATTTGTCATTCTGTCTTGCTCTATAGCTTCATTGGCATTGTTATTTGTAGTTCTGTGAAGTCTGCCTTCGTTGCATGTGCATTAACGCTAAAGCCTAAAGTAAGATTCTTTAGCTTAGGGAAACTATAAAACACACCAACTTGTTCATGATAAGGTCTTTCCAAGCCATTGCGTGATTTATAACCCATGTGTCGGTAGAGGTAATAGCCTAAGCTGACACGAACAGACATGTTACCATAAAAGATCTCGTGACGACCTTCGATGCTAAGTGACCACGGACTATGCTTCTCTCCGATGTATCCATGTTCCTTATCATGTTGTGCAACTCTACTAATATAATCTCCATAGAAAAGACCAAAGCCTACGCCAGATGCCCAGCGACGTGCATAACGATAGAGTAGGTGAGTATGAAAAGAATAGGCTCCGTAGAAAGCAAACTGTTCCTTACGATAGTCAGGATGTCCTTGCGGTGTTTCAAATTGTGTTTGTTGCCAATCCTCTATTAAGGTTTTACCACCTACTCCAAGTGTAAATTCTGTAAACCAATACTTCTGGAAAGGCTCATTAGGATGAGTATCTTCCTTTGCCACCTTCGTTGTGTGTTTTTCTGGTTCATATACGATACCAAGGAATGGACCTAAATAGTTTGCGCCTTTGTTGGGTCGTGCCGTAGCTCCATTGCTATGATGTGCAAAGTCTAATCCAGCCTTTACACTCCACTCTTTTGCCACCTTATATTGTCCGTATAGTCCAGCTGTGAAGAAGATATTAAGGTGTGAACCAATATATTCGTTGTCAATATTGTTTTTTTGGTTATATTTTAGCGAAGTATAGCCTACGCCAGTTCCTAAGTAATAGCCCCATTGCCAGTGCTTACTACGATAAAGTGGACGATTAAAGGTGCCATAGAGTGTCAGAAAGTTGCCTAATTTACTGGTGTAGTCTACTGGCTGTGCTTCTCCCCATGGATAGTCTTTATGCATTGTTGTCCCATGGTTGAGGTTATAACGCAGGCCAACAGAGAATGTTGGATAATTATAATCGCGTGCAAAATCATTCTCTGAAGGTGTGATATTTAGTTGTGCAGCTATGGCATGCGTCTCTTTCGTCTTAGTCCAAATACGTGGCTCCTTATCTATACATAAGGTTTGGGCAGGGATATAATACACTTCTATACCAGTTCTTGGTATAGCAATAGAATCACACTCCTCTGCAGAAGCAACTGCAGAGAGTAGTAAAAAAGGTATGAAAAGGAGTTTTCTCACTTGTTTTCAGGCAACATTAAAGCACCTGTATTCTGTAGCCAAGTGTTACTTCCAACATGCTGTTGCGAGCGTTCTTTAATAAATCCTTTGCTTCAGTGTCTCTTGCTAACTTTCTGAAGTATAGGTTGTAACGTGCTTCTATCTGCCATTGCTTCCATTCGTAACTAACACCAAGAGGAAGTGCGATATCACCACTATGGATATGATTCTTGAGGTTGATATCTTCACCATTTTTCTCTTTAGCATGTGCGCTGATAACATATCCTGCGTGTACTCCAGTAGTGAAACTCCATGGTAAATCTGCCCAAGGATACCAACGTACTATATAGTTAGTGTTGATATAATGTAAATTGACATTGTATGGACCATATTTTTGTATAATAGGGTTCCCATAGTCGTCTGTGGCGTTGATATTACGATAGATACCAGAACCTCCTTGGTGGCTATATTGCATTTCAACGTCTATTGCAAGGTTTTTAGCCACGAAGACTTCAACGTATGCGCCAGCAACAGCCCCCAACTTAAAATTGTTATCAACACCTAAGAGATTTGATAAGTTTAACCCAACTTTTGGCGCTGCATATAAATCCCATACCGTATGCTCACCAGTTGGTTTGGTATCTTGAACAATGGCTCCTTTAACGTCTTGGTAGCCTTCTTTAACAACTTCGCCAATACGTTTTGCGGCGTTTTTGTTTATTACCTGAGCCTGTCCGTTTGTCAATGCCCCTAAAAGGATGGCAGCAATCAATATAATCTTTTTCATTTTTTAGGAAAACTGATTCTGATGCAAAGATAGTGATTTTTCTTCAAACCATTGATATATTGTGGTTTTTTCATACATATAAAGATAGAGAATACGATACAGAATGACATAAAAGTATAGATAATGTTAAGCCAGAATGACAAAAATACATATTCTTTAATGACATATTTAATTCAGGCTATGTGGATAAATATGTTAAGCCAGAATGACATAAAGACATTTTTTATGACATATTCAATACAAGAAAGGTGGTTGGAACATTAATTATGTCTCTATGTCATTCTGTCTTAGCTTTGTCATTATACGTGCGGGGCATCTCGGTGATTACTCCCCTCCCTTTGGGGGAGGGGCGAGGAGGAGGGGCCAGTTGGTGGATCAGACCTTGTTGCTCATTCTTTCTTTTTTATATCGTGTGCCTACAATAATTCTATTAATATTCTTTCTTTTCTCGTTTTTTTTATTTAAATTTGTACCCATAATAAAGGAAATTAGAACTATTAACAGAAAGATTCTGCGAACGAAGCATCTACTGAATTGACCAGCACAGTTTTGTTGTTTAACTAACGATTGTTACTGTACCACGTCTATTTGTTTTTGCATACTCGTTCTTATGTGGAGGAACCGTGATAGTTGTCTGCCTGCAAACTATTCATTGTTTGTAGGGAGGAGATGATGTTTTCTTCCTTAACCTCAATTGGTTACCCTGCGTGTCTTTGTTTTGTTCTCATTTCCTTATCTAATCTAAAAGTATCTTAATATTATAAATACCAATGGACACAAACGAATCGCTGAGCTTAGAAACTTTCCCTAAGAGTTATGAAGCTTGCTTCCTTGAGAATTGTGCAGTGAGAGAAGATTGTCTTCACCATTTATATTTCAAGTTACAACCAGCTTCCAATACATGGGGAGATGCAATCTTTCCCTCGGCACTTATGCCCGAAAACCTTATCAATGGTCGTTGCAGAATGTTTCATGCGAAGAGACTCGTCACTTGTTATGCAGGTTTCACTCATTTCTTTGACGAGGTAAGGCGCAAGGATTTACCAAGTCTCCGCAATGAAATCTATTCGTATTTCCGAGGACGTAGTAATTTCTATCGTTATGACAATGCCGAAAGGGGTTACCTTTATACGCAGTCAATGGCGGACGATGTGAAAGCGTTATTTATGGAGTATGGCTATAACGAACCTAAATACGAACGAACATTCAAGTCAATAGTCTTTTATGAGTAGGTATTGACTCTGTCTTAATTTAAGGTTCTATCCATTTAAGCATGATAAAGACGTTCTTATAGTTTTGTCCGACAGCTTCGGACAGTTTTTCCAGCATCCCCGGACAATCGTTCCGGCTACTCCGGACATGTTGTCCAGATGCCTCGGACAACATGTCCGAGAGTTTCGATAATACCTTTAAGGATATAATATTAAATCTTTAATATTGCTTTATAATTATACAATTCATATCGTATGATAGAAAAGAAAGAGAGAAATTCTAATATAGAATTATATCGTATCATTGTGATGTTATTGATTGTAATACATCACTATGTTGTAAATTCTGGTTTATTGGATGAGATGTTTAAAACCCCGACAGCACCAGAGAGTGTCTTTTTATATATGCTTGGTATGTGGGGTAAGACAGGAATTAATTGTTTTGTATTGATAACTGGCTATTTCATGTGTAAATCAAGCATATCACTTCGTAAGTTTGTTAAACTTTTATTGCAAATTGAATTATACAATATATTGTTCGGCTGTATATTTTTATATACAGGATACATATCCTTGTCAGTTAGTAGTTTAATTCAGATTGTTAATCCAATACCAAGTGTGAATACTGGTTTTACCAGTTGTTTCCTCCTTTTCTATTTGTTTATTCCATTTCTTAATATTTTATTAAAAAACCTCTCTAAAAGTCAGCATCTTCTACTTGTTATTCTCTGCTTAGGGATATATACCATATTAGGTACAGTTCCATGGATAGGTGTAACGTTTAATTATGTTACTTGGTTTGGCGTATTATATGTTGTTGCTTCATATATTAGACTTTATGGAATTTGGCGTAGTGAGGATAAAATGTTCTGGGGGGGAGCATCTCTTGTCTTAATTACAATCTCCGTTTTAAGTGTGCTTGTAATGCTTTTTAGGGGTGTTTATTCGGGGGTGGCTTTGAATTGGGGCTTCTTGATGCTTTTTGTTAGCGATTCTAATAAAATGTTGGCATTTCTTGTTAGCATTTCTACTTTTATGTTCATTAAGAATATTCATATTCGACAGAGTAAATGGATTAATACGATAGCTTCATGTACTTTTGGTGTATTACTAATTCATGCTAATTCTGATGCTATGAGGCAATGGTTATGGAAAGATACCTGTGATAATGTAGGAATTTTTCATAGTAGTATGATATATATACATGCTTTATGTGTTCCTATTATTGTTTTTATAGCATGTACGATTATAGACTTTTGTCGACAACGTTTCTTAGAACGATTATATCTTGATTTAGTCGTTAAGTATATTCAAACCAGTAAATTATATATCACCTGTTATAATAGATTGCATAAGTATGAATAAAGATATTATAACGGTAACATCACCATTGTTACCAAATCTTGATGATTTTTCAGAATCCCTTAAAGAAATCTGGGAAAGTAAGTGGATAACAAATAATGGACAGTTTCATCAGAAATTAGAAGCAGCTTTAGCTGAATACCTGAAAGTTCCATACGTTAGCTTGTTCACAAATGGAACTTTACCGTTGCTAACTGCTCTCCAAGCATTGCGTATAACAGGTGAAGTTATAACGACACCTTATAGCTTTGTAGCAACAACTCATGCCCTATGGTGGAATGGTATCAAGCCAGTATTTGTTGATATTGATTCATCTACAGGCAATATAGATCCCCAAAAGATAGAGGCAGCAATAACACCACGTACAACAGCTATCCTTCCTGTTCACGTGTATGGTAAACCATGTGATACAGAAGCTATTCAGGCAATAGCAGATAAATATGGCCTGAAAGTGATATATGACGCAGCACACGCCTTTGGTGTTGAAGTGAATGGGGAAAGTCTTTTGAATGCAGGTGATATGAGTACGCTAAGTTTTCATGCCACAAAGGTGTTTAATACAATAGAAGGTGGTGCAATGGTGATGCATGATGAAAAGACCAAGCAACGCATAGATTATTTGAAGAACTTTGGTTTTGCCAATGAAGTGGAGGTGGTTGGTCCTGGTATCAATAGTAAGATGGACGAGATTCGTTCAGCTTACGGTTTATTAAATCTAAAGCAAGTTGATGCTGCTATTGCTGCGAGACAGAAGGTGGCTGTAGCATATCGCGAGGCTCTACGGAATGTTGATGGTATTTCTTTTTGGGATGATATGCCTGGTGTTCGTCATAACTATAGTTACTTCCCAATCTTTGTAGATGCTAAGAAGTATGGTATGACACGTGATGAGCTTTATATGAAGATGAAAGACCAAGGTGTCTGGGGACGTCGTTATTTCTATCCACTTATCAGTGAGTTTTCTACTTATCGAGGGTTGGAGAGTTCTCGTCCAGAGAATCTGCCTAATGCGCACATGATGGCTGACACAGTGATATGTTTGCCTATGCATCATGCGCTGAGAGAAGAAGAAATTAATAAAATTATTGACTGTATAATACGATAGGATGAAAAAACTGATGCTTCTCGGAGGTATTCGTTATCTCCTACCTGTTATAGAAGCAGCACATCGTCATGGTTACTATGTCATTACGGTGGATTATGTTCCTGAAAATATTGCTCATCAATACTCGGACGAGTTTCATAATGTTAGCATTCTTGACAAAGATGCAGTATTGCAATTAGCACAGGAACTTAATATAGATGGAATATTATCTTTTGGCGTAGACCCTGGTGTAGTAACAGCTGCTTATGTCGCTGAACAGATAGGACTTAGTTTCCAATGTTCTTATGATGTTGCTTGTATCTTACAGGATAAGTCACGATTTCGTCAGTTCTTAAAAGATAATAATTTCAATGTACCCAATGCAAAGGGTTATTCCTCAAAAGAAGAAGCTCTTGGGGATACAGAATATTACAACTGGCCTGTTATTGTCAAACCGGTTGATTCTGCAGGAAGCAAGGGGGTTACGCGTGTCGATGAATTATCACAACTCTCCTCAGCTATTGATTATGCTCTGAGTGAAAGTCATAATGGGTATTTCATCATTGAAGATTTCTTAGAGAAAGAAGGTAATTCTTCTGATTGTGATAGTTTCACTGTTGATGGAGAACTTGTTTTCTGTTCGTTTAATGATCAACATTTTGATCCTAAGGCTATCAATCCTTATACCCCAGCAGCTTTTTCGTGGCCTTCAACAATGCCACAATGGGCACAAGAGGAACTAAGAAGTGAATTACAACGCTTGATGACACTGCTTAATGTTAAAACAGGAGTTTATAACATCGAGACACGTCTATGCAAGAATGGAAAACCATATATAATGGAACTTGCTCCTCGAGGTGGTGGTAACAGACTTTCAGAGATGATGAAATATGTTTCAGGGCAAGACCTCATAGATAACTGTGTTCGTGCAGCCGTAGGTGACCCGATAGACGAGATTCATCGACCAATTTATGATGGATATTGGGCAGAAATCATCTTACATTCTGAAAGAGACGGTGTTTTTCAGAGTATAGAGATAGATAAAACGGTAGAAGAGAGTTTTCTTATTGAAAAAGATATTTGGGTAAAAATAGGAGATAAGGTACAAGGATTTACGGGGGCTAATACAACAATAGGAACGTTGGTTTTAAAGTTTAGAAATAGAGAGGAAATGAATACTTTTGGAGATTCTTTACAGTGGCTTTATAAAATTAATATATGCCAATGAAAAAAGTATTTACTATTAAGGATGATGCTCTTACTTATGAAGAAGTCTATAGTTTTGTAAGGGAGCATTCTTGTTATTTTACACCACATTTTGAAAAACAAGTTAAAGATCTTGTTTTGTATGTTGATAAAATAATGCGCCATGCTTCTATCTATTATGTCAATTATAATCAGACGATAGTTGCTATGATGTTTGTATATTACGATACCAGTCTGTCCCAAGTATATATTCCATATATATGTGTAGATTGTAAATTCTATGGGCATGGGATTGGTAAAAGCTTAATAGAAAGTCTCAAAAAGAAGATAGATTTTAAGTATATTAGATTAGAAGTCTCAAAAAGTAATTCTGCATTTGTTTTTTATTCAAAGTTGGGCTTTGTAGAAGAGGAAGATAGAGGTAATAAGTTGTTAATGCGATATCAAATAATACATCCATAATTAAAAAAAGGAAGTTAAAAGTGAAAGAAAAGAAGGGTTACTTATTTTGTAACTATTCAGCGGTATTGATCAGTCTGTATTTTCTCCTCTAAAATCTTCGTATAAGGCTATAAATATGCTTGTTTTTCTTGCGTATTTCAGATTTTCTTTGTACCTTTATACCTATGAAAGAGCAGG